>Ga0169931_10001135_pt1 | contig 43781 bp, 63 predicted proteins | sample Kivu_15m_20L_FD_129675 | JGI IMG/M metagenome (GOLD analysis project Ga0169931, IMG submission 129675) | Freshwater microbial communities from Lake Kivu, Western Province, Rwanda to study Microbial Dark Matter (Phase II) - Kivu_15m_20L... | ecosystem: Environmental > Aquatic > Freshwater > Lake... | reverse complement strand
GACTTTTCCTTCTTTTCCATATTATACCCCCCTGCTTGAGTAGTAGTAAGCATTGGCTTGACGTCTCTCGAGGCTGCTATCAATAGCACATAGCTCTTCTTTTTCTTCTATAGCGAGTTCTAGAGCTTCAGGATCGTACTCATTCATTTTCCAGTTAACACCCAAGAACATAGCCTCTCTCAGCTTCTTCTCCCAGGAGTCAACCGCATCAAACATGTGCAAGTCGGTTAAGGCACACCATTGGTCTTGATCTAACTCAATGTTGTAGAATTTGGCTTTTTGAAGGTAAATTTGTTCTTGAGCAGTTAATACCGTCTCAAAGTCAGTACTGGTATCAACTATGTGTTGTAAATTCCTCACCGGGGCCTGTTGTAAAAGATGCTCCTCTATTGTAGCAGAAATAGCCTGAAAGTCAAGGTTTGCAGAAGGTTTTACCTCGATACCTAGCAGCTTTGCCTTAGCAAGTTGCGTGCTTTTCCAAGCGTCGAGATATGGAGTAGCAGAAATATCAAACGTATTATTTTCGTGACTCTGAATATTTTTTGTCATAAACTTTACTCCTGTTAATGTTAACCGCATTTACAGGGCGAAGGAATACGAAAACCTCCGCCCCAAGCAGGAGATGTTCAGGCCTCCTGCTTACCACCTCTTTCAAGGTGATAAGTGGAGTATATTATAATATTCGATAATTGTCTAGTACTTTATTAGGTATTTTTATTATTTATTTTGTAATCTCACTTTTTCTTCTAGATACCCAATTCTGATAATATTCACCTGCGATAAGAACATTGTCTAATACAATGATATTTTCTGCATTCCGAGCGTCTGCATTTAAAGTAAAGTTAAAGCTGCCTGTAATTACTTTATAGTGGTCTATAATCATAACTTTATTATGTGCAATGCCTGCTACTATATCTTTAAACACAGGGATTCCAACCTCAGTGAAGCGCTTTAAATTCTCTTTATATCTTGGGGTAAAATTGCTACGATCTAAAATTATCTGTACGCTTACCCCTCTCCTTTTGGCTTCTATTAGAGCAGAAATAATTTTTTCATGAGTAAAGCCGTAAGCTTGTATATATATAGTACTTTTAGCATTATTGATCTGGTCAATTATAATTGAGCTGCAATTATTGGGAGGCGTAAAGCAAATTTTGTATTCCAACGAGGAAAAAGCAAATATAGGATAAGGGAGACATATTGCTAATATAAAGACCGCAGCCTTATACAATTTACTTGCCGAAGATAAGTAAATATGCATTTTTAAGTTTTTCATTAAAATAGAATTAAAACCTTGTTTTTTACTTTGTATTAACCTCATTTGTTTCCCCTAGTAGCACTCCGATTTTCCCTGGAAATCTTCCAGGATCAAACTCTAATAATTTCTTTTTTGCAATAAAGTTAGGACAACCATAAAGCCGTAGAGTAAGGTAACCGTATTGTTTTTTATCGAGGCAATCATAGAGACATATGGCGTATAACGGCTGATCATGTAAATGTAATATGGCTTTTGAGCTGCAGATTTTTCCATTTTTTGCATCTTTAAAAGCAACCTCTTTTTCTTTTAATACTTGCTTTGTATAAATTTCCAACAGTTTTTGCATTTCCTCAGAAGAAGGTTTTGGGTTAGCCTCAAAGTTCTTCTTCACGAGTTCATCGCTACCTATCGCTGGATTATAACAAACCAGTGTCAATAGAATTAGCAGAACCCTCGGTTTGGTATTTTGTATAACTTGTATCATAATTTCTCTGGAGTTGGTGGATTCAACCTAACCTTCAGCGTCATATGGATTTCTTATTATTATATAGTTGTATAATATACTGAACCCTCTCTTCGTTAACTTTATAAGAATTCTGACGAGTAGATTGCTGGCGCACTCTAGTTATATATCCATCTTTTTCCAGCCTGCTTAATATTATATATACCGTAGGTCTAGATATCCCAGCTTTGGCCTGTAGATAAGAAGCACTTATATCAGCTACACCATTCACAGAAGTCGCTACTATGGTTTTTAGTACTATGCGTTGCGCTACGGTATAGACGTCGAAATCCTCTATTGCCGCTAATGCTAATTGTATATTCATAAATTTTATTTAGATTGCTTAAACTGTATATTCCTATATATAGGAATATTCTAAAAAAAAGCAAGGAATTTTTCTCCCTTTCTTATTGACAACATAAAAACCCCCTGCTAATTATATAATATATTTCGCAAATAAATAAAAATATGGCTCTTTTGAATACTCACGCGACAGTTAAAAAGTTTGTACATTTCGGCCTTTCAGAAGATCAAGCTGAAGCTATCACGGAAGCTATAAATGAACAAAATCAGGAATTAGCTACTAAATCTGATCTAGCCATACTTCGCTCTGACATGAATAGTATGAAAGCTGAACTTAAGTCTGAAATAACTCTAGTGGAAAGTAACTTAAGGGCTGAAATTGCTTTAGTACAATCTAACTTAAAATCAGAAATTTCAGAAGTTAGATCAGAAATTAAAAACTTGGGAACGGAATTACGCGCAGATATAAGGACTTTAAGAGCCGACGGTATTTGGCTGAAGGGCATACTTCTTATTATATTAGGCCTGTTAGTAAAACTGACATTTTTTAATGGATAAGGGCTCTTTAAGTAGTATAATGAGCAGTAATAATTTTTTTGAGAAAATAAGAACTTAACTTAAAGATACTACCCTCCGTTTAAGAGGGCGTATCAATTCTGTTTAACAACGATTTAGAAAATGAAGCTTTGGCGGGCGGGATTTTCTAAGTCACAGCGTAGTGAGTAAAAGTTATCATGCTAATGCACAAAAACCCTTTTTTACTTAAAAACCAAGCGACAAAGACTTTACGAAGGTTTTTATCGCTGCGGTTTAAAGCATTTTTTACAAAAGCAAGGCTTGTGAAAGGGAGGCCTGTATGAAAAGCAAGGCTTTGGAATCACAGTACTCGGTTTGTATGATTAATTTTATAGCACTAAAAAATTCACTGGTCAAGAGGCTTGACTCTCACTTTTTTAACTATTTTGGCCAAAAAGTGAGACCCTATGGCCAAACGGAAGCTACGCTTTTTGCCATTCTAAAACGGCTGATAGCTGCGGCATACAAGGCAAAAATTAATTTTATTTTTCAAATTAACAAGGTCTCACTTTTTAGCAAAAATGGTTACTTTTGTGAGACTGTCGCAAGCAAAAACTTTCATTTAGACTTAAATTCTTCAATTAAAGAGTTTCAAAAATGAGTGATGTTTTCAATGTGTTAGCTTCTGATGGCGAATTACAGCTAAGAATGCAAAATCTTGCCTTTATTAACAATAGGAAGTTAGGCAAACATCCTTTAGATATAGGGTTGAAGTTTCAAAGAAGTCTTAGGCAAGGTGTAGAAACTCCTATTAGAAATGATGATTTAGAAACCTTTTTAGGATACGGAATTACTCAAGCGCAAAAGTATCTCAGTAAATTAGAAGAAAGCGGGATCATTTCTGTAGATATTAAGTCGTGCCCTAAGGCAGGTAAAAATATCCCACATTACACTTTAGCCAAACTTCCAGAGCTAACTTTAGAACAAATTGACTACTTAATTAACAAGGAGAATGAAGATCTTCTTCCGGTCTTAAACACCAGTAAAAATAATATTCCTCTTCAGGACTATCTTCAAATCAAAAAGTCCTTTCAAGAATACGAGGATAGGATCCATAGATTGCTTTTTCTAAAACTTCAACATTTAGAAATTCCATTTATCACTAGCAATATAGAGTCTGTTCATAAGGCTTTAGACATATCGAACCAGGAGGTAACCAATGAGTACCATATTTAAGACGCCGCTGATATTCGAGCTAGAGGGAGAACAACCTAGGGCAGTTAACAGCAACGGTATTAGACAATTAATTAAATAAAAATAGGAAAATTATGAGTCAAACATCGCGCAATAAAGAGCTTGAAGAGTTAAAACGGTGGGTCGGTCTTATTGAGGCTGAGTTGCGCGCTCTTGAACCTATTGAAGAGGAAGACATGGGTGTTGGATACAACTGGTGGCCCCGTTGGAACAACAGAGAATTTTTTAGGGAAGCTAAAGAAAGGATTAATTACCTAAAAGAGCAATATAAAACTTCAGCAACTTTATTGATCGAGAAAGGAGGAAGGCCATGAGCGAGAACCGAAACAGCAATATATTTAATACGCAAGACATCAAGCTGTTAGCTAAGCGCGTGCTACGGATGGCAGCGAACAGCGAGACGGATAACGAGATCTTTGTTGAGGACGCCACTGCCTTAGCAGAAGCGCTTGAGAATGTAGATGAAATTATATTTAAGGAGGAAGCCGATGAGTAACACCCAAATCGAACATTACAAAACTATATTTGAACCTTACCAAGCCTATGAAGAGCCATCTCTGAGTATAGGGGCGAAAAGGCTTTTATCTCAGTTACAAAAATATGATTCCAGAGGTGAATTTTATTTACTTATAGAAAGATCTCCTCTTAGCGGTTATGTGCTGCTTAATTATAAAAGATTAAGCGATGATCTAGATTGCTCTGTAAAAGCCGTAAAACGCTACTTTGAAGAGTTAGAACACTTCGGCTTTGTATCGAGATGCATAGTTAGGCTCGTCGAAATAAAGAAAAGTAGGGGAATGTAACATGAAAGCTAAAAAAGATAATGTATCTTATGTAGACTTTACTGCCAAGAAAAAGGTTTTTCGAAAAATAGAATACCAATGGGATGAGATTCGTAGAGCCTGTAATCACAATAAATTCTTAGGGTGTAAGGCTGTAAACATATTGTCTAATGCCATTCACAGATTAGAGAAAGAAGAAGTTATAACTTATACGCATAGTTATATTACCAAGCACTTTACTCGAACCAAGTATGAACAAAATAATAATATACTTGATGAATTAAACGAGGTTTTAGATATTAAATTTAATCGCTCGGGTACTGCAAATGGTAAGAAATATAGAGATAGATTTGAGGTACGAAAAAACAAAAATACTGACCGAATTTTAGAGAATCCAACACTTTTTTATAGCACCCAAAAACCTGTTGAACCCTTAATAAATTCAGACAGTCAACGAGGGAAAAAATTAAGTGTTGTCTCTGAAAAAATTCAGACAGCTCTACATATATATAGAGAGGAAGAAATAGAAGAGATAGCCTATAGCTATCTCTCTTCTATTTCTGACGTAAAAGGAATCAAAGAATGCGTGTACGTGAATAACGAAACATCACCTGATGCTGCTCTGCCTCTTACGGGCAGCAGCACAGGTGAGTTTCTCTCTCAACCTCGTAAGAGCCAAGCAACCGAACCTACAGACCCAGTTAAAGCTGCTAAACCTCGTTTGGTCATAACAGCCGCTATGCAACAGGGAACAGTACCGATGCCCTTACTACCGCAAGCAAGAGGGTTGGCAAGTGATGAGGTGGGTACTGCCGAGTCTACTTCCTCGACACCACCGCCTACTTTACCGCCAGTGCCACCGTTAGTACCCCCTGTAACACCACCTCCAGCAATGACTACTGAGGAGGAGCAGGAGCAATTTAGGCAACACCGAACAAGGCAGCAAGAAGCCGTATCAGACAAACCAAAACCTTTAGGAGCAACTATTCTCTCACTGCTACCAAAGCTTGGCCTTGAAGACGAACTAACTACTAAGATATACCAAAAAGGGGTAGACTTCCAACTCGAAGTTGAAAACTCTAAGGCTTGTGGTACTACCGAACAAGGCATAAGTCCTAAGATTACGGAGAAAACCGGCCCGGAAGCTGACCGCTTTACTGCCCAGCTCGAGCCTGAAGCAAAACCAAATGGCATAGACGCAGAATTCCAGCGAGTTCTAGCAGAAAAGACTGAACGCAATGCTGTTTGGCAAGGTGTCTTAAGCCGAGTTACGGGAAGTATGGGCGAGATCCATGACCCCTTGAGCGGCAAGATGCGTGAGGTAACTTTGGAGGACATACAGGGCCAATTTGGTAACATGAACTACAAGGTCGATCTAGAGGCTAAGCGTATAAGACTCAAGGCTAAGAGCGAGTTATGGATACCTGCGTTTGAGCTTGTCTGGCTTGCGAAGTTCAAGGAGGTTGCTGCAGAAGTTGGTTATAGCTTTGAGCTGGTGAGAACCCTGGAGGAAAAGCAATGAGTACTGCAATGGCAAACGTTTACCCAATTTACGCGAGTCCCCTAAAGGCCAAATGGCAGCGAGTGGTACAAGATGCGATAGAGTCTTACGAGCACAAGGTTGATAAGCTAGATATTGGGCTTACTTTGAAATCATTTGAAGTTGAGGAAGATGCTGCGTTTAAGACGGTAACCTTAAGCGGGGCAGAATTTAATATTAACTGGTTGAAGAGACAAAACTTGGAGGTCTTTAGGACCAGTTTTCATAAGGAGTTTCCAGAGTACAGATTTAAATTAATTAAGGAGAAAAAATAATATGCCAAGGGCAACAGAAATCGATAAAAAAATAGGAAGAAAAATTTTAGAATTACGCTTAGCTCTGGGTTTAAGCAGGGAAGATGTAGCTGAAAATCTAGAAGTAACCCAGCAGCAAATAGCAAAATACGAATCTGGTAAAAATCGTCTTTCAGTCAGTAGGTTGTTGGAAATAGCAGCAGCATTAGACGCAGAGCCATCGTACTTTTATTCAGATCTTACAGATACGCCTAATTCAGGAGAGTTAGATTATAGGATCAGAATGAATCTAGAGTTGGCTCGAAACTTAAAGAATATAGACAATAAAGATGTCCAAGATACATTTCTACAATTGACTAAGAAAATAGGCGATCAATTAAAAAAAATTAACTCAAATTAATTAAACAAAGGAGAAATAAAGTGAACAATAAGGAACTACAGAATGATTTATTTGAGGCAATAGACGCTGGCAACCTACGTAGAATTGAGGTGCTAATAAATATGGGGGTAGACGTAGGAGTAGAACGCTTAATATCTCCTGTGTCAACTACGTATATTACTCCCTTACAGCATGCTATTAATAAGAGAAATACTGATATAGTAATACTGCTTTATGAAGCATCAGGTAAAAACGGAATTATTAGCGAGGATGACCGAATGAGGGTTAATCAATATTTAAACCCACCACAAGTCTTTATACCCTCAGATCAAGTTGTAATAGATATAAAAGTTAAAAACGAAGAGGCTGAAGAGCAAAAGCCTATCGAGCAAGAGCAAGAAAAACTAATAAAAAAAAGTAACAAAGGAGCAAAGAAATGACGCTGCACACAGATTTCAACACGGCAGAGAGTTCAAGCTACGATCTTATACCGGACGGTACAATTGCAAGAGCTACTCTAGATATTCAGTCTGGCAACTACATGGGGGGGTTCTTAAACAAGAATGATATGACTGGCTCAATAGGCCTAAAGGCAGAGTTTACTATCGCATCGGGCGAGTATAAGGGACGTAAGGTGTATCAACTTATAGGAATTGAAGGCACGAAGAAAGACGAGACTGGTAAGGACAAATGGGGCGGTATGGGTAGAAAACTCATAAGGTCACTCTTAGAATCTGCAAGAGGTATTAGTTCTAAAGATGAATCACCAAAAGCTGTTGCTGCAAGAAAGATAGAGTCCTACGCTGAACTTAAAGGGCTGTCATGTCTAGTCAAGATAGGTGTAGAAGAGGATAAAACGGGCCAATACAAGGATAAGAATAAGGTTACTAAAGCCATAACTATTGATAATAAGGAGTACAGCCAGGTTAAAGATGATGAATCGCCAAACACTTCAGCTAAGCAACCGATTCCGAATGTTGGACATTTGCCTAGCAAAGCAGGCAGTGGTTCTATGAAGGATTCGCTAGACGACGAGATACCGTTTTAACTTTAGAGGATAAATAAGATGAATAAATTTTTAAGTGTTTTGGATGCAATTATCACTGAAACTCTACCATACCTAGTAATTATAACAGCTTCGCTGGTTGCTACGAAAGCACTAGGGTACTCAAATTATAGCTGGTTGGCAGCAGGTTCACCCGCGATTCTTGCAATACTTATTATAGGAATAGTGAATTTCCTTAGTATATTTGCAGAGCGAGATTAACTATGGAACAAGAAGTGATGACAAAAGAAGCAGAGATGATAAATTGGTGGCATACCACTATTAAAATAAGTGAGCTTAAGGAATATAAGCATAATCCACGTAAAATAGGCGATAAGGAGTTGGCAAAATTAACATCTCATATTAAGGAGGACGGCTATCATCAACGTATTATCGTGAATAATGATTATACAATTATTGGCGGTCATCAAAGGAAGAAGGCTTTACTTGCAGCAGGATACACTGAAGATAGTGCTATTGAAGTACTAGTTTCTAATAGGCAGCTGACTGAAAAAGAACTAGATCGGATTAACGTTAGAGATAATTTGCCGTTTGGTGAATACGACTTAGACATTCTAGCTGAACGATTTGAGCTTGGTGAGTTAGTAGATATAGGCATACCTGAGGAGATGCTACGAGGTTTTGGTGAAGACGATATTTTAACTTCGGAAGAAGATCAAGTGGGGATCGAAATACCAGAAGAGCCTAAGGCTAAGCTAGGTGACATTTACATACTCGGTAGTCATAGACTGATGTGCGGAGATAGCACTAATCCTCAGCATGTAGGACGCTTACTTGACGGGGCAGAACCTATATTAATGGTTACGGATCCTCCTTATGGAATTAACTATGAACCAGAATGGCGTAACGAAGCTAAAAAAGGCAACAATAGTTCTCGAGTCGGTGCGGTTTTAAACGATGAGAGATATGACTGGAGCGAGGCTTACTCATTATTTACAGGTGATGTTGCCTATGTCTGGCATTCAGATAAGTATAGTCATAAGTTTGCTGAAAGCATAGAAAACTGTGGCTTTGATCTTATAAACTTAATTATTTGGAGCAAAAATAGGTTTATTCTTAGCAGAGGTGATTATCACCACCAGTATGAGCCTTTATGGTATGCCGTTCGCAAAGGAAAAACGCATAATTGGCAGGGTAAACGTGACCAAAGTACTATCTGGGAAATCGACAGCTACTCAGGCGGGGCAGGCGATGGTGAGGAACAAACAAACCACGGTACGCAAAAACCTTTAGAGTGCATGTTAAGGCCTATACTCAATAATTCTAAAATAGGACAAGGAGTGTACGATCCTTTTGGCGGTAGCGGCACGACCTTAATTGCCTGTGAAAAATCCAAGCGTAAGTGCTACATGATGGAATTATCGCCAGCCTACGTGGATATGATAATTAACAGATGGGAAAAAGAAACGGGCTTAAAGGCGTTATTAGAAGATGAAAGCAAATAAATCAGGCCCAGTGCCTATCAAATTAAATTCGGAACAAATCAAAGAAATGGAACGTATGGCACCGTTTGCTACTACTGAGCAAATTGCTGATGCTTTAGGGATAAGTAGAAGAGTCTTTTTTAATATTCTTAGAAGAGATGAGGAGAACTATGCACTATATAAAAAAGCAAGAGCAAGAGGTCTTAATTTTGCAAGTAGCAAGCTTATGCAAGGGATCAAAAAAGGTGACAATGCGGCGACAATTTTTTATTTAAAAACACAGTGGGGCTGGTCAGAAAAACCTATAAAGACCATAGATACTAGTGATTTCAATATCCAGTTAAAAACCCCTGAGGATTTAAGCCTTGCTATGTCTAAGTTGATAGAACAAGTCATGGTGGTAGGCGGATTAGAGATAGACCAAGCTTATAACTTGATTAAGATCATTAACGGTATTAAGTTCACTGAGCAATTCGGTAAGCAAAATGAGCAACTCAAGAAGCTAACGGACGAGCAGGTTAAAACCTTTATGGGTTGGATTGAGGAAGCTGAAAAAAATACTTAAATTATTTTAAATAAAGTGTTGACATCGTGTGTAAAATAATGTTATTATACACATATAACAACTAAATATGAGTATTTTTATGGGCAACGTAAAAGCAAACACCACTACTTATTGTTACTATAACCTGCAATATGCACTTGTTAACTTTCTAAAACTTTGTCGTAATAAACGATTTGAAACTGGCAAATCTGAGGCGGATAAAATGAATGAATTAAAAGTATCTGCTGAACTCCAAACTTTAGTGGCTGCTCAATATCCACATCCTAGTAAAAATTTTGATAAAGAATACATAGTTGATAATTTAGGGATGTGGATGAGCAAAGTATTACATCCAATAGATGCAGTGAGAATTGCAAAAGAACATTTTTAAGGAATATTAAATGAGTAATTACCCACGTAGAATGTCTATTTATTTAACAGAAGAAGATTATCAACATTTAGAGCAATTAGCTAAGGAGAAGTATCAAACAAGTGTAGCAGCAACGTTGAGAGTATTACTCCATAAAGCAATTGTTATGGAATTAAATAAAAAGATAGAAGTTTAAATATGGAGCTATTCAATAAAAAACAAAAAGAATGAATAGAAGCTATTAATAAAGATGATAAAGAGCTTATTTATAAAATCCTTGATGACTGGAGCTTAAGTAAAATTTAAGGAAATATAGCAGTTGACAGTAAAGTGCAGTCAATATAGACTATAACAATAAATATAGGGTGTATTATGAGTTTAGATATACAAGTATTCACGAGGATTACCAGAGATATGGAGGTAGTCTTGGATAAAATTGCTGAGGAGCAAGAGAGAAGCAGAAGCTTTATCGTACGGAAGGCTCTCGAGCAATATTTGCAAAATAACGTAGTTAATTAATCAAAAGTGAGATTGAGATAATGAGTAAAATGATTGAAGAAGTCGAGGAAAAAGAAGAAAAGGATAGTGACATGAAAGAACGTGTATTAGGTATATTACAAGACTTAAAAATCGAGGTGACCCAAGGAGTAGAGATATTTGAAGGTTTCCTAGCTGGATTCAAGTTTAATATTAATACTAAGGACAGCGTGGCTTTAAAAACTTTTAAGGCGAATGGGCTAAAACTAGAAAATAAATTAGCTGAATTAAATATTAATTTAAAGGAAGCAGCGAATAGTATTATAACATTCGCAGACCCAACTTTTGATAGCACATTTAAAATGTTATTTGGCGTTGATAAACCAGACAATAAAGAAATATTAATCAGTCTGTTGAATAGCTTATTAAATTTCCAAGACGAAGATCAAAAAATAGTTGACCTTTCAATAAGTACTAACGATCTACCAAGAGATATTTTTTCATATGACAAAAAAGAGGGAAGTCTTGATGGTGCTGTGGATATACTATGTACGACTACTAATGGTAAGAAAATAGCTGTAGAAATGCAAAGAGCTAAAGAGCATTATTCTTTAGCAAGGACTCAAGAGTACATGTCGAAAATGATTTCGATGCAAATGAAAAGTAAAGATAGTAACAAGTACGATACAGAATTACTTGATACCTATATTTTAACAATTGCAAAAGATAATTTATTTGTAGGGAAAAACGACTCTTTAGTCAAAAAGCATGTACATACTGGGATAAATATTGAGAATAATCTTTATGAAGTAGATGTAGAACCAGTAATTAAACAAACCGGTCAGGTCTTTCCAGGTAATAAAATGCATTGGAAATTTTTTGAATTGTCTAAATTTAAAGAACATAATAATAGTAAGAATTTAACAAAGAATAGCGAATTAAAATATCAATGGCTAGAATTTTTTAATGAATGTAGTAAACAGTTAGAAGAACCGGATAGGAATGAATTAATTAAAAAGGGGTACGAGATTATGAAAATGAGTTTATGGAATGATGATCAACACATTTTATATTGGAAACAGCAAAAGAATGAAAGAGATGCTATTGAACATCAAAAAGCAGAAAATTTAAAAGCTTTTGAAGATGGCCTTTTTAAAGGAGAACTAAAAGGCAAACTCAAAGGTGAAGTAAAAGGAGAGATCGGGAAGATAAAGATGGGTATTGACGCTAAATGGGAAGATGAAAAGATTCTCAAAAAATTAAAATATACAAAAGATAAATTTGCAGATATAAAATCATATTTTAATACAAATCCTGATGAAATAAATAACTCTGACAATGAAAGTCAAATCTGCAATGACCTAAAATTAACCGGTGGAATGAATATAGAATATGACGGGGATTTTAGTTAAGGCTTCGTTAATTTCTTAACTTCTTCTCATTGTATTTCCGCAACACTTTCCATAACGTATATTATAGAACAATTTTTAAAGCCTCTTTTTAAGAGAGATTTTGGTAGTTTTAAGAAATTCGGAGAGGAGGAAATTTAAGTGGGCTGTCGATTTTTATAGCAGCAGAAACAGCCCACCAAATGTCGTGAAGACAAGCCTTAACTAACCTTAGTTTATATAATTGCAGTAAATAGTCAATAATTATTTCTCTCTCCTGTTTTTGTAATTTTCGATCTACAACTCTCTGTTGCAATTTCCTATTGATTATTTTTTTATTAATTTATAAGCTATTAATGCTGGCGATGCTTCAAAACATCTTTGCAAAACTGTCCCATGCTCCTGCTAGGGGTCTATCATTATAAATGCCTCTGGCAGGAAGTATGGTAGGGGTTGAAACTTAGTGTTTTGCAGAGACCTTTTGAAGCCCCTGGCACCATTAATTAATCTATATTTATAATTATGCAAGATAGTATACCTCGAGCTAGTTTTATTAGGTTGGTTTGGAACGACTCAAGGGGAGAAGAAGTCCCACTCGATGTTATGACGGCTTGGCTGGAGTTTGAAACAAGCAAAAAGTACACAATAATTAGTACTGATCTTTTAGCGCAACTGACTAGCAAAACCAAATAATCTATAGTATAATCGCCTTTGACTTTACGAAGGTGATCACTATATATGCATTCCGCAGTTCTAAATAATTTAGGCGTTCAAAAAGAATATTTTAGGCGATTCCTTTTTTACACCCCATCACCTAAACAGCTCGCATTTCATACTGCAGGAGTTTCCGCAATTGAGCGATTATTTTTAGCTGGTAACCGTACAGGTAAGACCTTTTGTGGTTGTGTTGAGGATGCTATTCACTTAACAGGCAATTATCCTAGTTGGTGGACAGGCCATAGATTCGACCACCCAATTATTTGCTGGGTGGCATCTGAAAGCGCCAAGGATGTAAGAGGGATATTGCAACCGCTTCTGTTTGGCGGCCTTGTCAATGATTCTTACAATTTAGGATTAATCCCCGAGAACTTAATTGTTAAAAAAGCTATGGGTAATAACGGAGCTATCGATTATGCTGTTATCAAACATGCTAGCGGCGGAATGTCTTACTTATACTTTAAGTCTTATGAACAGGGAAGAGAGAAATTCCAGGGCGCTAGATGCCATTTCATTCATGCCGATGAAGAACCCCCTTACGATATTTACCTCGAGTGCTTAATGCGCCTATCTGATGTCGATGGGAAAGGGCAAGGCAGGATGATCCTCACTATGACCCCGCTTAAAGGTTACACTGAGATGACTGCTTACTTCATGCAGCGCAATATGGCAGTAAAGCAAGAAGACGGGCAAGAAACTGAAGAAGTCGTCCACTTAGATAGTGAGGTTGTCACCAATGGTAAATATCATATTCAAGCGACATGGGACGACAATCCGTATTTGTCGGAAGAAACTAAAGTGCATTTACGTGCAAGCTTAAAACCTTACGAGCGAGAGGCAAGAGAAAAAGGCATCCCTTCCTTCGGTACTGGATTAGTATATCAAATTCCGGAATCTGAATACCTCATACCGCCTTTTGAAATACCATCTCACTGGCCTAGGGTAAGTGGTATGGACATTGGCTTTAACCCTGCACCTACTGCTGTTGTATTTTTAGCCCACGATCGCAGCACAGACACCCTATATCTATATAAAGAATATGCAGTAACCCAACAAACTCCTGCCCAGCATGCCAGTAGTTTATTGATGATGGGGCTAGATCGTATACGTACATTATGTGATCCGTCAGTTAATCAGGGCTCCCAATTCGATGGGATAAAGTTAATTGAACATTATAAAAAAGCAGGGCTTAGACTAATTCCAGGAAGATATGCAAAGGAAGTTGCTATTAGTGAAGTGATCAACCGTATTAGAACTAATAGATTTAAAGTATTTAATACCTGCCGCAAATATATGGATGAAAAACGTAAGTATTCACGAGATGAAAAAGGGCGGCTAATTAAGCGAGATGATCACCTTATGAACGCGCTTGAGTTTGTCGTACTTGATGGTTTGAAATATGCGGTCACAGAGCAAGAGCATTCCTATAATTACCAAGTTACGGCTGCGAGGTTATGATGTATTGTAATTCGGCTCAAACTATCAGGGTGCTAATTATAGACGGGGGAGGAGTAAGAGGGCGCTTGCCTTTGAAGTTTCTGCAAAGATTTGCCCAACAATGGGGTATACAGCCAACGGAGCTATGGAAACATTTTGATTTAATTGGTGGTACTTCTATAGGTGGCATCATGGCACTAGCATGTGCCTTCGGCCTAAGCTTGGATACCCTAGATTCATTTTTCATAACTAAAGCTAAAAGAATATTTACTATAAGGAGTGTGCCTGTAGGTTGTGATACAAGCAATGACTCCAACAGGCCTAATCTTGCACAGAAGTTAGCTCTAGTTGCTCTTAGTGAGCCTTTTTACGCATCGGCTTGTTTACCTGATGCCGGCAATAGTAATTACGGTAGTAATATTTTATACGCAACGTTGCTTGAGAATTTTGGCACTGCTACCTTGCAGAATTTAAAAACTAATGTGGTGATCCCTTCATATCAAGTGGACACTAGTTCCTACGTAATGTTTTCTAATGTTAATAATCCAATGTTTATTGGTAACAATGAATTGATAACTAATGTGGCAGCGGCGACAAGTGCTGCGCCAGTTTATTTACCGTCTGTAAAGTTTAATAATCATGAATATATCGATGGCGGCATCTATAATAATAACCCTGCTCAGATTGGCTTGGAGCAAGCAAAAGTATTTAAACCTGAAGCTAATAGATATTGTGTGTTGTCCTTAGGAACTGGCATCGGCGAGATGGGCTTTGATCCTGGTAACCCAAGCCTGGTAGACCCAAGAGTAGCTAATATGCTAAAAAGCATGGGTCTTACATTAGATGCTAAGTTATTAAGTACTATAGGCGATATCTTTGGGTTATTTAATAAATCCTCAACAGGTGCTCAGGAATCTATAGATTTTGCTATGAAGCTAAGGGCTAACTACGGTACGGAAAACTTTTATTATTATAGATTCCAACCAAAATTAAGCCTGACTATAAACACGGAGTTAGATAACTCTGACGCTGACTTCTTACAGTACATGGAAGATACTGCCATGCAGCAATACAATGCTGATATAGCTGATATAACAACGTTTCTGGGGCATTTAACGGCATGAGTATCACAAAGTGAATTTTGACGTTCTACATAATTTTATTTCTCCAGTAACGGGCCGAATAAGGTGCGATAGAGGATACGTATTGGTCGGTGACGATCAGGATATTGCTACTCCGTCCCCTGTTTTAATTGATTTAAAATTAGACCTTATCAATTTAAGAAGCAAGATAAGTAATTTTGATGGGTTAAATAAGCTAGACCATAATAAAATATGGATCGGTAATTACCTAAATAAACCAGAAGAAAGCTTACAAATAGGTGTGGTTAATCTACCTACTTTAACTGAAGCTGTATTCCCTAATCCGGTTGGCCCCATTGTTGGGGATTTTAGAATCCCCAATCCCACCTTTGACTATTTATCGCCTTTTGATTGGGTGATGTCGGGACCGTTCTTGCCGCAAACTTATGCAACTAAATATGACACGTTTGGCAATCCCGTGGATGCTGATGTTTCTTCTTCTTTAGCAATGACGCAAGTAAGAGCTGCCCAGATAATGAAGAGATTTGACAATGCTAACTTCATAGTAGGGAGTAGTACTGTGAATTTCGCTTGGGAAAATCCTAAGATGTATCTTATTCCTGAGCAATTGAAGCAATTATATGGGTTAGGAACAACTTATAATTTTACTAAAGCACAGTCGCTAGGTGCTTTAGAAACCGGATTATTAAAAAATACGGTAGATAATGCCACCGGCATATTATCAAAAGCTATTGCGGGAAAGGATTACGTTGATATAGCAGCTTCTGTAACTAATATGCAATTAGCTTTAATAAGGCCTTTAGCACAAGATGAGCAAGGCAATGATATATCAAAGCTTTTAAGTAGAGTAGATAAATTGCCTATGGTGAACATGCCTAATTTAACTTCTGGCAAAGTGTGGCAAGGCGATATAAATAACCGCCCTGTCGAAATCCAGCTACAGTTTGCTCCAACTGATGCTAAATATATATTGCAACAACCTAATGCTAATCTACCAAATGCACAAGGCTTGTCTACTTTAAGTATTTTGGGTGGAATATTAAAATGTAATGGGTTAGGGGTGGTTAGTATTGCTTCTGGCGGTAGCGTTCCTTTAGTCGATGATTATGTCACACCTACCAATTTAGCTGAAGAAAAAACCGAAAGAATAGGGGCGGATAGTGCGATTGAAACTGCCTTAGTAGCATTAGAGGCAGAGGTGGAGGCAGAAATAGCGGCTTTGGCAGGGGTGCAAGCGATTAGTATACTTGCTACCATTTTAGGCTTTATTGGAGTTGCCGCAGGAGGAAAAGCTTATGGAGATTATATAAGGGGACAACTATTAAATGTTAAAAATACTTGGAAATCTGCTGATTTAAACGATGAAGGGCATAATGCTGTTGGAGATTATGAATTTAGATACCCTTCAGGTTATAGTTCGGACGATAGAGGGCGAGGTACTTTATGGTTTGATTCTGACGGCAGAAATAGCAGTCATCCTTCAAGCGCGGGCTTACGTTTATTTTCTTGGGATAGTGGCGGAGATCATATAGGGTATGATTCTCCTATAGCCCCTTTACATATAGGTATTTTTGGTTACCAAAATAAATACCATGTTGCCCCTATCCCAAATCCTACACCGGTATATAAAGGTTTTATTTTTGAATGTGACTTTCATAATGAGAGTAGCAGTGATGACTATTACCGATTTCCTAAAAAGTTTGGTTTATATGATGTAAAAAGGACTATTAGCACATTGTTTACCCAAAGGTGGGGCTGGGATAATAAAGATACTATCTTTGAATATGATTATAATAATTTTAGCTTCTATAAAAATGTAGAACATAGTAATTACGTTAATTTTAAAGAAGCAGCTGACTTTCAAAAGTATGTAAAATTCCAAACTAAGGAAGCAATAAAAATTCCTGTTGGTAATACGCTTGAAAGACCTAGTAATCCTGAAGCAGGTATGTTAAGATATAACACAGAAATTTAATGACTTTACGAAGGAAAAAACATGTCTCAATTACCCTTACCTGTCGGTAAACAGGAATTTCATGATGGCAATTCTTGGTTCTCGCTAGCGTCTGAGAACTGGGTACTCAATACTATTAGAATTGTGTCACCTTGTTTAGTAGCTACTACTGCTGTTTTAACAGCTACCTACGCTAATGGCACTAGTGGAGTTGGAGCGACTTTAACTAACTCAGGCACGCAGAGCGCCCTTGTAATTGACGGGGTAACATTAACAGCGGGCAATAGAGTACTAGTTAAGGATCAGGCGAGTCAGCTACAAAATGGAATATATACGGTTACTAACGTGGGCTCAAGTTCCACGAACTGGGTTTTAACGCGTGCTACTGATTATGATTCCGTGGCACAAACAGTAAGAGGTGATACTGTATCGGTCATTAGCGGCACCGCATCAGCAGCAAGCCTCTGGATGCTGACTTCAATAATAACTACAATCGGAACTGATAGTTTTACTTTCGCTAAAACCGATCAAAATTCTTTCACTTCAATACTTGGTACGGCAAACCAGATTAACGTTAGTGTTGCAGCAGGAGTAGCAACGATCAGTTTGGCAAATAACCCAGTGCTACCTGGTACTGCATCAGTAACCATTCCGACAGGCAATACGGCACAGCGTCCGTCTACACCTACTACTGGAATGTTCAGGTTTAACACTAGTTTGTAATTTATCATGAAGAAAAAACCATTGATAAAACCTGAATTTCATGACGGCGTAGATTGGTACTCGCTTGCCAGTGAACACGATATTGGGGTTGATGATGATATTTATGCTCTATTACAAGCTCTAAACGATGAGGTGTTATAATGCCTTTGTTTCTTAAGTCTATAGATCCTGCTCTTGATATTTTCGGAAATGAGCAAGCATTGAGGTATAACAGCGATCAGCTAAATAGTGATGCAAATCTATTGCTATTAAATAAGTTTACTCCAACAGTAGGTATTTTTCCGTCTACTAATCTATCTTTTTTGAGCACTACTCTTAAAGGCTTTCAGTTCCAGCACGAACTTACCGGCAGTTCAGTATATGGTAATTTTGCTTTGCGACTCTACGATAAGTTTGGAACTAGCACTAATATTTTTAAATATGATGAACAAAGCGATACTCTAACTTTCTTAAAAAACATCTTATCATCTGGGTTGTCTTTAACAGGCAATTTGTCTTTAAACTCCAATAAAATTATTAATTTAGCGAATGGAATTAACAACAATGATGCAGTTAATTTAGGACAATTAAATAATGCAATTACTGGTATTGGTTTATCGGCTCTCAGTAGTAATGGGCTCTTAGTAAGAACAGCAGCTAATAGTTACGTAAGTAGAACTATCACAGTAGATTCAAATCTAACCGTTAGTAACGCCAATGGCATTAGTGGGAACCCTTTAATTGGTTTTGCTAGTGACGTCTTAACTAATAGTTTTACCACCACTGGTGGCAATGTTAATGCTACTACAGGAATATTAAAAGGTAATAATTTAGCTGCACATAATTCGGGTAGTATTGTAGCGCTTAATTCACTAGCCATGAATAGTAACTATATTACCGGACTTGCCACTCCTGTTAATAATCAAGATGCAGCTACAAAGCAGTACGTCGATAATAACTCTGGTAGTGCTGTGCAATCCATTTTACACGGGTACGTATATAATACTTATACTACAAATCTTACAGCAGGAGACCATATAAAATTTGCTAACTCAGCTTTTACTAGAGGTAATAATATCAGCCTTGATACCTCAACTGCTTATAACATTTCTACTAACACCGCGTCAATGGGACGCATTACTTTAGCAGCAGGAAAAACCTATAAGCTTATTGGCGTTATATCTACTGCAAGTTTTTCCTCGACAAGCGGTTATTTAGGCTTGAAATGGTATAATAGTGACAGTAATACAGCTTTGGGGACAGTTAACACTTGGTGGGGTACTAATTGGACCTACACTTCAGGAGGGGAAGCTGTTGCTTTTATTACTACCGCTAGTACTACAAGAGTTGAGTTACGTATCAATGCTGTGTCTGCTATTGCTCAGATATACGGTGCTAGTGATTCAAACTCCGCACCATGGTTTAGTGTTGAAGAATTATAATTAATTTAATTAAGAGAAAAATATGTCAAAAATTAAAGGTTTTAATCCAAGTACTCCGGATGCACAATATCTGGAACCGATTAAAGAAATTGAGGTAGAAACTAGTAATACTCTAGTACAGGAAAACTATGAAGCAGAGGAATGGTTATCATGGTTTATGAGTGATACTCAGAACGTACAAAATTGGGCAGGCGGTATTTTCAGAGGCGGTTTTGATAAAACGGATCCAAGGCTTGCAACCTTAATAGCTGCTGCAGAAAAATCATTAAGTGAGACTGCAGATGATGTTGAAAAGCTCAAGGAATTCATCGAACAATATAAACCAAACACTTAATTGAAAGCCTGCTTTCATTTAGAGTTTTTATTATAGAAAAATGTATAAAAAGTGCGGTAAGCAGCTTATTTTCTTTAGTTAAGGCCTTAAAGCTGTTATAATTAAGGCTCAAAACTTTACGAAGGAAATCCGCATGAATTATATTCAAATTTTACAAAACATATCAAAATACAGCCAGCTTCTATACCAAGACGGCGCAATTTGCTGGTCTAGCGATGAATCCCTATCTACCCCTGAGCGTAAGGCTATAACTAAAGACAGTATCTTAATAATTAAAGAGCAGTTAGCAGTTTTAGAAGCGGCTTTAGATACTTCCACACAATAATACCTGGTATCTGATGAACTTCATTGAGTACGATAGCTTAGTGTTTGCTAATTTAGCTGACCAAAAAGTGGTTTTGCTAAGTGCAGAAAACACTATCTTTTTAAATGCTGTCAATATTTGTAACACCTCTCTCGAGGATATGCGCATAAACTTAAAAACTGTAAGATTGCTTGCGAGTCCTAGCGTTGAAAACTTCAACGTGCACAACGTTTTAATTAAACCTAACCAAAGTTGCAATTTGATCTCATTGTTTGGTTTAGAAATTTTCTTGCGGGACGGAGATAGTTTATTGTGCTTCTCGGGCGGTTACACGCAAGTATTTGATTGCACCGTATGTTATACGAAATTTAATGAGCTACCTTCAGCTTGCGGCATTTACAGCTAACAATTTTAATTTAAAGGTTTTCTTATGGAAAATAGCCAAAAAAATAGTCCAGTCAATTTTAAAACGGCTTTGGTGAATACCGAGCTTGGTGAAAAATTAGCAAAGTTTAAAATTCTTGCTGATTTTTTATCAGAGTCTTTAATCTATTGCTACCAAACTGTCTACGGTAGTAAAAAATCTACTCAAGAAGAATACGATATTATTGAGTGTAAGTACGGTGAAGTTAAATACATCGTAGACGACACTTTAGAAATGTTGAAGACAGATTTAGAAAAGAACAAAAGTGAAGAAGCAAGGTAATTCATGCCTATAATCAAGCAGTCTGAACAAAAGACACTATCAGAACTACAAGAACTTGCTTATTACGCTTGCAATTCTTTTACTAGGAAAAAATATATTGAAGTTTTAAATAGGAATGAACAATACGTTAGAGGCAGGCAATGGTTAGATGAAGCTTTAAATCAAGAAATAAAAGAAATGGGGGCAATTCCGTTCACTTTAAACATACTAAAGCCTGCTATCAACCAGTATTTAAGTCTACTGATAAAATCAGCAAAAAGAATAGGCTTTGCCCCTGTGTCTGATCTTGAATATGATGGGGAGCAAGCTGAAATACTAAAATACTGGGCGATGAATGTCCAAACTCAAAACCAGTATAGCTTTTACTCGCAATTAAAATGCCGTGATGCTCTAATAGGCGGCATAGGATGGTCACATTTCTATTTCGATCAGGGTCGATACCATTACGAGTACGTAAACCCTAGAGAGATATTTTCTGATCCTGACGACCTGTCTCCACGAATGGATAACCAAAACTTTGTAGTACGCTCTTATTATGTACATATTCATCATCTAAAAAATACCTATCCAAAGTTTAAAGAATACTTTGATTCTATAGTAGATGGCAATAAAACCAATCCACAGGATTACGCTTACCATGATACTGACCGGTTCTATGATCAATGGCTTGGCCATTTAGATGAAGATATTAGGGGGTGCTGCTGGGTAAGAGGCAAAAATATACGGATTGTTGAAGTATATTACAAAAAAAATGTTAAATATTATGAATGCGTAGGTCTATCAAAACCTGATGCAATGGGTGCGCAAAACGAAGTTGTATTCAGTACTTTTTATAAAGAATTTGCAGAGAAAAATGCCTTAAAGGGCCAGATCACAGTTAAAAGGGGTACTCAAGTTTTTAAAGGAGTATTCACTGAAAATACTTTACTAGAACATGGCATAATACCTGAACAAATCCCTAATCAGAAGTATCTGCCTATAGTACCGATTGTACTGCAACGGGATTTTATGGGAGTACCGTATGGTATAGTAGACGACCTGATTCCTAGGCAAGATTTAAAGAATCTTAATATGACCACGTTCATGCATTATAAAGACTCTAAGTTAATTATCAGTGGGGATCCTGAGGGAGATCAAAAGAAACATGGACTTGAGTGGGCAAGACAGTCGCGTATGAAAAACGGCAGTATGTTTTTGGGCCATAACGATAATACTCAAGTTATAACCGGCTCTCAAAGCTTGCAGCATGACTTGTCTTTGTTAGACTATATAGACAATGACTGGGAAAAAGCTACCGGTCTACATGATGAGTACTCAGGGCAGATAACAAGGGAAACCAGTGGCCTTGCAATCCAGCAGCTCACTTTAAACACTATCAATGCTCAGAACTCATTGATGCTTGCTTACGATCATATGATTGTAAGTGAAGGCTCTTTAATGCTTGATACTTTAAAAGGCACGGAGAATATCAGCCAGTTAGTGCGGCTTTACCGTCTAGGTAAGAGCGAGAACATTCAGTTAAACTCTGATATCTCATTACTTAATTTTGAGGTTTATCCTGATGCTTCGCCTAATTTTGCCTCGTCAGTTGAAGAAGAAAAGATTTTATTTAATGAATTATGCAATTCACCTAACCCTGCATTTTTTCTTAATTCCGAGGTGTTTTTAAAACAAAAAGGTTTTTCTGATAAGGCAGCATTTGAGCTAGCCACCGAGTGGCGCAGAGTTCAAATAGATCAACAGAAGTTAGCCATGGAGGCACAGTTAGAGATGCAGCAGCAACAAGCAATGTTACAACAACAAAATGAACAGCAAATAATCAACAGAAGGTAACAGAAGATGGAAAATAAAGGAACAGAGGTAGAGCAACAAGCTCCAAAAGCTAATTGGCTATCTTTTGAGGAAGAAAGTGTTGCAAAGGCGGAAACTAAAGATATTAAAGAGCCCGTTAATGAAGACAAAGAAAAGCCTAGTAATAAGGAGAATACTGAAGCTGTTAGAGATCCTGCAGAAAAAGATGATTACGGTGTTTTAAAACAACAGCTAGAGAACCTTAGTAAGCAACAAAGAGATACTCAGAATTGGGGTAGAAAGCAAAGAGCGGGTTATGTGCTAGCGAAAAAGAGAGTAGAGGATCTTGCTCAAAAAATGTTTGAGGACGGAACGCTCTTAGAAGATCAATTAACAGAAATTAAGAATGTTTTTCAGTCTTCTTTTGAAACGGAAGATTTAAAAGAACCTGTAGAGGAGAGCAGTCCATATAAAAATGTTATTGATAACTTAAATAATACTTTAGAAGAATATAAGAAGTGGACTAGCGATAAAGATGCCGACTTAAAGTATCAAGCATTTTTTAAACATTTAGAGTTAGTCACTCCTCAGAAACTAAAAGATATTCAGGAGTATCTCGCAAGTGAAGAACCGAAGGAAGCTCTTAAATATATTCTTGAAAATGGTGATAAATATTATAATAAGTTTTACAAGCAAGCGATCGAGAAGGGCGATGCTTTTGCTTATATAGAGGAGCTTACAAGTAAAAATGAAAAGTTAGAGAAAAGGCTCAAAGAGCTAACTGAAGAGCTTGAACAAACGCCAGATAAGGTGTATAGTAAATCCATAAAATCAAGAGGGTCTGTCGGGAATGCCTACGATAAATCTCAAATGAGTAAATGGGGCGATTCGGGCAACTTTTTTGATAGATAACTTCGGCAAATTATTTTTACGTAAGACGCGACTTATCAGCATCTTATCAAAATATAGACGCATTTAGCTTTCCTATATATTTGGTAAAAATGCTCATAATAACTTTCCTTAAAGAGATAAATTCCAAGTTTAATTAACGAAAATTAAACAATTTATTTTAAGGTTATTATGGCATTACCAAATGAGTATGCGATCAGGTCATACCTGGCACGCAGAGAAGTATTAGAACCCTACTTCAAAGAATATCAAAATTTAACAAAGTTCTCCCAGTTCATGGGTGAGACTAATGATAATATTATTATGGTCAAACGGGTAAAAACCGGTAATACGGTTGTTATACCTGTAAACCAAGTCTTTTATGACATGAACATTAAGCGTGGCAGCTTCGAAGTTCTAGCGGGTACTGAGCAGGAACTTACATATGACTACATGCAGTTTAGCGTTGACCGCCAACGTTGGGCGATGAAAATAACTGATGAGCAGTATCAAAAGCTTGTATATGGGCGCGATTTTCCAGCTGATATTCAGAGGAACTTACTTGCCCAAACTGAGTACAATCTAAACAGACGTATTATTCAATCTTTCGGTAACGCTTTATCTTACCAGTCAACTTCAAGCTTGATTACCGGTAATTTAGGAAATGTAAACTATGTGTGGGACTGGCCAACCTTAAACGCCCGTATGCTTGCTTGTGGTATTGATCAAAACGGCGCGAACGGTGACAACGTATCATCTCAACGTATTATGTTTGGGCTTGATAACAACGCTCCGGTAAATGGGGTACCACCGCAAACTACAGTAGCAGCAGCACTTTCAGCAGCTAATTTTGGTACAACGGCAGCTAACTTTGCAGCTAACCAATTTAACATAGCCCATATTCGTAAATGTATAAAACTTGCTGAAACAGGCAATAGACCAACGTCTAGTGTTTATACGGAAAATCCTATAAAACCTTATCGTATGGAAGCAGGTAGGATGGGCTTTGCCGACTCAATATATTTGTTCTTGATTTCACCTAGCGCTTATGAATTTATCGTTACTACCCCTGACTGGCAAGCGCAAGTAACAAGGGGTACTATTGAGAGACAAACCCAGCCTTCTATTCTTTGGGGGAGTAACTATAAAGGTACGATTGAGGGTGCAATGATCGTCGTTGTGCCAGAGTTTGACAACTATTTATTTCCATGTAGAGGTGCTACTCGTGCTACGTCAGCTATAGCAACCTACTCAGTATTGCTGGGATCAGGGGCTATCGCTTATGGTATGTCAGGCTCTCCGGAATTAAGATATGAAGAGCGTGATTATGAGAATGTCCGTGGGATTGCCCATACTGAGATTTCTGGGATAAGACCTATTAAATTTGCTTCTAAAAATAACGCGGCGATGAAAGGTAATCAGCTAAATCCAATTCAGATAGATAACGGCATGATCCATTGCTTTGCTTCAATCAGTAACACATAACAAAAAGGTTTAAATATGTTTATTACCAATCAATTTTACTTGCCTGTAACTTTAACTGACGTTGCGGCAACTAACGATACGAACCCAGTAACCGGTATCGCTGCTGGTGGTCCCTTTAACGGAGCTATTACGGCGATAAACAATAATGCTGCTGCAACTGCCATAGCAACAGGTGACGGGGTGATGCCAGTGCCTACTATTCAATCTACATGGATCCCTTTTAATACTACTTGTAACTATTATAGGATCGATCTTACCGGAGCTGTGGTTGTAGCTGGTAGGCCTCACGTGTTAAAGCTCACGCATTTTAACCTACACATAAGTGAGTTTGAATACGTGCTTGATTATAAAATATCTACTTTAGAGACTGATACAACTAAAGACTCAGTAGCAATGGCTATAACTGTAGTATGCAATTATGTTCGTGCTCAAAAGGCGTTTTTTATAACTATACCGGACGCTGCCGCTGCCAACTTAAGCAATCCAAAGAGCTTAATTTTGTCAGTAGTATTTAGCAGGCAAAGCTAATGAACGTCACCAAACTAATTAATTTGGTTTCTCTATTTGTCTTCGGTAGGAATGATCCTACCGAGGATGATAGAAGCACGTATTTGAATTATTTAAATCTAGCTGACTATGAGCTATATAGATGCGTAAAAAATAGTAAACGAGCATTACAAGAGATAGAGCTATTTTTTGAGCCAGGCTTAAACTATGCTCCTTTACCTGACAATTACATAGCAGAAATATTTAGTAACCAGATAAGATTAGACTCCACCGAACAATTTTACAATTTAGAGTCCTTCAATAAAAATTATTACTTTTTAAATAATAATATTTATGTTAACAGGCAGAATTTACCGGTAAAAGCAGATCCTCTAGATAACATTAATAAACCTTTTGTTAGATTGCTTGTTTTACCCTTGCGCAAAGAATTAGTGGAGAGTGTACCTCTACCGCAGCCTAACCCTGCTACCCAAACAGACACACCGATTTATCCTGAGTCTTATCATTTAGGCTTAGTCCATGGGGCAATTTATTATTTATTCTTAAGCCAAAAAGGCTTCACTGAAAAAATACAATATACCCTTAAAAACTGGGAAGCTGTTAAAAGTGATCTGACTAGTTACTACATGCAGGATAAATAATATGTTTCAAGGGTATGAACAAACTTTAACTATCCCCTTTCCTAAAAATGGTATTAATCTGACTTCTAATAATGATGGAGGGAGTGCTAAATATCTACAGAACATCTTACTCGGTAATAATAACGCTGGTAAGGTTAGATATGGAACTTACTTGAGATGTGCTTTCCCTTTTGCCCCTAATAGAATATTTCGCAGTGTCTTGCACGGTAATTCTTTTTTAAAGACAGATGGTACCTCTGAGAATATTGCTTACGTAAACTACCTTACCGTTCTACCTTTTATCAATATGGAAACAGAAGTTGCTTTAAGTGAAGTTGTGGGTAACCGAAATGTAACAGAAATTACAATAAACATTGGTGACCTAAATCAACAGCAAAAAGATTTCTTGACTAAGAGAATATTTGAAGGTGTTTATTTTTATATTGTCCAAACAGATATTCCTGACGGTGCTGATATATCCGATGTCTCAATTGATTTGGTAAACAATACTATTAAATTTAATTTACCTTTTCCTATAGATTTTTTTAATCTTTCAGTTCTAGGACTTAATAACTTTATCTTTTGGTTTGAGCGGGCTGGTATCTACAAAGAGGGAGCCAATAATTTATTTAACAACGTGCCGCTCAGAGATGATCTTGATCCTAACGTCATCATATCTTCCGTTAATTACCAGAACTATTTATTGATAGCTAACGGTGTTGATCCTGTGCTAGTCTATGACGGTAACACGATTACTAATTTAGCTGGTGATGCATCAGTTGCTATTAAGGACCAGGTAGCTGTTGCAGGTAATAATATCACAGTTAAGGTTGCAACTAATATTAAAGCAGAGTATGAAGCAACCCTCATTATAGGTAGCCGTATAAAATTAGTCTCAAGAGATGACTCACAAGAAGTTGCTATAATAAATATTGTATTTACCGACGTTGCAAATAATTTAACTGAAATCACAATCACTTGTGACGTTATCCCTATAGAAGGCGTAAGAAACATTTTATATAAAAAGCCTGTTCCTCCATTTAATTACTTGAGCGTAGGACATAATCGCCTGTGGGCTCTAGCCCAAGGCAGGCCGTACTTAAAGCAATTTAGGCCACCGCAAGTTTGCCAGAAGGTATATTTCGCAGCAAGACAGGCAAGCGTGTTTGATTGGTTTAATGAAGCTACTGCTAATATTGATTTTATAGATTTATCAGTCAATAACCAGATTCCTGAAAATATAGAAGTAATAAAGTTCTTTGAAGGCAAGATGCTGTTTATTGGAAGGCATAGTACTCAGATATGGGCAGGCAACGACCCTACAGCTAACTTCGATGGTCAAAATATAAGTTTTGGTAACTTCTACCTAGAAAGAGTAATTCCTTTGGGAATATTACAGCGTTCGCTTTGCCAAGAAATACCTAATAACTTTGCTATTATCTCAACGTTCGGTAAGTCATTTTCTTTCTATTTAAATAAATACGGCCAAATAGATTATACGCCAAACTTTATAGATCCGATTAGAGACTATTTAGAAGCACAATTATCATTTATAGAAAATGACCGCGACTACCGCGAAATGACTACTTTCTTCTATCCTTATAATGATTTACTGGGCATTAGAATAAAAGGTGAATGCTTAATTTACCAAATAAAGAACAATGGTTTTTGGTCTAGTTTTAATGAGAACTTCGCCGACGCCATGTCCTTCTTTTACAATGAGATTGATAAGAATTTATACTTGGGCATGTCAAACGGTATGTTGCTAACTTACGCCGACAAAGTGAACGAGCAAATATTTACCGATTACGATATTACGAACGGCAATAATAAAAAGCTTATTTGGCGAATATTATATTCCTGGATAGTTACGCAAACCACATGGCATAACTCGGCTATATTTTTATCAGCAACCTCTTTACGCGAGTTGCCTGTAAATGTAAAAGTATATGAAAATAACAGTGAAACCTATCCAATTGAAAATGAAATCATGATTAAACAAGTAGGTTCTAGGTTTGACGCAGGCAGTTTTTTCAAAGCAGTATATACGTACCAGCCTACAGAATATGCTTACAAGTCTATTCGCTTTAATACTGAGGCATTTATGTTGGAATTTAATGCGTTTGTTGAAGACATGCTCATTTTTGACAAAGCTATTTTAGCAGGCGGGGTCCAAAATGCCAATTGACCAATTTAGAAGGACCAGTAATTACTTTAGCTCTAAAGTTAAAATACGCTCAAGTGATGTTGATTCTCAGTTTAACTATACGGTTAGTTTTGTAAATAATAAGCTCTTACCAGTTATTAATAATTTGATATATGAGCAATTTATAGGGACTGACAATCCTGCTCTACAAAACGCGTTTTTAACCAATACGGGTGATGGTACTACAAAGTGGGATTTTATAAAAGCTGATAGTTTTTTATATAACGGCTTAAGTTTAATAAAAATAGAAAAAGCCATTGATAATTCAGTACTGGCCAGTAACAGTGCGGGTAATTATGTATACATTACTCCACTTGAAGGTAACCAAACTTTAAAATCAGTTTTAGCCGATTCTCCAGTTTTTGGTAAAATTACCGGATCTTGCTTTGAAGCAAGGTCTGTTTTAGGGAGGCACATTGCTTTAGATAGTATCGGAGCAGATAATTTAACCGCAGAAACATATAGCATACCTGACAATTCTATACAGACTATTAAGTTTACCGATAGCTGTGTAACAACTAATACCTTGCAGGACGGTGATGTAGGTATAGGTCTTACAGCAGATAGATTGACCGACGGGGTAAGAGCAGTATTTCCGACGATGATTACTTCTAATATGCTGTATGACGGATACTTATCAAGCCATTTTGATGTTATTTTTAGCGGCGTAAATGCTTATTCAAACCTTACCGCTCCAGAATATGAAAGGATTATGGATTTAAGTAATACGCAATATCCGTGGGACAAAATAAGCGGCTTTAGTTCTTTAAACGTAAAAAACTACAACTTAAATAATGTAGCTTTAAATAACATTAATGGAGAGAGATTACATTATTTAAATACTACGACCAATAAATGGTATCCACGAGACGATGACTTACTAGAAAATGGATCAATCTACCCTGAACATTTAACGCCTGACTTAAGAGCATTACTGGATTTATAAAATGTTAAAAGCTTACGTGCGAGATTCTTCATATTTTCAAATCGTTAAAAATAGCGGGCAGCTGCTAACAGGTTACGTATTTGACAATCAATTTGGCTTAATTGCTAATTATATTAATAATAAAATCGTGCCTACTCTCGATAACTTAAAAAACAACAAAGTACACGGGGTGCTAGATAGTGATGGGTACTTGCTTCGTAATATCGGAGATAAGTCTACACAGTTTAGCAGGCTCCGCGGCAGCGATATACCGCCTCTTACTATAAGTCTAGATAGGTTTAAAAGGATCACGCCTGATTCCGTTGTATATTGCGAAGCAATTAATTTAAGTTACATAACTTGTGAAGATGCTGCTAATACCTTACTGAGTGCCGATGAGCATTGTAGTTTTGCCAAAATACAAGCTGTAGCCATTGAAGATTCTACGATTACTAATGATCGTGTAGCTCTAGGGGCATTGACGTTAGGTCACATAAACGTAGAGGTAGTAAATAATATTATTAATAATATCGGTCGGATACCGACTATCAAAATAGCAGATGGTGCAGTCGCTGGCGATAAAGTTGCGGAGCGTGCTTATCAAAGTCACAAAATGAGCAATGAATTACTTGCAACAAGAGACGACAATAACTTGATTTTGGTAAGAGATGATGTTACCGGCATAGTTTCTGACAAGCATATTTTCAAGCTCACACATATACCAGATAACTCCATTGATTTTAGCTATATGTTCGGTAACAACCCAGTACTAACAAATGATAATCTCATGCTAAATACAATCAAGCTTCCCGCTCAGGGCGATATATCACCTTATTCGTTCTTTAACGCTTTAAACCCGTTAAGCATTGCGTATATCATGAATAATAGCTTTACTCCTAAGAATAACTCGGTAGCAAGTGACGGGATATCTAAGGCTAAATTAAGCGCTGCTATAATAGAAAAATTAAAGGTTGGAGGTTTAGTTGTCTAATCTAATAATAGATAAAAAATTCTTCAGGGATAAAACAAAGCATGAAGTGCTGCCTGAGCATTTAGATTCTCAGTTTAACTTACTGGCAACTTATATTAATGAGACCCTAATTCCTTATATAGAATCAGTTATTTTTAATGTCACAGGTGGCATAGCGGGAGAACCTTCAGCGGTGTTTTGCAATATTAACAATGAAGATGTCGGTTATATGTATATTAATGATATTAACGTTGATGATAATTTGCTTTCTTTGAGCAAAATAACAAAGATATCCGCAGGCTCGGTACTAGCTTCTGATTATCAAGGCAATATTTTTGCGGTTACGCCGGATGATAATGACCAACTGTTGTTTAGCAATTTTTTAAGCAGCATTTCTTTTAGGAAGATTACTTCAGACGATATCGATACTAATGTGTTAACTGGTAGGCAACTAGGCGTTTTAGCTGGTGAGAATTTTACTATAGATGCCTTTACAAATATTATTAATGACAACTCAATATATGAGCATATGTTACAAGAGGTCGCTAATGAAAAGATTGCTCCTGGAGCAATAGATTTTAAGCATATAGGAGAATTTTATGAGTTGCCTTATACAGCCGACATCGCTGCGCAGGTATTGCTCAAGGATTTTGATGATGCTTCTATTGGGAATATAGCGATAAAGGCGGGTACTATAGCCCCTGCAAACTTTAACGACCCGCAGTTTATTGAAGGCAAGAATATATTTCCAGGTTCTATTACAGATAGCCACTTTAAGCCCTACAATGCTAACATCCAACCCCCTGCTGTTATTAATTTACCAAATCTAACAGGCTCAAACTTTGGAGCAGTTATAAACTTTCCTGATCAGGGGATCAATGTTCATAACATTAAGTTACCTAGGGAGAAAATAGCTTTAAATTCTTTGACCCTGAATAGTTTTAGCCAAGAAATACAGAATGCAATAAATAAATATAAACAAATTAAGGATAAGCTACTAAATCCTCCGATACAAGTCCAAAAAACTAAACCTGACGGCGTTATATTCTTAGGCAAGTTTAAATTAACACAGGTCTGTTATTTTTCTTTCCCAGTAACAGGTATAGATCGTTCTGGTGGCACTGGTACTGTGACGGATTTACACGTGGCAGTAGCTCCAGATAATAGCGGCGGCTGGTGGTATTACTGCAGCTGGCACGGCTCAACTTACGAATTAACATATGAAAAAAATATATATGTTACTAACGTACAAGGCCAACTTGTAACATCTAATAATGGAATAGTTACCTTAAATCATTTAGAAGGTGCAAGTAGTTTATTATCAAAATACCCTTTAACAACTAAAAGTAGAGTTAACGCTTCATTTTACAGTTTTAAAAGTTAATTAAGGTATGAAAAAAGTAATATTAAACACCTCTAAAAACAGCTTATTTAACTTAGAGCTCAGGAAAGATGAGGAGCTTATAGGTAATTTAAGCGTTTATTTTAATGAGACGGAAGGCACTGCTTGGCTTGACTTAGAGATTGAAAAAGGGTGGCGTTCTAGGTGGTTAACTAAGTCTTTTGCCATGTATCTTTTTAAGATATTCAACAAGGTAGCAAAAGAGCATAATTTGGAGAGAGTTTTTACGTGTTTAAACAACCCCAGAAGCCTCAGGCTCCTTGAGTTCTTTGGGTTTGTGCATTATAATAAGAAGTATTATTTTTTAAATATATTATAGAGGTATTTATGGGAAGCGGAGGCGGCCCTTTTGGGTTATTTGATGATGACGATGACGAAGCTCCGGCAATTAGAAGGACAGAGTATCAGCCAGTGAAAGCTGCTGATGAGTTTAAGCCGATAAACGCTATGAAGTGGATGGACGCTATCAGCGGGGAGGAGTTTGCTTTTATTCGTGACCGCGAGGGAAATTTAAGCGTACACACTAGAGATATAAGCGGTAAGCCCCCTATTGACTCACCAATTGCTGTAAATAACCTTGACTTAAGGCTCCCTGAAGTAGGGAAGCTTGCAGACTTTAATAATCGTTATGCAGCGGCTGTAGCAACTCTTACAGGAGAGCTTAGGGACTTACAAAACACTATTGGCATAATTGAAAATACTGCGCCTGAACTTATACCGCAAAACAAAGCTTTAATTGATAGTTTTAAAGCGGCAAGCCAGAAAGCAATGGATAAAGGTTTTGATATAAGGAGCAATGGGATTGATAGTAAATTGAGACAAATGGGTCTCGCTAACTCCTCAACTGCTCTTGGTACACAAATTGCCTTGGCTAGAGAAAGAGTCGATGCTGACATAAACAATGCCTTACAAGTTGCAGAATTAGGACATAAAACCAAGCAACAAACCTTAGCTAACCAGTACCAATTAGGGCAACAAATAGTTCAGCAAGCAGGCATCGAACTTAGCCGCTATAACAGCGAGAGCCAGAATGAACTTACGGCAAGAGGCCAAGATCTAAGTAGAGAACAGCTAGTACAGCAAAGAGGTTCTGAGCAAGCAAGACTGAGTCTTGCCAATGAGCAAATGCGTATTGGCACGGAACTTGCAACAAGGCAACTACGGGCAGGAGTCATGCAAGCACGTAATCCGACTAACGCTGCTGTATCATTGCTTACCAATACTAACAACCAAGCAGTACATGCGATAAATAATGATAACCAGGCTATGCACCACTTGAATATGGCAGAACTTAACCAAGGGGCTTTAGAAATAGAAAGGTTTAAAGCTAACCAAGCCGCTCAAAGTAATCCTATGGGGCAATTACTAATGACTGGCGCAGGCGCCTTATTGGGCGGTGGTTTAGGATCATTCGGTACAATGAAAGGCTTACAGATGGCAGGGGTCGATCCTAAAACAATTTTCGGGAAAAAGGACTAATATGACAAAAGATACTAACTGGATGGTAGATTTGCTTTCGGGCAAGACTAGAGATGATCCTGTAGATAATTACACTAAACTAGTCAACCGCAGGGGGCTGTTTGACGATATAGGCGATGCTTATATAGAACAAAGTAAACAAGCCGCAATAAATGGTAAGCAGAAAATGACCAACGCCTTAATGGCTGGTGTAGGCGCAGGGATGAAAGGTAGTCAGACTCAACTGAGAGAAGCTAAATTACAAGATCTAGAAAATGATTTAAAGGAAGTTGTAGGCTACAGTGTAGGTTTGAAAAAACAATTGGGAGCGCAAAAACTTATAGAAGCTGCGTTTTCTAATTACATGAGTAATAATTATGGGGACTTTAAAAAGTTAAATGATGCTTTTGGTTCAGGTGATCAGCAAACGGCGAATTCGTTAGGAATCTTGCTATATAACAGATTTAAAACAGAGAATCCAGATATGGGAGCAAAGATGCCTCCTATAGACCATATATACAACGGAAAAGCTTATCTTGAGCCTGGTGGTAAAACTGAAGGAGTTTTTATGAAAGATCTCCTTGCCCCTTTGGTTTCAACATTGCCTCCTGAGCTACAAAAGGAAATTCCTAATTTAACTACTCTTACTATGCAGAATAAATTTAAACAGTCCGATCTACTTGAGAACCTAACCATAGAAGAGAAAAAAGCTGGTATAGCCAACCAGTATTCTTCTGCTAACTTGCATAATGCACAGACAAGAAAGGCTGATTATGAGGCTCAATCTTCTAAAAATGCTGAACAGCAAAGTGAAAATGAGATATCAGATATCATGAGTGCAGCCGGACAAGTGATATCAGAACATGGTAGTAAGGGACAAAGAGGATTGAAAGACAGATTTTACAAAAGCTTTTTTCCTGAAGCTTATTCACCTGGAGCTAGCGAAGTTTCTTTGGATTCTACAGGAGAGTTGATCCGAGGGAAATTCTTTAAAGCATTTGGGTACCGAAACGAAACAGAATTTAATCACATTCCAACTATCTCAGCAAATAATTCGCCTGAGGCTAACAGGGCGATTATCCAGCAATATAGAAATCTATATTTAAAAACATTAAACACGAACGCTAATGCAACTGCTGGCTCCTCAACCCAAGAGACAGTTCCTAATAAAGCAAACTTTGACTTTTCAACCATACCAGGAGCTGAGCGTATTAAATGAAATTTGTAATACATGGACAAGATAAATCCAAATGGAGCATTCCAGCTGAAAGTTTACCTAAAGCATTAGCTGGAGGAGGAACGCTTGATGAAGCATACTCTGGTCAAAAATTTAAAGTTAAGGCTGCTGATGGTGAAGAGTGGCTAATACCTGGCTCCAGCCTAAAACAAGCTTTTGAAATGGGAGGCGAGTTAACCACCCCTGGCTTTACCGATCATGTACAAGGGTTTATGGGGGGAATTGCCGAAAAAGTAGGGAAAATAGCCGACATCGGCGTTGCTCTAGGAGGTTTAACAGCTGGGGGAATAGCACAAGGAGCTAGTACCATAGCAGATAAAGTGGGCGCAACAGGCGTAGCGAATAATCTAAATGGGTTTGCTGATAAAAGCTATACGACAGCAAAAGATTATTGGAATAACCCTAAGATAGAACAAAGAGCCAAAGACGAATGGGAAACTGGCTTTGAGCATGATAAAGGAGTAGCTATCGCTAAAGCAGGAGGCTCACTAGCTCCAGAGGTTTTGCCTTTTAGTTGGGCTGGTAAAGGAGTTCAATTACTCAGCAAGACTGGTGCATTTGCAAAGATGCCTTGGGTAGGCCGTCTTAGTGAATTCTTAGCTATAGACGTGAACGCTAAAAATGCGGGAGCTTTCGCAGGAGCTGGTGCGGGAGCTGAGCTTGCTAAAAGTGATGACCCTAATACAAGTGAATTAGAAAATGTAGGAAGAGAAATTATAGGATCAATAGCAGGAGCAGTCACAGTACCAGCTGCAGGTACTAAGGCACTCAATGCCTTATATAAATTAACTACCACGCCGCCTAAAACATTAGTAGCAGAAATTAGTGCTAATAAGTTTGCCAAAAAATATGGTGGTAAAACGGACGAAAAGGTTGTAGATATTGCCAGTAAACATGATCTACCATTAACCCCTGCTTTAGCAACCGATAGCGTAAAAGCAGCTTTTACAGAAAATAATAAACTAAGGAGCCAATACGCCTCTGAGGCTTGGAAGGCAGTTATAGACAATACCGATGAAACCGTTATAGATAAATTTAAAGATACCGTTTTAAAAGATACTTTAGGGTTAGCTACGCAACGTAGAGCTGATGAGTCTCTAGGTAAAACATTGTCAGACTCATTTAAAGATCAAACCCTCCAAAATTCTCAAGCGTGGACTAAAGCATCTAATGATAAGTATCAGCTAGCAAAAAGTATCGCTACTGAGGTTGATGTGTTAGCACCTAATAAGACATTAAAGGAGATAGATACATTATTAGAAGATTTAAGCTATGGCGACAAGACCAATGCAGCTAAGAACTCTATTATAAATACTTTAACTGAGTTTAAGGCGGGATTAGTAAATAATCAGATGAGTTTGAGAGATTTATTAGGGTGGGCAACAGATTTAAGTGAAAGATCGGTTAACGGTGAAAGTTATACTAAACTCCTAGGAAAAATTAGCCATACAATAAAATCAGAAATAGATGAAGCAGTAGGAAAGGGTATCTCGAATAAAGATTTTGTAAAATTATGGAAAGAGGCACAGAGTTATAACAAGGAAATGATTCAAACTAGAATTAAAACTGATATGGCAAGAAGTATTCTTAGCCAAGAATCCCCTAAAGAAGCTATAGCATTTATGAATAGCGCTCATAATGTTACACAATTAAGTAGAATCCTAGGAGCTGATCACAGCCCTAAAGCCGAATTGCTCATGAAGCAATTAAAAGGAGCGAAAATAGAAGATCTTTTGTATAGCAAAAATATCATCACTGCTGAAGGGAACTTGAATACCAAGCCATTTGTTAAATTGTTTAGCAAAGATAATTCCGATAAAGACTTGTTGATTGCTTTAATAGGTAAGGAAAATTACCAATTAGCAAAGCAGGACTTCGTTCCTTATATAGAAAAATTAGGTATAACGCGTGGTACTTTAAAAAACACTAGCAATACAGCAAATGTTCAAAGAGATTATAACTTAGATGAGCAAGCTAGCGGGCTCGTTAAAAATACTGTTATTGGAGCGGCTGTAGGTTCGTTAAAAGGACCTGGGACGGCAGCATTAGGAGCGACTGCGGGGGCAGCTAATTCGCTTAAAGCTTCATGGCAAATGCGGAATATAAGAAACTTATCCGAAAGCTTCATGGATAAAAGGAAGCTCGAAGCAGTTATAGAACACGGAAAAATGCCTAATAAAGGGATAAAAGCAAAAATATTAGACGCTTCTGAAAATATTTTATCTAAACCTCATATGCTATATAACGGGCTTAAGCCACTGCTAAATAATGGATTACCAGCTTTCGACCGCGACAAGTTCCTTGAAGACGTCAAGGACTCTACAGATCGCAGTTCTTTCATTTTTACTCCTGAGGAAATGAAGAAAATGCGGAAGAAGTGAGTTACATCAGCTGTCTACATATTTCTTGATAATTTCGTATATTTCATTAAGCAATGGAGAAACCTGACAAAAATATAAAAACAGCTTCTTGAACAAGTATAAGGTTAAGGTGCCTTTTACAATATTAAGAAGCATTTTTTTGCTAGGCTTGAACTTGCCAGTTGTAAGAAAACTCATTACGGGGGTTTCAAGGACCCTGATTTTAATTAACCGTAATAGTTCCTTAAGTAAAACCAACCAAAATTCAAGATCCACATTTAACGCCAATTCTAACTTATTAATGACGTATTTTTGTGAGGCCTGAACTTATAAGAATATACTACTAAACTGAGTATACTACAATGTTTTGGTTATACACTCCTGTAAAGATATATTTATTTCTTTATATACTTCTGTAAAGATATGTGTATTAACTCTGTGAGAGTCATATCATTTTCTAGAGCATAACGCTTGATCTCTTTATGAAAGCTTTTATTAATATTAATATTCATTTTCACCATATCAGGCTTATCTTGTAGTTGCTCAAGAGCTTTAATTTTGTTAACTGAGGGGCGGCCTGTTTTTAGTAATTTCATATTATTTCTTTTAGTTCATTTACTATATTAGTTATTTCTTGAATTGCTTCATTGTTGCTAGTATCAAACACAGTTTTTCCTTCTGCCGCTGATTTAGCATATATAATTCTTTGAGAAGTATAACTGCTCATTATAGGTAGCGCGTATCCTCCTAACGCTTCTACTATTTCTTTGCTTAAAGAAGTATTATTTATTTTTCTTGTAATACAGAAGTAAGCTCGCGGTTTATCATTAGCAATTTGTTGCCGTTCTTTAATAATTTCTACAAGCTCCGAGGAAGCCCATATATCATAAGGAGAAGGCTGCACAGGTATAATTATAAGATCTGCACATTTAATTGCTGAAATTGCCATGTTTGTTAACTGAGGGACACCGTCTATAATCACCCAATCAAACCCGCTTGCTATTTTAATAATATCTTTATTTAATGTAGGTCTATCTAATCCTATCACCGGTATTTCATTATTTCCTGCTGCATGCCAATCACGAGCTGAACCTTGGGGGTCTGAATCTATTAGCAATACTTTTTCTTGGTCAAGGTATAACTTATATGCAATATTGGTAGCTAAAGTAGTTTTTCCTACACCGCCTTTTTGATTTAGAATTGCAATAATTTTCATATAAAGATATCTACATATAAAGTTAAGAATATAAACTTATATCTTTATATAACAAAACCTTTATATGAGTAAACAATTATTCCGAGATATCGTCTTCATTAGAGAGAAAGCTAATTTTCAGAGCACTTAGCGCCTTAATGATAGTCACTGCGGCCAGCATTATTTCTAAAATTTGGGCTAGGCGATTAGGCTCAAGAACTGCTAGCCTTGTCAGGCAAAAAACAATAAGGATAGTGTAAACTAAAATGATTATTTTATGGACAGTGTTTTTCATTTTACTAGTTGTTGTCTATATATGTTATACTGACCTCTAAATAGGTAAAGCTTATTAAGCCACTCATTTAAGTTCTTGCACTTACCTGCGGCGCATACTTCTTTAAGTTCTACGGCAACCGCTTTCCCTGCAATAGGCATTTCAGGCAAATCAATCTTAAATTCTCCGGCACTATAGCTTGTCGTCATGCATCCGCTCAAGGTTGCCGTCAAGGTCAGTAGCACTAGTATTTTGCGTAACATTGATTACCTTTTTCTGAATATCTATTATTTTATCATGGATTTTTAAACCTTGTCGCAGGCTAGCATTCTCTTGAACTAACTTACTGTTTCTGCCGTATAAAAGCAGTCCTATAGCACCGAAAACTCCCATCCCGATTTTAGATAAGTTCTCGATAAGAAACGTCCACAGTATCATATTTCTTCCGACACGTTAAAATTAGAAGTGGTATTGTTACCTGTTAGTGAGACTTCATTATTTAGGACTTCAGATTCTACCGTATGAACGCTGTGCCCCATTATTTCGGTCATGGCACCGTGAGCGTTCTGATGAGTATCGCCACCAATTATGCTAAAGTCTAGTAGCTGCTTTCTTAGTTGTTCGTTCTCACTAGCAAGCGCAAGTTTATCTTTCCTCAAGTCTATTTTATCAAGTTTGAGTTCTTCTAAGCTTGTCTTTAATAAATCAACGATCCCCACCTTTTCGTCAGCTAAGCGTTTATACTCGGCAAGCTTTTCCTTTAACGGTGCTATTTCTTTTTTCAACTGAGAGATTTCCGTATCTTTCTGGGATAAGCTTAATGCGTTACTTGAGATTGTAGACTTTAAAGAACTAATCTCATTGTCCTTCTGAGACATACTCGAGCTATTCCCTGAAACTGTACTTTTTAACGAGTTAATTTCATTGTCCTTTTGAACTAAAGCATTCTTAAGATTAGCTACTTCCGACTCTAAACTATTTATTTTTATTCGTGTCGGGTGGTTCTCAAAATTAACTTGTTTCATAAAGAGATCCTCACACCTAAAGTTATATTATGGATGGCGTAGCTGCGGTTACCAAGCTTACGCAAGCCCCCTATAGTTTTTGTTTTATTGTTACCTAGGTTAAAATAGTTGTAACTGATCTCGCCAGTTACGTTGTCATTCACTTGGATGTCAGTGCCCAGAGTAAGTTTATAAGCAAAGCGATTAACTGACTTCCTGCTTTTAGCATCTAGAGAGTAATGTAAATTATCTTCCTGCGACACCGCATAACCGCTCGCAGACTCTTTTAGCTCAGCAATACCTATACCACCACCAACAAAAGGCGTAAGGCTACCATACGTGCCTATATCCTTGTATACATTCAGCATTAATGTATCAGCTTTAGTTTTTGAAGTTATTTTATAAAGGTCGTTGTTATAGTTGGTAGAGGTTTCATTACTACGGAATAAGAAATAGTAGTCTATAAGCAAATCGGCTCTGATGGAATTTGTAAGCTGATAGCCAACTCCCGCCTCAATTAATGGAAAGCTATCGGCTAATTTGTTCTTACCTTGGAACTCAGTATTGGAGAACTTGGTAGTTGCTATGTGGCTTAAGCCTACGCCGCCTTTAAGATAAAAGTTGCCTGCATCTATAGCAAGTGCGTTTGAAGCTAGCAAGCTGCTAGCTAACATTAATGTTGTAAGTTTTTTTATCATAATTAAATCTCTGTTATGGTTACTTTATATAATTCTTCAACTTGTTTTTTCTTTAGGTTGTACATTGGTGTCTTCATACCTTTTACATCTTCAAAGGTCACGGTCTCGTTGCTCCAAAATACCTGGAAGTCACAGACGTATTTTGTATTACCAGGTAAATGAAATGGAGTCTGCATCAAGAAAAGGACTACATCACCTGTTTTTCTTAAAGTTTTGAGCTCAAGATACCGCTTACGTTCTGCTTTAGAAGCAAACTTGAAGCCATCGCTCTCACACCTTACCGCATTAAACTTATGTTTAAGCATAGGCCCTGTTCAACCAACCGCTTAAGAACACTTTTTGCTCTGGCTTTGTAGCTGCTATTATCCTATAGTACCCTGCCGCTTCAGACTTTAACGCCGATAATAACTCTGTAGCCAACGTACTATTAATAGCAGCTATAGTTTGACCTCCTATAATACCATCTTCTACTACACAATTTCCTGTAGCTCTTAAGGCTCTTTGCAAGAGTTTATTGGCAGCTGTAGCCCCCATATTAATACTTAGGTCAAAGACCTTAGTCGCTATTCTAATATCGTCTATATTTTTGTAAGGCTGTGTATTCCAGAAATCCCGAAAGTAAATAGCTTTTGCTTGTTCTGGGGTTAGGTCCTTAACATCAAGATCAGGATAAGATCTTTTAGAAATGCCGTATTTGGTCTCACCACCTTTGTCAGAAGAGTTATTACTATATCCCCCTTCGTTAGTTAGGATAATATTTATAATTTGTTCAAACTTAATATCGATACTCATTTGCTACCGATATCTTCAAAGTTGATGTCTAGCCCAAATATACCTTTTAAAATTAACTCATCTACTTCTTCTAAGATATTATTTGGCCCGAATATATAATGAGAAAACACCCCTATAGCTATTACTACCCCGAGTAAAAAAGATCTATTAAAAATTAACGCCTTGAGTTTCTTTATCATAAAGAACTCTTAGGTTTGAATTTTCTACGGCTTTGTCTTGGGCAAGTATGAGATTGAACGTCGGCGAGCTTGGTTATTGTCTCGACTAGTTCTTTGATTGATTCATTATGATTTTTAAACTCTTTTAAGAGCTTGAAAAATACGGCAAGTAATAGCCCGAGTAGGGCTAACAGCCCCAGATACATTATAAATAACAGCAAAATAAAAACCTTCGTAAAGTCTACGAAGTATTATAGCGCATTTACTCAACTTTGCCAACAACTTTGCCTTGTAAATCGTATCTATCTGCACCTTTAACTCGGGCTTGTTTATATTTTTTGCTATTACAGAAGATAAAGAAGAAGTCCCGCCCCGTTTTAGCGCTCCAGCCTAGCTTTGCCACTACTTCTTGACGCACCCCTATAGCGAAAATTCGTATCCTTTTGTTATTGATATCAAACAACTTAGGGTATTTGGTACATACTTGTTTAAATAACCTTTTGTACTCCTCGTTGGGCATTAAGTTCGCTGTTTTCTTGAGCGTAGGCTTTTTAGGCTTAGCTTTAGGCATATTTGGTACTGAGGCTTTAAGATCCAGAGTAGCTTTAGCAGGCTCAGACTTTGAGGAAAATAAAGAAGCAGCAGATTCGATATTAATTACGACTTTGTTACTCAACGGCTGATGGGCATTAGCTTTAGCCGGAAGTTTTAACTTTAATGTAGGTCTTTTGGTTTCTTCGGTCATTTTGTTTTATTTAGACATAACTGCAACTGCTCTTGATGATATTTCAGCTTATCTTGATGATAGTCAAGCTGATCCTGAATCTTCTGCAGTTGTCCGCTAAGATTAGTGATACATCGTGTCTCCCTTGCTATAAGGTCTTCTAATTGATCTACCTTACTCATTCTTCAGTCCTAATTTTTATTTTTCAAATTTTTTACACATACTATCATAAGAAATATAAGCCCTAAGCCTGCTATTCCTCCTAAAAACACTATAGCAGGTGCATAACCAAGCCACGGAATTAACGGAAACGAAAACATATTATATATCCTTAATCTTAGTTAACACCATAATACTTTTGCGTATAGCCTTTAATCTTCGCTACGCATTCATCGATAACACTAACTATACGCTCTTGCATACTATCGTCTCGTGTAACTCGCTGGATAAACAAACTCTTACCGTTACCTTCGTGCTTCGGGTTATATAACACATAGTCGCACCATTTCCTATCACAGACAAACATATTAAACTGCATCTGTATATAATACTCACTAGGTATTGCTTGAACTCCTTTATCAGCAAGTTCTAATATCTGCCTGAAGTAATTATTGGAGTCGGGAACTTTGATCTCGATCATCCCATCATCGCCAACTAGCCCATCAGGGGAACACCCTACAAACTCACCAGCTTGCACAAATCCTACCTTTTGCACTTCATTTAATGTTGCAACTGTATACTTCATTAAAGCTATTTCCTCAAACTCAGACCCGCGAGTCATATGCTGACTTGTAGCCGACTCATCGCTATCGCATCTAGAGCCTGTGACTATCTCGCTAGCACGGTCATATAAATACTTCTCGCGAGCAGTAGGAGTCCCAAATAACTTAGCAGCACTCGAACCCGTGAGCTTACCAAGCCTTATGTCGTGCCACTCAGGGGCGCCCTGTATTATGTTCTCGTGAATCTGCATCTTTATCTCCCTTTTCTTGAACTTTAGAATTTATAACAGGGGGAGCATAAGTTTTCTCCAGACGTATTATCAAACAAATGGAAAAAATTACCCACATCACCGCTAGAAGAACGATAAATATGTTATACTTCATACTACACCTAACTTAAGTTATTACGCCGCGGCATTCTGTACCTCTAAGAACGTTTCTTTTAGTGGATGGAAGTTCTCTATGGCGCTGACAATGGTTTCTACTTTCGAACTATCTACACCCGCAAACTTGGCGAAGTCTTTAATGTCTAGGCTATTATCCTTGCAAAGAGCCATGAACTCCTTAACCGCTGTAGCTGCTGGTAGCTCCTTCTCCTTAATTTCTTCTTTCCGTTTATTGAGGCTTTGTGTGTCATCATCTTCAGTAGCAATGCCAAGCATCCCGCATAAAGCATAACGTTTAGCATATGTGACTCCAGCTCCTATTTGCTGCATAGCATTACACTGCTTCATTGCTACGCTCTCAAGCGGAAACTTTGACCTTAACCACTGACCTGAGTCGTGGAGCAGTACTGTGACTACTACTTTACCTGTTTCCTCTGTCTCTACGCTTTGGGTAAATGATAAACCGTTGTCATATAAAGCTTCTTCTATAGCCTCTACACAGCTTGTAAAGTCTGCATACTTGTAGCCGTAAGCTTGCTTACTCTTTACTACGGGTAAAAATACTTTTTTAGCTTTCCGTAATGCCGGAGCTAAAGCATCAATTTGTTCACTCATTAAGTTATTCATACTATCCTCAATTATATTATTTGATTGTAATCCCATTTCTCAGGTATGTAGAAGTTCAACTCATCGCTCTTTACAGTTCTGACTTTCTTGAAAGTCTTCTGATCCTCATAAGGCATATGAACAACAATTGCTCCATCTCTTTCTAGTTTTACCTTGCTCTCTTCTTGCATAAACTTATCTTGCCGTATTTTATGTTTCGTGTTATCTTTATACAATGTTTATTGTAGGTCACGATAAGCATTAAGAAGTGCATTTTTTTGTATTTTTTACTCCATATTTGAATTTTTACTTATCCGCTGTTTTTTTGGTTTTGTTAATTTCCTTAAAACAGCGGTCCAAGTTATTACCTCTTTACTTAATTAGTGTGCAAATTATCATCAGACATAATCTACTTTGAGCTAAGCATTAAGTAGGCATATATTAAGAACGAACCTATAATAACTGCCGTAAATATTCTTAAACGTAATAATTCAGACTTTTCCTTCTTTTCCATATTATACCCCCCTGCTTGAGTAGTAGTAAGCATTGGCTTGACGTCTCTCGAGGCTGCTATCAATAGCACATAGCTCTTCTTTTTCTTCTATAGCGAGTTCTAG
>Ga0169931_10001134_pt1 | contig 43809 bp, 42 predicted proteins | sample Kivu_15m_20L_FD_129675 | JGI IMG/M metagenome (GOLD analysis project Ga0169931, IMG submission 129675) | Freshwater microbial communities from Lake Kivu, Western Province, Rwanda to study Microbial Dark Matter (Phase II) - Kivu_15m_20L... | ecosystem: Environmental > Aquatic > Freshwater > Lake... | reverse complement strand
TCGACGAGCTGGGCAAGCGGGTGTTCGAAGAAATGGACTACTTCAACGAAGCCGCCAACGCCGAACGCTTCGCCGAACTGCACGCCCACAACCCCCGCATCGCCGTTCCACGCATCTATCACCAGGCCAGCAGCCGCCGTGTGCTGACCATGGAGTGGATCGAGGGAGTGAAACTCACCAACCTCGAAGCCGTGCGCGGCATCGGCGTCGACCCCGACGACATGGTGAACGTGGGGGTGAACTGCAGCCTGCAGCAATTGCTGGAGCACGGCTTCTTCCACGCTGACCCCCACCCCGGCAACCTGCTGGCCCTGGCGGATGGCCGCCTCGCCTATCTCGATTTCGGCATGATGAGCGAGGTGAGCCGTGAGTCGCGCACCGGCCTGATCCAGGCGGTGGTGCACCTGGTGAACCGCAGCTTCGGAAAGCTCAGCAAAGACTTCGTCAGCCTCGGCTTCCTGGCCGAGGACGTGAACCTCGAGCCGATCGTGCCCGCCTTTGAAACGGTGTTTGGCCAGGCGATCGAGCAGGGCGTCAGCCGCATGGACTTCAAGGCCGTCACCGACGACCTCAGCGGTGTGATGTATCGCTTCCCCTTCCAGGTGCCGCCTTACTACGCCTTGATCATTCGCTCGCTGGTGACGCTGGAAGGCATCGCCCTCAGCGTGGATCCCGAATTCAAGATCCTCGGCGCCGCCTACCCCTATTTCGCTCGCCGACTGATGGAGGATCCCGATCCCAGCCTGCGCCAGAGCCTCAAGGAGATGCTCTTCGACGGCGACATCTTCCGCTGGCAACGGCTCGACAACCTGATCGCCAGCGCCTCCCAGGGCGCCCAGCTGGATCTTGAAGGGCTGCTGGATCAGGTGCTCAGCTTCCTGTTCTCTCCCAACGGCGGCCTGCTGCGCCAGCAGCTGGTGGACGCGCTGGTGGCCCGCATGGATGCGATGGCCTGGCAGACCACGCTGCGGCTGGGGAAACGCCTCCCGGAACGCCTCCAACCACCAGGCCTACGGCGCCACCGGGTCGGCGAAGCCAACGAACCCCTGCTCGATCTCGAGCCGGTGAGGCAATTGATGGGCATCCTTCAAGCCCTGCCGGGCTTTGAGCCCCAAATGGTGCTGCGGCGTTTGCCCCGACTACTTGGGGAACCGCAACTGCGCCAGATGGGCGTGCAACTGGCCCGCGGATTGGCGGAACGGGGGGTGGTGCGGCTCGTGCGGGATGTGCTCGTTCCGGCCTGAACACAGAAACAACCGCCGTAGGCTTGGCCGCATGCAAAGCGCGTTCCGCCACCCAAAACCAGGCCGCAAGCGTCAAGGCTTGACCGTGATCGCCCTGGGCTTGAGCCTGCTGGGCTTGCTGCCCACGGCACCACTGGCTCCGGTGGCCGCGGCAGAAAACCTGGTGTTTGTCAGTGGTGCCTTCCGCCGCTCCATCGCCGTGACCGAGCTGGAGCACCTGGCCCAAACCGGCCAGGCCCAAGGGTTACTGGCCGACGTGCTGCGCTTCACCAAACAAAATCCAACAGACGTTGCCAAGCTGCTGAACCAGTCGGTCAGCCTGCCGGTCACCCTGGTGAGCCGGCTGCTGACTACCCGGATCGGTGAAGCGATCCTGGAGCGGTTGGCCCAGATTGTGTACCCGCTCAGGGCCTCCAAGGCTGGTGTGCCCGCCCTGCGCTCAGCGATGGTGATGGGCGTGGTGGCTGGCAACGGCTCGATCTCGCCACTCTCCTTTTTCCAGGCCTATCCAGCCCAGGAGATGGAGGTGAGCATCCCCGCCCTGATGAACCTGCTGAGCAAGGCCAATTCCATCGCCGAACTGGTGCGCTTCTTCTCCGAATCGCCTCTCGACGGCTTGCGGGGCGATGCGCCTGGAACCGCGCCGTAGATTCACTGCAGCCACTGCTCTAACCCGTGCCCTTGCTCCGTTCCCTGAGGCGTTTGAGCAAGGGACCCTTCGGACCCCGTCCGACGATGCAGGATTGGCCTGGTTTGATCGAGGCCTACCGACGCTGGCTGCCGGTATCGGCCAAAACGCCTGTGATCACCCTGCATGAAGGGGCGACTCCGCTGATCCCGGCCCCGGTGATCGCCGAGCGGATCGGCAAGGGCGTCAAGGTGTTTCTCAAGTACGACGGCCTCAACCCCACCGGATCCTTCAAGGATCGGGGCATGACCATGGCCATTTCCAAGGCCAAGGAGGCGGGCTCGGAGGCGGTGATCTGCGCCAGCACCGGCAACACCTCGGCCGCCGCCGCCGCCTATGCCCGCCGGGGTGGGATGCGCGCCTTTGTGCTGATTCCCGATGGCTACGTGGCCCAGGGAAAACTGGCCCAGGCCCTGCTCTACGGCGCCGAGGTGATTGCCATCCAGGGGAACTTCGACAAGGCCCTGGCGATCGTGCAGGACGTGGCCAACCAGTACCCGATCACCCTGGTGAATTCGGTGAACCCCTACCGGTTGCAAGGCCAGAAAACAGCCGCCTTCGAAGTGGTGGATGACATGGGCGATGCCCCCGACTGGCTCTGCATCCCGGTGGGCAACGCCGGCAACATCAGCGCCTACTGGATGGGGTTCAACGAATACCGAAATGCCGGCCACAGCAGGAAACTGCCGCGGATGATGGGCTTCCAGGCGGCAGGATCGGCACCTCTGGTGCTGGGTCACACGGTGGATCAACCCGACACCATTGCCACGGCGATCCGGATCGGTAACCCGGTGAACCGCGACAAGGCGCTGAATGTGAGGAGCGAAAGCGGAGGCGGTTTCATGGCCGTCACCGACGCCGAAATCATCGAGGCCTACAAGCTGCTAGGCAGCGGTGAAGGGGTGTTCTGCGAACCAGCCAGCGCCGCTTCGGTGGCGGGCTTACTCAAGCGGAAAGACGAAGTCCCTGCGGGGGCCACGGTGGTGTGTGTGCTCACCGGCAATGGTCTCAAGGACCCGACTACGGCGATCGAGCACAACGACGCCCGTTTCCACACCGGCCTGGAGGCCGATACGGCCAAGGTGGCCGCCGTGATGGGCTTCTAACCAGACCGCTTCAGCACCAACCAATTGGCAAAGCGTCTGCGGGAAAGCGTGGGAAAAGCTCCTCTCTTCCGAGGAAAAGCGCATGTCTAGGAACGGCGATGAAGCAGCCTATTTTTCCGCAACACCGGGAAAGAGTGGAAAAGCCAATCTTTCCCGCAATCCCGGTTCGACGTCCCTCAGGCCTTGAAACCGCACAGAGCAGATAGCCCCTGTGTTTTTTGGGTTTTCCCCGATTCCCCCAGCCCCTACGACGACGGTTTCATTCTTTCTTATGGAATTCATTAATCCCGTGATCAGAAAGCCTGTTGAAGGCGGTTCACCGACATTGCGCAATCAGCCGGCCTGTGGAAGCGTGGGGGCTCCCCGTTTTCAGCCATCAGGCTTCCCGACACACGCACCATGAAGCTGGTCTGTTCCCAGTCCGAACTCAGCACCAGCCTTCAGCTGGTGAGCCGGGCCGTGGCCAGCCGGCCCACCCATCCGGTGCTGGCCAACGTGCTGCTCACTGCCGATGCGGGCACCGGTCGGCTCAGCCTGACTGGCTTTGACCTCAGCCTCGGCATCCAGACCAGCCTGCCCGCCAGCGTCGAAACCAGTGGTGCCATCACCCTGCCGGCCCGCTTGTTTGGGGAGATCGTGTCGCGGCTCTCGAGCGACAGCCCCATCACCTTGCACTGCCTGGAAGGATCCGAACAGGTGGAGCTCACCAGCCTGTCGGGCAGCTACCAGATGCGGGGCATGCCAGCGGAGGATTTCCCCGACCTGCCCTTGGTGCAGAGCGGCACGCCGATCCGGCTGGAGGCTGAGGCCCTGGTGAAGGGCCTGCGCGCCACGTTGTTTGCCAGCAGTGGCGATGAGGCCAAGCAGCTCCTCACCGGTGTGCACCTGCGACTCGACCCCAGTGGCCTCGAGTGTGCCGCCACCGACGGCCATCGCCTGGCTGTGCTTTGTTTGGCCCATGCCAACGCCATGGTCGAGGGGCATGGCGGTGAGCCCTTTGCCGTCACTGTCCCGGCCCGTTCCCTGCGGGAGCTGGAGCGGCTGTTGTCCGGCCGCCAATCCGCCGAGCCGCTGAGCCTGTTTTACGACCGCGGTCAAGTGGTGTTCCTGTGGGCTGATCAGGTGCTCACCAGCCGCAGCTTGGATGGCACCTACCCCAACTACCGCCAGCTGATCCCCGACAGCTTTAGCCGCACCATCGCTCTCGATCGCCGCACCCTGGTTTCGGCTCTCGAACGGGTGGCGGTGCTGGCTGATCAGCACAACAACGTGGTCAAGCTCAGTGCTGAACCGGCCACGGGCCAGCTGCTGATCCAGGCCGATGCCCAGGATGTGGGCAGTGGCTCGGAAGGCCTGGCGGCCTCGATCACGGGGGATGCCATCCAGATCGCTTTCAACGTGCGCTATCTGCTCGATGGGCTCAGGGCCATGGCCTGTGATCAGGTGCTGCTGCAGTGCAATGCAGCTACCACGCCGGCGATCCTCACGCCGGTTGAGGGAGATCAGTTCACCTATCTGGTGATGCCCGTTCAGATCCGCAGCTGACCGTGGTGGCCCTTCCGGAGCAGTTGCTGCTGAGCGAGCTGCTGCGTCGGCGGGTTCGCTGTGACCAGGGCCTCGACCACGGCGCCGGCTTACAGGTGTGGATGCATCCGCCGGTGCATCGGGTGCTGGGTTGGGTGTCCAAGCCTTCGGCTTTTGGGTCCCGCCGGCTGGTGTGGCGTCTCAACCAACTGCGCGGACTCACCGACCTGGAGGTGTTGGTGCAGGGAGAGCCCGCTGAAACCGAGCAGGACGTGGTGGAGCGGCTACCCAGCCTGATCGATGCGGCGGTGCTCGATCGCCGTCAGCAGCCCATCGGCAGCCTGGCGGATGCCGCCATCGAGCTGCGCACGGGCCACATCCTTCATTACCTGGTGAGTCGCAGCGATCCGCGCTTGCCCGGAAGCAGCCGCTGGCGTCTGAGCCTTGATCGCCTGGTGGACCAGCAGCCTGGCCAGGTGTTCACGGCTTTAGAGAGTCTCGACGACCTTCCCCTGGCCCGGGCCAGTGTGCGCCAGGAGTTCCTGCGTCGCTCACGTCGCTGGCGCGATCAGGTGCAGGATGCCGGCAGCCGCTTTGAGGAGCGCCTCGAGGGCTGGTTGGAGGAGCCGCCCTGGCAGGACCAAGATCCCTCGACCCGGCCTTGGGAGGGGGAGGCCTCCGACGACGCCTGGGACCAGGAATGGCCTGAGCCCTATTCCGAGTCGTCTCCCATAGACACCCGTCGTCAGCGCCGCTCAGCCCCGCCACCCAACGACGAAGATCCCTGGCTCTGAGCCTTCGGTGCCTCGCTCGGCGAGACTGGATTCAACTTGCCCAGTCGTCCGTGGTCGCTGCTTCAGAGTTCGCCGCCCCCGAGTACGCCGTACCCGAAGCCCTCAAAAAGGAGAACCTCAGCCAGGCCGACTACGACGAGATCTGCCGCCGCCTCGGCCGCGCCCCCAACCGCGCTGAGCTGGGCATGTTCGGGGTGATGTGGTCGGAGCACTGCTGCTACCGCAACTCGCGGCCGCTGCTGCAGGGCTTCCCCACCACCGGCCCGCGCATCCTGGTGGGCCCCGGCGAGAACGCCGGTGTGGTGGATCTGGGCGAAGGCCAGCGATTGGCCTTCAAGATCGAGAGCCACAACCACCCCTCAGCGGTGGAGCCGTTCCAGGGGGCGGCCACGGGCGTGGGCGGCATCCTGCGCGACATCTTCACCATGGGCGCCCGGCCGATCGCCCTGCTCAATGCCCTGCGCTTCGGTCCGCTGGAGGATGAGCGCAACGTGGGCCTGATGGAGGGCGTGGTGGCCGGCATCGCCCACTACGGCAACTGCGTGGGCGTCCCCACCGTGGGCGGTGAGGTGGCCTTCGACCCCAGCTACTCCGGTAACCCGCTGGTGAACGCCATGGCCCTGGGGCTAATGGAAACCGAGCAGATCGTCTGCTCCGGCGCTGAGGGGGTGGGCTATCCGGTGGTGTACGTGGGCAGCACCACTGGCCGCGATGGCATGGGCGGCGCCAGCTTTGCCAGCGCCGAGCTCACCGAAGCCTCCCTCGACGATCGCCCCGCCGTGCAGGTGGGTGACCCTTTCCTGGAGAAGGGCTTGATCGAGGCTTGCCTGGAGGCCTTCCAGAGTGGTGATGTGGTGGCTGCCCAGGACATGGGCGCCGCCGGCCTCACCTGCAGCTGCTCCGAGATGGCCGCCAAGGGGGGCCTGGGCATCGAGCTGGATCTCGATCGGGTGCCCGCCCGCGAGGTGGGCATGACCGCCTACGAGTTTCTGCTCAGCGAATCCCAGGAGCGGATGCTGTTCGTGGTGAAACTTGGCCGTGAGCAGGCGCTGATGCAGAGCTTCACCCGTTGGGGCCTGCAGGCCGCCGTGGTGGGCCGGGTGCTGGAAGACAACATCGTGCGGGTGCTGCAACACGGGCAGGTGGCCGCCGAGGTGCCTGCCAGCGCCCTCGCTGATGACACGCCGATCAACCATCACACATTGCTAAGCGAACCCCCGGCCGAGATCCAGGCCCACTGGCGCTGGAGTGAAGCCGAGTTGCCTTCCGCCAGCGCAGCCTGCATCACCCCGGCCGGCGGCACCGCCACCTCTTGGAACGAGGTCCTGCTGGCCCTGCTAGACGACCCCACCATCGCCTCTAAGCGCTGGGTGTACCGCCAGTACGACCACCAGGTGCAGGCCAACACGGTGGTGCCGCCCGGCGGCGCCGATGCGGCCGTGGTGCGGCTGCGGCCCCAGCAGGGCGAGGGTTCGCTCAGCGCGGCCAGCCGCGGCGTGGCGGCGGTGGTGGATTGCCCCAACCGCTGGGTGGCCCTCGACCCCGAGCGCGGCGGCATGGCGGCGGTGGCGGAGGCGGCCCGCAACCTCAGCTGCGTGGGCGCCGAGCCCCTGGCGATCACCGACAACCTCAACTTCCCCTCGCCCGAAACCCCCACCGGCTACTGGCAGCTGGCGATGGCCTGCCGCGGCCTCTCGGCCGCCTGCAGCGCCCTCGACACGCCCGTCACCGGCGGCAACGTGTCCCTCTACAACGAGACCCGCCTGCCCGATGGCCGCATGCAGCCGATTCACCCCACCCCGGTGGTGGGCATGGTGGGCTTGGTGCACGATCTGGCCCAGGTGCGCGGCCAGGCCTGGCGCACAGTCGGCGATGCCATCTGGCTGCTGGGGGTGCCGTTGGAAACGGGAGAGGCTCCCGCCGATCCGCGCCTGAGCCTGGCCGGCAGCAGCTATCTCGAGCGGCTGCATGGAGCCGTCACCGGGCGCCCGCCGGAGATTGATCTGCCATTGGAGCGCGCGGTTCAGGGCTTCCTGCGCCAGGCGATCGCCCAGGGCCTGGTGGCCTCCGCCCACGACCTCAGCGACGGCGGCCTGGCTGTGGCTGCGGCCGAGTGCTGCATCGCTGCTGGTCTGGGTGCCGCGCTGGAGCTGCCAGCGGGCAGCGCCCGCGTCGATCGCCTGCTGTTTGCCGAGGGCGGCGCCCGCATCCTGGTCAGCGTTGCCCCCTCCCAGGCCCAGGCCTGGCAGGACGCCATGGCCGCGGCGGCGGTGTCCGCCGAGCGGATCGGTGTTGTTACGGCTGCGGCCGACCTGGTGATCAGCCAGGGCGGCAGTGCCGTGATTCATCAGAGCCTGGAGGCCTTGCATACCTGTTATGAGCAGGCCATCCCCCGGCGCATGGGCGTTGATCTGCCCCCCCACGGCTTGAGTGGGGAATGGGCCGGGCTCTCTCATGCAGAATGAAGTTGCACCGTGTTCGTTGATGGGCCTGTGATGGTGATGCATCCGGACCACAACGCTCAGGGAGCCGATCCCGATCCCGACCAGCGCCCCGACAAGCCTGAGGAGGCCTGTGGCGTCTATGCCGTGCTGGCATCGGGGCAGCCGGTGGCGAACCTCACTTACTTCGGCCTCTACGCCCTGCAGCACCGCGGCCAGGAATCGGCGGGAATTGCCGTGTTTGATGCCGACCGCAAGGTGCGGCTGCACAAGGACATGGGTCTGGTCAGCCAGGTGTTCGACCAGGCCGTGCTCGAGCGCCTGACCGGCGATCTGGCCATTGGTCACAACCGCTATTCCACTACCGGCAGCAGCAAGGTCTGCAATGCCCAGCCGGTGGTGTTGAACACCCGGATCGGGCCCTTTGCCCTGGCCCACAACGGCAACCTGGTGAACGCGGGGGAGCTGCGAGACGATCTCGCCGGCATCGCCAGCGAGCTCACCTCCACCACCGATTCCGAGCTGATCGCCTTTGCCGTCCAGCAGGCGGTGAACCGTGGCCTCGACTGGGACCACGCGATCCGGCAGGCAGCGGAGCGCTGCCGCGGCGCCTTCAGCCTGGTGATCGGCACCCCGGAGGGGCTGTTCGCCCTGCGCGATGGCCACGGCATTCGGCCGCTCGTGTTTGGCCATATCGGTGAACCCAGCGAGGCCCAGTGGGTGGTGAGCAGCGAGTCGTGCGGACTCGACATCATTGGTGCCTCCTTCGATGGCGATGTGGAGCCCGGGGAGATCATCCACTTCCGCCAGGGGGATCCCAATCCCAGCCGCAGCCGTTGGTCTGAGCAGCCCGTGAAGCTGTGCGTGTTCGAGATGATTTATTTCGCCCGGCCCGACAGCCGCTTCTTCGGCGAGTCGCTCTACAGCTACCGGGTGCGGATCGGTGAGGCCCTGGCCCGCGAAACATCGGTGGAGGCCGACATTGTCATCGGCGTGCCTGATTCCGGTATTCCGGCAGCGATCGGCTATTCCCAGTTCAGCGGCATCCCCTTTGGCGATGGCCTGATCAAAAACCGCTACGTGGGCCGCACCTTCATCCAGCCCACCCAGGCGATGCGTGAGGCGGGGATTCGCGTGAAACTCAATCCCCTGCCGGATGTGCTGGCGGGCAAGCGTGTGGTGGTGATCGATGACTCGATTGTGCGGGGCACCACCAGCCGCAAGTTGGTGCAGGCCCTGCGGGATGCCGGCGCCACAGAGGTGCACATGCGGATCAGTTCACCGCCCGTCACCCACCCGTGTTTCTACGGGATCGACACCGACACCCAGGATCAGCTGATTGCGGCTCGGCTCACCCTGGCTGAAATCACGGCCCATCTGGGGGTGGATTCCCTGGCCTACCTGAGCAAGCAGGGCATGGTGGACGCGGCTCTGGCCAATTCAGCGCACTTCTGCACCGCTTGTTTTGACGGGGCCTATCCGATTGAGATGCCCGAGCAGGTGCGCTCCAGCAAGCTGATGCTCGAGCCGGCCGGCATTGCCGCCACGCTTGTCGGGCAGCCCTAACGGATTAGGGGCACCAACTGTTGCAGCGTCTGGCCTGGCGGCAGGGCGATGGAGACGCCGCTACCGCTGCAGTCTTCGGCCTGCAGATGGCTGAGGTCGAGCCTTGCGCTCCAGCCCTTCTCGGTCAGCAGGCTCAGCACTGCGGTGTCGGCCGGCTGCAGGTCGATCACGCGATCTCCCCGTTGTTGGAGTCGCAGGCCGATCTGACCCAGATCGCCGCGCTGGCCAAGCCTCAGGTTGGACACCTCCAGACGTTTCACCTGCCCGCCCTCAGTGGCCAGCAGCACCGAGGAGCTGGCAGCGCTGGCTGCAACGCAGGCGGCCCCCACCACAGCTTCCCCAGGGAGCAGTCGCATCAGCATGGGGCCCTGGGCAGCGCGGCCCATCAGGGGCAGATCGGTGTCGTTGAAGCTGAGGCGCAGCATCCGGCCGGTGCTGCTGGCCACCACCAGGGTGTCGCCCTCTTGGCCACTCACCACCCGCCGCAGGCTGACGCCCTCCTTGAGCTTCAGCACCGTGGCCGCCCGCCCCGACAACTCTTGAAAGTCCTCGACGGGCAGCCGTTTGAAGCGGCCGTCGCTGCTCAGCAGGCCCAGGCTGCCCTGGCTGGGTAGGGGCAGCACCTGCACCACCGGCTCTCCCTCAAGGCTGTCGGGCAGGAAGCGTTCCAGCTTGCCGGGCTGCTGGCTGGCAAATTCCCAGCGCAGCAGGGCGACGCGCCCGCTGCCGGTGAAGGCCAGCAGCAGCGGTTGTTCGGCGATCGGCAGGATCAGGCGGGCTGGGGAGGGGTGGTCTCCCAGTTCGATGGCCTCATCGAGGTGGAGCCGGCCCAGCATCTGGGTACTGAGGATCTTCACCGCCCCATCCGCCTGAATCAGCAGCCGGCTCTCCGGGGCCAGGGCCGCAAAGGCTTGCTTGCGCTGGAGTTCAGCGTTGGGACGGATCGCCGCGGCCCGCTGGGCCACCAGCGCATCTCCTCCTTCCACCAAGCGGGTGCGCCGGGGTGTGGCAAAGCGCTTGCGCAGCGCCTTCAACTCCGACACCAGCGTGTTGAGCAGCACGGTCCGGTCGTTGAGCACGTGGCGCAGCCGGCCCCGCTCCTCGATCAGCTCGGACGCTTCTTTGCGCAAACTCTCCTGCTCCAGGCCTGTCAGGCGCCGCAGGGGCATGGCCAGCACCGCATCGGCTTGGCGCTCGCTCAGGTCGAGCTGCACCTGGAGGGCGGCCTTGGCGCTGGCGGCATCGCTGGCGGCGGTGATCAGGGCGATCACCTGCTGAAGGGCATCGAGGGCCTTGATCAGGCCTTCCACCACTTCGAGCCGGTCTTCGCAGCGCTTGAGGGCGTGGCGGGTGCGCCGGATCAGGGTGAGTTCCCGGTAGTCCAGGAATTCCTGCAGCAGGCGCCGCAGGCTCAGCTGCACTGGCTGGCCGTTGACGAGGGCGAGCAGGATGGCACCGAAGTTGCTCTGCAGGGCCGTGCGCCGCTGCAGATCGGCCAGCACGGTTTCCGGGTTGGCATCGCGGCGCAGCTCCACCACCACCCGCATGCCGTCGCGGTCGCTTTCGTCGCGAATGTCGGCGATGCCGCCGATCTTGCCGTCGTTCACCTGTTCGGCCAGCTTTTCGATCCAGCCCGCCTTGCTCAGTTGGTAGGGGAGCTCGGTGATCACCACGGCGCCGCGCTTGTGGCGGCCTTTGCCAGGTTGCACTTCCTCGATGTGGGCCACGCCCCGCATCGGGATGCTGCCGCGGCCCGTCAGGTAGGTGTCGCGCACGCCCTGGCCCACCAGCACCTCGCCACCGGTAGGGAAATCGGGGCCTGGCACCAATTCCAGGAGCTTGTCGTCGGAGAGATCTGGTTTGCGTACCAGGGCGATCAGGGCATCCACCACTTCGCCGAGGTTGTGGGGCGGGATGTTGGTGGCCATGCCCACGGCAATGCCGGTGCAGCCGTTGAGGATCAGGAACGGCAGCTGGGCCGGCAGCACCGTGGGCTCCTGCTGGGAGCCATCGAAGTTGGCGGCGAAATCAACGGTGTCGGCGCCGATCTCATCGAGCAGCCCCTCGTTGGCGATGGGTGCCAGCCGCGTTTCGGTGTAACGCATGGCCGCCGGCGGGTCGTCGTCGACGGAGCCGAAGTTGCCGTGGCCATCGAGCAGCGGGTGGCGGCTGGCGAAGGTCTGCACCTGGCGCACCAGCGCGTCGTAGACCGCTTGGTCGCCGTGGGGGTGGTACTTGCCGAGCACGTCGCCCACCACACGGGCGCACTTGCGGTAGGGCCGATCCGGGGTGAGCCCCAGCTCGTGCATCGCGAACAGGATGCGGCGCTGCACGGGCTTGAGCCCATCGCGCACATCCGGTAGGGCCCGTCCCACGATCACGCTCATGGCGTATTCGAGGTAGGAGCGCTGCATCTCCTGGTGCAGCGCAATCGGCTGAATGCGCGGGTCGTTGCCCGGTCCGTTCCGCTCCCCTGGGCGCTCCTCGGCCATCCGCTGCTGTGGTCTGGGGTCAGAAAGTGGGGCTCAGCCTACAGATGCTGTCCAGGGCTGCCGCTTCCAGCGGGGCTTACTCCTCTTCGCTGCTCTCGCCTTCCGGGCTGGCATTGGCGAGGGCCCGATCCACCACGGCTTTGAGATCGCCCTGTTGCAGTAGCTCCTGGGTGGTGCTGCACAGTTTCGGTCCCCAGAGCTGCTCCTTCTGGTAACTCTCCAGCACGTAATTGGGTTCGTTGTCGAGCGCCTTGGCAACCAGCTCCACGGCCTCGCCACGGCCCGCCGGCCCCTGGGAGAACAGGCCCGCCGCCAGCGCCAGCATCGGTTCAGCCGCATCCGGCTTGATGGTCAGCACCCGCCGCCAGCGCTGGATGGCGTCCTTGGTTTTGCCCTGCTCAAACAGCACCAGCCCCTGGTTGTTGAGGGCTTCCCAGAAGTCCTTGCGCAGGGAGGAGGCCCGCTCGAAAGCCGCCAGGGCCGGGCCGCTCTGGCCGAGCAGGATGCGGGCGTTGCCCAGGTCGAAGTAGGCGCCGGCATTGCCCTTGTCGAGCTTCAGCCCCTGCTCCAGCAGGCCGATCGCCTCTTCGGGTTTTCCGGCTCGCAGGGCCAGGGAGGCCTCGGCAAACCAGATGCCCGGGTTGCGCGGATCCAGTTGCTTGGCCTTGGCCAGCGACTCGCCGGCCTGTTTCAGTTGACTGCTGCGCAGCTGGGCTTCGGCCAGCAGCACCCAGCCGCGTGGGTCGTCGGGGAGCAGTTGCACCGTGAGGGCCGCCAGGCGGGCGGCATCACTGGCTTGGCCCAGCCGCAGCAGCCGCGCCGCCGCCTGGGCGATGCCCAGGCCTGCGCCTTCCAGCTCCTGGCGCTGGGGCGTGTACACGTAGGGCACCAGCGCCTGGGCGGGCAAGGTTGTCGAGAGCAGCAGGCCCAGGGCACCGACCAGAACGCCTTTGGCAAGACGGGTCTTTGGGAAACCAGTTTTTGCGAAACCAGTGCGCAACCGGCGCGGTGCCATCGGGGCCAGACAGATCTATTCACCCTAGGCAGAACCCTCCTGGCCGGCCCGCAGGTTGCGCCGCCACATCCAGGGTTTGAGCCGCCGCAGGGCGGATGCCCGCAGCCGTTGATCCCAGTCGGCATCGCTCCATTGCAGGGCCTGCTCGGCCTGCAGATCGAGCAACCAGGGCCGGGGCTGCAGATCCGGATCGCCGCTGCTCTCCAGGGGTTGCTGATTCCAGGGGCACACCTCCTGGCAGATGTCGCAGCCGGCCACCCAGCCCTGCAGTGCCGTGGCCATGGCGGCGGGCAGCTCGGGATCCCGATTCTCAATCGTGTGGAAGGCGATGCAGCGCCGGCTGTCCACCACGAAGGGTTCGCTGATCGCGCCGGTGGGGCAGGCCGGCAGGCAGCGGCTGCAGCTGCCGCAGAGGGGTGTGGCGGGGGTATCTGCCGGCAGCTCCAGGCTGGTGAGCAGGTGGCCCAACAGCAGCCAGGAGCCGCGGCGGCGGTGAATCAGGTTGCCGTGTTTGCCGATCCAGCCCAGCCCGGCCTCTTCGGCCCAGGCCTTGTCCATCAGTGGGGCGCTGTCGACGCAGGCCCGCCAGCGCACGCCAGGCACCTGCTGCTCCAGCCAGCGGCCCAGCCGGCGCAGGCGCCCGTCGATCAGCCGGTGGTAGTCGCGGCCCCAGCCGTAGCGGGCCACCTTCAGGGAGCCGGGGCTGCGCTCGGCCGCCACGTAGTAGTTGAGCCCCACCGCCAGCAGGCTGCGCACCCCGGGCAACAGCTGCTCCACCGCGCGCCGGCGCGGGTCGGCCATCCAGGCCATGTCGGCTTGATGGCCGGCCGCCAGCCAGCGCTCCAGGGCCGCCGTCCGCAGGCTTAGGCGCTCCCCGGCGGGCACGGCGGCGAGGCCCACCGGGTCAAACCCCAGCTGCCGGGCCTGCTCTTTGAGCTGGTGTGCCAGCTCGTGGTGGGCGTTCCGTGTCATCGCCCGTACAGTTGCGCCGTTCTCTCAATCTGCCGCGAGCCTCTCCTGTGAGCACTGCCTCCTTCGGCCGTCTGGGCCATTTGCTGCGCTGGCTCGGCCTCACCCTGGTCGTGTTGCTGGTGCTCCAGCTGCTGGTGCTGCTGGGCTCCTGGAACTGGGGCGAGGAGGGGTACCGCCAGCTGCTGATGGACCGGTTGGTGACCCAGTCGCCCATGGCCCTGGTGGGGCTGCTGCTGATGTTGTTCGGCAGCCGCCTCGACCATCCCGCCGCCGGAGGCACGCCTTTGCGCTGGCTGGTGGCGGTGCTCAGCATCCTGCTGGCCCTGGCGATGCTTGTGGCGGTGCCGGTGTCGATCAGTGGCGACCGCGCCCTCTCCGACCAGGCCGACCAGCAGCTCGAGGCCCGCAAGGCCCAGCTGGCGGCGGCCCGCTCCCAGATGGACAACCCCCAGGTGATCGACCAGCTGATTGTCCAGGCCGAGCAGGCTGGCCAGATCCCCGCCACCGCCACGGCCGAGCAGAAGCAGCAGGCCGCTAAAGCGTTCATGGAGCGCCAGCTCCAGCAGGCCGACGACCAACTGCAGCAGCAGCAGCGCGCCCGGGATCTCACGGTGAATCAGCGCCGCTACGGCGGCACCGGTGCCGCCGTGGTGCTGGCCGTCAGTTTTGTCTTGGTCGCTCTGGTGGCCCTGCTCTGATTGGCCAGGCGGTGCGGCCGGCTGGCTAAGTTGCCAACAGTTCGCTGCAGCCCGGGTTTCCGGATTGTCACTTGGTTCAAGCCAGCCCCAAAACTGATCAGCCCTTGGGGGAGCGGCTTCAAGCTGACCTCAAGAACGATCTGATCGCCGGGTTGCTGGTGGTCATTCCCCTGGCAACGACGATCTGGCTTGCCACAACGGTGAGCCGCTTCGTGCTGGCTTTCCTCACTTCGATTCCCAAGCAGTTCAATCCTTTTAATACCCTCAGTCCCCTGCTGCAGGAGCTGATCAACCTGGGGGTGGGTCTGCTGGTGCCCCTGCTCGGCATCCTGCTGATTGGACTGATGGCCCGCAACATTGTTGGCCGCTGGTTGTTGGAATTTGGCGAGGGCACCCTGCTGCGCATCCCCTTGGCGGGTTCGGTTTACAAGACGCTCAAGCAGCTGCTGGAAACCTTTTTGCAGGGAAATTCCAGCAAGTTTCGCCGGGTGGTGCTCGTGGAGTACCCGCGGGAGGGGTTGTTTGCCCTGGGTTTCGTCACCGGCGCCATCGGCACGGCACTCCAGGCCGGTTTCACCGAACCGATGCTGAGCGTGTTCATCCCCACGGCCCCCAATCCCACCACCGGCTGGTACACCGTCGTTCCCGAGCGCTCCGTCAAGGACCTTGAGATTTCAGTGGAGGATGCCTTCCGCACGATCATTTCCGCCGGCATCGTCAATCCCGACGAGCGCTCCACGCCCAATCGCAGCTTCTCCAGCCTGCTGGCTCAGCTGCGCACCCCCCAACCGTCCTGAGGCTGAGTCGTTTTGATGCAGAGCCGCACCCTCTCGCGCGAACTGGCCCTGCTGATGCTCGGCCAGACCAGCGACCGCGCCGGCGCCACCCCCGCAGCCCAGCCCACCGCGATGGAGGGTCTGTTGCAGCAGGTGCTCGCCACCTTGAGCCAGCATGTGCGAGAGGCTCTCGACCGCTCCGCGGAGGACCTGCAGACCGCCCAGCAGGAACTGCTGGACAGTGAGCTGCAGGACCAGGGCGAGCAGCAGTTGCCGCGGGTGCGTCAGCACCTCAATGCCGGCCTGGCGGCGGCTGAGCAGGCCATCAACCGCCTCTCCGCCAGCTTGGAACTGCCCCGGCTGTTGCTTCTGGCCGACCAGGACGAGGTGCGCCGCGGCGCCATCGCCCGGGTGGAGGCGGTGTTGCGCGATCGGGACTCCATCGATGCCCTCCTCGATGGGGTGATGGAGGGCTGGCGTCTCACCCGTTTGCCCCGCATCGACCGCGACATCCTGCGGTTGGCAGCTGTGGATCTCGACAGCTTCCACACCCCCGCCGCCGTCGCCTGCAACGAGGCCGTGGAACTGGCCAACCGTTACAGCGATGAGCAGGGGCGCCGCATGATCAACGGCGTGTTGCGGCGTTTCACGGCCGCCCGCACCGCGGCGGAGGCCTGAGCGCACCATGGTGTACGACTGGTTCAATCGCACCGGGCCTGCCGCAGCCGACGGCGAGACTCCGCCACGCGAGGCCTCGGAGCCGCTGGCCGCTCCGGATGCTGCTGCCGCACCAGCCCCCGCTGCTGCCCAGCCCGAGGGGAGCCCGGCTGATCCCAATCCCGATCCCAATGCGGAGGCCCTCGAGTGGGCGCGGCAGGCTTACGCCCGCCTGAAAGCGCAGCAGGAAGCCCAGAAGCAGGAGCAGAACCAACCTGAGGCGCCACAGCCGCAGCCGAGCGACGCCGAATCGACCCCCTCCCCGGACGCCGGTGGTGGATCCGCGTCCCTCCTGGATTCCGTACAGTCTGTACAGATTTCGGGACAGCAGGCAGAACAGTCCCAGGAGCAGGCTCCAGCCGCCGGTCTGTCGCTGCTGGAGCAGGCCGCCGCCCAGCGGGCCGAGCGCCAGCAGGCCATCACCGCCAGTGCTGCCGTTGCTCCGGTCGAGGCGGCCCCTGCGGAGTCCATCCCGCGAGTGGCAACAGATTCCAGCGAGCCCAGCCTCGGCGACTTCGACACCACCTTCACCTGGTCGGCCGAGGTGCTGGCGGCCCAGGGCAAGCGGGTCGATCAGGTGTCGCTCGAGGAGATCGACTGGCTGGGACGCCTACGCCAGGGCCTGGAGAAAACCCGCCAGGGTTTTGTCACCCAGTTGCTTGACACCCTCGGTGACGACCCGCTCACCCCGGAGGTGGTGGACGACCTGGAAACGACTTTGCTGCGGGCCGATGTGGGTGTCCAGGCCACCGACCAGGTGCTGGACGCCCTGCGCAAGCGCCTCAACGAGGAGGTGGTGGATCCCGCCGAGGGCCTGCGCTTTCTCAAGGAACAGCTGCGCGCCATCCTCGACCAACCGATCGACTCCAGCGGCCACGCGCTGCTCGCTCCCCAGCGCCAGCAACTCAATGTCTGGTTGATGGTCGGCGTCAACGGCGTTGGTAAGACCACCACCCTGGGCAAGCTGGCCAACCTGGCGGTGCGCAGTGGCTATAGCTGCCTGATCGCCGCCGCCGACACCTTCCGGGCCGCGGCGGTCCAGCAGGTGCAGGTGTGGGGCGACCGCAGCGGCGTGCCGGTGATTGCCAATCCCAGCGCCAACGCCGATCCGGCGGCCGTCGTCTACGACGCCATTGGCGCCGCCCAGGCCAAGGGCACCGAGCTGGTGCTGGTGGACACGGCCGGTCGTCTGCAGACCAAGCACAACCTGATGGAGGAACTCAGCAAGGTGCGCCGCATTGTCGACAAGCTGGCCCCCGAGGCGGTGGTGGAGTCGCTGCTGGTGCTCGATGCCAGCCAGGGTCAGAACGGCCTGCGTCAGGCCATGGCCTTCGCCAAGGCGGCCGGGCTCACCGGTGTGGTGCTCACCAAGCTCGATGGCAGTGCCCGCGGCGGCGTGGCCCTGGCGGTGGCCTCCGAGGCGGGCTTGCCGATCCGATTCATTGGCGCCGGTGAAGGCATCCGCGACCTGCGCCCCTTCAACAGCTTCGAGTTTGTGGAAGCCCTGCTTGCCCGCTGAGCCATCCCAGGCAACGCTGGCAGACCCCGCTATCTTGCGAACCCGCCGCGGTCGCCCCGTGCGCAATCGGTGAGCAACAAGCCGCCCTCCCATCCGTTTCAGCAGGCCCCGTCTGCAGTCGTCCCGGTGCTTTCGGCCGCGGCGTCGCTGCGCCAGTTGCTCGACAGCCTCAACCGGGAGCAGCGGCGCAACCAGGAGCTGCTCGCTTCGTTGGCCTTCGCCCTGCGCAGCTTCACCAACCTGGGCCGGTTTCTGGAGCTGGTGCCCGTGGTGGCCACCCGCCTGGTGGAGGCGGAAGGAGCGGTGCTGGTGGTGTTCCACGAGGACGGTCGCCTCTGGCGGGAGCAGCTGCAGACCACCCCGGCGGAGCGCTGCGCTGAGCTGGTGCGCCAGTTGGCGGCCCTCGGCGATGCCGAGCTGTCGGCCCTCAGCGGCGAAGCGGCGGTGGTCGCCCTGCTCGACCAGCGCATCGGCCGGCTGCTGGGGGAAGAGCAGGTGTTTGCCACCTCGGTGGTGTCCCGCAGCCTGCAGCGGGGTCGTCTGTATGTCTTCAGTGGCCGCAAGGGGTTTGCCTGGAGCGAGGTGCACCGCCGCCACCTGCAGCTGGTGGCCGATCTCACCGCCGTGGCCCTGGAAAACGAGGCGCTGCTGCAAACTATGCGGCGTCACGAGCGGTTGGACCGTCAGCTCAGCATCGGTGCCGAGATCCAGGCCCAGCTGCTGCCGGATCGCTGTCCGCTGATCGACGGTGTGGAGCTGGCGGCCCGCTGCCGCCCCGCTTTCCAGGTGGGGGGGGATTACTACGACTTCATCCCCACCCGGCCCCAGCTGCTGGGCCGCCGCCGCGAACAGGCCCGCTGGGCGTTGGTGATGGGGGACGTGATGGGCAAGGGGGTGCCGGCCGGCCTGCTGATGACCCTGCTGCGCGGCATGTTGCGGGCCGAGGTGCTCAGCGGCCACTCCCCTGAGCGGATCCTCCACGACCTCAATCAGCTGGCCCAGGAGGACCTGGCCCAATCGCACCGGTTCGTGACCTTGTTTTATTCCGACTACGACCCGCGAACCCGCCTGCTGCGCTACGCCAATGCGGCCCACAATCCGCCCTTGATCTGGCGCCGCCAGCGCAACCAGGTGGAGCGTCTCGATGCCCCCGGGCTGTTGATCGGTTTGCAGAGCGAAGCCGACTACGGCCTTGAGCAGACCGTGCTCGACCCCGGCGACGTGCTGCTCTATTACACCGATGGCGTGACGGAAGCCTCAGGTTTCAGTGGCGATCGCTTCGACGAGGAGCGGTTGGTGCGCCATCTTCAGGCGGCCTGCCGTTCCGGCATCGGCGCCCAGGGGATTCTCGATCAGCTGTTCGCCCGCCTCGACCGCTTCGTGGGGGCCGATCGGCAGCTCGATGACGATGCCTCGATGGTGGTGCTAAAGGTGCGGGAGGAGCTGATGCTGCCCTCCCTGCCAAACTGACTGCCTGCGAAGCTGACCTTCAGCTCCGCGCTGAGCGCCAAGTTCCGAATGGCCGTTGATTCCACCGCCTCCACCTGGAGCCAGCGATTCGAGCAGGGTCTGCATCCGGCCATCGAGCGTTTCAACGCCTCGATCGGCTTCGATATGACCCTGCTGCAGCAGGACCTCGATGGCTCGATCGCCCACGCCCGCATGCTGGGCCGTTGTGGGGTGATCCCGGAGGCGGAAGCCAGCCAGTTGATCGCGGGATTGGAGGCCGTGCGCGCCGAGGCAGCCCGCGGCGAATTCCGCCCCGGGCTAGAGGCCGAAGATGTCCATTTCGCGGTGGAGCGGCGCCTGATCGAGCTGCTCGGGCCCCTGGGCAAAAAGCTGCACACCGGCCGCTCTCGCAACGACCAGGTGGGCACCGATCTGCGCCTGTGGCTGCGCGGTCAGATCGATGCCATCGATGCGGCGCTGCTGCGCTTCGAGCGGGCTTTGCTGGCCCAGGCCGAGCGCCACAGCAGCGTGTTAATCCCCGGCTACACCCACCTGCAGCGGGCCCAGCCGGTGTGCCTGGCCCACCACCTGCTCGCCTACATCGAGATGGCGGAGCGCGACCGCGAGCGTCTGGCCGATGTGCGCCGCCGGGTCAACATCTGCCCCCTGGGGGCGGCGGCCCTGGCCGGCACGCCGGTGCCGATCGATCGGCGCCAGACCGCCGAGGAGCTGGGCTTCGAGGCCATCTACGCCAACAGCCTGGATGCAGTCAGCGACCGCGATTTCGCGGTGGAGTTCAGCGCCGCCGCCAGCCTGATTTTGGTGCACCTGAGCCGGCTGAGCGAGGAGGTGATTCTCTGGGCCTCCGAGGAGTTTGGCTTTGTCGGCCTCACCGACCGCTGCGCCACCGGCAGCAGCCTGATGCCCCAGAAAAAGAATCCCGACGTTCCGGAGCTGGTGCGGGGCAAGAGCGGCCGGGTGTTCGGCCACCTGATGGGGCTGCTCACCATGATCAAGGGCCTGCCCCTGGCCTACAACAAGGACTTCCAGGAAGACAAGGAAGCCCTGTTCGACGCGGTGCGCACTTGCCTGGATTGCCTCGAGGCGATGGCGATCCTGTTTGAGGAGGGGCTGGAGTTTCGGCCCCAGCGGTTGGAAGCGGCAGTGGCGGCGGATTTCTCCAATGCCACCGATGTGGCCGACTACCTGGTGGCGAAGGCTGTGCCCTTCCGCGAGGCCTATCAACTGGTCGGTGGCCTGGTGAAGGGATGTTTGGCCGAGGGGATTTTGCTGCGGGACCTGCCACTGGAGCGCTGGCAGCAGCTCCATCCTGCTTTTGAAGCTGACATCTACGCCGCCATCACTCCCCAGCAGGTGGTGGCGGCCCGCCGCAGTGAGGGCGGCACCGGTTTCGAGCAGGTTCAGCAGCAGTTGCAGCGAATCCGGATCCGTGTTGCCCCCTGAGCGGAAGCAGGCCTCGTCGGGGGTCTTACGCTGGGTTGGTTAGCGGCCCAATGGCCCACATGCATCGGCCCCACGGTCGATCTCTGGTTCGTGAGTATTTTTGTCGGCAACCTTCCCTTCCGCGCTGAGCAGGACGACGTAGCGGAATTGTTTGCACCCTTCGGTGAAGTGGCCAGCTGTGCGCTTCCCCTCGAACGCGACACCGGCCGCAAGCGCGGTTTCGCGTTTGTGGAGATGGCCGATGACGCCGCCGAGAGCAAGGCCATCGACGCGCTGCAGGGCGCTGAGTTGATGGGCCGCCCCCTGCGCATCAACAAGGCGGAACCCCGGGGTGCCGGTGGTGCCGGTGGCGGCCAACGTCGTGGCGGCTACGGCGGCGGCGGCTATGCAGGCGGGGGTGGGGGCTACAACCGCGGGGATGGCGGCGGTGCTGATCGGGGCTCCGGGGCTCGGGGCTGGGAAGACCGCAGTTATGGCGCCGGCAGTGCCGAGCCGAGCGATGGTTTTGATGCCGGCCGCACCCGCCGCCGCCGCAGTGGCGGTGGTGACAGCAGTGGTGAGTACTACGGCGGCGCCGAGGGTTAATACCCCCGTTCCTCTAGGGCCTGAGCGGCGGCTTCCAGCACCTCAGCACCGGCCTGCCGGTCTCCGGCGGCTTGGGTGAGCTGTTGGCGCCAGTGCCGGGCGCCGCTCACCCCCTCCACCACGTGCACCAGGTGGCGCGCGATCGGCCAGAGCCGCTCGCCCCGGGTTCGCCACTGCTCGGCGTAGGGAATCAGTCCCCGCACCACGTGCGAGGCGCTGGCCGGTGGCTGGCTGGTGTCGCCGAACACCCGCCGATCCACCTCGGCCCATTGCAGTGGATGGGCATAGGCGGCCCGGCCCACCATGGCCCCATCCAGCTGCTCCAGGTGCTCCAGGCAGGTTTCCAGGCTCTCCAGGCCGCCGTTGAGCTCGATGGTCAGCCCCGCACGATCCCGTTTGAGCTGGTGCACGATGTCGTAACGCAGGGGCGGAATCGTGCGATTTTGCTTGGGATCCAGCCCCTCCAGCCAGGCCTTGCGCGCGTGCACCGCAAAGCGCTGGGCACCAGCTGCGGCCACCGCATCCACGAAGGCCAGCAGCTCGGCGTAGGAGTCGCGGTCGTCGATGCCAATCCGGTGTTTCACCGTCACCGGCAGTGGGCTGGCGGCGGCCATGGCGGTGACGCAGCGGGCCACCTGGTCGGGCTCGGCCATCAGGCAGGCGCCGAAGCGGCCCTTCTGCACCTTTTCGCTGGGGCAGCCCACGTTGAGGTTGATTTCGTCGTAGCCCCAGTCGGCCGCCAGCTGGGCTGCTTCCCCTAGCAAGGCTGGATCGTCTCCGCCCACCTGCAGGGCCAGGGGCTTCTCGATCGGATCAAAGCCCAGCAGACGCTCCAGCCGGCCCCCCGGGGCGCTGGCTCCGGGCTCCTGGCGGGCGTGGTGCAGGGCTTGGGCGACCACCATCTCGGTGTAGAGCAGGCTGCGCTGGGTGATCTGGCGCATCAACACCCGGAAGTGCCGATCCGTGTAGTCCATCATCGGAGCCACACTGAAGCGAAAGCTGGCTGGTTCGGTCTGGCCCATCACCCCATGCTGCCCACCCGTGTCCCCCGCCCTGCTGCTTCGTGACCCTCCCCAGCCATGCCGCCGTGGTGGTGGCGGGCGGTGGCGCCGCCGGATTCATGGCGGCTATTGCTGCCGCTGAGGCGGGCGTCCGTGACATCACCGTGCTGGAGGCCACCGCCGAGCCGTTGCACAAGGTGTTGATCAGTGGCGGCGGGCGTTGCAATGTCACCCATGCCTGCTGGGATCCGCGGGCGCTGGTGGGGCACTACCCCCGCGGCGGCCAGGCCCTGCGGGGCCCCTTCTCCCGCTTCGCCACGGGCGATGCGGTGGCCTGGTTCGATGCCCACGGTTTGGAGCTGGTGGAGGAGGCCGATGGGCGGCTCTTTCCCCGTTCCAACCGCTCTGAGTCGGTGGCCGCCACCCTGCGCCGGGCGGCCCTGCAGGCTGGCGTGCAGCTGCAGACCGGGGTGACCCTGCAGCAGGCCAGCACCCGAGTCGGGAGTGGTTTTGATCTGCGGCTTCGCGCTGGCCAGGCGATGGTCGCCGATCGGCTGGTGTTGGCCACGGGGAGTCACCCCAGCGGCCGCCAGCTTGCCGCTGCCCTGGGCCATGGGGTGGTGTCGCCGGTGCCGTCTCTGTTCACGCTCGCCCTGGCGGGCGATCCCCTGCTGGAGTTGGCGGGAGTGGTGATGGATCCCGTGGAGCTGGCCCTGCATCTGCCAGCGGATCCGCAAGCCGGCGGTGGCGCCCCCGAACAATGCTTCCGCCAGCGCGGGCCTGTGTTGATCACCCACTGGGGGTTGTCCGGTCCGGCCACCCTGCGTCTCACCGCTTTTGCTGCTCGGGCCCTTAAGGCCGCGGGTTACCGGGGGGAGTTGCGGCTCGACTGGAGCGGCGGCCAGTCCCAACCGGATCTCGAGGCCCTCTTTGCCGAGGCGAAGCGGGTCCAGGCGAAGCGGCAGCTGGCCAACTGGCGGCCCTGGCCTGCCCTCAGCCGGCGCCTTTGGCTGGCCTTGCTGCAGCGCCATGGCCTCGACCCCCAGCAGCGCTGGGCCGACCTCGCCAAGCGGCACCAGCAGCTGCTGATCACGGCGCTGCGCGACACCCGGGTGGCGGTCACGGGACGGGGCCCCTTCGGCGAGGAATTCGTGACGGCCGGCGGCATTCCCCTTGGCGAGGTGAATCTCGCAACGATGGAGAGCCGCCAGCAAGCCGGCCTCTATCTGGTGGGTGAACTCCTGGATGTGGATGGCGTGACCGGGGGATTCAACTTTCAGCACTGCTGGAGCAGTGGTTGGCTGGCCGGTCAGGCGTTGGCAGCCGAATAGCTCTCCCCAGAACTATTTGATATTTTCAAAAACGGCAAACATGGGCATGTACATCGCCAGAAGAATGGAGCCAACAATTCCACCCACTAACACGATCATGGCTGGCTCCAGCATCGAGGTGAGGGCCTTGACAATGGCCTCAACCTCGTCTTCGTAGAAGTCGGCAACTTTCGAGAGCATGGCGTCCATTTCGCCCGTCTCTTCGCCAATTGAGAGCATGCTGATCGACATATCAGGAAAGACATTCATGCGTCCGAGGGCTACGCTTAAGGGGATGCCTTGGAGAACATCCTCGCGACTGTTGCTGATCGCGTCTGAAATGATGGAGTTGTTGGTGATCTCTCGCACGATGTCCAGCGACATCAAAATCGGTACACCGGCTCGGGTTAGGGAGCTGAAAGTTCGGCAGAATTGAGCTGTGGCTGTCTTTTGAATCAGTTCGCCAAACAGAGGAAGCTTGAGAATGAGGGCATCCACCCGGCGACGGCCGATGGGGGTGGCATAGAACTTGCTGAAGAAATAGACAAAAACAATCAGCCCGAGCCCCAGGTAGAGCGAAAAGGTTGAGCGCAGAAGGCTGCTGAGATCCACCATCATTTGGGTAAACCAAGGCAGATCCGCGCCTAAGCTGTCAAAAATCTCAGCAAAGGTTGGAATGAGGAAAATTGTCATTCCCAGAAAAACGGCAACAGCGATGACAAGCACTGCCACCGGGTAGCCCAGGGCGCCTTTGATCTGGTTCTGCAATTTGGCGTTGTCTTCCAGCAGCTTGGCCAGCCGCCTGAGCGATTCATCGAGGACGCCACCGGCCTCACCGGCTTCTACCATCACGATGCTCAGCTTGTCGAACACCTTGGGCCAGCGGCGTAGTGCTTCTCCCAAGGACATTCCTTGGTTCACTTCCAGGCTGACCGACTGCAGGGCACGTTTGAACAGTGGCATCTTCTGCTGGGACGCCATCAGGTCGATGCTGCGCACAATTGGCACGCCGGCATTGACGAGGGCGGCCATCTTGGTGGCAAACACAGCTTTTTCCTTGATTCCCGGCTTGGCCTCCAGCAGTTCGTTCAGCTTGGAAAACCTCAGCTTGTCGTTCAGCTTGGCTGCTGCACTTGCGCTGGTGGCTGTCGCATTGGGTTTGACTTTGATTTCTGTGGCTCGAATGCCCCGTAGGCGCAGGCTGCGTTTGGCCTGAAGGGGATTGGGTGCCTCAATGTCGATCAGCGCCGACTTGCCCTGGGAATTGATGTAGGTGGCGATGAAGGTGGCCATGGCGCTGGGGGTGGCCGGAGATCAGCTCAGTTGGGTTACGAGGCGTTTGAGTTCCTCGGGCCGGGAGGTTTTCAGCAGGGCTTCGTCCATGGTCACCTGGTTGCTGAGCACCAGATCGCCCAGGGCCTTTTCCAGGGTTTGCATGGAGAGCTGGCCACCGGTCTGGATCTGGGAGTAGAGCTGGGCCGTTTTGCCCTCCCGAATCAGGTTGGCGGAGGCCGGCGTGTTGATCATGATCTCCTGAGCCATCACCCGTCCAAATTGACCAGGACTTGGGTTGTGGCGTTTGCAGAGGGTCTGGGCGAACACGGCCACGAGGCTGCTGCTCAGCTGCACGCGAATCTGGGTCTGCTGGCTGGGCGGGAAGACATCCACCATGCGGTCCACCGTTTGGGCTGCGGAACTGGTGTGCAACGTGCCGAACACCAGATGCCCGGTTTCTGCCGCTGTGATTGCCAGCTGAATCGTTTCCAGATCGCGTAGTTCACCCACCAGGATCACATCCGGATCTTCCCGCAGGGCGGCTTTGAGCGCATTGGTAAAGCCACGGGTGTCGTCATTGAGTTGACGCTGGTGGATCACACTCTTGGCGGGCTTGTAGGTAAATTCGATCGGATCTTCGATAGTGAGGATATGCTCAGCTCGTGTTTGGTTGATGTGCTCCAGCATGGCTGCCAGGGTTGTTGTTTTGCCTGAGCCGGTGGGTCCGGTGACAAGTATCAGACCCTTTGGCATGTGGCTCATTTCCTCAACAATTGGAGGCAGCCCGAGGCTTTCCAGGGTGGGTATGCTGTTGCCGAGCGCTCTCAGGCAGGCGGCATAAGTGCCCCGCTGGCGATACACATTAACCCGGAATCGTGCCACCCCTTTCAGGCCGTATGCGCAGTCCAGTTCCCAGGCTTGCTCCAGTTGTTTGCGCTGGGAATTGTTGAGCATTGAGAAGATCAGCTTGTTGCAATCTTCTTCGGCGAGTGGTTCATCCTGCAGGGGCCTGAGTTGACCATTGAAACGTCCGTAGGGTGGTACCCCGGCGCTGATGTGAAGATCACTGCCGCCATCTTTAACCAGCTGGCTCATCAGGTCTTCGATCATCACGGCCATGGGACGTTCAGCGGCTGGTCAGACAGTAGGGACATTCAAGCCATTCGTCCTGTAGGCCTGCTCCGCAGCAGCTGCAGGTGAGCGTGCTGAGCGAGCGAGACCGACGTTCTGATTCCAGCCCGGAGTCGGTCAACAGCATGCGCTCAACTTCCGTCAACGTTGTGAGCCCTTCCCGGACGAGTTGGAGTCCGTAGCCCAACAGGGTTTTCATCCCGCCTTCAAGGGCCATGCGGCGGATCACATCTGTGGTTTCCCGCTTGGCTACTGCCGCAGCGAGCGTGTCGTTCATTCGTAGAACTTCGTAGACCCCGACGCGCCCTTTGTAACCAGAACCATTGCAGGTTGGGCAGCACCCCTCCTGGTTGCTCTGCTGGGTGTTCGCCCGAAAGAAGCTCACAGTCGTTTCGTGGCTGCTCAAGAGACCAAAACGGCCAAGCTCTTCATGGCTGGGGGTATAAGGCATGCGGCAATCGGGGCAGACGCGTCGCACCAGCCGCTGGGAGACGATGCCCAGCAGTGAGGCGCTCACCATGAAGGGCTCTACGCCCATTTCATCGAGTCTGGCGATGGCACTGGCGGTGTCGTTGCAGTGCAGGGTGGTCATCACCAGGTGGCCGGTGAGTGCGGCTTCAATGGCCGTTTTCGCGGTCTCTAAGTCGCGGGTTTCTGCCACCAAGAGCACGTCTGGGTCTTGACGCATGAAGGCGCGTAGGGCAGTGCTGAAGTCGAGCCCCTTTTCGCGGTTGACCTGGGTTTGGGTGATGCCGTTGAGGGTGTACTCGATTGGGTCTTCAACGGTGGAGATGTTGATGCCGGGGTCGTTCCGTTCCGCTAGCAGCCCATAAAGCGTGGTCGATTTGCCTGAGCCGGTTGGACCCGTGACCAACAGCATTCCGTAAGGCTTGGAACCCAAGTCTCTCAGTGTATTTCTGGCTTCTGGGTCGGTGATTAACGTATCTAGGCCCAGTTGGGTGGCGCCGCTGTCGAGCAGCCGCATGCAGATTTTCTCGCCATTGCGGCTGGGCAACGTGCTCACCCGAACGTCCATCTTGCGGCCCCGAAACATGCGTCGGATTCGGCCGTCTTGGGGCAAGCGCCGTTCGGCGATGTCCAGGTCAGCCATGATCTTGATTCTTGAGGTGACGGCCGGCGTCAGGCTCTTCGGTAGATCGTCAAACTGCTTCTGCAGCACCCCGTCGAGGCGAAAGCGGATGCCCAGGGAGTTTTCCTGGGGCTCCATGTGGATGTCACTGGCTCCGGAAGTCAGCGCCTCGACCAGAATTCGGTCCACCAAGCTGACGATGGGGGAGGCGTTCGCCCTGGCCGCCGTCATGTTGATCTCTAGGTCTTCGACATCGGCGACGTCCTCAAGTTCCCCGACCGATGAACTGGGGATGTCCAGATCTTGGGTGAGTGATCGCGGGGTTTTCGCCGCTGGGGCAGGTGGAGCGGATGGTTTGGCGTGGAGAACTGCGCTCAGGTTGCTGGCCAACGCCAGCTGGAGATCGGCGCTGAACCCGGTCCGTTGCAGCTCCTCGCGCAGCTCCTGCCGCTGGTGGGGGGCCCAGTGGCTGGGAACAGCCACGACCAGCCGGCCATCGGACGCGTGGAGGGGTAGCGCTCCCAGTTCTCGCCAGCGATCGGTGCTGAGTCCCTTGCCGCTGAGAAGCAGGGCCTGGCCAGCAGCCTGGAGCTGGATGTCCTGCAGCACTGGTTCGCCCATCAGCAGTTCCACCTCCAGGCGTTGCTGCTCCTCGCTGACGGCTTCAGGAACAGGACGCGAGGGGGTGAGGGTCATGGCATCCGGAGGTGCGGGCTTCCGCCGCTTGTGGGAGGTGGGCCCTGAGCTTCAACATGTCTAGAAACAAAGTCTGACCATGTCAGCCATGAGCGGGGACACCTCGATGAGCGGTGAGAGCAATCCGGGAGCTGAGGTCTCCCATCCCGGCGAATCCATCGAGACCGCGCCCAGCCCGGGGACGGCCCCAGACCAGGCTGCGGCCGCCGAGCAGACGGATGGAGTTGAGGCCACCGGTTCGGACCGGGCCGCCCAGCTCGAGGCCCAGCTGGCGACCTTGAAGGCTGAGCACGAGGCCCTCAATGGCCAGTACATGCGGCTGGCGGCCGACTTTGACAACTTCCGCAAGCGTCAGAGCCGCGACAGCGAGGACCTTCGCCTGCAGATCACCTGTTCAACACTCGGTGAGATCCTGCCGGTGGTCGACAACTTCGATCGGGCCCGTCAGCAGCTCAATCCTCAGCATGAGGAGGCCCAGAGCCTGCACCGCAGCTACCAGGGCCTCTACAAGCAGTTGGTGGATGTGTTCAAGCTGCTCGGCGTCTCGCCGATGCGGGTGGAGGGTGAACCGTTTGACCCCAGCCTGCACGAAGCGGTGCTGCGGGAACCCAGCGACGCCCATCCAGAAGATGTGGTGATCGAGGAGTTGCAGCGCGGCTACCACCTCAATGGCCGGGTGTTGCGGCATGCCTTGGTGAAGGTGTCAATGGGCCCTGGTCCCTCCGGTGCTGGTGCGGCTCCGGTGTCGGAGAACGGCCCGGTTGAGGAGCAAGGCGGCTGATGGCCGACTACTACGACCTGCTGGGCATCGCCCGCGATGCTGATCCCGACACCCTGAAACGGGCTTACCGGCGTTTGGCGCGCCAGTACCACCCGGATGTCAACAAGGATCCGGGCGCTGAGGACAAATTCAAGGAGATCGGCCGGGCCTACGAGGTGCTGAGCGATCCCCAGACCCGCGCCCGCTACGACCAGTTTGGTGAGGCGGGCCTGGGCGGCGGCGGTGGCATGCCCGACATGGGCGACATGGGCGGCTTCGCCGACCTGTTTGAAACCTTCTTCAGCGGTTTTGGCGGCGCCTCCCCCGGGGCGTCGGGCCCCCGGCGCCGAGGGCCCCGGCAGGGCGACGACCTGCGCCTCGATCTCAGCATCAGCTTCCAGGAGGCCGTGTTCGGCATCGAGAAGGAGGTGCAGATCCGCCATCTCGAAACCTGCAGCACCTGCCAGGGCTCCGGTGCCAAGGCGGGCAGCGGTCCCACCACCTGTGGCACCTGCGGCGGGGCTGGGCAGGTGCGCCGTGCCACCCGCACCCCCTTCGGCAGTTTCACCCAGGTGGCGGCCTGTCCCACCTGTGAAGGCTCCGGTCAGGTGATCGCCGACCCCTGCAGCGCTTGTGGCGGCCAGGGGCTTCAGCAGGTGCGCAAGAAGCTGCGGATCAACATCCCCGCCGGCGTTGATTCGGGCACACGGCTGCGGGTCGCCAACGAAGGCAATGCGGGCCAGCGGGGTGGCCCGGCCGGCGATCTGTATGTGTTCTTGAGTGTGCAGTCGGCCTCCGGCTTGCGCCGCGATGGCATCCACATCCACTCCGAGGTGACCCTCAATTACCTCCAGGCCATCCTGGGCGACACCATCGAGGTGACCACGGTCGATGGCCAGGAGCAGCTGGAGATTCCAGCCGGCACCCAGCCTGGAGCCGTGCTCACGCTGCAGGGCAAGGGGGTGCCCAAGCTGGGCAATCCAGTGGCCCGCGGCAACCATCTGGTGAGCATCAAAGTGCAGTTGCCCACCAAGCTCAACAGCGAGGAGCGGGAGTTGCTGGAGCAGCTGGCCGGCCACCACACCAGCAAGGGCCAGAAACACCCCCACAAGAGTGGCCTGTTTGGAGGGTTGTTCGGTTGACGGCGGGTTGCTCTGACGACCAACCGGCCGCCCAGCTCGACCTACGGGGCACCCCCTGCCCGCTCAACTTCATTCGCACCAAGCTCGCCCTGGAACAGGTTGCCCCTGGCGGGTGGCTCCAGGTGGATCTCGATGCCGGCGAGCCCCAGCAGTTGGTGACCCAGGGCTTGGAGAGTGCCGGCCATGGGGTCGACTGCCAGCCCCATCCAGACCAAGCCGCGGCGGTGCGGCTGCTGGTGCGGCGCCATGGGGGCTGAACCTGCGTCAACCCAACCAGGGCCCAGTGAACCCGGGCAGGTGGTGGCTCTGCTGGCCAATTACTGCTGGGTCGAGCTGGATCGGGCGGGCCCGAGCGGCGTAAACCGGTTGCTGTGCACCCGGCGCACCCGGCTGGGCAAGAGCGGCCAGACCATTGCCGTGGGCGATCGGGTTTGGGTGGATGGCATCGATTGGCCGGCAGGCCGTGGGGCCGTGGCGGCCCTGGAGCCCCGTGACGGCCTGTTGGAGCGGCCGGCGGTGGCCAACGTGGCACGGGTGGTGGTGGTGGTGGCCCTGGCTGAGCCCGCGCTCGATCCCCTGCAACTCACCCGCTTCCTGCTCACCGCTGAGGCCACGGGCCGGCCGGTGGTGTTGGTGTTCTCCAAGGCCGATTTGGTGCCCCCAGAGGTGGCCGAAGAGTGGTGCGGGCGGGCCAGCGCCTGGGGTTACGAGGCCCTGGCGGTGTCCACCCGCACCGGCCAGGGCCTGGAGCGGCTGCAGCAGCGGCTGGCCCAGCCGGGCATTGCCGTGCTGTGTGGCCCCTCCGGGGTGGGCAAAAGCAGCGTGCTCAACGGGCTTTGCCCGGAGCTGGGTTTGCGGGTGGCGGCGGTATCGGGGCGACTGCAGCGGGGGCGACACACCACCCGCCATGTGGAGCTCTTCCCCCTGGCGCCCGGGGCCTTGTTGGCCGATACACCCGGCTTCAACCGTCCGCGCCTGCCCGCTGATCCCGCTGCCCTAGGGGCTCTGTTCCCAGAGATCCGGCAGCGGCTCCGGTCCGCGTCCTGTCGGTTCAGCAACTGTTTGCACCAGGGTGATCCGGGCTGTGCAGTGGGCGGCGACTGGGAGCGCTATGGGCTGTATGGCCAATGCCTCGCCGATCTGGTGCTGGAGGGCGAACGGGCCGGCCGCAGCCAGGGCCGGTCCGCGGAGCCCGGTCTGCGTCGCCGCGGTCAGGGAATGGAGCCGCGCTTGGCTCCAGGCTTGCGTCAGTCTTCCCGGCGGCGTCAGCGCCAGCAGATGCTCGACGGGGAATCGGGGGCCGAAGACGGGGCAAACCCCAGCGGGGAGCTCAGCCCCCCAGGCCCGGCAAATTGAGATTGAGACCGCCGGTGAGCTCTTCCATCCGGCCCTTCATGGTGCCGGTGGAGAGCTCATAGGCCGCCTTCAGGGCTTCGAGCACAGCGGCCTCACTGGCTGCAGCCCCTTCGGCCACCAGCTCCGGTGCCAGCTGCACCCGCAGGGGCTGCTGGTTGCCGGAGAGCCAGACGCTGGCCCGGCCATCGATGCTGCGGCCTTCCAGTTCCATGCCATCGAGCTCCTCCTGCAGCTTCTGGGCGTTCTGCTGGAGTTCCTGGGCTTTCTTGAAGGCCTCGGTGAGCTGACCGAAGTTGGGGAGTCCGAAGCCAGCCATGCCAAGGGAGTTGTTTGTTGCAGGCTAAGGGTCGGCTGGCTGGAAGCCCAGCCGTTTCACCTCCGGGTGAAGGGCGATGCCGTAGCTGGCCATCACCCGGTGTTGCACCTCCTGGATCAGCGCATCGATGTCGGCGGCGCTGGCCTGGCCCGTGTTGATGATGAAATTGGCGTGGATCGGCGACACCTGGGCCTCACCGATTTGCAGCCCCTTGAGCCCCAGCTCCTCGATCAGGCGCCCAGCTTTGTGCGGTTCTGGGTTGCGAAACACACTGCCGCAGCTGGGTTGCTGGTAGGGCTGGGTGCTGGTGCGGCTGTGCAGATTGGCGCTGGTGCGCGCCGTGATCGCCGCGGGATCGTGGCCGGGCTGCAGCTGGAAGCAGGCCGACAGCACGATCCAGGATTCGGCCTGGAGGCGGCTGTGGCGGTAGGCGAAGGCAAGCTCGTCGGCCCGCAGTTCGAAGGGCGTTTCGGGCTGGGCCGGATCCAGCACCCGCACCGACTGCAGCACGTCGGCGGTGCTGCCACCCTGGGCTCCCGCATTCATCACCACAGCCCCCCCCACGGTGCCGGGGATGCCCACGGCCCACTCCAGCCCGCTGAGCCCCAGGCGGGCCGCCTTGCGCGCCAGGCTGGGAATCGGCTCGCCGGCCTCCGCCTCCACCAGGCCGCTGCTGGCCTCAAGCCGGCTGCCCTGCAGGCGGCGGTTGCAGAGGGTGAGGCCCGGCAGCCCGGCATCGGCGATCAGCAGGTTGGAGCCGGCGCCGATGCAATGCAGGGGCAGGCCCTGGGTCTGGGCCCAGGCCGCCAGAGCAATCAGTTCGTCCTGGGTGCCGGGTTCGGCGAACCACTCGGCCGGACCCCCCACTTTCCAGGTGGTGAAGGCGTGCAGCGCCACGGCCTGACGCAGCGCGGGAGGGCAGCTGGCGGCCGCAACCATGGGGGTCAGGCCGCCAGGGCGGTGTCGGTGGCGATCGTGGCGGCGGTGCGGCCGTCAGCAGCTGATTGCCATTCGCCGAGGCGATCCCAGAGGCTGTTGACATCGCCTGCCCCCATCGCCAGCACCAGGTCGCCCTCGCGGCTGGCGCTGGCCACCTGGGCAGCCAGTTCCTCCAGGCTGCTCGCCACCTGAACCGGCAGCTGCGGGGCCCGTTGGCGCACGGCGTCGGCCATCGCTGCGCTGCTGATACCCGGGATCGGGGCCTCACCGGCCGCATAGAGGGGCGCGATCAGCACGCAATCGGCCTCGCTGAGGGCCGCGGCGAAGCCGTCGAGAAACTGGGCGGTGCGGCTGTAGCGATGGGGCTGAAACACCGCCACCAGACGCCTCGGCGGCACGGGCAGGCAGCTGCGTCCGCTCGTCACCATCAGGCGGGCCATGGCCAGGGTGGCCGCCACTTCGCTGGGATGGTGGGCATAGTCGTCGACCACCAGCCGGCCTTGCCAGAGCCCGCGGAAATCAAAGCGCCGCCCGGGGGTTTTCAAGGCGGCGACGGCCTGGCGCAGCTCGGCAAACGAGACCCCCTCCAGCCGGCAGGCGGCCATGGCGGCAACGGCATTGCTGAGGTTGTGGCGGCCGGGCAGGGGTAGCTCGAAGCAGCCCACCGCCACGCCGTCTTCGTAGAAGTCGGCCACGGTGCCGTCCCCCCGCTCTTCGCGGGCAATCGCCGCAAACGAAACCCCTTCAGAGGTTTCGATCGACCACCAATGCGCTGGTGTGAACCGTTCCCGCAGGATCGGACAGTCCCAGTTGGCCAGCAGTCGCTCGGTGTTGCCAGCAAACCGCTGCAGGGTGTGGATCAGGGCCTCGAGGTCGGGGTAGTGGTCGGTGTGATCAAGCTCAACATTGGTGAGGACGCCCAGGGAGGCGCGGAATTTCACCAGCGATCCATCGGATTCATCAGCTTCAGCCACCAGCAGACGCCCCTGCCCATGGCGGCCATTGCTGCTGAAGGCGGGCACGATGCCACCGATCACGGCGGTGGGGTCGTGGTGGGTGGCCGCCAGCAGCGTGGCCACCAGAGAGCTGGTGGTGGTTTTGCCATGGCTGCCAGCCACGGCAATCGAAGCCTGGCTGTTGATCAGGGAGGCCAGCACATCGGAGCGATGGCAGATGGCCAGCCCCACGCGGCGGGCTTCGATCAGCTCCGGATTGGTCTCCGGAACGGCGGAGCTGATCACCACCTGGGGAGCGACGGAGGTACCGCTGCGGATCGCAGCCACGGTGGCGGCGCTCTGTTCGAGGAACACCCGCACGCCCAGCCGGCGTAGGCGGTCGAGCACGGCGTGATCGCGGGGATCCGAGCCGCTTACCGCATAACCCCGTTCCGCCAGGATCCCAGCCAGGGCCGACATGCCGATGCCGCCAACCCCGATGAAGTGGAGTGGCTGGTGGCGATCGAGCAGCGGCGCCAAGGGCAACTCCGGTTCAGGGCTTCGGTGAGCACGAAATTAAGCCGACAACGGCCCGTAAACCTTTACGAGATGCTGCGCGTCTGTGCATGGTCCGTCGCGAACGTCCCGTTTGCAAGAGGGGGGAGAGCGGATCAATTTCTGTATGATCTGCAGCCAAAACCACCTTCGCTAGCGGCTTTTGCCGTTTTCGGCCATGACTTTGCGCGTTGCGATTAATGGATTCGGCCGGATCGGTCGCAATTTCACGCGCTGCTGGCTGAGCCGTGGGGCGAACACCGGCATCGAACTGGTGGGGATCAATGGCTCCGGTGACACCAACACCAATGCCCACCTGCTCAAGTACGACTCAATGCTCGGCCCCCTCCGGGGCGTTGACGTCACCACCACCCAGGACACGATCGTCGTCAACGGCAAGACGATCAAAACCTTCTACGACCGCAATCCTGCCAACCTTCCCTGGAAAGAATGGGGCGTCGATCTGGTGATCGAGTCCACCGGCGTCTTCAACGACGATGTGGGAGCCAGCAAGCACTTTGAAGCGGGTGCCAAGAAGGTCATCCTCACGGCCCCCGGTAAAGGCGTCAAAGTCGGCACCTTCGTGGTTGGTGTGAATGCCGATCAATATCGCCACGAAGACTGGGACATTCTCAGCAATGCCAGTTGCACCACCAACTGCATGGCCCCTGTCATCAAGGTGCTGGACCAGGAGTTCGGCATCGTCAAGGGCACGATGACCACCACCCACAGTTATACCGGCGACCAGCGCATTCTTGATGCGGCCCACCGCGATCTGCGCCGAGCCCGCGCCGCTGCCGTGAACATCGTGCCCACCAGCACCGGAGCCGCTCAGGCCGTGGCTTTGGTCTACCCCCCCATGAAGGGCAAGCTGAGCGGCATCGCGATGCGGGTGCCCACTCCCAACGTGTCGGTGGTGGACATGGTGCTCGACATCAGTCGCGACACCACCAAGGACGAGGTGAATGCCGTGCTCAAGGCCGCCTCGGAAACCTCCATGAAGGGCATCATCAAGTACTGCGATCTGCCCCTGGTGTCGAGCGACCACGGTGGCACCGATGAATCTACGATCATTGATTCCCCGCTCACCCTGGTGATGGGCGGCAACATGGTGAAAGTCATCGCTTGGTACGACAACGAGTGGGGTTACAGCCAGCGCGTTGTCGATCTCGCCGAAATCGTGGCCAAGCAGTGGAAGTGAGTTGAGCCGATTGGCTCAACAACCCAGCCGCCCGAAAGGGCGGCTTTTTAGTGCCCAGCCGTTTCAGGCGTGGGGCTGGAGGTTGTCGCCACCTGCCAGCACCCGAGCTTTGACGATGCCGTCATCGGCCGTTAGTTCCTCGAGCACGTCGAAACCATCCACCACATAGCCAAACGCGGCATAGCGCCCATCGATCAGGTTGAGGCCCGCTGGGGTGAGCTCTGGTTCAAACAGAAACAGGAAGAACTGGGAGGAACCATCGTCGAGCACCTCATCGGAGTGAGCCCAGCCGAGGGTGCCCTTGGTGGAGAAGGGCAGCTCCGGCGCGGCCTTGAACAGGCCCAGGTCTTCGAAGGTTTCGTTGTAAAAAGGCGCCGGCTGACCGGGAACCTTGATCTCCAAGGGGACCCGGCGCTCGGATTTGGTGTTGGGGTCGATGAAACCGTCCTCCGGGCCGGCCGGATCACCGGTTTGCAGCACGTAGAAGTCTTCGGCGCGGATGAGGGGCAGGCCGTTGTAGAAGCCGCGCTGCACCAGATCCACGAAGGCCCCGGCTGTGAGCGGCGCGTTGTAGCCGTCCACCACGGCGGTGAGGTCGCCCTTGGTGGTGGTGAGCTGCACGGTGGCCCGGCCCAGCAGCCGCGGCAGGCCGGCAAATTCGGCCGGAATCTCGAAGGGGAAGGGGCCCACCAGCAGGTCTTCCGCGTCCCCAATTGTGGCGAGGGCATCGCGGCGGGCGGCCAGGAAGGGATCGCGTTCCTGCTGTTCGGCGGCGGCGGCGAGCACCTGCAACTGGTCCTCCAGCTGGTCGAGCAAGGCAGAAGCCTGGGGCTTGGTGTCGCTGGAGAAGCCGTCCAGGATGGCGGCCTTGCGGGTGCCCAGCAGGGAGTCGCAGCGCCGCACCGTGCTGGTCAGGGCTGGCCAGCGTTTGGCCCGCAGGTCATCGCTGGTGCTCTCCAGCCGGTGCTGGAGATCTTGCAGGTCGGGGGCCTGGATCGGCAGGGCATTGCGCAGCAACGCCGCCGGATCGGTCACGGCATTGCCCTGGGGCAGGGCTGCCCAGGCGGCGGGGGCTGCCAGCACCAGGAGCACCAGCAGGCTGGTCAGGCCGGCCCACAGGGGCGCCCATCCGGACCGATGTGTCCACCCGGATTGGCGCCGTGCCATGGCAATGCTCTGTCGTTGAGCGGACTTTGGCACAACTCTCAAGCCCTCGGGATGCCCTGCGGCGGGCCCGCTCTGGTAGCCAGCCGTACAATCCCCCAGATTTGAACTGCCGGAATGATCTCCAGCAACGACTTTCGCACTGGTACTTCAATTGAGCTGGATGGCCAGGTCTGGAGGGTCGTTGAGTTTTTGCACGTGAAGCCCGGCAAGGGATCGGCTTTCGTGCGCACCAAGCTCAAGGCGGTGCAGAGCGGCAACGTTGTGGAGAAGACCTTCCGGGCGGGCGAGATGCTGCCCCAGGCCGTGCTCGAGAAGAGCACTCTCCAGCACACTTATATGGAGGGCGACGACTACGTGTTCATGGACATGGCCTCCTACGAGGAAACCCGGCTCACCGCCAAGCAGATCGGTGACAGCCGCAAGTACCTCAAAGAGGGCATGGAGGTGAACGTGGTGGCGTGGAACGGCAAGCCCCTCGAGGTGGAGCTGCCCAACTCGGTGGTGCTCGAGATCACCCAGACCGATCCCGGCGTCAAGGGCGACACCGCCACCGGCGGCACCAAGCCCGCCATTGTCGAAACCGGAGCTCAGGTGATGGTGCCCCTGTTCCTCTCGATCGGCGAGAAGATCAAGATCGACACGCGCACCGACAGCTACCTCGGTCGGGAGAACTGATCGCCATGCAGCTCAACCACGACCAGCTTCACCAGCTCCTGGCCCTTCTGGGAGACAGTGACATCCAGGAGTTAAAGCTCGAGGGCGACGATTTCCGTTTGGAGGTGCGTCGCAATCTCCCCGGAGTGGCAGCGGCGGCGGCGGTTCAGGCCGCTGCGGCTCCTCCCCAAGCCCTGCCACTGCCTGCTGCGGCCGCTCCCCTGCCGGCCACCCCTTCAGCCCCGCCCCCGCCGGCTGCGGCCAGTCGCGGCGATCTGCTGGAGGTCACGGCTCCGATGGTGGCGACCTTCTATCGGGCCGCGGCTCCTGGCGAGCCTCCGTTCGTGGAGGTGGGCGCTCGCATCAAGGTGGGCCAAACCGTTTGCATCCTCGAGGCGATGAAGCTGATGAACGAGCTCGAGTCGGAGGTGGGTGGTGAGGTTGTCGAAATCCTGGTGGAAAACGGCACGCCGGTGGAGTTTGGCCAGGTGCTGATGCGGGTGCGGCCGGCCTGATCGGTCGCGCTGGAAGCCTCAGCCCAGATCCCGGGCCGTGCGCAGGGCTGCCGTCATGCTGTCGGGCCGGGCCAGGCCCTGGCCGGCGATGGCAAAGCCGGTGCCGTGATCCGGCGAGGTCCGCAGAAATGGCAAGCCGAGGGTGGTGTTCACCGCCGCGTCGAAGGCCAGCAGCTTCACCGGAATCAGGCCTTGATCGTGATACAGCGCTAGGTAACCATCCGGTCCCGAGGCTGCGCCCCTCCAGGCGCTTGCTGCGCTGAGCCAGCAGGTGTCGGGCGGCAGCGGCCCCTCCAGCCGCACCTGGGGATGGCGCTGGCGCCAGGCGTCCAGGGCCGCTTCCAGCCAGGTGGATTCTTCGCCGCCCAGTTGACCCGCCTCGCCGGCATGGGGATTGAGCCCCGCCACCACCAGGTGGGGTGCGGCGCTGAAGCGCCGGCAGAAGCCCAGCAGGGCATCGAGCTTGCGCTGCACCAGGGCGGCATCGAGCCGCTGGGGCACGGCGGCCAGGGGGATGTGGGTGGTGGCTAACACTGTGTTCAGGCGCCACTGGCCTGTGGGCGCCAGGGCGGTGAACAGCATCGAGGCCTCCGGGCAGCCCGTCAGTTCGGCCAGTCGCTCTGTCTGGCCTGGGTAGGTGTGACCCGCGGCGTGCCAGCTGGCCTTGGCGATCGGCGCGGTGACTAGGGCCTGGCAGCGGCCGCTTTGCACCAGCTCAACGGCGTCGGTGAGCCAAGTGAAGCTGGCATCCCCGCAGGCCGACGTGCTGAGCCCAGCACGGCAGGGTTCGGCCAGGGGCCGGTCGATGATCTCCAGCTCAGCGGGATCCCGTAGCGGCTCCAGTCCGTTGGTGGCAGAAGCGTGGCGGCGCAGCTGCTGGTAGCTGGTTTCCAGCCAGCGGCGACAGCCCACCAACAGGGGCTGGCAGGCCTGGGCCGAAGTCCATTCCGGTTGGGCCAGGGCCTTGAGGGTCACCTCGGCGCCGATGCCGGCGGGATCCCCCAGGGCGATGGCCAGCCGCACGGGCCTGGGGTTGGATGGGGCCTGGCTGCTGGTGGACGAGCCCATGCTGCGCTGGTTGGTGCTGGGGGGGTTGGTGCTGGGTCTGGGCACGGGATTCAGCAAGGGCTGGCTTGAGCTGCGCTGGGGTCGCTTGCTGGGCGACCTGGGCTTGCCCTACGTGGCGGATCCCGGTGATTTGGGGGATTGCCCCCCAGCCCGGCCTTCAGCCGCTCCTGCCGCCCCTTCCTCGGCCAGGCAGGCCCGGTAGCCCTCCCGGTAGCTGGGGTAGCGCAGCACGTAGCCGAGGCGCTGGCGCAGCAGCAGGTTGCTGGCTCTCCGATTTTCGGCCCAGAAGCTGCGGGCCATGGGGCTCATGCTGGCGGCAATGGTGTCGTAGCGCTCCATCGGCGGCAGGGTTTGCCCCAGCAGGTGGGCGGCGTAGCCCAGGGTTTCGCTGGAGGGGCAGGGGCAGTCGTCGGCCACGTTGACCACCGGCGGGCGTTGCTCCCTTGGCAGGTTGAGGCAATGCAGCAGGCAGCCAACGATGTCGTCCACGTGCACGCGCGAAAACATCTGGCCGGGCTTGTGGATCAGGCGGCTCTGGCCGGCCCGTAGGGCCGCAAACGGCGAGCGGCCGGGGCCGTAGATCGCCGGCAGCCGGAACAGTTGCACCGGCAGCCCACTGGCCAACCAGGCCTGCTCCGCCTCGAGGCGGGCCTGGCTGCGGCCCGCTCGGGCGGGGGTGGGGGCGGTTTCGTCCACCCAGGCCCCGCCGGTGTTGCCATAGACGCCGGTGGTGGAGAGGTAGCCCAGCCATTGCAGTGGCAGCTCCCGCAGCAGCGGCCCCAGCAGCCGCAGCACCGGATCGCCCAAGCCCGGCTCGGGTGGCACTGACACCACCACGTCGGTGGTGCCGGCCAGGGCTGCGGCTGGGGGCAGGGCGAGCGCTTCGGGATTGCTGTTGAAGGGGAGCCAGGCCAGGCCGTCCGCGCTTGGGCGCGGCTGACGGCTGGTGAGCGTTACCGCCAGGCCCTGCTGGCGGGCGGCTCGGGCGAGGCGCACACCGGTGTAGCCACCGCCAATCACCAGCAACTGCCGCGCGGACTTGACAAGCTCCTGAGTCATGAGTACATCTGTATTAGTGCTTTGCAATGCTCGCCATGACAGCTTCTCTAGCTCCCACTTCTCTGGCTCCCGCCTCCCTCTCCCGTTCGCGCATCACCCGGGTGTCCCGTTCCCTGCGCAGCCAGTCTGGTCCGCAGGGCGCATCCCCGTCGCGTCCTGGGGCTTCTGGTGTCATGGTCCCGGCGGCCCTGGCCGCGGTGTTGCTGTTGGTGGCGGTGGTGGTGGCCCCCGAGCGGCCCCAGGATCAGGAAGCCATCTGCCAGCGCCACAACGGGGTGGATGCCTGTCGCGTTTGGTGAGGCCCTGGAGCTGCTTGGGGCTGGTCGGGATGGGCCCACTGCAACAGGCGTAGGGCCAGGCGCAGATCTCCGTCGGTCCAGGCTCGGATGGCCATGGCGCGGCGCGGGTCGTAGAAGGGCTGGCGGCGGTACCACTCGAAGGCATCGGTGTCGCCTTTGTGGCCGTTGCAGGCCAGGCAGGCCGGCACGCAGTTCTCGGTCACGCTCAGGCCGCCCCGGCTTTGGGGATGCACGTGGTCGATGGATTCCGATCGCTCGCCGCAGTAGATGCAGCGTTCGTCGGTGGCGTGATGCAGGGATTGGCGCCAGCGTCTGACGCGCAACTTGGGACAGAGATCCTCAAGGAAAACCGCATCCCTGGCCTGCATCGGCGCGCCTCGGTTGGCGGCAGTTTGCCCCCAGCGTCTGGGCTGTCAATGTGTCGAGGGTTGCACTTCCGCGGATGCGCTGTCTGCTGCGGTTGGGAGCGACGGGCCAGATCGAGGTGGTCAGTCCCTACGACGCGGTGACCCAGGCCCAGTTGCGGGCGATTCGCCCCCGGGGCGTCTGGTTGGGCCGGCAGCGCTGTTGGCACTTTCCCCTGGAGGCTGCCCCAGCGCTGCAGCGGGTACTGGCGGGTCGCTTCCCCGTGGAGCCTGAGCTGGCCCAGTGGCTGGCCTGGATGGAGCAACCGCTGCCCCCTCTGCCACTCCACCGGCAGCTGGTGGCGGCGGCCGATCTGCAGCGGCCATTCCCGGATGGCCGTCATCTGTTTGCCCACCAGCGGGCGGCGGTGCGGTGGTTGCTGGCCCGGCGTGGCGCGGTGCTGGCCGACGCCATGGGCCTCGGTAAGACCCTCTCCGCGCTGGCGGCGGCCCGGGCCATGGTGCGGCTGGCCGATTGCCGCATCCTGGTGATTGCCCCGGTTGGTCTGCATGGCCATTGGCAGAGCGAGGCGGCGGCCCTCGGCCTGCGGCTGGAGCTGCACAGCTGGGCGCGCCTGCCGCAGGCGTTGCCCCCGGCTGGCACCGTGCTGATCGCGGACGAGGCCCATTACGCCCAGAACGGCCAGACGCAGCGGAGCCAGGGGCTGTTGCGGTTGGCCCGTCACCCCCGCTTGCGGGCCATCTGGCTGCTGAGCGGCACCCCGATGAAAAATGGCCGGCCGGCCCAGCTGTTTCCACTCCTGGCCGCGATCGGCCATCCCCTGGCCCGTGATCAACGGGCTTTCGAGGAAGTGTTCTGTCAGGGCCACTGGCGCGAGCAGGGGGGACGCCGTCTCTGGCAGGCCAGTGGCGCCAGCCATCTCGAGGAGCTGCAGCGGCTGGTTCGGCCCCTGGTGCTGCATCGGCGCAAGCAGGATTGTCTCGATCTGCCCCCCAAGCACCGGCAGCTGTGGCCCGTGGCGTTGGATGACCTCCAGGCCCGTGGCTTTCAACACCGTCTGCAGATCAAGGTGGACGACTATCGCCGCCGGGCAACCAGCGGTGAGGTGCGCCGTGATGCCGAGGTGTTGGCGGTGCTGACGGCCCTGCGCCAGATCGGCTCCGACTACAAGCTGCCGGCCACCTGCTCCCTGGTGGCGTCGTTGCTGGCCCAGGGCGAGGCCGTGGTGGTGTTCACCGCGTTTGTGGCCACCGCCCAGTTGCTGCATCGCCGTTTCGCCGCCAGTGCACTGCTCACCGGGGCCCTGCCCCCGGCCCAGCGGCAGGCGCAGGTGGATGCCTTTCAGCGGGGCGATCACCCCTTGCTGATTGCCACCTATGGCACCGGCGGGCTGGGCTTCACGCTGCATCGGGCCCGGCATGTGGTGTTGGTGGAGCGCCCCTGGGCGCCGGGTGATGCGGAGCAGGCCGAAGATCGTTGCCACCGCATCGGCATGGGGGCCGCCCTGACCAGCCACTGGTTGCAGCTGGGGGTGGCCGATCAGTTGGTGGATGGCTTGATCGCCAGCAAGGCCGAGCGCATTGCCCTGTTGTTGCAGCGCCGCCCCCATCAGCTCGAGCGCCGCAGTTTGCCGGCCATGGTGCGCGATCTGATCGATCGCTGGTAAGGGGTTCAGCGGCTGGGGCGTGGTTCCCGGCAGAGCTCCTGGCGCAAGGCCAGATCGGTGCGCAGCTGGGGGTCGAGGCGGTTGGCCGGCTGCGCGCGGGACAGGGCTGCCGCCCGGGCGATGTCGGCGCAGGCGGCCTCCTCGTTGCCCGCCAGGCTGTGCAGCAAATAGCGGTCGTTCAGCGGGGCCGGGTTGTTGGGGAAGGCGGCCACCACGGCATCGCAGCGCCGGATCTGCTCGGCCAGCTGGTCGAGCTGCACAGCCTGGAGACAGTCATCGCTGCGAACCTGCCGCTGGGGCAGGGGTTCCTCCGCGCAGCCCGTGGCCAGGAGCAGCAGCCCGGTCAGGCTGGCCAGGCCGGTGCGGCGCCACGGGCGATGGGCCGACCTACTGACCGATGCGCTCGCTGCGGTTAACGCCGTTGGGAGCCGCGCTGGTGCTGGCCTATGGCTTGGGTTCGGGCTTTGTGAACAGGTCACCGAGATACCGGCCGCAGTCGGGAAAGACACTGGGGTTCTGGACCACCGCTTCCGTGATCATCACCGCGGCGTGCTCCGGCGAGGTCTTGAACAGCTTGTCGTTCTGGCGTTTGATCACGGCATAGGCCGCATCCCAGCTCACCTGATGGTTGTTGCCGCTGTTGCGCATGAAGCAATAGATCTGGGCGCCCTTGCCACCGGCTCCGGCGTTGGCCGCAGCGGTGTTGTTCTCGGCGGTCTGGGCCTGAACGGGCAGGCTGCCCAGGCTGAGCCCCGCACTGCCAAGGGCGCTGATCAGGCCCACGCGGAGCAGGGCCCGGCGCAGCCGAGGACACAGTGGAGAAGACAAGCTCAGAGCCATGGCTGGGGGCAACGTCGAACAACCTGGCCCCAACGTATCGATCGACCTGGCCTGGGTCGAGCCCTGGGGCAGCGGTCTGGCTTGGGTTTGGTCTTGGCCTGGGCGGCTGGGTGTGTTGTCATCGGGTCCTCTGCTCGTTGCATCGTGGTTTCTGAGTCCGTGTCCTTCCGCATCAGCCGCAACGCTGAAGATCTGGCCCACACCGTGCATGCCCTGTCGCAGCGGTTGGTGAAGTTGGAGCAGCGCCTGGAAGCCCTGGAACTGCAACTGGATCGGCAGGTCGAACGCGATCCGCAGGAGATCAGCAGTCTCGACAATGTGGAGCGGTTGTTGCTCGACTGCCGCACCCTGCTCGAGATGGCAGAGCCGGCGGAGGACGTGTCCTACGCGACGGCAGCTTGAACACGGGGGCTGGCCAGCGGTGTCACAATAGGAAGAAAGTGGCCATGGCTTACCCCACTGCTTCTTATCCGGGTGCTTACCCGGGCCCATCTCACCTCGGCCCCCAGCACGGATCGTCCAGCCGTTGCACCCTTGCCGCGCGCGCCGGATTTCCCCCCTCGTCTTGTGAGGGAGAGCATCAGTTGGAGAAACTAGAATTTGCTCTGGCTGTGGCCCTCACCCGGGGCGATGTTCAGCGCTCCCAGGCTCTGCGAGATCAAATTGCGGCGCTGGGTGGTAATCAGGAAGAGCCCGGCACCTGATTGCTGATTCCGTGGACTGAGAGTTGATCGGATCCTCGGTTTTGGCGATCGTCCTTATTGAGGACACTTCTTCTTAGTGACATCGTCGTCTTGGCGACAACTTTTGACAGCAGCGGTTGCGATGACAGCTATTTTTTCCACGTCCATTCGATCGCCATCGGCAGCTCCCTTGCCTGACGAGCGTCGCGGCCAGCTCCAGCATGCCATTCGAGACCATGAAGCCCAGGCCCAACACGCTGCTGAACAGGGGGATCTGGTTCAGGCAGCGCGCTTCATTTTGGCGGCTTTGGACGGCGAACGCCGCATGGCCTCAACGGGACCCCAGGTGCTGCAATTGATCAAACCTCGGAGTTAGCTCGGGGTTAGGGGCCAGGAATTCACGATTGTTTGAAGCCACGTTTGAAGCGCTGTCGTTGTGGCAGTTATTCACGAAGCCGTTTGCGAACTCTGTTTGATAACTCTGTTTTTGATTTCAAGCGGGTGACCGGACTTGAACCGGCAACGTTCAGCTTGGGAAGCTTCTCGGTTGATTGGCTAAATTCACTGTGCTGCAGTGAGTCCTACATGCCCTCAGGCTTGGATGTGAGAAGTTCTGTGAGAAGGTTCAAGCTTGGGTCACTTCAGTGCTCCGTTCAGCGGTAGTGGTAACGGCAGGCCAGGATCACAAGCGTGGTTCCCTCAAGCCGGTAGATGAGCCGATGCTCGTCGTCGATC
>Ga0169931_10001132_pt1 | contig 43886 bp, 37 predicted proteins | sample Kivu_15m_20L_FD_129675 | JGI IMG/M metagenome (GOLD analysis project Ga0169931, IMG submission 129675) | Freshwater microbial communities from Lake Kivu, Western Province, Rwanda to study Microbial Dark Matter (Phase II) - Kivu_15m_20L... | ecosystem: Environmental > Aquatic > Freshwater > Lake... | reverse complement strand
AGTTTTATATTAACTTCGTCTTTAATTATTAATTTACAGTTCAACGACATTTTTTCCTTTTGCCATTCTGTGTTTAACCGTAGGAGTTATTTCTCCTACAAAAATAACACAATGATGCGAATTCATCCAACTCGACGATATCGAATTCGTACTAGTGAACAAAGAATTAGTTACAATTATTTTAGTATCATAAGAGTCAGTAAACAACCATTTAGCTGGTTTATGAGAAAATATGAAAATTTTTCCGTCTAATACAGGCCCAGTTAAATTATTTTCTTTGATCCAACTATTGAATTTTTTAGATTTATCTTCTTCTGCCGACATTCTGAAGCAGACCTTTATATCTGATCTGTCAATTTCTGCAATATCGGCGTTATCAACAAAATTTTCAACAAATTCACTGATATCAGATGTCCTGTCAATGATTAAAACTATTCTCGGTCGATTTAATTTTTTATATAATTCGAATATGTTTAAAATATTTTCAGTACGAAAGTAATTATCAGTCGATGACGCGATTTTTTCTACTATTCCAATATTTTTTTCTTCCGTTTTTAGGCAAAATCCCATGGACTTCGCCAAAAATAAATCTTGTTCTATATTTTGGGTCTTATGTTGATTGAAGTAGACTTCGGCCGAATCAGTACAATTTTTTAAAACTACTGTTCCGTTTAATATTTTAGAATGCGGAGTAAAGTTCTCTTCTTGATTCCATATTTCTTCAATGTCATCATGCAATTTTTGAAAATCCTCACTGATGTCTATATGATGCCTTGAAGCAAATTCGTGTAGAGCAATTATATTGATATTTTTTAGATCAATCTTTCTTACCAAATTTACCGGATCCCAAATAGACTTAGAATTAGGGAATTCGGTTTCAAATACTTCTTTGAGAAAATATGGAAATTTAACAAAAATTTCAATATTTCCTAGACTATTCTCCTCTATGTATATTTTTTTAGAGGTATCTAACACCCTGAAAGGATTTTTCCATGCTGGTTCGTCTAGAACACTCTGGAGATCAATACCAGCAATAGAAGATATCGTCTTATATTTTTGTAGTAATTTTAGAATATATTTTGACTGCTGTTCAGTTAAGTGCTTCTGATTGAATATCGAGTTTTGAAAACTTCTAATTGCGGAGAGATCTTGACCTTGTACATGTATCTGCCCAAAGTCAACAGCATCAGCAAAGACTAAAAAGACATCCTCTACGAATTTCATAGGACAATTGTAACATATTAGATCAATGAAATCAATCTTTTTATAGGATAACCATCTTGAAGTTCGTCGACTAACCACTCTGTGTGCAATATTTTCTCAAACCATTTTGACCTATCTCGAAGTTCGGGATTTTCTATAGTATCGATAGGGGACGAAACAGGATATGCCAGCGCACTGGGGTCACATATCACAGGAATCCCCCCGATGGCTGCTTGCACAGTGGTACCGCTGTTGTAATTAACCGCACAGTGATGATCAAAATTCAGGTCAAATTCAGAATATGTGTTTGGTAATGGACTTGCCCTCTCGAAAGACACGTTTTTTGCCTGAAATTCACCAATGTGACATCTGGGGTGAGGTCGAATTATGATTGGTCGGTCAGTAAATTTTCTAATTTCCTCAATTTTTGATTTGCACCAATCTTTTATTGGCGGTTGACCCTGCCATTGCAGACTTCGATCATGTTGCCCTAGCAATAGTATTGAATTTTTTCGTTTTATTTTTGATTCTGTTAGATGCACACCTAATTTTTTCGATCTATCCTGTTGAAATTCTGATTCATTATTAAATTTCCCTAACCCATTGATATTATCAAGAGATAATTTCCAAGTTTTTCCTCTTTTTAATGCACCTACTTCAATTATCATGATCGGTTTTTGATTTTTCTTGGCCTGTTCATAGACATATTGATTATTTTGCATGCGACCAAACCAAAGAACACTCCAGATAACAGGAATGTCTTCATTATTTCTCACGATAGAATGCCCTAGTCGTCGAAATCCGTCTTCGAGGGCATTAAATATGGGGTCGCTACCTAATGCACCGTTTTCTCGATATAATTTTATCTTCATTTTTACCAATAAATAACAGAGTATTTAATATAAAAGTCGATGAGCAAATTATTAACGAGAATATCTCATATTATATCAGAAAAAGAGTCTGCAATAGTAGTCGGTGAGGAATTTCCTTACCTAGAAGAGATTGTAGATTATTTTAACACTGTTTTTTTATATGAAATTCAGAGCCCTAAAATTAAAAAAAGAAATATTATTCCCAAATTATCGTTCTCGGAAACCAAGACGTTGCCTAGAATTAATTTTTTAGCGATCGATGAAAAATATTTGTTAGAAATTGGTAATTTTATTGGAGTAGCTGATCGGGGTAGAGCTGGTATACTACTAAAATATCAAGAATTGCCAAGCAAAAAAATTGTAAGAAGACTGACCGAGAACGAATACGATTTAGTTGATTCTACAAAAGATTTACATTTTTGGAAGAAGAAATAATCATGAAATATGCCGTTGTTACTACATTTAACGAAAGCGGATACTATCAATATGCTCAAAGAATGATCGAAACTTTCGTTAAGAATTGGCCTAACGAAGTTAAGCTCTATCTTTATCCTGAAAAAGTTAATCCTCGCATACCCCCAGAATCAAATATCGAATTAATAGATCTCGAATCGAGTGTTCTAGACCTACTTGCATTCAAAAACACGTGGAAAAACATTCCACATGCTAATGGAGATATATCAACATTTCCGAGATTGGCTGCAAGAAAAGACAGTCACAAACCTTTTAAATGGGATGCCGTGAGATTTGCACACAAAGTTTATGCGATTTTTCACTGTGCGAAAAATACCGACGCAGATATATTAATATGGATGGATGCCGATATGGTGTGTCATAGTTCTATTTCTCTAAGAGATCTAGAAAGGTTAATTCCTGCCAATATAGATATTTGTTATCTTGGTAGAGATAACAAATTTTCAGAATGCGGTCTTTACTCTATGAATCTTCGATCAGAACAAACAAAAATGTTTTTAATGGAATTTCAACGAATGTACGATAAAGCAGAATCCGGAATATTTCAATTAGACGAATGGCATGATAGTTTTGTTTTTGATTCAGTTAGAAATAAATTCCCTTATCTAACACAACACAATTGGAGCAAAGGAGTTATTACCGGCGAAGGACACCCTTTGATTAATTGTGAGTGGGGAGCATATCTCGATCATCTCAAGGGCGAAAGAAAAAATTATGGAAAAAGTCACAGCAAAGATCTTAGGGTAAAACGATCGGAAAGTTATTGGCAATGAAAGCATTCATCATACATTTAAGTAAAATTCCAGCATCTCTAAAGACAGCAACTGATGTTAAAGAAAAATTACAAAGTTTCGGCATCGATGCCGAACTGTTCGAAGGCTCGTACGGTCCGCAGACAAAAGAAAAGTATACTAGAGAAGGTCGGAGATATCACCCATGGAATTTTAAAAATGGGCCGTTGACTCCTTTTTCAGATGAATATCGAGACAGTCAACAGAAACCGGGAGAAATGGGATGCTTTGACAGTCACTATAGGTTATGGGAGAAATGTGTTAAATTAAACGAGCCAATTATGGTATTTGAAGACGATGTTTTTTTTATTAGAGAATATTTTCCTGTAGAGTTTGAGGAGGTATTAATTACAGTTTTTGGAAATCCAACTAAATCAGCTAAGTATTATCATTATCTAACTAACCCAACAGGAGACCCAAGGGCAGAAGGATACTGGCAGTCTTCGATGCCCGGTACTCCGGGGTATGTTATCAAGCCTGTAGCTGCAGAAAAACTGATATCTATGTATAAAACAACTTGGTTACCATCCGATAACGCTATGATGTCGGCAATAGTAAAAATACAAGTGCATAGTCATATTATGGGAAGAGCACTTATTGGAGAAGATGGAAAAAAGTCTTTAGTTAGAGGGAAGAACGATTTCTGGAGTACATTTAATGGATAAGATTTTAATCACAGGCAACAGCGGATATATAGGTTCGCATCTCACACAGATTCTAAAAAAAGATAATAAATTAGAAATCCACGGATTAGATAAAAACGATTCTATCGTACCTGTTAAAAAATTTTACAAACAAAACATTTTAGATTTACAGCAAATCAACGGCGAATACGACTGTATTGTACATTTAGCTGCCGAAGTATCAGTAGGTGAAAGTGTTAAAGATCCCGTAAAATTTTATACAACCAATATCTTAGGGACATTGAATGTTCTTAAAAACATAAAAACTAAAAGATTAGTTATCGCCTCAACTGGGGCCGCCGAACAACTTAACAGTCCTTATGGAATTTCTAAGAAAGCAATGGAAGACATTGTATTTCAATTCTGCAAGAAAAACAAAATTCCTTTTACGATTTTTAGATTTTATAATGTAGTCGGTAGCGATGGAATTAATCCAACTAATCCAGATGGGCTGTTCTATGCTTTAATTAATGCAACAAATACAGGAAGTTTCACAATTTTCGGCAACGATTATAATACCAAAGACGGAACCTGCATCAGAGATTATTGTCATGTAAATGAAATCTGTCACGCTGTTATTCAAGGAATTTCAGAGTCAACTAACCAAATAGAAAATCTAGGACACGGCGTTGGTACTACAGTAAAAGAAATGGTTAGTATGTTTAAGGAAATCAACGATTGCGAGTTTGATGTTTCTGTTGGTTCTAGAAGAGAAGGAGACCTAGAAGTAAGCGTACTGTCTAATCCTTCTAGATTTATGAAAAAAATATATAATATTAAAGAGCTATTAAAATGCAAGTAAACGGAAAAGGTTTTAAAAAATATTATGTCCAAGAAACAGTAGTTAACGACTCTCTTAAAAATTCAAATAGGTTAGAATTTTTAGTTCCGTTAATTAAAAACAAAAAAGTATTACATGTGGGATTTGTTGATTGGCCTATCACTGATGTAAATGCTAGTTTACATATAGAACTATCTAAGCATGCCGAAATAATCGATGGCATTGATGCAAACATGGAACATGCAGAGAAGTTAAGAGTTTCCAACGGAGAAATCTATTACGATTGGAATAAGATTCCAAATAACTACGACATAATTTTAATTCCAGAGGTGTTAGAACATGTCGGAAATGTTCAAGAATTTTTAAAATTAGTAGATTCAAAAAAAGGAACATTAATTTTTACAACACCTGATGCATTTCTGCTACAGGTTAGAACAGAATATGTTAATGGAACTTTTTTAGAGGTAGTCCATCCTGACCATAATTGTTATTATACTCCATTTACTTTAAAAAATACCATAGAAAAATATACTTCGAGAAAAGTTGAATCTTTACATTGGATACATTCACAATCGGTGGCCGCAATATGCAAGTAGGATTGATAGTAATAGCAACAAACAAATACATAGATTTTGCTCCTGCATTATTAGAAACAGTAGAAAAGAATTTTTTAAAAAATCATGATGTTGAAGTATTTCTTTTTACCAATCAACCTTTTACGGGTAACGTAACAGTGATACATACAGAACATCGAGAATGGCCATGGATGACATTAGGTAGATATCATTTAATTCAAAAATTAAACAATTATCCTAAAAAAGATTATTATTATTACATAGATGTCGACATGCTAGTCTTAGGAGAAGTAGGAGACGAAATTTTAGGAGACAGAGTAGCTACTATTCACGGAAAATTTAAAAAACGTGCAGGTAATTACGATAGGAATCCAAAAAGTCTTGCTTATATCTCTGAAAAAGAAATACCAAAGGGTATAATCGCTCCTTATTATTGCGGTGGGTTTCAAGGTGGAAAAAGGTTCTTAGAAGATGCTAAAGAATTAGCTAACAGAATCGATATAGATCATCAAAATGGAGTGATTGCTGAATGGCACGATGAAAGCCACTGGAATCGATATTGTTTAGATAATCCACCGACAGTAGTGCTGCCATCGATTTATTGTAATCTTAAACACACCGAAAAGGCTAAGATTGCTGTTGTTAAAAAAGATGCTGCATCTCTTAGATCTTAATAAATTTCCTCATGTGCTGCCAGCATTCGCCCGACTTTAATTCATCAAAATTCCAATGAAACATACTTAATCTTTCGACCCACTTTTGTCTATCTGGCAGCAGTGGATTTTCAATTTGTGATAAATCTTTATTAGCAACTTCTGCACTTTGACTTCTAAGAGGATCTGTTACAAAAATTGGAACACCTTCGATCACTGCGCCCACAGATGGACTTGAGTTATAATTGATTGCAGCCCAGCAATTTATTAAATCATCAGTTAATTTAACATTGTTACTTAATCTTACACGTTTTGAAAATTTAATTTTGCGGTGAGGACTATCCGGATTAAGATAAGTCCTAGATGCTTTATCTCCGGGATGTGCTCTGATTACAATTGGTCTGTCTGTAAAAGATCGTATAGTATCAATAACTGATATTGCCCAATCCTGGACATCATATCCAGACATGCTCCACCCACCATTGCGCTGTAATAATATTAAAATATGATCACCGAAAGTTCTATATGGTTTAAGATGTATATTAAGATTTTGTGAAATTTTAATCCACCTCATGGGATCAATTTCTGTATCACAGTATATTCCTCGGTTAGGAAAAACATCATTGAAACTGTATCTTAGATAATGTAAAGGATTGCTTGTATCGGCATATAAAAATAAATTACTATCGGCACAAACTACGTATCTATTCAAAAATTTTTGTTGAGTAATAACATTGTTTCTTAATATTGTATGTTGTGCATCTGGTTTTCCAGACACCCACCCTTGTATTACGCCAACATCGGCTGCAACTACACCATAGTGATCTATATCAAGTACAGTATCACCTACAGTACGAACTCCCTGAGAAAAATTTTGTAAAAGTTGTATCTTTTCTAAATTTTTTCCATTAGGAACTGATTTATGATATATCGCTACTGTTTTCACTTGATTGTACTGTTTTTAGATCTTGCAAAAGTTTTTTATTATCTTTATTAATCCAATGTTTAAAAAATTTACCAAATCTAGAATTAGATAGGGCATCGATATTCTTGCAAGGTTGATCACATAAATTTAAAAAGGTGCGTTCTTCTGCAACATGACCTAACACATATGAATCATATGGTCTAAACAAACCAAATAATTGCTCTTCATCGCGCCATACCTTTTCATATAGACGAGTAACAACATTTAATTTACCATATTGTTGATTGAAAATAACTAAACCGGTTTCCCAACAATCTTCGTTATCACCAGAATTCATAATAGCAAATGGTTCTCTGAAATTAAAGTTAAAATCATTTTCGTCTGTATCCGCAATCTGTTCCACGTCAGAATCAATCCATATTACACGCTCGTCAACAGATCTATTTCTTATAGCATCTATTTGTGCCCAAGATTTACCCCAAAATTTTCTTACCTTTGCTCTTTCTAATTCTTTATTGTTTAATTCTGGAACATTTAGTAATTCCTTATGAAATGGAATTTCAACAATCCAATCTAGGTCGCCGCCACTTTGATCGACATAGATTGTTACCTTACCGGGCAATTTCCAAGTAGGAATACAAAATCTTGCAGTATCATTCCAATAAGTTTTTGATATACTTGTAATAAAATGTAATTTCATAATTCTTCCAAAATTCTTTTTGCTGTACCGTTTCTTAATTCATCTGTATGAAATTGACCGTACGCTATATGACAGACCCATGAATATAATTTATCCTTATCTGGGTAATAGGGAGTTTCTATCTTGGTTAAATCTTGTAGACACACAGGACTAGCAGCATTTGCTGGTGCTAAAGTAAATGCTGGAATTCCATTTAAAATTGCTTCTGTTGCTGCAACACTATTGAATGTTATCAAAGCAAATACATCATTTTCTAATTCTTGTACTAATGGAACGTTTTGCTTTCTGTCTATCCTATCTGCAGGACGTTGTCTAACAACAATAGGCCTGTCAGTGTATTTTTTTAATGTACTGGTAACATCTTCTAGCCATTGTTCTAAGTTTATATTATAAAACTTACAAGGTTTTTCGTCAGGTGCTGCGATGATTATTTTGCGGCCTGGGGATTTCCAGGGTTTAATTTTTTTACCTAATTTAATCCAACGATCGTCCGGTCTTGAAATGATTTCTCTGTGTTGTAAATCGTTTTTTACTATTCTGTGCCAAAATTTATAACCGTTTGGATTTTTATCATAGATATCGTTGCCGATATATCCTGTATCAAAATAATAAAACGTTCTATTATCTTCCCAACAACGTTTTATTAATTTATCTTTTAAAATTCCTCTAATAACTAGAGGATTCTTATTTTCTTCGTATATAAAGTCGTCATAAGAAGTTGCAAACGAATTACAACCTTTAGCAAACAATTCAACATATTGAGATTTTTTAGTATTGTTTAAAAAAATCCAACTCATATATTTCTTTGTTGACAATACTCTGTTAAGATGCGTTCTTTATGCCACTCATCGCCCATAGGAGTATTGGCAAATTCATGAAAGCAGGGAGTTCCTAATGTATAATGTAATAACTTGGCATCCGGATTCGGCCCGTATTCATCAGGTAACCAATTCCATTCTTTAGGTAATTCACCTATACGCTCATCATCTAACCACGTGAAGCGGTGGAGCTCGGCACCAGTGGCTCGCTGGACGAACTCGGGAGTAAGTTTCCTGTTAGGAAAGCTATTACAATTCCACAGAATAACACTAGACCAATTTTTTCGAGGATAATCTTCATTTTTACTTCCTAAATATTTTTCTTTCATTTTTGTTTTGTAATCATGCTTGACTACTTGGATATCCATACCTAACTGTCTCATATCCCAAAGTTCTGCAATGTCTCCGCGAACAATCATATCGCCATCTATGAATATAGCGTGACCAGTCCAATTCATTAACCAAGGAACCAAGAATCTAGTATAGATAAAATGATTACTGCCGTCCGTGTGTGTTTCACTATAATCTTTAAATAAATTTAATGCTACAGGAATGATCGAAACTGGTCGACTAGAATTTCTAATAATGCTATTTGCACAAACATGATATGCAATCGCCTCTCTTGGATCATAACCTATAAAGACAGGAATGATATCTTTCATTTTCTTTCGATATCCTCTTCTTCGCATCGTTCGCCATATTGTATTTCTATAAGTTTAAGCGGAACATTTCCAGGATTACACAATTGATGCCACTCGTTTTTGTTTATAAAAAGGTTTTGATGTTTGTGATATGTTCCAAAATACTCATGATCAGAACTTTTATTAACGGTATAAATTTCAGCTGTACCTTCGGCGATAAACCAATGTTCTGCTCTATCCTTATGTTTCTGCATGCTAAGACATCGACCCGGATCTACTGTTAATTCCTTAACCTTAACTTCCTTTCCATTTTCGTGTAGTACACGATAATAACCCCAAGAACGTTCAGTTTTAGGGGCTTTCCATTCAGTTAAAATCCACGAACTAGAATTCTTTTTATCTTCGCCGCCGACGCCGAACACAAATTCAATATTGGAGTCTACCACATCCATTTCTGGTATATTATCTTTGGTTCGATCCCCGCCGTTGGCAAATATCAATTTAGAATCGGGATAGTGTGCTCTAACCTGTTGAATAAAATGTTTAGCAGATCCATCTTCGTCATTAAATGTATAGACTTCGTCGATCATTGAAAGATTATTAACGATACATAGTCTTTCGTTCCATGGCATGAACGCTCTTCCTTTCTTGCGTTGTAGCCATTCGTCAGAATTGAGGCCTACGATTAATATATCGCCGAGAGTTTTAGCTGCTTTAAAATAAGCGATGTGTCCCGAATGTAGAGGATCAAAACCCCCAGTAACCAATACAATGTTTTTCATGCAGATATTTATCTGCGCATATTTCTTTGATTTACAGAGTGGCGTCTTCCATGCCGGCAACACGAAGTTTAATGATGTTACTGAGGTGCCATTGTTTTTGGTCCAGTGCTTTGATGATACCTAGCCATTTATTTCTTAACAGAGCAAATTCGTTGATGATTTTTTCAAAATCTACAACATCGGCCTCGCCCTCAACAAACTTTTCACAGTCACGTGAGGACAGACTGCGTTGATAATTTTCAAGGTACTTACGAAAATGTTGACTGCGAAGACGCCTTAGTTCTATGTTAAGATATTCTAAGATGGCCTCAATCTCTTGGAGTTGGTTAAATCGAGTTTCCACAATACCAGGCATAGCTGCCGATGCTCGTTCAATATTTCCTGCTATTCGAGCATCTTTTTTAGCTTCTAATAATTCAGCCTCATAAAATATTACGGCATCTGGAATAGTACTAATATCTTTAGAAACTCGATCGTACCAATTCACTTATTCCTCGTCTTCGTAAAATTCTTCATCATCATCGTTATCAATTTCTTCACCATCGATGACATATTCGATTGCTTGATCAAGATATGGATCAACACCTAATAAAGATTCGATAGTACTATCTTTGACACCATGATCCAGTAGAGTATTAACAAAATCGCTAGCTACATCATTCCTAGATTTTTCTGGAATATGTTCAATGACAGTATTCCAGATATCGGCAATTAAATCTTCTTTCATTCGACGCTCTCCGTTTCGGTTTCAACATTATTAATTATCTCCGAAGCGGATTTTTCACTGTGTTTTGAAGTGTCTTCCATCATTCGATCAAGACCGGTATTTTCATTTCTTTCCCAGGCTTTGCGGAATTGCTTGATGATTTCTCCGTCCTTAGTTACATATACAAGACTATTTCCTTCTTTCTTGAGCATCTCTTTAGCTTCAAACAGATCTACCAGTCCACTATATGGATTCATACCTGTTTCATAAGGAATTTTTACTTGTACACTTTCAAACGGTTTTGCATAACGTGTTTTCATTACCTTACAGGCAGCACGAATACCACGCACTTCAGTAATCTTGTTGCCATCATCGTCTTCTTTTAATTTTAGTTTACGCATAGCAACAACAATACTACTTGCATAGATAAAACCCTGTCCACCCGAAATCTTATCATCTGGATCAAACATGTCTTGTGAAGCATAGGTATGATTAGTAGCAACTAAACCAACATTGGCTGAACCGAACATATTAACACAGTTACGAACTAACGCTGTCAGCGCCTTAGGTTTACGACCCATATCACCTTTAAGATCACCTGCCTCAAATTGATTGACATCGGTGGGTGTCAACAACATACCCAGTGAATCAATTACGAATAATACTTTAGGTTTATTTTCTTCTGGCATCGCTTTATATTCTGTCATAAACTCATTAATTGTTTTGGCAACATCATCAATCATTGCCATATTAAGTTTAAGAAGTTTATCTTCGCTAGTATCAACACCTAGTGCTTTGAGCCAATCTTCGTCAAGTGCATTTTCGCTGTCAATGAGTATAGGAAAAATACCTTCCTGTTGTGCATGGCGAATTAGATTACCTGAACAAATATAACTTTTTCCCGCACCTGATTCACCTGCAAATACTGTAACTTTACCTAGTGGAACTCCTTTATGGAAGTCTCCACTGATCAAATAGTTTAAGGCGTAATTGCCTGTAGAGATCCAATCTGTTGGATCATTAAAGCCGATGCTAAGACCTTCAATATTCTTAGTAATCGACTTTCTAAATTTAGAAATATCAAAAGCTTTTGCCATTATTATTATCCTGTGATGTCGAAAGAGAGTGCGAGATAATCTCGCACTCTGTACTTTATCTTTATTACTTCTGGCGAGCTCGGATCTTGGCAAGAATGTCTTGCGCACGACTTGCCGATTCGCTAGATCCAGATGATGTACCTGCATCTGCTAGATTGACTCCCCTAACAGGGGCCACCGGTTCGACTTCATCTTCGTCAACTGTTTGACGAGAAGCTGGCTTTAATGGATCGCCAGTTTGGCTTCCAATACCGGCAGGTTTATAATATTGACTCCAACGATCCGGATCATAAGCTTCGCCGTTAACCGATGATTCAAACATTTCGTGAATTACTTTAAGTTCAACATCACCGGGCTTTTTAGGCAAGAAGCTCTTAAGATCAAACAGTCCGTATTGATCAATAGCTGTCTTTTCGACATCAGATAATGAACGTTCACGACGGCTCCACTTGGAAGTAGAGTAGTCAGCGAAACCGCCTTTGCTGGTTTTAGCGATACGGAAATCTAAACCTCTTAGATAATCTGTTGGCAGTTCTTCTAGTTCTGCGTCCATTAATGCTGAACGAATAATCTGATAGATTTGAGGACCGATGATAAATCGACGGATGGGATTTTCCGGAGTAGATTCTTCACGTATAGGATCATCAACGACGAATCCTTGGAAAATGTATGAACGTTTTTTCCAATATTGGCGGCCTTTTTCTTCAAGACTCTTGTCTTTGAACCAACCACGAACTTCGCTTAGAATAGGACATGTAGAACCATCATTGTACATTTCTACGCAGGGAACCTGTACCTGAACTTTGCGTGAATCAGTCTCTCCTTTGATTCCGGCAAATTCGAGCTTAATCATTGCTCTCTCTACCCAAAAGAATGTGTTGTTAGGATTTTCATCAGGTAAGAAACGAACGACAGCTTCTTTGCCTTCTTGCATGTTCCAATGTGGATAAATTGCGTTGTCGCCACCGCCGGTGGAGTTTCCTGTAGACTTGTTTTGTGCTTCTTGAAGTTTTGCACGGATTTCTGCTAATGTAGCCATTTTAATTTGCCTCCTATAATTTGCCTTAAAATGTATGCCTTTCGCATAATGTAATTATGCGCATTTTATTTATCAATGTCAATAAAATAACAACGAAAAAAGGAACAAGATTACCAAAAGAAAGGGCACCTAAGTGCCCAATCTAACTGCTACGAACAATTGTAATTAAATGCCTAGACCTTGCGATATGCCTGATAATTTCCTAATTCTAGTCAGTTCATCATTTTGATCTGATTGATCCTCTATCGGATCTTCTTGAACTTCATAAGTTTGCTGAGGTGCTAATTTTTCAACTAGTTTTCTTGCCATATGTTCTGCCTGTTCACCAAACTTCTTACCTACCATTGTGCAAACGCCTTCTGGTCCTTTAGGGAATGTTTTAGATTCTTTGTCATAGAAGCTGAAAATAAATTCAGCTAATTCTTGCATGCCTGATTTTTTCTCTTGAAGTTCTGGTTGGTGTGCATCATCATACATATCTCGACGATCGTCGTAGTCGTCATAATCATTGGCACCATAACCGCTGTCGGCTGCTTTTTCCTCAACTCGATCTTGTAGGTATTTCTGATTAGCTGCACTTAGATCGTTAAACTCGAGATTTAGACTGTTTCCGTTTCCGTAGGCTGTAATATCTGTAATTTCGACTTCTGGATACTCCGGGGGATCTCCGCCATGATATCCCCATGTAGCCGGACGATAACTTCCATGAACATCATAATCGGCGTCAACCATTATATATTCGAGACCGTCTAAGGGACTCTCTTCCCCATCTTCGATAGTTTGTGTGATTTCGTCTATATCAACTAGTTCTTTGATATCAATGTTTCCCATCATGACTTTTGAAACTGATGCCTTGCCGCTTTCATCTCTATCAAAATAAATTTTTGTTTCTACTTCTAATTCATAGTCGCCGGGTGCGCTTGCTTCAGAAGCAATTTCTTCTTTCTGCCCGTAGGCAATTGCATCTGCATCTGCTGAATCGTTGGCATATTGCATCGGGTCTTCAATATCTTCTTCATCCTCTACGAAATCGCCAAAATCAATTTGATCCAATACATCTGGTGCGTTTTCTTCTAACCAATTTTTAACAAGACCCCGAACACATGTGTCCGGGTCTTGTTCTGCGACCTGTTTAATTGCCTTATCTAATTCGGGATCTTCAATAATACCTTTTAAACTTTCGATAGCATTGGTTCCGCCGACTCCTGCTGGAAAATGTTCTTGTGTTAGTTCATTTAATTTCTGTATAGCTAGAGATCTTTCTTCTTCATCCTCGCTGGCAATCGCACTAGATTCACCTAAAGAGTAAACCCAGTTTTCAAATTTCACGAACGGATCAAAAATATGATCATTATCACTTTCATCGATTTCTATTTCTTCTTGACCTGTCATTTCGACTATGTCGTCGTAGCCTACCTGGGACTCTTCCTTCATAAGTCTGTACAAAATTGGGAAAACAGACTTAATGTCCTCTTTAAAGTTTTTGACAGTAAATTTTTCTGTAAAGTCTTCTACTACATCCTCTGGAACTTCTAAATGATCTTGTAATTGGAAAGAATTTTTAAATTGTTCGTAATGTGCTTGTTTTGATAATTTTGAAATTTCTTCTCTTAATCGATTTAATGCCTCTGAACTTCTCTCATAGATTGAATTCGTATCAGAATTCAACAAATCATTTCTAACAACATAATTTCCAAAACCCTTTAACTGAGCAATTTGCTCACTCATACTGACGATATGTTTTCCTAAATCATCATAAGGAAGACCGCCGTTGGCTACGTGACGTTGCATTGCACGAGCACCAGCTAGATGAATAAATGGGTATTTGAATCTTTCCCCGTCTTGATTTTCGACAAATAGCGCAGAAATATTTCTTGCTCGCGAACCAATTTGTTCATCTTGGATAGGTTTGCTATGTTTAATAATTAATTTGGTATCCATTAGTTTTTGATAGCTAATAGTTCTTGAACCATAAAGGTTGCTTTCACTCATAATACTTTCTCCGACGGGGCTTGACGCATTATATTGACTTAAAAATTTAAAATCTCTTTGATCTAAATTATCTTTTGCTACATCTCGTGTATCAAAGTGTAATAATCTTTTCTTAGCAAATAACCTTAATTCTTTTAAAAAATTATACCATTGTGTTTTTTGAGAACCGGTCATGCTTTCAGTAATTCCATTGCTAAAATAAACCTTCATCGATCTCGGTTCCGCAAGGCTGATACTAACGTGTCCTAAAATCTGTTCATCTATTTTGTAATCAAAATCAAAAAACACCGCATCTTCCGGATTAATAGTGATCGCACCCATACTTTCACCTAACTTTAATCCTGTGAAGCGACTTCTAATTTTATAGAACAAATCTGTACTGATACTTTTTATTGGGTCCATAATATATTTAGTTTAATTTATCTTTTAAAAGATGCCTGTACTTATAAAAATAGGCATGGGCATCTGTTCTTCGGACAGTTTTTCCGTCATTTTTTCGTAGATTTTAGGGTCCCAATCACTGAGAACATTCGCCATGCGTATAACTAACAACGTAGACGACACTAAATCGTCATGCTCTCCAGTTTTAGCACCAAATCCTACTCCATGTGCTACAAAAGTTTTTAATTCTGATATTAGGGGCTTCGAATGCAATTTCATCTGCTGTGTTTCGATCAACTGCTTTAGTTTAGAACAAGCAGTAATTTTGGTTTTATGAGTCGTGTTAAACCCTTTACGGAATTTGCGAACATGCCCTTTCCTTATAGGTTCACTTAAAAATAAACCTGGAAAGTTTTCTTCCCCAATGTCTCTGATAGTTATTAAAGCAGCTTCACCTAGAGTATTATTTTCGACACTGTAATAAATCTGGGGGACTCCGCCAAGCTCTTCACCTCTATCCTGTATGTACTTGCAGATTTCTCGAAGATGTTTCACCTGTTGCTGGATAGGAGTTATATTGTGATGCCATTCTGCAACCTGTTCCATTGTGGGCAACTCGAATACCTGTATGGCACCGTAGTCTCCGCCTGTACCTAGACTAGGATCTAGTGCAACTAAGTAAGTCGCTTGGGGATTTATTTCTTTGTACCAACGGGTTTGCCCCATAGACATCACAGGATTTATACCTTGTAATTCAGCAAGACGTACTGAATTAATTAATGTTTCATCAAAGATTAAGAATTCACAATCAAATTCTCTACGGAAACGTTCTTCGCCGATCTTGGCACGTTCTACCTTTGCCCATTCTTCGTCTCTATCGGGATGTTCATTCCAATGAGCAAAATATGAAAAGAAACCGTTAGTACCTAGTTTTTGTTCATTGCCGAATTCATCAAATCGTTTATTAGCTTCTGTCCAAATTAATGCAAACTGATCTTCGTCTGAATTTGGTGTCGATGTAATAATACATTTACCGCCTGTAGACAATGTCGGAGATAATGCAGTCCAGAATTCTTTGGCCTTTTCTGGGGGTTGAACGAATGCGAACTCATCACAATAAATTAAAGAAAGAGATTTACCACGCCCTGTATTTTCTGTCGTAGTAGTTGCTTGTATTCGACTGCCATTGTCGTATTCTATAGAATTTCTATTATAGGTGTAGACTCCAGCACGTATAAAGTCTGGCAAATTTTCATAACCAAATCGATATCTATTCATGATATCTTGCGCACCTTCATATTTGTGAGCAGCGATTAGTACCTGTGCTTCTGGTACGAACATTGTGTACCACAGTAAATAACCTGTAGCACAGGTAGTCTTGCCCATTTGTCGAGGTAACATGGCAATACATTGTTTGTTTTCGTGATAGGCCTGTATCAATCTTTCCTGATATTCATACGGATCAAAAGGAATGGCACCTCGAATAGGATGTTGTATCTTTAAGAAATTTTTACAAAAATATAATGGCCCTGTTACAGGATCTAAACAGGCCTCAAGATGTTTAACTTCCTCAAGGGTGTATTTTTGAGGAAGATGTGCTTTTTTAATTAAATTACCGTCTAGACTTTTTCCCATACTGTTATTTACTGAAAAAAATAGGCTCCGAAGAGCCTATTTGGAATGATAGTATTTTATCGTTCTTTATATTCTTTTAACTTAGATCTTAATTCTGCCTTTATTGACGAAACAAGGTCTTCCCCTTCAGGCATAGCCATCGGATTATCACCCTGTTTATAACTTCTTTTTATCATAGCCTTTTCTCTGTTCATTCCGCCCGATAGATGTTTAATGATTTTTAAATGATCATCATACTTTTCATTTGGTTCGTTTTCATACGCTTCGTTTTCATAAGGACTCGGATCTTTTATACGAATGTCCTTGGGGTGTTTTGGACCGTTCATTCCTCCGCCTGCGTTAACTGTTACATCGTCAATGTCGGCATACTGTTCATTTGGTGAATTTTCAAATCCAGGTTTTACAGGATTCATATTGTCTTGATCGAGCCTTCCGATTTTGATAATTGGATCAGTCATTGATGGTTCTGGCATATCCGGATTTACTTTGGATACTAATTTTAATAAACTTTCGATGTTATCCATCCCTTGTGCATTCATATTAATGCTTACACTTGGAGGAGCTGTCGGGGGCTCCTGAGACATATCGGGAGACATTCCGCATTCTTCACTGACTGGTTTATCTAAATCTGCGATCTTTTTATATAATTCTTGGAAATTCATTTATTTAACTCCCTATGGCGCTTTTGAAACCTGCTTTATCTGCTTTTACTTTGGGAGCCGAAGTCAGTACATCTGGATTGGCTTTATCATGTTTCAACTCTTTTTTACGTGCCTTAGCAGTTTTTTCTAGTTCTTTTAAAAATCCTTTATTAAAATCATCTCCAAAATAGTCTTTGTGTTTGATTTTAGTAACTTCACTATAGCTCGAATCGGTTAGAAGTGGATCCTTGGGTTCTTCAAAATCTACATAATCGAGTTCCTCTGTGGTGTATCTAACCAATAAATATTCTTCTTTGATCAAATTGCAAGATTTTACAATGTTAGAAATTTCTGGAGGAGTCACAGGATAAGCAGTTTCTAATTCAAAAACAGAAACTTCTACGTTTTCAAGTTGAGGAAAATCGATAGCTGTTTTTTGAATTGGTGTTTGTTTAGTTTTTTCAAATCTCGAAACACCGAATTTTTGTAATTTTTCTCTAACAGTCGGCTGAAAGTTTTCTGGTAAATCGCCAGCTACCTTGATCCTGAATGACCAAACTTTTTGGCTTTCCGTTAGATATTCTTTAAAAGTTTTCATATTAGTATTTATTCCTTTTGGCCCAATTTCTTAAGCAGTTCGTTTCGATCGGTGATAACATATCCCTGACCATTTATAATATCATTTGGATCTTCGCCAGCGTCTTTATCAATCTTGTATTTCTTTAATTGTAGATCTATGGACTTTAATTTCTTATCAATTTTGGCCGCTTTAGCATCTATAGCATTTTTCATCATAGTGCCCGCTACTTCAAAAATACGACCAGCGTAGCGAACTTCTACGTTCATACCCAAATCCATTAAATCATCATAAGCTTCTTCTGCTTTTTTAGCTAGATTATCTAAATCAGTGTCTTCTAATTGATCTAATTCTTTTATTCTAGGAAGATCTTTGGTTATATTAGAAATTTGTGTAAGACTATCTTCTAATGTTTTTACTTCTTCTGCTTTTTCGATGATTTCTTTATTGATTGCTTTGGGCAGATTTGAAGATTTTGAATTTTCTAAATTAAATAACTCTTCTAATTTTTTAGTCATAGCAATACTTATCTTCTTTTTTTGCCTTGATGGAAAATATCATCTTCATTTATAACCCTAAATTTGATACCCTGTTGTTTACACCATGCCATGGCGGCTTCCCATTTAGCTAAATTTTTAATATACTGTTCTTGATTATAAAGACTTTTACCTACTCTTTCTCTTAAAGTATGATTGCTAGGTTTAACTTCTACAACTTCTGCATGTTTTTTTCCATTCTTATCTGCATATACAATAAAGAAATCTGGAACATAAATTGTGTATTTTCCAGTCAATGGATCCCTATAAGGTATTTGTACACTTTCGCTAGCCCAATTTTCTATGCTGGGATGCTCATCTAACATCTTCATGAAAATAAATTCCCAACTGCTTCTTGCTAAAGGTCTTTTTTTCCCGACATATTTGTCGGGATTTTTCATTTCAAATATTCCTTGGGCAAATCTAGACATTATGGTACTATGTTTCTATTAACGAATTCGTTTTTAACATTAATAGCTCTAAAACCTAAAGTCGAAGTAGCCGGTCTATTGTTGTTAAGTATTTCTGCAACTATAGAGCTTAATTGAACTGAGTTTAATCCTGATAAATTATCTAAAAGAATAAACACAGATATGCTGTCTATTTTCGCTTGTTTCAACAGAACCGCTGCTGTTAATGCTGCTGCATCAGTATCAAAACCTTTTGATTCAAAAAAAGCAATAGCAGCACCTACTTCATTGGTATTAAATTCTAAAGGTGCTCGTCCATAGCTATCAAAAAATAACTTTGTTGCTTGAGCACTGTCATTGTACTCTCTTGGAGGTAAGTTAGTGCTCATACTAACGTTCCTCCTGACGCATCGGGTATTATGGGTCTAGAAGTAGCATTAGAAGGGCCCCCTCCCGATGTAACTTGGCTATTGCCGGGAAAAATCGTTCCTACTACACCCCCAACGGTGTTTACAATGCTGTCTATGCCTGCAGGACTCGAAATTACATTGAGAAATTCCCCCTTAAGTCCTTCTTTAGTAAGATTTTTTAAATTTTGTGCGGTGTTAATTGCTGTGATTGCTGTATTTAAAAAACCGCCACCTGATTTAAAAATATTTCCCGATGCTACATCGCCAAATATCTCTTCGATACCTGCCAAAACTCCCCCGTCACCTAGTAAAGAAGCTGTCCCTCCGCCGGCAACACTTAGAGGACTAGGAACTAAATCGTAATGTAAATTTCCAAATCCGTTAGGGGATCCCCTATAAACCCTTCCCGACGAATATTGAACAGCTTCATAGGTTAATGTCATTTGACTTTCTGCAGTCCCGCCTTCTGCATATGCCATATTTCCGTGTTGCCACGATTGAATTCTGGGATTAATTAATGTATATCCGTTATATCTTCTACGACTCATCGTATAGATATGTATTTTATTAAAAAATGGATCTAGAACATCATTATCTAAACCGTATCGATAGTTAGTCATTTGCTGCGATGAGGGTCTATAATGATTTGCAGACCACGCAGCATTAGGAAGTAGTCTATCTTGAACATAAGTTCCGTAGTATAATGCCCATAGAGCATTGACTATTCCGGTATTATCATCGTGCAATGTAATATTAACAGGATCGTAATTAATTTGTTTATAAATAATTTTTTTCCTATTATACTGATTTTTAACTACTTGATCAAAATTAAATTTAGGTAAATCAGCCGATTTGACCAGCATTCCAACTTCTTCGCCATGTCTTGTCTTCCAAGCAGTGGCACCTGCAGCTTCCGGATTGATGTCAAATTTTACAAAAAATAAAAATTTTGTTCTTGGAGATAATGCGTAATTATTATCAACAAACAATCGAGTAGCATGCCTCCAATTAGCCATGTTACCTTTGGGGTTAAGGGCACCGTTTACAACACCGCTTAGAAATCTAGTAAATTTATTTGCCATACGTTTATTTACCGATAAAAAAAGCCCAGGAATTTCCTGGGCTTTTTATAATTACTAAAATTAGCCGATCGTAGCGGCTCCACCGCCGGTACTGCCTGCTCCTGCAGCAACTCGTTGACCAATTGCACGACCAATACCGTCAATTTGGCCTCCCTTGTATTGGATTGCATTATCAAAACGGATTGTTAGGGCCACCGTTGCGGGTTCATTAGTACCGTAGTTCATTTCTCCGTAATCAGCATTTTGAACGAAACAACCATATACTTCGAATGTTTCTAAAATACTTGGAGTCTGCGCCCCATTACCGCCATCGAGGATTTCGATTTTGGTTGTAAATTTGTAATCAATACCAGAACGTGCAGCAGCCTGTTCCATAAAGTCGAACTGTTTCTGTATCTGCTCGCCGACGAGTCGTTGTACATTTCCGCTAGCATCGTCGCGTAGATTTAAAGTCATAGTTTCCCATGTATATTTTCCAGCTAGATAAACTTTGGAATTATATACCGGAATCTCCATTTCTTCAAAACTAACTTTAGGTCTTGTAACATCGGCAACCTGTTTGGTCAACTCAGTTGAAATAGAACCAGCTGCACCAAAACCCTGAAGTATTACTCTAAAGCGATACTTAAGTTTGGGCATTAACAGACCCTGTGTTGCGCTAGATTGATTACTAGCTAAAGGTACTGTATATTTGTTTAATGAAGTAATTGCCATTTATTAAATCTCCCCTGTATTCTTGATACGTAATGGAATGTAGATAAACTCAATGGCCTTCACTGGTTCAATTGCAATATCTACATAGAGCTCATTTCTGTCAATTCTGCTAGGTGTATTATTAGTTTCATCACACACAACAGCAAAGTCATAAATGGCTCGTAAACCTACTAGTTCTAATAATAGGCTATCGCAAGCTTGTTTGATTTCATCTCTAGTGATTTTGTCATTAGGTTCAAATACAAACGGACGAGCTAACTTACTTAATTGACTACGTAGATACACTACTAGTCTTGCCACATTGATTCTATCGAGTGCAGAAGCATTTTTTGAACGAGTTTTTTGACCGTAATTAACATGCCCGACGCCGTTGAAAAATGCGATAGGATTTACTTTAATATCATACAGTGTATCTCTTTGCCCCTCGTTTAATGCAACTTGCTGGAATTCGCCGCTGGCAGCATCGATATATCCAACCGCAGTTGCATTGGTAATACCTCCACGACGTGTACCTGCCGGTGCGAACCACGGATAACTTGCTTGATCGCTCAATGCAATGGTTCTCAGCATCATATGGCTTGCTGGAACAACTGCGTTGGTTCCACTCAAATCTGTGGTGAATCCGTTGGGATAAAATACTGCCGAATAATCATCGTAAGTAACAATGCCTTTTTCTCCGTTATCGACAGCTCCGTTGGCATTAGTCCCCCAGTTTGTTAATGTTGTTGCATCTGCTTTTAATCTTAGCGGACTATCAGTGATAACAAACGAAGTGACACCTCTGTCAAGATTCAGGTTAACTAAATTGCTGTATAATTCTGGATAACCAGGCGCAGCAATTAAATTAAAGTTTCTACGTTCTTCGTCTCGAATCTCCTGACTGGTATCGACTGTGGCCTTAAGAGCCTGCACAACTACCTGCCGTTGTGCCTTCCTTCCGAATGTTCCCGAACCGTCTTCCTGATTACCACTGGCTGTAACCCAACGATCTGTTGCGTAACCAGACATAGATTCCCCATTGAATCTTTCATTATCCTTGGTAAGATCGATATAATTATTTCTATAACGTTTTACATTTCCTCCGCTGCGTCTTGTGTTAAACAAGAGAATTCCCCTCGGTGACAATGCTGGATCTGGAGCATCTGTATCTAGATAATCGCTAGTTAGAAGATCTACGATTGATGCGGCTGTATTACCGGTCGCTCCGCTAGTTCCATAACGAGCATCACCAAATACTACTCCGTCTTCTGAATCTTGATCAGTTTTATCAACTAACTGCCATGCTAGAGCATTGATATCCCAACGATAAATTTGTGGATAATTTTCAGCATCAGCTGTGCTGATCCACAAATCGTTGGCAACTAACGCTGTACCGTCACTCTGTGTGGTTGGTCTAGAAGCAGAAACAATAGGACCGGCAGGATCGGTAGAGGCAAATACATTTCTGTATCCTTTCCACGTGGTTCCGTTGTGTACCATGATGTCCACATCGCCGAAAGATGGATTGAACCATAGTTGATTGTCAGCTGGTTCGTTTTGTGGCGATGTTCCTTTAGCAATGAAATCAGTATCTTTTGATGTTAATGGAATCCAATTTGATGCAAGGAATGTTCCTCCGTCACCGGCAGGCATGGTATATAGATTAGCTGTACCTGTTAGCGATCCTAAATTAAATGCTGTAAAGATTTTACTTAATGGAACATTAGTTCCGTCATTAAATCTAATATCACCGCCTGTCTTATGGATGATCACAATTTCATTTGCGGCAGTTACGCTGGCTTCTACCTGTGTTAATCCCAAAGAATTAATAGCGGTCGCTAATCTGTCAGCATCAACAACTGTTCCTGCAGCATTAAAAGATACAGTTTTACCGCTATCAAGAGCCAATTGTCCTTTCACCATTTCTCTAATGACAAATGTATTAGTTCCTGCAGTAAAAGTGTTAGCTATGATCGGAACAGAGGTTATCGATGTAACTCCGGCTTGCTTGCGTCTCCAGATTCTAAAAGTAGCGGTCTGTGGAGTGCTATCGTATCCGAAATCTTCGGAAAAATTGTATTGAACGAATGCAGAGTTTCTAGGTATATTAAGACCTCCACCAGTTCTATCTAAAAAATAAATGGCAGCATGCGGTGTTGCATATAGCGGAGCATTAATATTGGTCCATAGATTAGTTGCCGAGCTCCACTGTTTTAATCTCCACCTTGCACCGATATTTGGTTCGGTAGTTTTGACCCACACACTTCCGCTTGGGCGAGCATATGTATCAGTTGATCTAAATTCAGGAACCTGGGTATGAGGACTCATCTGTAACTGAGGTCCATAATATGTTCCTGGTTGGATTCCGATAGCTGTTAGTATATTGCCAGGGGCCGGGCCACCATTTGATATAACGATAGCATTTGATAACGCAGAATCTCCTATATCATCATTAGTTCCGTCGGAAAAAATGTATACTCTGTCAGACACTCTAGCGGCAGTTACCCCATTTATACCGTAGCTGTTGATATCTTGTACTAAAGCTGCCGCTGTCGTTCCTGTCGAAACAACAACAGTTCCGTTGATTATAAATGATGTATTTACTGGAACGTTTGGACTTGTAACTGTTCCCTTTACAGTAGGGTGACTGGCTGTCCATTCGTTAGATCCCAGAAGAACCCAAGCCTCGCCGCCTAAAAGGACTGTATCTCTTTTATAAAAAATTCTTGCTGGCTCTTTGGTTGCATTGTATTCTGACGGCGTTTCGATTACAACTGCATAATCACCTACAGATCCGACACTCGATTTAGGAGCTCTACCATATGTGGCGTTATTTTCTACTTTAGTAGCGTCGTCGGCTGTTAGTACGATAGGTGTTTTTGTTGCGAATTTTTGACCGCCTGTTGTTGAGGCTGCGTTGCCATTCCACTCAAAAATTCCCCAAGCAGTATTCCTGGTATCTAACCACCAGTCTCCGTTGTCTGGATTCGCTCCCGGGGCTGTTGCTGTGCCTGTTAGCTCATTGAGATCAATATCTGCCCTAACAATGAATGCTGCATTGCTTACCCCTAGCAAGCTATATGCAGCCAATAGGCCAAATTCATTTCTTTCTGAACCGTGTATAGGAGTTCCACTCACTGTCTTTTCAAAAAACGGAACTCCGAAATTTTCTACCAGATCACGCTGACTGGTTATTTTAAATGCTTTTAACGCATTTGCTTTGGTAGTAGCAGCGGCTGTTCCGCTACCTGCACCATTAATTTTATTCTGTCCGGTTGCCACTACAATTAGTGGAACTGTACCTGGCTCTGCTGGCGTATAAAAGCTCTCGTCTATTACGGTAACTTCTACGCCTGGTGAATTAAGTTTTGCCATCTGATAAATCTCCCGGTATTGATGTACTCAAGATATTTATCGTTAGTTTGAAAAAAATGGTTGCTTTATCCCCACGATAAAGGGGCCAAAAAGGGTAAATATTTTTATGAGACCCTTATGTAAGTGTGGTTTAAGACCCTCGGCAGTCAATTATCACAAAAACGGAAAGACCTATTATCGTAGCAGATGCGAATCTTGTCTTTATGGTAACGAAAATTCTATTCCTAGGTGGTATAGATCAGGATATCGTAAAAAACTAAAATGCGACAAATGCGGTTTTGCCAGTAAACATCTAGAACAATTTGACGTTTATCACATCGATGGTGATCTTAATAACTGTAAACCTATGAATCTCAAGTCAGTATGCGCAAACTGTCAGAGACTTTTACAGAAAGAGGGTGTTCGATGGAAACAGGGTGACCTAACACCAGATTTTTAATTTGTGAATAGAGATGATCTATTGTTCCGTTATTATTTAAAATGTAATCAAATTCTGTACCGACCCATGACGTTTCGCTAACATGAATTTTTTTCATTTTAAGTTCATTAATATCGATGTTGGACCCTTGATTGGCTTTTAGTGCTGTATTATACCATTCGGGTAGTTCCCCACGTTTGATCCAAATAATCTTACCACCAGCATTTTTGATACTAGAAATTTCATTAGGAAAACGGCAATCGGAAATTACTACATGATCTTTAGAGTTGCGTAGTTTATTTTCTAAGCTAGCAATCCAAATATCGTCGTGGAAGGCTTTTCGGCAAACTTCTGTGCCCCAGTATTGCAGGACCCATCTAGGAGTCAGCGTAGGCATGTCTAATCGTTCTGCCCACCAAGGATCTACCTGTTCACGCCATTCACGAGCTTCTTTGGTTCTACCCTCCAGTAGTGTCCGGTCCCATCCAAACACTGCGCTTACAGCGTCTTTAAGAGTCGAGGCGAAACTTTCCCTCCGAAACTCGTGAAAATTTACCAAGTAGTCAGCGACTGTGTCCTTGCCGCTGCCGATGAATCCGCAAATACCGATAATCATAATGTCCTCCAGTTTAAGACATTATAGCAAATTTGACAGTTAATAATCAACCTTAATAATAAGGCTTTGGTGTTTTTGATTTACCAGTATTAAGTCTGTTAGCCAAAACGCTAGCTGTATTAATAGATTTGGTTCTATCAGTTCTTCGAGCCGCCTGTACTTTTGTTCGGGCCCGGGTGGTTTTCATCCGTTGGGCCTGAGCTACATCAAGCTGTTGATGACACTTGTTAGGATGACTGACTTGTCTACCTGCTCTAGGGCCTGTGGTACAGCGAAATTTTAATTTAGCTTTTCCACCACGGGTATCGTGTTTGCCTACACCCCAAACCATTTTAGCAGTTTCGGTATAGTATTCTTCGTCTGATTCAAATATAAATTCAGAAGCTTTCATTATCCAATAATAAATGTATAACCTTGTCCACCAGAGACAAGGGTTGTTAATTCTACAGTCAATCGATCTAAATCCGCCTGCCCCTCAGCTTTGATCGCAGCTCCATTAAGTGCTGTACCTCCCTGCGGTCCTGCAATACTGGCAAATTTTTCACGGGCCTGGCCTAGCATAATTTTACAGTTGGCTAGACTATAATCTTTGATCCATTGTCCTGCGTATGTATCATTAATAAGAGAACTATCCGGCCTTGTATTATAAACCCAAAGCATAACTTCTTCATTGCCCCTTGGTCTCTGAATAATAGTTAATTTTCTACTTTGCGGTATATAATTAAAATTAATAAATGCTCCGAACATACGACCTACCATTTCTTGATAACCAGCAAACAATTCATAGGTAGCTAGTCCACCCATATTAGTGGAACTTAATAGGTAGGTATTTGTATATGCTAGATTGAATGGTTCGAATACCGTTCCACCCCCGCCACCCCCTGATCTAGAACCAATGCTTCGACGAAAAATCTGCCGGACCTGCTGTATTTCTTTGGGTAGAATATATTCGTTTCTATCTACTTCTAAGGTTAAAAATGCTACACTTTCCTCGACGGAATTATCGCTTCTTTGACGAAAAACAGCTAATGCCCTATCTAGGGCAGTTTCGTAATGCTTAGAGTCTAGCTCGACGTCGATCATCCCATCGCCTAGCATAGTTCGACAGTAATCGTATACAGATTGTTTATCTGGATTAATTTGGCTCATATTAGTATTTATCGGTAGCGGTAAATATATACTATGCCAAGACTCAGTCTCTATCGTCCCGAAAAAGGGAAAGATTACAAATTCATCGACAATACTATTTGGGAAATGTTCCAAATTGGCGGTACCGATGTTTTAATACACAAATACATCGGGCCTGGATCTGGCGGTGAAAATACTCCAGCAACTCCGGTATACAACACCACTTCCGAAACACAGATACAAGATCTTTTATTTTTAGAAAATCGTGATAGAAAATACGATCCAGATGTTTATGTATTAAGAGGAGTGTATAATCTTCAAGATTTGGATTTTAATCTGAGTCAATTTGGTCTGTTTTTACAAAACGACACTATTTTTATTACATTTCACATAAACGACACTGTGGAAAAAATTGGAAGAAAAATAATCAGCGGCGATGTTATTGAATTGCCGCATCTAAAAGATGATCATGCACTAAATGATTTACAATTTGCACTAAAAAGATTTTATGTTATCGAAGAAGTTACCAGAGCGGCGGAAGGTTTTTCTGTCACTTGGTATCCACATCTCTATCGAGCTAAATGTAAACCCTTGGTAGATAGTCAAGAATTTAAACAAATATTAGATGGAGTTGCTGATGAAAGCAGTAATCAGACGCTGCTAGATATCATGAGCACCTATGAAAAAGAAATGCAAATTACCAAAGCAGTTTTAGATCAAGCGGAATCAGATGCTCCATATAGTGGTTATGATACCAAAAAGTTTTATACACTGCAATTAGGTGACGATGGAAAACCAGAGCTACTAACAGCCGACTCGGAAATGATAGGAGCATCGAACAGTTCTATTGATGTGAGTCTTATACTTAAAACTGCCGAAAAAGAAGGCTATGACGGTTATTTAATAGGGGTTGCCGAAGCACCAAATGGAGCTCCTTTTACCAGTGGAATTGCCTTTCCTTTTAACGCACAAGAAGGTCAATATCATCTCAGAACAGATTATAAACCTAATAGACTCTTTAGATATAATGGAAGATACTGGGTTAAAATAGATGATGTTAATCGAGCAACAATGAGTAATCTCGGAGCTACTGATGTATCCAGCGGTGAACGATTTGAAGGTAAGGAAGTAAGAAATAATCAAAGATCCACATTTATTAACAATGATACTATAAATGTGATTGATGGAAAACAGATCAAAGAAAAACAGAGTCTTAGTAAGGCTCTTAAACCAAAGGCAGATAATTAATGGATTTTTTTTATGATGGCCAAATAAGAAGATATGTAACACAATTTATGCGTATTTTCATTGGTTTTAAATATAAGGCCGGCGACGGTGAAGAAAAACATGTTCCTGTAATGTATGGTGATTTATCTAGACAGGTAGCCAGTATCATCAAAGAAAATTCAGAAAATAAATTACTAACTGTACCTAGGGTTAGTTGTTATATCAGTGGATTAGAATTGGATATCAGTAGGTTAGCAGATGCTAGTTTTGTTAGTAAAATGCATATCAGAGAACGTGCATATGATGAAACTGAAAACGGTAATATAAATTATAAAGATTATCAAGGAGCATCATATACTGTTGAGCGATTAATGCCAACTCCTTATAAATTAAGTATGAAAACTGATATATGGACTTCTAATACGGACCAAAAATTACAATTGGTTGAACAGATACTGGTATTGTTTAATCCTAGTCTCGAAATACAAACCACAGATAATTATATCGACTGGACTAGTTTAAGTGTTGTAGATTTGAAATCAGTAAATTTTAGTTCTAGAACTATTCCGCAAGGGACAGAATCTGATATAGATATTTGTACTTTAGAATGCGAAATGCCGATTTATATAACCCCGCCTGCCAAGATTAAACGACTAGGTGTTGTACAAAATATTATTATGAATATTTTTACTAATTACGGGGATGTTGACGATATTCAAAATCTTGTTTATAACGGAATTCCGCCAATTTCTGTTCGAAAAACTTCCGGTGACTTTGGAGTTCTTCTTCTTAAGAGTAATAATGGTACTACAAATAATTACGATCTAAGTATTTTAGATCAAAACGAAGCGGTCAAAACCATAGAAAACGATGTTCCTCAAAAGCAAGGAAAACGAATAGATTGGTTTACTGTACTTTCTCAATACGAATCTTACAGGCCGGGTATCAGTAAAGTTGCATTCCTGCAGCCCAGTGGATACGAAATACAGGGAACATTTGTAATTAATGAAATTGATTCAACTTATCTGTTATTAACTATTGACGAAAAACCTTCTAATACCGTAATCTCCAATAGAACTACTGTAGATGCAATTATAGATCCTAATAAATTTAATCCAGGACAGGCGGCAACAGGAGCTAGATATCTCATTTTAGATGATATTACCACTGCAGGAAGAACACACGACGGGGAACAAGATAATAGCTATAATACCGGAACTATTGTACCGGGCGTTTATGCCTGGGGTAATTTTCAGGCTGGTGCTAACGATATTATCGAATGGAATGGTTCTACCTGGACTATAGTATTTGATTCCGATTCTGAAAATAATACTTTACCTGTGTATACTCAAAATTTAAAAACTGGAATCCAATATCGTTGGGACGGCGAACAATGGTTAAAATCGTTCGAAGGTGAGTATCGTTCTGGCTATTGGCGCTTTATACTGTAAGATAAGTACAGCATGCAGAAACGTGCTGGTATACTATTCATTTCTTTAGAAACACATCGTATATTATTAATATACGAGAATTCAAAATGGACTGTTCCGACTTTTGAAATATCAAATAATATTTTTGAAGATGGTCAACGCCTGATATTAAAATACACCGGAAATCGTGGAAAATTGCTTCCTATTGAATTATATCTATCAGAAGACCGGGGCTTCGAATACGGAACCTATATATGTTTAACAGAAAAAGAATTTTTAACTACAGAGTCCAAAACATTATGCTGGAGTTCATTAGGGGATTTGCCTAAAGGATTGCATTCCGGTTTAAAATCAACAATAACCAATCCTTTAATCAAAGCTAAAATTGATACAGTATTAATTATAAGCAAGGATTATCGTGAGCCTACGAATCAGTAATTTAGAACACTATAAAATAGATTGTGATCGATATCAAAAGAAGATAGATCAGTTATCGGATAGCAGCGAACGATTGAAATTTCAATCTCTGCTAAGAGACTACAAAAATCTTGTTCACAAGATGGATACAAACATAGAAAATATTATGTTTGATGATATTAATAGATCTTTAGATCGTCAAAGATCAGATTCAAAGAAACTGCAAGAAATTAAGCAACAACTAAATTCTATTATTTAATATCAGGCTTGCGCTTCACCCCATCGAAGAATCAAGTTAGCTATAACTGGAGTAGAACCAGTGCTATAAATATTAATGGCTAGCACATCCGGGCCGTTAGGAAACGTACCTCTTCCTCCAATTGCTGTAGATGTTAGCTCTTTTAATTCACTTAAATCAAGAACTTCTCGAGAGCCTTGCGGTGCGGCGAACGCAAACACCTGTTCTCCCGGTTGTGCAAACTGTGGCGATGCAAACGTTATAGTGACGCCAGGGCCAGCGGTAACGTCTTTACTGATTGTGATAGTTGTTTGATTTATCGACGGCGTGTTTACCTGGATTCTTTCAACAACTGTTCCCGGTTGAATACCAGCGGTAGAACTTACTACCCAACCCAATCGCACAAGATTTACTGTAGAACTTGTAAATACCGCCTGTCTTAATCTAATAGCGGGTGTAGTTGCAAAATTTTGTGTTGGGTTAGCCGCTTGACTACCAGAACCTGCAAATGTAATACTAGAACCGTTGGCAATTTGAGCAAATGATGGTTGCCCACCTTGCGCAGTTGATGTAAGACTAAACCACGTAATACTAGCAGGACTCTCCGGATAGTTTAAAGGATTTAATACGCCTTCAATAATAAAAGAGTCTATCGATGCGGATGTACCTCCTACAACCTCTAGGGAGTTCAATAACAATTGAGCTCGATTTAACAACTCTCTTTCCCCCAAGTCTCCTGTGATCGCATTAGATACACTTGGTGCTAGTCTAATCGCAAATGCAGTAGTTTTAATGTTTGTTACTGTAATGTTGGTAATTTGATAGTTAAAAATGTAACCACGATCAGTATCAAATCGTCCGTCCATTAGATATGCACTACCCCAGTGGCTGATTAACGGGCTTGCTGTTGTTGAAATTAATATCACTCCGGAACCTACAGGATGAGTTGCAGCAGGACCCGCTGTGAATGTTCTTTGAGAACCTGCAGAGAAATTTACATAAGGTGCAGCTCGGGTTAATCCACCCAAAGAGTTTCCAGATTTAGAAGTATACGATATCAATTCGTTCTCAACATACACTACTCCGGCCTCTGGAAAATATTTTCCTTCCTTTACTGTCATCGATGATGCTGTAGATGAAATCTCTGAAACTAATGGAGATCTTGCTCCTTCGTTGAGTACTTCGTATCTCACTGGCAAGTTACCGGTTCTCATGTAAGCTTCTGTGTTTAAATTGTTTCCTCTTAATCTATGCGCAAATACATAATCGCCGTTTGGTCCTCTAAACATCCAATCAATAAATCCGGCACCGTACCAGCTATACTGCAAACCGATCATCTGCATTTTAGTAACATCAAGAATGTAACCGCTGGGGCCTGTGCCGTCGCACTTATCAAGATTCCATTCGCTTTGTGGTATTCTATAATCTTTTATAAGACAAAGTTTAGCATTTGTAACATTTGTAAAACCTCGGAAGTCTGGATTTACGGTCATAGAGTTATTATTGATAATGTCCGAAATTACATGTGTCATTCCCCGTATGACTACGCGATCTCCCTCTATCAGCTGTTCGGTGAATCTAGTGTTTGAACCTGTTACAAGATTAGAATCTGCATTAATAGAAACTGTTCCGGCAAGTTGAAACGTAGCAGATCTTCTCACTACCGCTAGCTCTTGACCATCGTACTCAAAAAAGATTCCATTTTGATCATCGAACGCACCTGCTCGAACAAACGCACCGTGCCAAGAAATGTGTGCCATTTGACAACTAGAACCAATTTCTGGACTTGTTGATCCTAATTGCGTGTTAGCTCTTATTCTGAATACACGCTCGTCAACAAGTTCCACTACAGAATAATCACCATCATATCCCACAGTAACAGCACCCGAGATTCTAATGCCCGATCCAATCTGTAATCCGTGATCGTTATCATCTACAACCACAGTTATTACACTATTAACCGCGATACCATCTGCAGACATTGATCGAATATCATACGAAGGGGCAAATAGAGCACCGGTAGTATACATGGCTCCTTTACCAGATTGATATCGAATATATTTTTTACTCATACGAATTGCCTGAGCTCCGTGGCTCGGAGAACCGGTACTTAATAAAACTCCGCCGTCGAACGGTCTATGCAAGAAAAATGCATCCGTCCTCGGATAAACTACGCCAGTAATAGGAGGAGAAGTAGCAATATTGCCGCTAGATCTAACTGTAAATCTAAATGATTGCTTGTTAGGAACTTCTTCTATAAATGCAGGACCATTTAGCAGAGAATGATTTACTCCTCCTGAGGTTACAGATATAGATACTCCAGAACCAGGAATTAACCCATGACCTGTCGGAAATGTTACTGTTATCTTTGCGATTGCACTAAAGCTAAAAGTGCTAGTGGCCGGTAAATCAGCGACTAACGCATCATTAATATCAAATGTCGAAAAGATCTCGATAGGAGTTCCTGTTGAAATAGGAGTACCGGATACCAAAGATATAGATTGTATTTGTCCGGTAACAGAAGATGATATAACCCGAAGTATAACACTACGAGAGTCGTCGCCGGCGCCATCTAATAGTGATTGATCAATTTTAATCAGATTGTTGGGCAAATATCCATTACCTGCTGTTGCTATCGATAATCCGGTATATGCACCATTAATTCTAGATAGATTAAACGATGCACCAGAACCAACAGGAGTTTGAAGAGTCCCGGAAGAATTTCTTAAGAATAATTTATTTGATACTGGGGCTGTTCCAGTGAATTGATTAACAGTTAATACTTCCCCGCTAGGCCCGATCGAAGCTACTTTAAATGTTACATCATTAGCGGGTGATGCGCCAACAATATCTTCTCCAAATTCAGAAACTGGCGGAGTAAATGGATTGACGTAGATATTAGCAACTCCGGTATTAATTCTAAGTTCGTCGATATATCCACGAATACCGTTTTCTCCATCAAAGTCTGCACCCAATCTAACTGGTCTATCAGCAAGATAATTAGTAAAGTCGTTGTATGTCGAGCCTTCTTGATTGCCGTTTAACCATAGTTTTAATTCTCCGTTAAATCTCGAAAGTGCAATATGGTATGTATCTGTTGCTGTTAATACTGTTGTTCCTTGTATGACTTTGCCTCCGTCTATATAAACAAATAAACAGCTTGCGTCGTCAACTCCAATAGTTATAGAAGACTCAGGTTCCGCTAGCCTTCTATCTAAAATTATAGAATCTCTTGTAGACGATAATGTAATTGGTATAAAATTAAACTCTATAACAAAATTTCCAAATATATTATAATCACCCGAAGGTGCAAATGTTATGTGATCGTTCGATACTTCACCAGCAGTTCCTACAACAGTGTTAAAGAATCTTACCGATGTACCGCCAAATACCGATGCTGCAGATGAAATACTAGCATTACCAGAAACTGTGGCAACCTCACCATTAGCAATATTAAGAAAACCATCTCCAGAAGTGGCATTATTTGTTCCATTAAAATGTGCTAACAACTTAGTATCTGTATAGTATTCTAAATCTGTACCTAATATTTTAATTGTATCGTTAACACTATAATTTTCTCCACCGAAGTCAACAGAAACTGTACTAAATTGATCAGAACCATTGCTACTAAGGCTGATTATCAGCCCAGTGCCGTTTCCGGTAATAGATGTAGAAGCTAAATTAGTATAACTGGCATTTGAACCAATAATTCGTGTTGTTCTGGCTGAAAGGAAGCTTACTGTATTTCCAGAGATTGAACTGATTTCTTGTATTCTTCCAGATCCGTTATCGATACCTTGTCCTACAGAAATTCCAGAAGCATCGATTAAATTAAAAGAAGTTGCACCAACTTCAACATTTTGATTTGCATAAGCGGTAACTGTAGGTCCGCCAGATCCTCTTACAGCAGTTACCTGAGTACCTAATGAAAAGGAAGATCCAGTAACTTGTGTCGATGCAAGCAAAGATGTCGGAACACTGGTTATATATGTACCCGGACCTCCAGAGGTTCCTGTTTGTTGACTAACGATAAATGTTCCTGCGGGAATTGATCCCCCTGTTAGTCGGTGACCCACAGCAATAGAGCCAATATTTACAGCGGTTACAATCATAGAAGTACCGCTCGATGTAGCAAAAAATCTAGATGTAGTGCTCACCACTGGGTCTCCAACACTAGGTGCTGTTCCGGTGAACGCAATTGTATTTTCGCCTTGTGCTGATAATAACGACACAGTACTGTTGCCGCTAGCACCTTGGCTGAACACCGTAAATGTTGGTGATCCAATACTTGCACCGGTATAAAAACCTGCTACTCGCAGTTGAGTATACGTTGTTGATAAAACTTCTCCGTTGATATTACCAACTCTAGACTTAGAATAATATGTAAAAGAGTTAGAATTTATAATGCTATTAACTAAAAATGTTCCTTCTGCTCTGCTGAATCCTGTTATAGAACTAGCCAATGCTTTAATACTAATCGGAATTCCGACAGACAGAAAGTGCGGACTTACTGTTGTTACCGTAATCAAACTAGGACCGATACTATTTGTAGAGGTCGATGCATCAGTCGACACTGTTGTAACCAACAAATCACTACCTGGAATTTCGTAAGTTGATGGATATCCTCTAGAAGTAGCTATAGTTTGCCATTTAGTTGGCTGTAGTCCATATTCAAAATCAGCATCAAGCATGGCCTGTGGTGCTGCCATACGCATACGTTCCATTGCATCAGTACCAAAATCATATGGTCTTGTTTTTAATTCAGCAACATCTACAAAAATCTGTATAGAATCAGTTTCACTGTGATTTGATGTGTTATAAAAGAATGTCAGCTGAGTATATCCCTGTGCCGCCTCAAGGATTCTTGGAAAAATATCTGACTCGTCTCGAATAAATTCCCAAACACCACCTGCACCAGGATCACTGAAGTCGTAGATAATTTCGTTTTTGGTGGTATTAGTTATTAACAATATCTGGCTTTGTTCGTATTTTTTAGGAAATTTTATTCTTCCTACACCAGTTATTAATAAAGGCAATACTGTGGTACCAAATTCTATCACAGAAGTTAAAATTCCTGCAAGATTAGTAATAATTGTGGTGCTAGAACTTTCAGCAGTTTTTGTTAGATCGATAACCTGACTTACTACAACTTGATAAGTATCGGCCTGCGTGTTTGTTAAAATATTAGTATTGATTAAATCTCTTAAAAATAGATGAGCCTCAATCTCTACAATCCTATTTCCGTCAATCTGTGGAACATCGCCGATCCAATATTTTGCTGCTACTTCTCTAGTTTCTTCATTTCCGCCGTAACGTAAATCAAAAAGATATGCATCTAGCACGTATCCAAGATCTCGTTCGCATTTTTCAGTATTAAAAATATAACTGGCAAAAGCATTTACAAAGTTAATAATATTATTTTTATTAGAATCTATTCCGGTTTTTGCTAACTGTAGATCTCCATCAGCCCAGGTTACTGAAGGAAAAGTTTTTGTAATCCCTGCTAGAACAGCGTCTGCCGCGGTCCTTGTAGTGGCTGCAACCACATCAGCTGTGATCTGTACCAAATTCTGCAATATGGTGGCATCACCGGCATCGGCGTTGGCTCCTGAAATCGACTGATTTAAATTGTTCGGGGTAGTTCCTGTGGTTGTTTTTGTTACTGATATTCCACGTACTACTTCTGATACTATGGTTTTTAAACGACCATATGCTGCCACAGTTTGCAGTCTATGAGTTGGATCAATTCCGGGATTATTTGCAGAATCAAAATAAAAGAAAAATCTAGCCTGATCATAGGTTGCACTATTTCCGCCATATAAAATATCATAGCACAAAGCATCAATAGCATACTTTACGTCTCTAGTACATTTCGATACATCGTGATTATGACTTGGATATGTTACTCCTACCCATGCATTAACTTCTGCTGCTAGAAAATCTTTATTTGCTACTAGTCTATCTTTAGCGGCTATTCTGCTAGCAGTGGCATTTGACGGATTAGTGAATGAAACAGGATTGGCAGCATTCCTTCCGTTTTGAGCAATATCAATTACTTCATTAAAAAATGCGTTTGATCTTGTCAGTGCGGTGGCATTAAGAATAACACGTGCTGGAATTTCGTCTCTGACTCTGGCTATGGTTCTTAGTACTGTAGGAGTTACCTCTAAGGAATTGTATTCAGCTAGGCCTAAAAATAATGAATTATAATTGGTTCCCAGAGTAATATCATATCCAACAGCATCGATTAAATAGCCTAAGTCTCTAGCGCACTTAGTTGAATCTAAAACCTGTTCATTTAGAAATCCTATAACTTCTTTTTTTAGAAATGTTTTATTTGCTAATATTAAATCATAAGCATTGGGTCTGGCATTGCTAAGATAAGAAAGACCCGGTTTAAAATTATACTGTTTTACTTGTAGTTTTGCCATATTTTATCTCTTTAACCACCCAATGCAATTGCATATGCAGTTGCTCTTTTATTTGTAAACGATTTAGTTGAAACCAGAGGATTTGTTTCTGGTGAAGTCGTTTGAGTTGTTCCATCATCGAATACTAATTCCGATATATATCCAGCTTTAAATCTATAACTCGGATTACCTATTGCATACTGATTATTTACTGCTGGAACTAGGACATATCTTCTATCATTATCTAGTGCATTTGTAGTTGTAAGGATTAATTGCCCTGCTCCCTTGGTAAAGGCTCCGTTAGAAATACTTAAATTTGTTTGACCCGTGATCGAGGTTCCATTGTATCCAGCCTGTTGTAAATTGATACCGCCGCTGGTATCAAACGCAACATCTGTTTCGTATCCAGCAGATGCTTTTATTTTTCCGTTGGCTGTTTTTGTTAATACGTTTGTTTCTATATCAATACCACCACTACCTAGCCATAATTTATTAAATCTGTTTGGCGACGATCCTATTTGTGAATTATTATTAGTAAACGATAATATATTACCTTTGTTAATTTGATTAAAATTAAATTCGACATTGCTGTTGAATTCGACATCAGTTGAATCGCTAGAACCAATCTGATTATTTTGAAAATATATAGATTCCACAGTCACCCTCTGGTCTGCAGAAATAGCCACAGATCCAGATTCTGATATTTGTAAGAAACTAGAGTTATTTGAATTTTGAATTTTAATAGAATTTGAATTAGATGTACTGTGTAGTATAAAATCGGTTCCATCAAAACTAAGAGTTCCTGCATTTTGATTACTAGAGTTTTTAAATTCTATTTTTTGGTTATTAAGAACGTCGAGGTTACCTATAAACCCTCCAGAAGCTGTTACTGATCTCAATAATACATCAGTATTTGCGCCTCCTAGATTAGAAAGATCTGCTCGTAGTAATTCAAACCCGCCACGAAATGTTCCATCATACAATCGCAGAGTTTTTGAATCATAATCATAGGTGATTTCGCCACGGAACCCCTCTCTACTAGTTTTTAGAGGTATCGGTAATAATCGTAATCTCGAAGCAAGTATTTCTCGTTGTGGCATATTAATCTTTTACCTTTACATTATTTATCCATAACTAAAGGCACAAAAAAAACCCCACCGTAGTGGGGTTTTTGTGTAAGGATTATGCTTGTGATTCTTTCCAGGTAAATCGAGCAGTTACCGATGTAACTGCTGTAGTATCTGTTGGAACAACCGCAAGGGTGATAACATCTGGGCCATTCGGGAACACATAATCTCCACCTAGGATTGAATTACCTAATTCGATGAGCTCTCCCAGCTCTTGAACAGTTACATTACCTGCTGTTGAGCTCGTTGCACGGAATTCGTAAACAGTAACTCCTCCAACAATGCTGTCAGTGGCCTGTCCAGTATGCTTGATAATCTGTGTCAACGATGGAGCTCCGTAATTATTAAAATACACCTGTTGTGCCAGCGCTCCATTAAGTATCAGTCTGATCGAAGCCGGTCTGCTATTAGTATTCTGAACAACAATACCGACCTGTTGCAACGCAATTTGCATGCGATTGATTACATCTCTATCACCCAAGGCACCAACTAAGCTACTGTCAACACTAGGTGCTAGACGAATACTTAAGATCGGAACAGGTAAACCAGCCAATGCCTGAGGAATACTAATAGTATCACTACCGCCAGAACCAGAAGCAACTGTAAACAAGTATGCTTTGTCGTCCTCGAACTGTCCGTCCATGATCACAGAAGCACCCCAGTGATATAAGCTTGGTGCATAAGTTGGAGCTGTACCATTCCTAATCTCGTATCGAGCTGGTAAGTTACCAGATCTCATATATGCTTCAACCTCTCGGTTATTATGAATGTATTCGTGTACGTATATAACTTTACCGTCAGCTCCTTTAAATCCGTAACGAACTTTACCAGCACCATACCAGCTATAATCAATATATGCCATCTGCATACGATTGATATCTAGTAGGAAACCGGTTGGTCCAGTTCCGTCACAAGGATCTATACTCCAGTCTTTTTGAGGAGTTCTAAGATCGATAGTTTTGGTTATTACAACACCAGTTTTAGTAGTTCCTCGATATCTTGGAGTTATATGGATTTCGGTATTACTAATAACAGCGATAACTTTATAACTCATCCCTCGAACCACGATCTGTTCACCTGCTACTAACTGTTTAGTAAAATTAGTATCTACACCTGTGATTAATCTGCTGTCTTTAATTACATTTCCTTTACCACCCAACTGGGTAGTTGAGCTTCTTCTAACAGCGTAGAGTGCTCGACCATCATATTCGTAGAATAATCCATTCTGATCATCAAACATGCCTGCCCTTACGACCGCATCTTTCCACTCATAAACCAGTAGATTTGGAAATCCGGGTGGTGTTAAATCATAAGGAATTCCATTAGTAACATAACGGAATGTAAAGTCGTCAACAATCTGTGCCACACGGAAGAAGGGCCCGCTAACTGGTGTAGTGTAAGGTCTTCCACGAACAATGTTAGCAATGATTGATTGAGCATTGGTTTCGATTGCTGTTTTAGCTGTCTGGAGCTCAACTGCTGTCCATGATACACTTGGAGCAACTCTGATCGGTAACAGATCAATTGCCTGCTTTTCGCTGGTGGAGTTAACTACATCGGCTGTTACTTGTACTAAATCTTGAGCCTTGGTAATTTCGCCAGCATTTGCATTGTCACCAGTGGTGTTTTGAGTTAGAAGGTTGCCTGCAGACTTAGTAACCGTGGTTCCCGCCAATACCTGGCCAACGATAATTTTTAAACGACCGTATGCTGCCACGGTTTGTAATCTATGATCAGCGGCGATAGTTGAACTTTCATCAGCAAATCCGTAAAAGAAGAATCTTGCTTGATCAACTGTTGCACTATTGCCGCCATAGATAATATCATAGACTAGTGCATCGACAGCATATTTGACATCTCGTTCGCACTTTGCTGTATCGTGATCATAGTTTGGATATGTTTCTTCTACCCACTTTTCTACTTCTCGAGCTAAGAAATCTCTATTATTGATTAATCTTTCTTTGGCAGCGATCTGGCTTGCAGTCGCAGTTCCTGGGTTCGGATAAGAAAGGGCATCGGCAGATGATCTACCGTTAGCGATAATATCTAACACTTCATTCCAGAAATTATTACTACGAGTTGTGGCTGTTGCGCTGGCACTAACCCCTGCTAGTTGTGCCACTGCATTTCTAGAATTTGTTATAGCATTTACTACGCGAGGCGATAGTTCTTTGCTATTCACTTCGGCAATACCTAAAAATACTGCGTTATAGTTGGTACCTAATGCTACATCAAATGCTGCACCGTTGAACAGATATGTAAGATCTCTTTCGCATCTTGTTGCTTCGTACTCGTCGGAGAATCCTACATTTTCAATTTTGATAGTATTTCCAACACTGAGTTTATGCGGTCTTCTTGTAACAACGGTTGCATATGTTGTACCATCATGAGTGATACGACTCACGTCAATGCTGGGACTGAAATTTAAACCTGTAGAGTACTGTAGACCTTTACCAGATTGATAACGAAAGTACTTGCGTGTCTGACGAATAATCGAAGCACCTGGAGAAGTCGAGGCGTTTATTTCTACGCCGCCATCAAATGGTCTGTGAACGTTAGTGCAGTCTGGTCTCACATATAGCTCTGTTTCTTGAATGATAGGCAATGCCTGTAGAACACCGTTTCTGATACCTGAACCTTGTTGTCCTGTATAGAATAATGTTCCGCCGGGGACGTTAGTGGTTAACTGTCCTGCGTTATCATACTTGATAGCACTATTACCAAATGCTGTTGCTGCAATCAAATAGTGTTGGAAACCAGTGCCAGTTGAAGAAACAGCCACTGGCACTAATCTTAAACAATCATTTTCGTTGGCAGCTAACATGATAGTGTCATCAGTCTTTTTAATCACATAATAAGACTGACCATCGGTCAGTGCACCAATTGCTGTGCCGCTGCCTGGTAATCCAAATGTATAAATTACCTTAACACCGGTATCTAATCCGTGATTTGGAAGATAAAATTCTCTGGTTGTGGTATTAACAACCGGAGTAACCAAACCACTAGGTGGTATAAAGCTATCCTGGGGATTAAATTGTATCTGTCTAGCATCATACGGATCTGTTACGATCATTTCAAAATCGTTAGTTACTGAAAGTACGGTCATATCATAGACTACATTTTCTAACAGAGCAAATCTATGGATGGTTCCGTTACTGGCTGCGGTTAAGTTGATAGCGGTATTGACAGCTGCCACACCGCCTGCCGAACCACCTTCGATGGCTTCCGGATAGGTATTATGTAAAGTAATATTGTTGGCATCTTGTCTATTTACATAATAGATTCTATTAGCTACTAGTCCGCCTATCGGAGTCTGTAGAGCAGTTGTGCCGGCAGTATTAACTATATTGTTAAAGTTACCAGTAGCTGGTGTGGATCCTTGATGGTTTCCGCCAATGGCGTCAATTTCGTATCTAACAGCATCGCCAGTTTGTAAATTATGGTTGGTAATTGTCAGCACTTCAGTACCTACGTTAGCAGCCGAAGTTCCACTGAATGTGATGGTTCGTTTTACAATCTGATTGCTAACTTTAATAGTGCTACCACCTCTGTAGCTGATTAAGAATCTAGTATTGTAGCTAGGTAGCGTTGGGCAACGCTGCCATCTCAGACTGTCTAACCCTGAAGCCACAGCGACAGGAATTTCATTACCGTTAGCATTTACAGTGCTCATAAAGAACGTGTTATTATACAGCACAACATCACCGTAGACGTAGATATCGCCCGCGTTCCACTCGCCTTTGAACACCGTTCCCCGTAACGTTGGGTTAGAAACTTTAAATTGATGTACAGTACCAAAACCAACACCAAACATATCGACCAAGTCAGTGTTGGTGTAAGCACCTACCCATGTATTATGTAGGGAGAATTGGTTAGCTGCTTGTCCCGATGCTGCACCGCCTCGAGGAGCTGTAGTTGCAGTATTATTAACGAAATATTGCCTTCCATTAACTAGCCCGTTGATAGGTCTTCCTCCGGCCCATACACGATACACGACACGGTCTCCAGTCGTTAAACCGTGGGCATTAAACACTATTCTATCAGATGCTGCCTGAACAACGGTACTTAAGCTACCATTAACTACTACGTCTCTAGCAACGATTGTTGCTAGGCCGCCAGCTAAACTTTCACCGTAGATTTGATCGGTAGTAAATGTATGGGCACCAGTAGAACCTAAACTACCATATTCTTTAATTGCGATGCCTTGTAAAGCATTGGTCTTAGTGGTTGCCAGTCGGAAGCTGTCTAGACCTGTTCTGATTACAAAATAGTCTGTATTATTAATCAACACAGAATATGAGTTATTCCCAGTCGGCGGAACAGCACCTTCACCGATCGCAAAAGCCAGTGCCCCTCGACTGTATCTTACCTTAGTTCCTGTAATAAAACCATGATTGCGGATTTGGAATTCTCCTCTATCTGCTATTAGGGTGTCAACTGGTTCAAAGTAAAACACTCTACTTGGAACTTGAATTCCTGCTGCAAGGGCAAATGTGTTGTTTCCAATAGTAGTGGCAGTATAACCACCATCTAACGTTCCCGTGGTACTAACATCTTCAAATGTCTGAGTACTACCACTGGACAATCCAGTAATTGGGATTGCATTATAGTAATGTATAAATGACCAAGCGGTGCCAGCAGCAGTGATATCTACGGGATATTGTGCAAACGCTAATGCTGGAGTTAATGCTAGACCGAATGTATTAGCACTATAGACAATAGCATATAACAATTGCGTTCCGTTTACAAAGATTGTTGATCCGAAGAATGCAGCAATTGTACCTGCCGCTGTTGAAGCAATCGATACAGTTTCGCCTGCTTTTAGATTGTGATTGGTAATAGTCCACCAATCGTTCGCGGTATCAGCAGCACCCGCTGTTAAAATTCTCGAACGTCCCTGAGTTGTTTCAAACAATTGGAAACTACCATAAAGTTTTTCTACTCTCGAACCGACTAGAATCACTGCAGCAGTAGTTGATCTAATTGCTCTGGTAACCGTTAGAGTAGTAGAAACAATATTTGTGATTAACAGGAATTCTCTGTTGATTCTAATAGTATCACCAATTGATAGCCCAGTAGCCGCAGTTAATGTTATTGAAGTTCCGGAGCTAGAAACTTTGGCAGACACTGTTCCTGGAACATTTGCTATCACATTGTTGTTAACACCTCTTACGATGTAACTATTATTATTAGCGAGACCGGGATATCCTGCAAATCCACTGCCTAATTCTATACCACCGTTGGTTCTATATCTTACAACTGCACCATCAACAAATACCTGCTGCTGAACCGGAACTATAATTTTATTAGCATTAATGTTCTGTACAAATGGAGATGCAAATGCAATTGCTCCGCAAGCGTTAGTGGATACTGTAATTCCAGTTATCTGAACAGTTGGACTTCCGCTAGGTAATACTGATACACTGGCAAGTTGCACCTTGAATACGTCGTTGTTTATTGGAATCATGTAATATTGGTTGGCATTAGTCAAGCCGGGAATCGTTTGATTCGTAGAAGTTAGATAAGCCCTGACTTTAGGCCAATTAGATCCGGTAGCATCAGTAATAAGATCAAATAAGGGACCGGGATAATCTAGGGCTGTAGGGAAAGTTCCCTGAGTGAGTACACCCGATACTGCATCACTAGGTCCAGAAGGATTTCCAGAAATATTCGGTACTCGTTGCGTAGTAGCTGTTCCTCCATGATTCTGTAGGAAAAAACTATTACTAAATTGATTTTCATCAATCGCGCAGCAGATAAATCTACCACCACCAGTTGTGGCAGTACCACCCGAACCCACTGTCGAGTTACCTGTAAAATCTACAGTAGCTCCTTCTGGCGCTAGACTGATAGAAAATTCTATAACGTCAGCACCAGTCCATACGTTTCTAACATAATATGGTTGATACGAAGTAACAGTATCTGGAGTATTGACGATACCGGTTGCCCATGTAGAGCCTACTCCTGTTTTTAGAATAATTCGTTGACCCTCGTGTAGGTATGCAGGAACACTTTGATATAAACAAATCAATCTATCACGAGCTTGACCTGAACCACCAGTAGCCGCCAAAGTTGTGGTGTTAACTGTAAAACCCGGATGGATTGCCATAAAGCCGCCAGAAATAGTAGTCATTGCCGAAAAGTCGATGGCCAAGTTGGCTGTAGCAGTAGCATACGGTCCGGTCAAGGTTGCAATGTTTTCGTTACTGTGTAGAGTAAACGAATCATTGTCAACTTTATTTACAAAATAAATCGCATTATTTACAGGTATGTTAGCACCGCCCGAGTTTGCTTGACCATAGTTTGAAAATATTACCGGTTCTCCAGTATCTAGTCCGTGATTCTTAATGTAAATTGCATCTGAGTTTGCTGTAATACCACAATGTTGTAATGTAAAATTTTT
>Ga0169931_10001131_pt1 | contig 43902 bp, 45 predicted proteins | sample Kivu_15m_20L_FD_129675 | JGI IMG/M metagenome (GOLD analysis project Ga0169931, IMG submission 129675) | Freshwater microbial communities from Lake Kivu, Western Province, Rwanda to study Microbial Dark Matter (Phase II) - Kivu_15m_20L... | ecosystem: Environmental > Aquatic > Freshwater > Lake... | reverse complement strand
TTGCGGGGGTGGTCGGAGCGTAATTTTGGATGAGCTTTTTTGGGGGGGGGGGGGAATGTTGCTGGCGCGCGGTGGTTGAGAGAAATTTTAGGGGAGAAATTTTAGGGGAGAAATTTTTTTTGAAATTTTTTTTTGGGGGGGGGAATGTTGCTTGCGCGCGGTGCCTGAGAGAAATTTTAGGGGAGGAGAAATTTTAGGGGAGGGAGAAATTTTAGGGGAGAAATTTTAGGGGAGCTGACGCGCGGTCCCTGAGAGAAATTTTAGGAGAGAAATTTTAGGAGAAATTTTAGGAAATTTTAGGGCGGTCCCTGAGAGAAATTTTAGGGAAATTTTAGGGGGAATGTGTGGGCTATTTACGGTCATGATGTAGCAGCTCACTTACTTACCAACCTGGTACACCCGATTATCAACTTCAAAGTGACGACCAAAAGCAGAGTCCTCTTTGTAGTCAATCCTAGGAAGTGGTAACTGAGGCAGTGTCATCTCTTTAAGCCCAGAAAATGGGTCGTCACTCACCCCCTTGGTCTTCCATCTCTCAGCCATAGCTACACTGATCGCAGCGAGAGAATAACCCGTCGCTGTCTCAAAAAAGTACGATGTGCCACCCGGCACTACGGAGAGTTTTTTAATGAATGACTCCTCCACCGAGCCATAGGCATAACTTATGTTGTTGCTGAGCTTTGCGGCATCTTTTCGAAAGGACTCAAGAGCAAACACATCTCCGCCCACGATCGTTGGATGATAACCGAACTGCTTAGCCTGGCTGAGAAATGTGAGTGCTTGCAGGGGAAGCAGAAAGAGTACCAGACCATCAATTTTTCGTGATTTAAGTTGCGGGATAATCCCCTTAAAATCGACCTCTTCACTGGGCACAATTTTCTTATAGATTCCACCGGGCACGAGCCCGCCTACGAGCTCTACGCATTCGAGCGCGCTGCCCATATCAACCGTTACCGCACCAATGTTCGAAACGCCCCTTGCTGTAAACGTTTGTGCTATACGCTCAGCTTCTTGTGTGTTGGAAAAACCGAGAGAAAGCACATATCTTCGCCCCTTCGCATCCGGCCCATTCGAGATAGTAATTGTCGGAATCTTTTTTTGCTCTGCTACTGGCGCAGTAGCTCCCGCGGGAGCGTTGCCCCACACGATCGCCATATCGATTCCTGGGTTACTCCGTAGCGCATGGAGAGAGGTCACCGCGGCTTTACCCTCGTACGCATCGTCTTCGAAGATAAATGAAACAGGTGCCTTGGGATATTCGGACGTATACATCTCGACGCCACGCTTAAAGCTAGTACCCATCTCTGCAAGTGGGCCACTAAGGGGAAGTAGCACACCAACCTTCAATAGTTCTCGATCTGCTGAAAAGCAGACGGATAAAGGAGCGAGTGCACACGTTGCTACCGCGAGGAGAAAAATCGTTACTCTTTTCACAAGCACCTCGGAACTCTCGCTAAAAAAACCAGGAACGTCACCCCCTTCAGAGGTACTGGAGCGAGAGAATATCGGAAGGAGGGTGGTATAAACAAGTGTCACCCATCTGTTGTCGCACTTTTGTAACCCCATGCGCCGCCATGTGTTGGTGCAGGCGCAGGATGAGGATGAGGAGGGGAGGAATGGGGTCGTGTTATGAATCCTTTGCCCTCTCTAGGATGTCTATGCCTACGAGAATGTTTATGCGGGGAAAGCTGCCGGTTACCCTACTTCCCTAGCTTGTCTGAAGCCAATATCCCTATGATACTGGCAGTCATGATTAGCTTTTCATTGCTCCGAATATGTGCCTTGGTTCTCACCTTCTTCACCGGTTTTACCGCTTTGGTGTACGAGGTCACTTGGCATTTTTACTTGGCAAATTTACTCGGCAGTCAGGCGCGATCGACCTCTATTATCCTGGCAGCCTTCCTGGGAGGTTTGGCGGTTGGGTACAACCTCTTTGGAAAGTTCTCGCGCGACCGAAGTCCTCGTGACCTGGTGATGTTGTGCGGTGTCCTAGAGGCCGGCATAGGGGTGTGGGCACTCATCTTCCCCTTGCTGCATCTGGTGTTTTGGAAGGTGCAGTTCGTGACCTTAGCGGGTGCGAGCAACATCGTAACCGATCTCGGGGTCGCGGTCGGACTGGTGGGGATACCTACGGTCATGATGGGTGCCTCGTTGCCGCTTCTTACACAAGGCTTATCACTCGGTGTCGCGGATGCTGGGCCGTTTCACGCTAAGGTGTATGTGGTCAACACCTTGGGAGCGTTCGCCGGTACGGCGTGCGCCGGGTTCCTGCTGGTGCCGTGGCTCGGGCTCTCGACCACGATGCTCCTGATGGGGCTTATCAACTGCTTCGTCGGAGCGTTCTTTGTGGTGCTCTCTCTGAGGCTTTCTCGTCAGCCCGTTTCTGCGCTAAGCGAGGCAGCTCCGGCAGAGGAGGTCTCTCTGCGCTCGGTGAGCGCTTGGAAGCGGGTCGCTCTGCTAGGGGGAGTAGCATGCTTGGCGGGCTTCGTCTCGATCACCTTTCAGACCGTCTTGATCCGCGTTGTGGCCTTGAGTATCGGCGCCTCCGTGTACGCCTTTTCGATGGTGGTGAGTGCCTTTGTGCTGGCGCTTGCACTTGGAGCGTGGATCATCGCTGAGAGGCGCTTCTGTCGGATCTCGCTGGTGTGGAATCAGGTGCTTATTGTTCTCGGTTTAGTAGCGATCTACTTCATCGTGCCGTACCTCCCGTACCTGGGACACGTTTTTCGTACCTTGCTCACGAGCCAGCCCCCTAATTTCTGGATCTTCTATGCGGTAGTCTTTACGAGCGTCTGTGTGCTGATCCTCATTCCCGTCGGTGCTATGGGTGCAACGCTCCCGTTGTCTTTTAAGGCGCTCGCGGACCGTGCTGAGATGCTCGGGCAGCGGGTAGGTTTGGTCTACGGCGCAAACACCCTGGGGTGTGTCGTGGGGGCTGTTATCGGGGGCTACCTATCGCTCTATTACTTTAATTTGGACGGTGTGTTGCGGATCTGTATCACCGTCGGCGCAGTGCTAATCGCGATGACGGTGTGGCTCTCTCAGCCGCGAGGAAAGCTGTTTCTGTATGGGTTAGCATGTGCGGCGTTGGCTCTACCGCATCTTTTTGATAGCTGGCCACAGATGGCGTTGGGTCGTGGAACCTTTCGGATGACCTCGGCGACAGAGAAGACCTACTCTGGCTTCACGGCCTTCTATAAGGAGTTCATGGGGACTCAGTGGGTGGAGGCCTATAAGGATGATCCGAACTCAACGATAGCGGTGCTGTATTCAAGTGGTGGATCAAAGTCGATCCTTGTTAACGGGAAGTCAGATGGCAGTACCGGGGGTGGTGATCGGGTTACGACCAAGTTGATGGCGCATCTTCCAGCCTTACTCCAGACATCATCGAGTCGTCTCGGAGCCGTGATCGGGTTCGGAACCGGTATCACCGTTGGCTCGCTTGCGCGCTACGAGGAGCTCGATCGAGTCGATATCCTCGAGATATCAACCGCAGTAAAAGAATTTGCGCCGCGATTCGATCCATTTAACGCAGAGGCGTCGAAGAACTCTAAGATCCGTTGGCAGCTCGGAGATGCCTATCGCTTCCTGATGGGGAGCAACGAGAAATACGCTGTGATCGCATCGGAGCCGAGTAACCCCTGGGTTGGTGGTGTAGAGCGGCTGTATTCGAAGGAGTTCTACGAGCTGGCTAAGAGTAAGCTGGCGCCGGGTGGGATCTACGCGCAGTGGTTTCATACGTACTCGATATCGGATCCAACCCTGGCGCTGGTTATGAACACCTTTAAGGCGTCGTTTCCCGACGTGCATGTATTCGAGCGTGGAGCAGACATGGTGCTCCTCGGATCGGTTGAGCCGCTCGACAAAGCCGCATTCAAGGGTACGTATGAGCGTTTTGAGCGCAAGTGGATCGTCGATGACCTCGCTGATATCAGATTCTCGTCGCTACAGCAGCTGCTCAATGAGGAGGTCTGGATACCGTGGGGTGCTATCGTTGGTAAATATCCCTTTCACACCCTCGATAAGCCGAAGCTCTCCTATTGGGCTGGGAGGGATTTCTTCCTGGAAAAAACGGCTGAGGTGCGAAAACTCTCCGACTTGCCGCGCTACAGGGGGTGGTCAAACAAAGCGTTTGAGGACACCCTCTTGGCACGGCTCTTCCGCGATGCCCCAGAAGAGGATCGTCTAAAGAGTCTCGCCAAGATCTCCTGCGGAGTGTCAGACGAAAGTAAGTTCTTTGATGGTTGGGAGGGTAAGGAGGTTCTGTGCAAGAAAGCGGTAGTTGCGATGGTGGTCAAGGGGATGATCCCCGCAAATAGGGTGGTGCCCGCCAGCATTGTCGAGCTCTTTAAAGGGCTCGCTCCCGACAGTACCCAGCAGGTTAACTTTCCCGGGAATCCGAACGAGGTGGGACGTGGTATGGATTGGATCGCGAGTTTTGGCGGTCCGTTTCTTAAGGTAGACCCGATTAAGCTGCGTAGCTTTGCAGCCCCGTGCTTCTCCCTCAAAGGGGAGCCGGCGCTCTCATGTCGCAGCCGTTTGGTGTTAGCGCTCTCCGTTATAGGAGCTGTAGCGGAGGCGCGCGAGGAGTTCGAGCGAATTATCTTTGATAAGCTTCCTTTTAGAAGCGAGGAGTACGCTCAAAGTGTTGCCTACATAGCCAACACGGAGCTGACCGCTGAGCAGAGGAGTGGGCTCACTATCGGGAGTGGGGTTCAGCGTTAGCGAATCGGAGGGAAGCAAAGCGATACAACACATTCGCGTTGTGTCGCCTCGCTTCCTTAGGAGCCGGCGAGCGCCTCTTGCTTGAGCGAGCGGTCGATTACGAACGGCCCAAAGGGGAGGATCGAGGCTACGATCACCTTCGCCAGCCGTTTCATAGGCCAGCGTAGTTTGCGAGCTGCCCACATCGCAATCAGTACGTACAGCACAAAGAAGACGCCGTGTGCTGCGCCTATCACCTGTACAGCTACGGGTTGTCCGAAGAGGTACTTTATGGGCATCGCCACGAAAAGTAGGAGTAGGTAAGAGGTCCCCTCAAGGAGTCCGGTTGAACGCAGGATGGCGATCGTAGTTTTCATAGGAATACCCTGAGTGCTTAGAAGCGATCCTTGTCGTCAGCAGGTGACATATCCCAGACACTACTCCCCACGTCATTTATCGTGGCGCCGCCGCGTATGATATTCTGCGCGTTTTCCAGGAAATCGTGCGGAAAGGGATGCGTGACAGCGGACACTGTATCGAGCGCCTTCAGGTGTTCGTTGCTCAGACTGAGGCCTAAACACCCGAGGTTGTCTTCGAGCTGCTCCGTCGTGCGGGCTCCGATAATCGGCGAGGTTACCCCTGGCTGATGGAGTAACCACGCTAGTGCTACCTGCGCTGCAGAGACAGGTCGATCGTGTTGGGTCGACAGCTCAGCTGCGATCCCGAGTAGCTCGTCGATAATTGAGTAGTTCTTCTCGGTAAGATGCGGGCTGTCGACGCGCACGCGGGTAGCTTCGTCCGGACGCTTGGTACGAGTAAACTTCCCACTTAAAACCCCACCCCGTAAGGGCGACCAGGGAGTTACTCCCATGCCGAAGTGCCGTGCCATCGGCATCAGCTCCCCTTCAACGGTGCGCTGCGCCAGGCTGTACTCTATCTGTAACGCGATCAGGGGCGCTGCCTGCATCGATGCCAGGATGTGCTGAGCGTCCGCACACACCCAGGCTGGATGATCCGAGAGACCAAAGTAGCGCACCTTTCCAGCTCTCCTCAGATCCTCCATCGCCCGCAGCATCTCCTCGACCGGGGTGAGTCGATCCCAGAAGTGAGCCCAGTACAGGTCGATGTAATCGGTCTTGAGGCGACGCAGAGATTGCTCACAAGCAGCGATTACGCTCTTTGCCCCCGCTCCGCCGCCGTTGGGATCTCCGCGGTACATAGAGCCCATGAACTTTGTGGCGATTACCAGCCTATCGCGGGTCGGGTTGTTCGGTGTGCCGCTACGTTTTGCAAGGTACTCACCGATAAACAGCTCAGAGTAGCCCTTGGTGTAGATATTTGCGGTATCAAGGAAGTTTCCTCCGGCTGCGAGGTATCTGTCGAGCACCGCTGTGCTGGTTTCATCATCGCTCCCCCAACCCCACTGCTGACCAAAGGTCATCGTCCCTAAGCACAGGCGCGACACGCGCAGGCCAGAGCGGCCGAGGGTAAGGTAGTCCATAGGTTGCACCGTCTTCATAGGCAAGTCCTCCTTTATGGTTCCCGCCTTTCTGAGATCGAGATTAACTCAAGCCACTGGTCGAGCTTGATACTAGCTCCGCCCACCAGCGCTCCATCCACACCCTCTACGGTGAGGATCTCCGCGAAATTTTGTGGGTTGACGCTTCCACCGTACAAGATAGTGGCTGTAGTCGGGAGATGACGCTCGTTCCATACAGAATGAATGAAGGCGTGAGCTGCTGCTATCTCGGCTATCGATGCTACTCGTCCCGTGCCTATCGCCCACACCGGTTCGTATGCAAGGACAACCTTGGAGGCGTGCTCGGGAGCTAGCTCAGAGAGCACAGGTTCGAGCTGCGCCCTTAGGACTACGTCAGTGGTACCGGTGACACGTTGCTGCTCCGTTTCTCCGATGCACACCACGACATCCAGATCTGCCTTGAGGGCAGCCTGCATGCGCATCGCTACGTGCTTGTCAGTCTCGCCAAAATATGTTCGTCGCTCAGAGTGCCCCACCAACGTGAATGAAACTCCGAGCTCCGTCAGGAAGAGCGGTGAGATCTCACCGGTGAAGGCTCCGGACTCGGCCCAGTGCACGTTTTGAGCCCCTACCTTGATCGGCGTGTTGGCCAATTCACCCACAGCAGCGCCTAAACTCACGGCAGGAGGCGCTACCCACACCTCGGTTTTGGAGAGTGGAGGGATAGCGTCTTTCATCTCTTTGGCGAAGCCGTGCGCCCTTGAGGGGCCAAAGTTCATCTTCCAGTTTCCTGCGAGGAGCTTCCTAGCGCGCATACGTCATCCGTGTGGTGAAAAGGTGAGCAGGGGTCAAGGAACCGAGGGAGTCTGAAGGGCCCCTCGGGTCACAATCCTTATCTCATTAGGCGAGATCCTTGGCGATCATCTCGGTGACATCGCACATACGAGCTGAGAATCCCATCTCGTTGTCGTACCACGCTACGACCTTCGCCAAGCGCTTCTGAATCACCATTGTCGAGAGTGAATCTACGATTGAGGAGTGAGTGTCGCCAGTGTAGTCGATCGACACGAGCGGCTCATCAGAGAAGCCAAGCACCCCTTTGAGGGCGTTCTCACTCGCATTCTTTAGCGCACGATTAACCTCTTCTACGGTAACGTCCTGCGCGAGCTCCGCAACGAAATCAACCACCGACACATCGGGAGTCGGTACTCGAATGGCGAAGCCGTCGACCTTGCCGCTGAGGGCAGGGATCACAAGTCCAACGGCTTTAGCTGCACCAGTTGTGGTCGGGATCATCGAGAGATTCGCAGCGCGAGCCCGCCGCAGGTCTTTGTGAGGGAGATCGAGGATCTGTTGATCGTTGGTGTAGGAGTGGATCGTGGTCATCGAACCCTTGACTACCCCGAAATTCTCCACGAGCACCTTCGCCACAGGCGCAAGGCAGTTCGTTGTGCACGAGGCGTTGCTGATAATGTGGTGCTCTGCCGGCTTGTAGTCGGCGTGATTTACTCCGAATGCCAGGGTAAGGTCAGGATCCGGCGCGGGGGCAGAGATGAGGACCTTTTTGGCGCCAGCTTGAAGGTGAAGCTGCGCCTTGTCCTTCTTGGTGAAGATTCCAGTGCACTCGAGAACTACCGAAGCACCCACGGTGCCCCAGGGGAGCTTGGCCGGGTCCTTCTCAGCAAACACCTTCACCTGCTGGCCGTTGATGGTGATGCAGCCATCCCCAGCCTCAACCGTTCCGGGGAATCGTCCGTGGACCGAGTCGTATTTGAGGAGATGCGCAAGCGTTGCAGGATCGGTCAGGTCGTTGATGGCGACGAGGCTTAGGGCCTTCGACTGTTTGGCGGTGAAGAGCTGGCGTACGACGTTGCGTCCGATACGACCGAAACCGTTTATAGCTATTCCGACGGGCATGGCGACTCCTGTAAGGTGCTTAACAATAGTTGATGCTGGGGTTATAACTCCCTGCGGTTCAAAAGGAAAGTTGGACTATGTTCTCTGGCGTCGAGTGGTGCTCTGTGGCATATTCAGAGGGTATTATCGAAGGAGTTTAACCCGTGGATCCACTACTAGTTCCAGTCGTAGAAGCGCCTCTCAGTAGCGCCCCAACTGTTTTTCAAATGATAACCGGTTCCGGCCCGGTGGTTCAGTTGGTTCTGATAATGCTCGTTCTGCTCTCGGTGTGGAGCTGGGCGATAACGATCGCCAAGATGATCCAGTTCCGGCGCGCACAGCAGTCAACCGATGAGTTCTCCGAGGTGTTTTGGGAGACTCGGAACTTCTCGCGGATTGACGACTCGTCACGGCGCCTCGGCGCAAGTCCGCTCGTAAGCGTATTTACCTCGGGCTATCGCGAGTTGACCCACATGGTTCAGGAGAGCCGCGAAGCAGGGAAGCAGGGTGCGGATGTCGAGGCTGACCTCGGCACGGTCGAGCGGGCGCTTAAGCGAGCTGAGCTTGAGGAGAGTCATCGGCTCGAGAAAGGGGTCACCTTTCTCGCCAGCGTTGCGAGCGCTGCCCCCTTCATCGGGCTCTTTGGAACCGTATGGGGTATCATGAACGCGTTTCATGGACTCGGTGAGGCTAAGAGCTCAACGATTCAAGCGGTTGCCCCCGGTATATCCGAAGCGCTCGTAGCGACCGCTGTCGGTCTCGCTGCTGCTATTCCAGCAGCGGTGGCGTTTAACTACTTCACGGCTTCAATCAGGAAGTTTCGGCAATCGATGGACAGCTTCTCGGCTGAGTTCCTGAATATCGCGCGTCGTTACATGGTGCGCTAGTTTTTTAATTCTGTAGGTGTACGCCCGATGGCCGGAAATGGGATCTCTGACAACGATGGACCGATAGCTGCGATCAACGTTACACCCCTGGTCGACGTGATGTTGGTGCTACTGGTAATTTTTATGGTGACTACTCCGATGTTGCAGCAGGGGGTAGAGGTTGACCTACCGAAGGCAACTACTGCACCCTTGAGGAGTTCCACCGAGCAGATCGTCATCTCCCTCGATAAGTCCGGCAACGTGTTTATCGGGGCGGGCAATAAGGTCGAGCTTGCGGACCTCGCTACGAAGGTAAAGGTGCTGTTTGCCAACAAACCTGAAGGGGAGCGTAAGGTCTACATCAAGGGGGATTCCACCTTGGGGTACGGTCGAATCATGGAGGTGATGGCGGCTTTGCACGGGGGCGGTATCACCCAGATCGGTCTCGTGTCGGCGGCTCCCGACGGCAAGAAGGCGTAGGTAAGGTCAGCGTGTAGGAAAGGGAGGTTGTCGACATTGACCGTGGGTGCTCTGCGACAGAAGCCCGAAGATTACTTTCGATTTGGGTTCTCCGTTTCCCTCGTGGCGCACGTGGTAATAGCGGTCTTTGTGATCTTTAAGATCCTCCCCGATATGGGCGAATTTCAGGAGCCGATCGTGTACTCCATCTCCATAGAGGGGGGTAAGAATCTTGGTGGTGTCACTCAGATCCCCAAGGACGATAAGAAGAGCCCGATTGCTCCGGTCAAAAACGTAACGGCGGAGACAAACAAAGAGCCTGAGACCAAAGAGAAGCCCGAGCCGGAGCCGCAACCTCAGGAGCCGGTCGATGATGCAGAGGTCAGCGTCGCAGAGAAGAAACCGACCCCCCAGCCGGCTAAGCCGACCCCTCAACCCAAACCAACCGTGAAAGCGACCGCGGCACCGACAAAGAAGCCGGACGCCAAGAAGGATGCCAAGAACCAAAAGAGCGACGGAGACGAGGTCGATAAACGACTGCAGGCTGGCTTGCAGCGCTATTTGGGAGAGTCAACGCGTTCAACCGGGCAGGGATTTGGTGCCGCCAAGGTCGGTGGCTCCGGCATGGGTGGTGGGCAGGTCGTTCCGCTTGAGGTGATGGCCTACAATAAGTTGATCATGGCGCGGATTAAGGAGGCGTGGCGGTGGTATGATCCTAATTCTCCGCTTATCACGCAGCTTACCTTCACAATAGAGGCTGATGGAGAGGTGCACTCGGTGCGCATAGTAAAGGGGTCTGGCAACAATGGATTTGACGAGTCGGTACAGCGGGCGATCATCAAGGTGAACCCGCTTCCGCCCCCTCCGGCGAGATACTACGATGAGTACTATGCCTCTGGTGCTCGCATTACGTTTGACCCCAGAAATTAAGGGTGCATGCGGGTTTTGAGGTGCTAAGAAGCAGGGATCGCACAGGGGGGTAGTAACACGGTCTTGAGCGGGGGGTGATCGGGGGCCCAAGCCGGTCATTAACAAAGAGGACAGAGAGACTAGTGAGTGGATACGCTATCGGTGGTACCGACACGTCTCCCCCTCGTTACTCTCGCTGCACTTTTTGTGAACACCGGTACTGATCACACGAACCGGTTGCGCCTTGGCGAGCATTGTTGCATTTTGGCTACGGGCGGTTTGCCGTCCCACTTTCGGTGCGTTGCACGGGGAGCTTGGATTGCGTCGACGTAGGAGTTTTTCATGCGATACATCACTCTTTTTTTAGCCCTCGGTTTTGGCTGCATACAAGCCGCTCAGGCGCAGACAGATCTCTATGTGCGTGGCGCAGGAAAGCTTATTCCGTTGGCTTTGCCGCAGCTGTGCGCTCCAGGTGAGGAGGCGGGAGCCCCAGGGGGAGAGATCCCCAAGGTTATGGGTAAGGATCTCGATATCTCAGGCTACTTCGAGGTGTTAAACCCGCAAGGATATCTTGAGGCTGCTGGAAAGTGCGGCGCGCAGGAATCGACTGCGTACTCTGATTGGAGCGTCATCGGCGCTGAGGGATTGGTTAAAGGCGAGGCTCGTATAGTAGACGGGCGGCTCAAGGCACAGCTTTATCTACACGATGTGCAGAAGCAGACTGTGGTTATGGCCAAGGAATACGAGGGTGAGGTGGGTCAGGCGCGCGTGATTGCGCACAGGTTTGCAAACGAGGTGATGCGCTACTACACCGGCGAGCCTGGCCCATTTGGAAGTCAGATCGCGTTTTCTTCGCGAGTTGGGCGCTTCAAGGAGCTCTTTGTGATGGACATGGATGGTAGTAATATCCGTCAACTCACGAGCGAGCGTGGTCTTGCAATCTCATCAGCGTGGGATCCCTCCGGCTCTAAGCTCGTCTACACATCGTACCGAAATCGAGTGCCTGATCTCTTTATCCTCGATGTTGCTACCAAGGCTACACGGCAGGTCACCCGTACCACGGAGCTGGAGATCGGGGCGCACTTTCTCTCCCCGTCTCAGCTGCTGGTTTCGCGCACTGAGGGCAGCGATAGCGATCTCTTGATGATAAATGGAGATGGAACCTTGGTGAGACGGCTTACGCCCCCGAATAGGGCGATCGACGTGTCTCCAGTTCCCTCGCCGGACGGCTCTGAAGTGCTCTTTTGTTCCAATCGAGGTGGTGGGCCACAGATCTATCGCATGGGAATAAGTGGTGGTGATGTGCAGCGGGTAAGCTTCGTGAGCTCTAATTATTGTACCTCTCCGGCCTGGTCACCAAAGGGGGATAAGGTGGCTTTCGTCTGCCGTGCTGACGGTAACTTCCAACTCTTCGTGGCTGATAGGGATGGTCAAAACGCTGTTCAGTTAACGAGCTCTGGGAGCAGCGAAGACCCGGAGTTCTCGCCGGATGGACGCTACTTGGCCTTCTCTACGACCTATTTTGGTGGGATCTACGGCATCGGGATCATGCGTGTGGACGGTTCGAGCATAAAACAGATCACCTCGAGTAGGGGGGGTGATTTCGAGCCGACTTGGGGGCCACTTCCACGTTGAACATGAGGCCTGTGTATAGACCCCTGGTGAAATGAAAAGTGGTTTCAGATAACTGCTTGCAATAGTAAGTGTTGTCGAGTATCAAGTGCATACCACATGAACGAGGCTTGGTAAGAAGCACAGAGGGCTACACCCTCTGATAAAGGTTTCTTCAGGCGAGGTCCGACAGCGTGTTGGTGCAGGGTTTGAGGTATGCTTGTCGGCGTTCTCCGCCGGAGCCTACCTGAAAGCCGCGTCAGCAACGGGCGCGACTGAATGTGTTGATTGAGAACGTCGGTCGACCTGTTTGTCGTGGTCTTGACGGTGGTTTGGATGTGGTAACGTTCGCTCTACGCAGCTCAGTACGGTGAGGTACGAGGGGTCTACGCAGTGGGTCCGAAGTTTGTATCGCACCGGAGAAGTGCATAGGGTGACCTTGGAAAAATAAGTTGGGCAACATTCCCGGAGGTAAAAAGCTCATGAAGCTATCGCGTAGTCTTTCTATACTTTTCGTAAGCGCTTTGGCGCTCGTATCAACTGGCTGTACCTGCCGCACAACCGCAGCAGGCCCAGGTGGAGCAAACGTTCCACCAGCGGTTTCTGATGGACCGCTCAAGGATATTAACTTCGCATTCGACTCTTACAAGATCGATGCAACAGCTAAGACGATCTTGGCTGGCAATGCAGAGTGGCTGAAGGCCAATGCAGGCGCGAAGGTGCAGATCGAAGGGCACTGTGATGAGCGCGGAACGAACGAGTACAATATGGTACTCGGCGCTAATCGTGCACGTGCAGCTATGGACCACCTCCGTACGCTCGGGGTTGATGCTTCGCGCATGAGCACCGTCAGCTATGGAGAGGAGCTTCCGCTTGACCCCGCTCACAACGAGGCAGCTTGGGCCAGGAACCGACGCGACCACTTCAAGGTCGACTAAGGTTATAGGCTTGCGGTCATAAGACCGTAGCCGTATATCGACCTTAGGGGTGGTGATTGGCACCGCCTCTAAGGTCGTATTATTTTCTAGGTGTAAATCCCCTATGACGAGATTCTTACTACTCCTAGCGTTTGTGGCGAGTGGATGTTCGATTCAGGATCTTGAGCAGAAGGTCTCGCGGCTCGAGCGCAGTCTGAACGATATGCGTGCTTTTCAGGCGGAGCAGACCGAGACTATCAATTCCCTTGACGCGCAGGTCAGGCAGATGTCGGGACGCGTAGAGGAGATGGAGTTTGCACACAACAAGCGTTTAGGGAATGACCTCTCAGCGCTCAAGGAGGACTTAAGTTCGCTACGTAGGAGGGTGCCACCCCCTGCAGTGGTGCCGGCAGCTGAGCTTGAAGTTGACGAGGTGTGGGCCAACAGCCTTACCGGGGAGCCGCAACTACTCGTATCAGATGCCCTCGGACGGCTCCGGGAGGGGAAGTTCGATGATGCTCTACCGCTCCTGCAAAATGCAGTCAGCCAGCTAAGGGGCACTGACAAGGCTGCTGTGGCGCTCTTCTGGCAGGGGGTAGCCCACGACGGCCTGGGAGACGATCGCAGCGCTCTGCGCTCTTACGCAGATGTGGTGTATCAATACCCCAAGAGCCAGCGTGCAGCATCGAGCTTGCTTCGGCAGTCCTCGGTACTAACCAAGCTTGGTGACAAGAAGACAGCAGCCTTAAGTTTGCGTAAATTGATCGATGATTATCCCCGAGCACCAGAGGCCTCGGTTGCGAAGGAACGCTTGCGCGAACTGAAATAAAAGGTCTCTCCCCTTACTGGTGCGCAGCGGGGTGAAAGCAGGACAGATTCATGGTTCTCGCACGCGTATGCCGGTTGTCCCGATATCCTGAAGTCGCTTCACCCGAGCTACGTGGTGGTGCGGTTGCGATCGGTAATTTCGATGGCGTGCACCTCGGACACGAGCAGGTAGTGCGTGTGTTGCTGGAAGCATCCGGAGGTCACAGCTCAACCGTAGTATCGTTCTATCCGCATCCGTTGAGGATTCTGGGGCGGGCAAACGATGTGCCTGTCATAACCAGCGTGCGTGAAAAGCGTGCTCGACTAGGGCAGCTCGGAGTCGATGCCTTATACCTGATCCATTTTACGTCACGCCTCGCGCAGATGTCGGCCGAGGAGTTCGTAGAGCAGGTGCTCGTCCGTGCGCTTGGAGCTCGTACACTCGTGATGGGGCAGGACGGCGCCCTCGGTAGGGCTCGCGAAGGAGACCTCACGTACCTGCGAGCAAAGCTGCCCGAGTACGGTATAGCTCTACAGGTTGTGTCCACCCTTGAGATCGGTGGGGTACGCCCCGGTTCACGCAGTATCCGCTCGAGCATAGGACAGGGTGATGTGCAGGGGGCTGCTTCCCTCCTTGGGCGATCGTTTTCTATCTCGGCTCGTGTCGGTCACGGCGACAAGCGTGGGGGGGCGTTGGGCTTTCCGACGATGAATCTCGTGGTTGGGAAGCGGTTGATACCAGCAAGAGGGGTGTATGCGTGTCGAGTGAGGATTGGGCACGCGGAGTATAAGGCTGTCGCAAATATCGGTACACGCCCTACCTTTAGCGGCCTGGGAGAGAGGCTCGAAGTGCATGTGCTGGATCACGATCCGGGCTCGATGTACGGACGCCGTATCGAGGTTTTTTTCCTGGAGCGCCTACGCGACGAGCGGCGTTTTGCGTCGGTGGAGGAATTAAAGACTCAGATCGCACTCGATGTTGCACAGGCGCGGGTGCTGCTTGATCAGCAGCGTGTTGTATGACGGGCCGAACGCATGCATTTACGTACTCTGGAGCGCCTGTGCGGTTGGATCGAGCGGTGGTGCAAGCGCTCACAGGGATAGCTGAGGTAAGTCGCTCACAGGTCGAACGGTTAATAGAGCAGGGGAGTGTGCGGGTCAACGACAAGGGTATTGTGAAGCCAGCCTACAAACTCGAGTCAGGTGACGTGGTTCTCGTTGTGTTACCCCCCGAGCGAGCGACAACCCTGGAGCCGCTCGATTTACCACTCGATATCAGTTTTGAGGACGAGCACCTCCTTGTGATCAATAAACCCGCTGGTCTCTCGATGCATCCCGGCGCAGGTAATTCTACACACACCTTAGCTAACGCGATCGTCAAGCACGTCGGACGTGCGCAGCTTGGAGTCGGGCCAATCGACCGCCCAGGTATCGTGCACCGACTCGACAAAGACACTACCGGCATCGTGGTTGTGGCAAAGTCCACCCCGGTTCTCGCTGCGTTGTCGAAGCAGTTCTCTGAGCGTAGTGTAGAGCGAAGCTACCGTGCGCTCGTCTTTAGCACGCCGCGGGGGGTGCGAGCGGTGCAGCGTGCCGAAGAGGGGGTGATAGACGCCCCGATCGGTCGTCACCCCACGCAGCGACGTCTCATGGCTCTCTCAGAGCGAGGAAAACCGGCGGTAACGCACTGGCGAGTTGTGGAGCGGTTCAGGTATGGTACCCTCTTAGAGTGCACCCTCAAAACGGGTCGCACGCACCAGATTCGGGTGCACATGCAATCGATCGGCTCGCCGGTGGTGGGCGATAAGGTATACGGCGATCTCTCGAATCTGCCGCAGATTGTGCGCGAGGCTGCAGAGCGCTTTGGTAGACAGGCGTTGCATGCAGCGACCCTCGCATTTACCCATCCAGTTACTGACAAACGGCTCGCCTTCTCTGCTGCTTTACCAACCGATATGCAGACGCTCCTTGAGGTCTTTAGGAGGTTTTAAGACGCGATGAACGAGCTCTTCGCAATACGCACTCATCGTGATGTGCGGCTTTTGGTGTACCTCCCGTGGTGGGACGCGGGGATACTGCACGGCATGACCCTGGCGGATCTCGATTGTAAGGGGGATCCTCCCGTCAAAGCTGTGCAGAGCTTGTGTGCAGCGCTCGATGTGGCGGACCTGGCAGCTCCGCGACAGGTGCACGGGGCTCACGCGTGGGATCTCCGCAGAGCAGATTTGATTGAAGGGCTTTTGAAGACGCGCGGCGAGCTCTTTAAATCCGTTGAAGGCGATGCTCTGATAGCGCCGAGTCAACAGCCGCTCCTGGATCGTAGGCTCGCCTTCGGGGTTCTGGCTGCTGATTGTGTACCGATCATGGTGCGTGCCGTTAACGGCTGGGCTGCGATTCATGCTGGGTGGCGAGGGCTTGCCTGCGGGATCATCAGCGCAGCGCTCGCACACCTTGAGGATCCTGTGGAAGCCGCTATCTTTGCAGCTGCCGGTGGCGACGCTTATGAGGTAGGGCGTGAGGTTATCGATGCGATCGGTCGCTCTGCTGTGTACCGCGAAGATCCCAAGGGAGGATATCTTCTCGATACTGCTGCAACTGCCGCCAATCAGGTGCGCGAGGTTATGGCGCACCACCCGGTAGAGAGGTCAGACATCTGCACGATCCGTGATAACCGGTTTCACTCCTTCAGACGCCAAGGCGAAAGCTGCGGGAGGTCGGTGACCTTCGTTGTTCCAGCAGGGTAAGCTGGGAACAATCGACGTATGCCTCGTTCTTGGAGAACCTGTGCATAACGGGTGACACTGCCGTTGACCCTTTCGTGCTATGAACTCGTTGCTTGAGTGATGTACGCTCGGTTAGCCGGGTAACTGCACATCATCACCATCGAGGATCCCATCGCCGTCGGTGTCCGGGTTGGTTGGGTCAGTACCGAATCGGGAGCTCTCAAAGATGTCGTACAAGCCATCCTTATCGGCGTCAACTCGAAGCTGTTGGGCGTACTTGGAGTATCGCTGAACCACGTACTTGACGAAGACCTCGGCTATCGCTTTGTAGCCCTTCGAGGTTGGGTGTATCTGGTCTGATGAGAGTAGTCGCTTACTGACCAGGTCAAAACGGAGGTCGGCCGGTTTCTGCGGGGCCTCGTTCGAAGCAAATATGAGGGCATTAAGCTCCTTTACCCAGGGGCCCTGTGAGCCACGATTGGGATACATGAGCACGGCGAGAACTACGAGCGGAGCAACACCCTTTTGGGCTATCACCCTATTGGTGATGATCGTTCGTGCGCGTTCGAGGTTGCGGAACGTAGCGCTCGGAAGGCCGAACAACCAACGGTCGTTACGCCCGAGGTCAACAACCACGAGGTCCGCGCCCACGAGGGCCTCCGCGAGTACCCCTTCGCCTGTACCCTTAAATGCGCGGTCGAGGCTGGTAATTAACTCGCGCGTCTTGAGCCCCTGCACCCCAAAGTTTTGAATAGTGGCTTGGGGGAGGCGAGTCTGGGCGCGTAGCACGTACCCTCCGGTGTTTCCGTTGGTGGTGTCCCCGAACCCGAACACTAGGCTGTCACCGAGAACAACGATATTTATGCGCCCGTCGCAGTTAAAATCCGGTAGCTTGCCTATTTTGGGGCAGGCTGAAGCGGATGCAGCGCATAGAACCGACATCATCGTAATAGCAAGGGTTAGAACGAACTTCATGGAGCCTCCGCACACTTGAGATTGTGTCGGATGTTATCAAAGCTACCAGGGGCGGTGCAATCCTGGGCCGGGCAAGTTGCTGGTATGACATCTCTTGCGGCTGTACTTAGGATACGGCAGGGGGAAATCTAGGGCGTGTGCGGCTTTGAGGGGCTGTACTATCGCTGAAGATGGCGCTATGAATGCCGAAACGAAGGGGTGTCAATCTCTATTCCTGTTCGGTGGGGTCAACGTATGGAGAGCGTGCATTCGTTAGCTACGGTAGTTTTTATCCTGAGCTCAATAGTAATTACTGGTGAGAGCGTGCGCGCCGCGAAAGCAGATGAGGTAGGGGCGCGGGTCTGGACGGTGGATGAGATCCTCTCGGAGCGCCAACCTCGCAGGGAGAAGAGGAGGCCGCGGATGTGCCGGGGAGGCGCGTTTAAACCGTGCGTGTGCCCAAAGGATGTACCGACTGCAGTGCAATACAGACCCTCGGTTCGCGAGTGTGGTGGCGACGCGGCCATCGTGTTGTCGGGCCCCAAGTACATGGCGATTTACAGCGTAGTGGTGCGCGACTGGGAGAACAAGGACAGGTGGCCTGCTACAGGTGCAAATGGGTGTACGCCGTACGAAACGAATGTCTTAGGTCTTAATAAGTGCAGCGTCTTTAAGGTCCAGAAGATCCTCGCGGTTGAGAACGAGATCCTCGATGCTGAGGTACACTGCTTGGGAGCTTCGGGGTACTCTTCCTTGTTTAGTCGAGTGAGCCGTATGACGGCAAAATTCAAGGACATTCCTAATTCCAACGCGGATCCGTTGGCGCGCTGGTGCCTAGCGGGCCCCTCCAAGCCTTTGAATTAGGCAGGCTCATGAAGAGGTCGTAAGCCACAGGTCTTAGAGTGTAACAACGGGTACAAGGATAGGAGACAAGCATTGCTGCTCGTGCTGACCTCACCGTGATGACCGCGAATGGTCATTCGTGGCTCCGGTCAATCTGCGTTTGAGGCAAAATGGGGGCCCCTCTCGCGTAACTGCCTGATCCCTTCAGACTCTGAGCCCGGATGCGCCGATTTCATTTAGTTAGGCGAAGCTTTTGCGGTATACTTGTGAGGCTGTGCTGTTCAACCTCGTACCTTCACCGCATCGCGCCTGGTGTAGGGAATATCGAAAAGGGGGATCCTTGCATGGAACGTGACGAGCGTGAGCTTATCCAGAAGGTATTGCAGACCAACTTCGAGGTCAGGAAACTCTACAAGCAACACGTCGAATACGAGGGCAAGCTCGCAAAGCTTGCACGCCAGGTATACCTCACCGCATCAGAGGAGGTTGAGGAGCGCCGCATCAAAATGCTTAAGTTACGAGGCAAGGAGAAGATGCTCAAACTCGTTTCCTCCGGCGATGACCTCGCTGCCTAGCGCTTACAGGGGTCGGTGGTAGGGCCATAAGGTCGTCATCTCAACACTTTACGCCTATTGAACGGCATAAGGCGTCGCCCCTGGGCGGTGCCGCCATAACTGCTTTTGTGCTGTCGGCGAGGAGACTCGCTGGCTGGTTCAACTTTTTTTTGCTCACAGGTTTTTGAAGTGGCAGAGGGCTCTCCTTAGCTGCGTCCAGCCTGCTGGGCGCGGAGTATGTGAGATGTCTAAGGCGACTTCAGGGAGGTATCGTGGCTTTTGATTTCACGGAGTCTGCGGTGAGCAATTCGGATCGGTTACCTGAAATGGACCTCGCGTATCTCGGCGGGAAAGGATACACGGCGGTAAGTGAGTTAATGAGAGCGATGATCTTGAGGACCATCGAGGATCTCAGCTCTGGCCCTGAGCTTCGGCAAGAAGCGCTAGAGTATCTCATGAGCGATGATGAGGAGTATATCCTCTCGTTCGTCTCGATCTGCCGTTACTTTGGATTCGATCCTGTAAAAACGCGCTATGCAATCATTCATGCCAAGGCGAAGATTCGCACGAGGCGCAGGGCTGCATAGAGGCGGGTGAATTGCTTACCTGCCCATGCAGCTGATTTGTGAGCTGCATGAAGTGGAATGGGGCTCCGAGAGGCCCCATTTCTTTTTCTCGTGTTTACGCGTTTTCTGTGAGTAGCACCGTGGCGTGTTTCACAAGGAGGCGCTTAGTTGTCTGTGATCCCTCTTTCGAATGTTGCAAGCACCTCTTTTTCAAAGTGCGCGGGGCATAGACTCACGCCATCCGCTCAAGTGCGAAATCAATCACTGCAAAGAGCGCTTCAGCCTCAGGTGTGAGGTCGGCTAAGTTGCCCCCGAAGACATCACTCAGCTCGCTCGTAGCCTCATCTGCGTATGACCGTGCTAGCTCCTTGGCGTGTTGCACGACTGCGCTGCCCTGTAAGGAGCGCAGTGATCGCTCCACGAAATCCTGCTCCCCAGTTGAAGAGGGAGGGTCAAGAAGCCGCCGCGCAGCGGGATCGCCACTTTCGAGCCACAGCACGTTGATGACCGATGGCTTTCGTTCGGCGATATCGAGGCCGGGACGTTTGCCCAAGGTAGCTTCGTCTGAAGTTACATCGAGGATGTCGTCGATTATCTGGAATGCAACACCGAGGGATTCACCGAAGCGCGCTAGGGAGGCTTTGGTTTCGTCGCTCGCGTCGTTTAAATGCGCGGCACAGAAGGTCGCAAGTCGAAAAAGCGATGCGGTTTTGCGACGTGCGATGGTGAGGCTTGAGGCAAGCGAGTGCTGCTCTTGCGAGAGCGGAGTCTCAAGGGTTTCACCCTCTACTAATTCGATACACGCCTGCTCAGTCGCCTCTATCACTTGATCGTCCAAGCGAGCGCATAGACCGAATGCTCTGGTCAGGAGGAAATCGCCTGACAGAAGCGTGGCGGATGTTCCGTATTTGGCGTACGGCGATGGTTGGTGTCGGCGGATCGGTGATTGGTCCACGATATCGTCATGGAGGAGTGTGGCCATGTGGATCAGCTCTATGCCGGCTGCTACCTCTCTAATGGCTTCTGATATCTCGGAGGCTCCCAAGGCTTTCGCGCACAGCAGGGTGAGCGCTGGTCGGATACGTTTACCGCCGAGCCCTAGCAGGTACTCGGGTATCTCACGCATAAGGGTGACATCAGAGCGGCATGCGGCGCGGATTACCTGTTCGACCTGAGCCAATTCGGGAATAAGGCTAAGCGCGTACGCAAAGCGTTGCTTGGGCGAGGGTTGTTCGATCCCTCCGAGGCGCTTGGTGGTGGTGTCAGAGGATGAATTCATGACTGGAAGGGCGATTGTCCCCAACGGGATTCGAACCCGTGTCTTCACCGTGAAAGGGTGACGTCCTAGGCCAGGCTAGACGATAGGGACAAAATTAACCAGAGCGGAACACAGAGCTCCTTCCGCTTCTTTCAAAAGCTTCATACAGTTACTTGAGTTGCAGCGGCTGGTCAACCCTCGCCGATCAAAGATCTCGTTTTTAGTGGTAGTTGCTATGCAATCTTTGGCCTTTGAAACCCTTATTGACCTCGCTCAGGGGGTGGGGTTGAGCATCGTTGGGGTCGCCGATGGCACCCAGATGGCCTCTGATCTGGAACATCTCAAGGTGTGGCAAGGGGCAGGATACGCTGGCGAGATGGGCTATATGCAGCGAGAGCCAGAGCTGCTGGCGTCTCCGCAACGACTCCTTCAGGGGGTACGATCGGTGGTCACCGTGGCGCTCGCCTACGATCGCGCCCCCCGGCCCCCTTTGCAGGTAGGCTACGGTCGGGTGGCCCGTTACGCGTGGGGCCGGGACTACCACAAGGTCTTGCGGAGACGTTTGGAGCAGCTTACGAGCGCCGTAGAGCGCCATCTGGGTCGCACACTTGAATGTCGAGCCTTTAGCGACTCGGTGCCGCTTCTGGAGCGTGCGCTTGCCCAGCGTTCGCAGATCGCCTTTATCGGCAAGAACACGATGGCGATCATACCCGGCCGGGGGAGCTTCTTCCTTCTCGGAGAGATCCTCTGGGAGCTTGAGATACTCGGGGCAGCCCCGTTAGCCACCTCCCCACAGCGCTGTGGCACCTGTACCACCTGCATAAACCTCTGTCCGACAGAGGCGTTTGTGTCGGAGCGCGTACTCGATGCTCGCCGTTGTATTTCGTACTTAACGATCGAAAAGCGCGGCGCCCTGACGCATCAGGAGCGTGCGTGGGTCGGTGAATGGGTGTTTGGATGCGATGTGTGCCAGGAGGTGTGTCCGTTTAACTTTGTGTCGCTGAAGCGCGGTGAGCGGGCGGCGGTTAAGGAGTTTGATTCGGAGAGCGGAGTGGGGCCGGCCCTTGATCTAGGCAGCGTCTTGGAGATTCGCACGCAGGCAGCTTTCGTTACACGTTTTGCCGGTACAGCCTTGATGCGCACTAAGCGCGAGGGGCTGCTGCGTAATGCCGCTGTGGTGGCTGCAAACACGGCAGCGCTTGATCTCCTTGCGTCACTTAAAAGGGCGTGCGAGGAGGACCCCTCTCCTGTAGTTAGGCAGCATGCGTTGTGGGCCTTTGTTTCACTGTGCCTTAAACAGGGGGGAGTGGCGATTAACTGTGCGCGAGACATGGTGCTACAGCTGAGAAGCGATTCGGCAGAGCAGGTGCGCTGCGAAGGGAGCGAACTTGAGCAGCTGCTGTGAAGAGCTTAGTTGCCAAACAAAAGTGGAAGGTCTATCGATCTAAGATGTAGGATCTAAGATGTAGGGAAGTAGGGGAAAACCCCTCCCTGCGGAGGTATGAGGTTAGTATGGCTCTGTATCGACAACTAGTGCTTGGATCGTTGGTAGCGCTTCTCGTGAATGGGTGTGCCCCCGATTTGGGGGTATCGCTCTCTGTACCGAGTGTGCCCGATCCGGATAAGGTCGTGGTCGATCAGTCTAGGTCGAGCACGGTGAAGGTGCGGGTAGGTCGTTTCACTGATAGCCGTAAGTCATCAACGCTGGCGGTGATTGACGGGCGCCAGATACCATCTGAGGGAGATCTAGGTGTTGTTGTTCAGGAGGGGCTGGTGAACTACCTGCGACGAGCCGGTATCCGCATCGCTGTTCTTCAAGCGCCACAGATCGAAGGCGAGATAGTGGAGTGGAAGGCCAAAGTATCACCGGACTTTCCGACATCCTCCGCTTCTGCGACGGCTCGCATAAAGGTCTTAGTACGTGGAGTTGATTCTGAAGTGAGCTACCGAGCAACTTTTGCGGGCGAGGCCTCGATGAGCCATCCTGCCTTACGAGCTACTCACGTACGTGAGCTGCTGGCTCAGGCGATGGGAAGCGCGCTAGAGGAGGTCGTAAACGATCCAGCCGTCGTGCAACACCTCTCCGGTGGAGCGCCGCGCTGATGCAGGGAGAGCTCTTTCCCCCAGATTATGAGAGCTCTCGGACGCGCTTTCGAGATGTCGTGCAATCCCTTGGAGGTGAGATCCACTCACAGCGTCTCACAAACGCTGATGGTGATTCCACAGGGGCGTTGAACATCGATATCGCTCTACTTGGGGAGAGGAATGCTCCGCGCAAGGTGGTGCACCTGGCTGGTGTTCACGGTGTGGAGGGCTTCGCAGGATCTGCCGTGCAGAGCGCTATCCTGAGCGAGTTTCCGCACCTCCCGTCGGGTCTCGCTGTGGTGTTAGTACACTGCTTTAACCCCTGGGGTATGAGTAACCTGCGACGGGCGAATCAGAACAACGTCGATCTCAATCGCAACTGTGTGCTGCCTCCGCACGAGAGGGTCGGAGCACCGGCTGGGTACGAGCAGGTGCGCGATCTGATCAGTCCACGGGTAGTGCAATCCTTTCCAAGCTTTGCGCTGCGAGCGGTAACCGCGATCGCCCTACACGGATTCTCAGCGCTCAAGCAGGCGATTACCGGAGGGCAGTTCGTTGATCCAAGCGGTTTGTGGTACGGCGGAGATCGCATGCAACCTGAGATCGACTTGTGGCGGCAGTGGATCGCGCACAACCTGCGTGACACCGAGCACCTTGTCGTACTCGATCTTCATACCGGGTTGGGTGCATATGGGGAGGAGACCCTCTTGATTGAATACTCTCGCGAATCCGACGAGTACCGACGGATCGTTTCGCTCTTCGGACCCGAACGGGTGCAGGCACCCGATACCGCTGGAGCGATCAATTATTCGTGTAGTGGTGCCCTGTGTCACCTCTTTCCCGATGCACTGCCTGCCACACAGGTCGATTACGTGGTGCAGGAGTTCGGAACGTATCATGCCCTTCAGGTCTTACACGCCCTCATTTCAGAGAACACCGAGCACCAGCACGGGAGAGCTGGACCGGGGAGCTCGGTTGCTCGTAAACTCAAAGAGGCCTTCTGCCCAGAGTCGCACCAATGGCGGCAAGGGGTAGTGGACAAGGGGAGGGCACTTTTTACTACGACGCTTCACAGGCTCTCAGAGTGAGCCTGAAGCGAACTGTAAGGAAGCGAGGCAAAACCTACCCGTAGCGAGAAAGTGGAGGTTGGGTTGATGTGCGATACAGAAGTATTGGCATAAACGCATAGTTCGCGCTGGACGCAATACCCTGTTGCCTTACAGGGAAAATCCTCCTGATCTTGTGGTCGGAGAGGACGATATCGTTTTCTCTGACTTTGGCCCTGTTTTTGAGGAATGGAGGGCGGATTTCGGCAGAACATATGTGCTGGGTAACGATCCCCTAAAACTGCGGATTCGCGAGGAGACAGAGGAGGCTTGGTATCCCGATAAAAATGGACGCCCCCGAGATTGGATCCTTGAAATTCACTTTGTCGATGAAGTACGAGAATGTGGTGGGTTTTTCGAACAGCTTTTAACAGTGGAATAGCGCCAGGGTCCTCGCGCCAAAACGTGACCTCTCAGGGACAAACAGCTTCCAGCTTATGTGGAGTTCTTGCGTAATCAAATGAGCGATGGAGGCGCACAGCGGCCTCTGACCCCTATCGGGAGCGCTAGGTGTGCTGTGGATGCGATCATAAAAAAAGAGACTCTTCGTGGAATCCAGTGGGTGCCGATGACTGCTGATGAGGCATAACCCATTGGAAACATTGCGGGTATATACCTGTTTCCCTCAAACATGCCATATGTCCCGCCCTGTCGACTTTAGAAGTACCATGCACTAAGGAGGAGCACTAAGGAGGACGGCTCGGTTGCCTTGTCTCGCTCCAGCTCCTCAAACTTCTTTTAGCCGTTAAACTGGTCACACCTTGGAATGCGTGTGTCCCACGGAGGTGACCAGTTCCCGTAATGCTTACAACTGTGGGCTGCACTCGGATCAATCAGCAGTGGGCACGTTGTATTAAGTGTTTTGGCTACTTCGTCCGCGTAGGGTCCGCAAGCTTCTGGAACATCCGGTAGCGGACACTTATTGGCGCACTGACAGCAGGATCTTTCTTTCTCGGTATCCGGATCGGTTGGCAGTGGGGCCGTCGCGCAAAAACACTGTGAGAAGGAAGTCCGCGCGTTGTACCCTGCAATGCTCCGACAGGCAAATGCACACAACCCAGGATTAGGTTGTGGGTTTGATTCGGTCGGTCGGCAATAGGCATCAATCGCATCGGCGAAACATTTCGCCTGAGCAGCAAGTGCCGAGGGTTCTACCTCGCAAGGCGTTCCGGCCTTAGTCTTCCTACAGAGGTGGTCTGTTTCATGAATGACCAGACACTTAAAGTGAAGATCCCACTGTGAGGGAGGAGTACTATCGGCATCTGTAATTAACGCGCTCTTGTCAAGAGCACCGGAACGAATCTCATTAGCAGTAGTCATCGCAACGTATGCTACCCCGGAGGGGCCGCTCCAGGGAGAGTTCGAGCGCTGTTTTACAAAGGGAGAGATCGGAATACTGCTGGCCGGTATTTGGACTGAAGCGTTCGATGCGACTATTGTCGTACACTGAGGAGCTCCCTTTTTGATATATAAAGTACAGATGTCTTGCTTTGCGCAGCCCTCAACGCTCCATGATCCGCAGATTCGGTTGAGTTCCTGCTGATCAAGACAAATTATCGTGATGTCGCTGCACACGCAGTCGGTCGGCGTAGGCGATGGAGTGGTAGACGGCGTTTGTAGCGGTGTTGCTCTCGGTGAAGGAGCAGGCGTTTCCGGAGTCGGATAGCCTGGGTGGTCGGCCGTTGGGAAAGGGGCTGTGACCTGGGCTGCGGTAGGTATCAGATCATTATATTCAACGCCGACATATGTTTCCGCACTGCTGACGGTGCTCTGGGTGGCGGAGTAGAGGATGATTGCCAGCACATTGTAGAGGAAAAATTTTTTTGTTTGATCCATTTCGGCACCTTTCGAGTAGTCGTCGGTCTTTTGAGACTTTTGCTAAAGGGCGCATGGAGACAAGAAATAGTGCGCCTGTGTGTAGAGTGGCTAAGACGAAGGCTATCAGAGATGTGGGAGAGTTATCTTCCTGCATAGCGAGAGGTGTCGAATGGTTGCAAAGAGGCCAATAAGATCAGCCATATAAGGTAGCGTTTGAGAGTGCCCTTATAAAACACCATCCAAAACGACCTCTCTCGATTTGTTGTCTGCTCGTTGTGTGATCCTCTACCTAGTGAGTCGACTTCATATCGGCAGATTAGCCAGAGATAAGAAAGAGATCGATGCGAGGCAAGGGGCTGCAAAGTAATCCGTAGGGATCTCTCACTACGAGGTTAACTTCCAAAGCGGGCCTTGTGTCGGCTTTTTTCCCTCGATATTGTCTCTTAAGACGCACCGAGCTTTTATTTCCTCTTGGTATGGAGCACGACATGGCTCATTTTCAAGTTACTGAAAATCTAACGACCCGCTTCATAAAAATTATCCTCGTGCTTGCCGGGGTTTCCTGCTTCAGCGGGTTATTTCTGGCCGTTGCGGAAGCCGATACCCGTTCTTCGAAGTCAACCAAGAGCTATTCCGTTACGTTACCCATCTCAGTAAACGGAGCGGAGCTGGTCGCCTGGGGAGAGATAGAAGCGGACCCCTCGATCGCTCAGCAGGACGAGCCACAAACCGTGATGGGCCACGTCAATGTGATGCATGAGTTCGAGACTCCGCGCTTCAAGCAGGGGGAATCGGTTATCCGTGCAATGAAAGGCACCCGCTTTGGACTCTCCGTTCAAATGGTGGGCTCACCTGATGGGGCAGTAGTCCACGGAGTATCAACCCGTGTGACTCACCCAGCTATGACGAACCCCTCGACTGGGAAGACCAGTAAGCAGAGTGAGTGGGAGAGTCCTATGAACATCGGCTACGCGCGCTTCGCCGGTTGGCAATTCGAAGAACCATGGGAGCTCGCCGGCGGAGATTGGAAGATCGAGATCCTCTACAAAGGAAAGGTTCTCGTCTCGAAGGGTTTCAAGATCCAGGTCGAAGGGGTGCAGTAGTAGCGTGTTAGTCCTCCCCCGAAAAATCTCGTGCTCTACTCGGTTCCGGAACGTCGACAATATGCTCGCGGTGCAAGTTTCACTTCTATCTGCCTCTGTGAACGATACATCGCAATTGTAGCAACGGTATCCGCAAAATTTCGATACGTGCGTTTGACAACCCCAAAATCGTGCTCTCGAGAGTCGATAACGAGGTCTCCACCGGCGGCTCGCCAGGGGAGGTTCGTGAGGTGATAGCACGCTTGAGAGCTCTCGATAGCTGTCTCGAGAAACAGAGCCGCTAAGAGAGGAAACGGAGAGATACGCATATTGTGCTGGTGGCACCGCTGGAGCGCAGTCATGTCTGGGGGATACAATCCTCGCCTCTCGCAGAGGTCACGCACACACCCGTAGAAGTAAGCGGCAGATTGACCCTTGTGAGCCTGACAGATGTTAATAAGGTGAATCATGCGCTCCGCAGGTACCACCAGCGCTTCTATGCCTAGGACGTGCGCGAGGTTTGAGTAGTGCCCAGGCGAAGGTTTCCCAGAGAGGCTCCTCACGGGGGCGTGATACTTATAGTCCGCTACGAGGTCCTGCAGATCCTCAAAGGTCGAACGAGCAAGCCTCGAAGAATGTTGCAGCAAGCGAGCCCGCGTCTTTTCGTTAGGGATCGCACATTCCATGAGCCCTCGCCAATCTAGGTGTAGTCGCTCAGCGAGTGAGCGTATCTGGAAATACACGATCTGTCCGGGTACGAACTGGCGCTTGCGAAACTTTGGCTCCTCTAGATACTTCTGAGCAGCACGTTCAATGACCGCGAAGAGATGGAGATCGCGTGCGTATCTCCCAGGCAGAGGCGGAGGTAGTAACTCTGAGTGTTTGGATCGCCACGCCTTAACGGTTGCCGTACTCGTGCCGATGATCCGCGCAGCATCAGGGACAGAGATCCTTATTCGGTAGCTCTCACTCAAGCTCTGAGGAAGGTAGGGGCCAAGCTCGGTGTGCTCGAGGATCCCTCCCTGATTACAGATATGGCGCAGAGCGTGCTCACATTTGCGCAGGGCTATTTCATGACGCTCATTCTCTCGCGGCGCGAGAAGCTCTGCCCGCTCAGTGGCAGCTCGCTTGAGTGCGCGATAGGGGATGCCATCGATCTTTTTGTCGGGGAGCTCCTCGCGCAAGGCGACTTTAATGCGCCACTCCTCAAATTGCTCAACCTGCTTGGGGCTAAGGCGCGCATGGCCGAGAGGATCTCGAGCGATCTTCACGCTGCGGGCACTGAAGTAGGAGGTAACGAGATTAAGGCCAACTCTACAGCGGTCAGCAAGCTGCTTCGGTGCGAGGTGGTCTGCGAATGTTTCGAGCTCCTTCACCGCTTGACGAACGACCTTCTCAGCTCGCGGCGAAAGGTACAGCCGCTTATCCTCTGCGATCAGGAGATCTCCCGCCTCTCCGCGATGACGGACTATCCTCTCTATCTGGTTTCTGTGGAGTTTATGCTCGTCGGCACACTCCTGAACCCTTTTCCAGCCGAGCGCGCGAGGGAGGTAGCGAGCCAGGAGGATTCGCGCCTGTGTGCGGTCGAAGGTGTGTGGGGCGCTTCCGCTTCTCTTGTGTGGTGGGGCGATGTTTTGCTCAAGCAGCGAGGAACGGGGCACCTTTAAGAGCTTGGAGAGTTCGCCGGAGCTGATCGAGCTATTTGCACGCAGCCTCCTATTGAGTCTGCTCACGATACGCTTTGCCTCTGGGGAGTCGATCAACGCCTGACGAAACTCATCATCGCGGGAAAAATGTCGATCTATCTGAGCCCGAGGCATGAGCAAACTCCGTATGAACAGCTGTCAGAGATAGCAGTCCATAGAGTAGTAAGTCCGGCTCGAATTGGCAAATCGCGCGGCGCCAAGATAGTATTCGGGAGCGTTTTGGCTGTCTGCCACGCAAAACGTGGAAGGCTCGAGAAGGCTATGGTGCCTTACTCCATCTCACGAATAGTGCTATCGAGCTCCTGCATCGCCTTTTGGCTGATCGATATGGCACCTTCGCGAGGACGGTCTAGATCAGCTATGAGCCATAAGACTGAGGCGAAGGATATAACGAGCCCCACAAATGCGGGCGACCTGGCGGAGCCGGTGATGGCTGTGTGATACCCCATCTCCGCGAGGCCGATACATGCAACGCCGTAGAGCACTATCCAGATTATCGTTATCAAGGAAGGCTTGACGTCGCACATCGAACTGGCTCATCGCAACGCCGAACGTCATGGCGAGCATAAAGGCGAGGAGTCCAAGGGTTGCGCCTACCGAGGCGCTCACCGGAGCGTCCTTTTCAAAGCCTGGACGCTTCCTTCGTCTCCTGCCAAGTTGATATCCCGCCTCAAGGGCTAAGGCGCTGACGGCGATGGTGAGGATAAAAAGCTGCCAGAGCGAGAGTTGTGAGAACAGGAGGGTGGTGTCCACGAAGCTCCATCACTTGGGGTGGATCGGTGTTATCTTAGTTCCCTGGAGCCCTAAGCCTCCCATGAGCCCCTTTTGATCAAAGAAGAAGGCGTACATCCCTTTACGCGCTGTAGTTGTCGAGAGTGTGCGCGCGATCCCTACGTCGACGATGGTTATGCTCGGGCCCACGCCGAGCTCCCATCCTTTGGACTTTTCAAGGTAGTGAAGGTCGTCGGGTGTCATAAAGAACAGTGCATACCCAAAACTTTGTACTCCGGCTTGGAAACCAAATGAACCGGAGGTGGTGTTGTGGAGTACAGGTTTGACAGCGCTTGATGTGCGGAACGACGCATTTCACTAGCAGACTCGGCAGTTGCCTGGGGCGAGCAGAAAAAAGGCACTGTCCACAGAGCAATCGAGATGAGGAGAGCGAGAGGCCGCATAGATGAATAACGCTACCATTCCGCGCGTATGGTTAGTGTGATCTGAGACAGGAGAGAGATTCGGGTCTCCCTTGCCTCGCTTCCCGAGTGTGCTCTTGATTAGACACGTCCGGTTTACCATAATAGCGACTCTGGTGAGAAAGCTGTGTGGTCAGCGCGACGCCCGCTTGAGGAGCTTAGTATGAGAAGCGTGAGAATCGTAATAGCTGCATGTCTAGTAGCTCTAGCCGCGCTCGCCACGGAGGCGCCCTGTGCAGAGCCGCGTAGGCGTCTGCGAGTGGGGGTGATCGCGGGCTTAACGGGCTTAGCTGCGCCAGCGGGGGTGAGTGTCAAGCGGGGGATCGAGATGGCAGATGCCTCTGTCGACACCGATGATCACGTGGAGTTTATCTTCGAAGACGATGGTTTTCAGGCCAAGAATGCCGTAAGCGCTGCTCAAAAGCTCATCGCTGAAGGAGGTATAGACGCGCTTATCACCTTCAGTGGCTCTACCTCTCTGGCGGTTTCGACGGTGGCTGAAGCTCGCGGCGTTCCGATGATAGCGATCACCCCACTGACGTCCGTGAGCTCTGCTAAGAGCTTTGTATCGACCGTCTATGTACCCCATCAATCCTCCATCGAGATCTTAAAGAATGCTATTAAGGGTCACCGGGATGGCGGTAGGGTCGTGATGCTCACGAGCACTCAGGATGCGCTTCTTCAGATCCGTCAGCAGCTCAGAGCCGCACTTGGCACGCAGCTGGTTTTTGATGAGGAGCTTCAACCAGGAGATATTGATCTTCTGAGCACAGTGACTAGGTTGCTCGCGTTCAAACCGGATGTCGTCGTCAACCTCACGCTGCCGCCCCAGACCGCCCTCGTAGGGAAGATTCTGCGTGATCGACGCTACGTAGGCGGGCATTTCGGTGCACCTCCGATGTATAACATGAGTGAGATCAAGGCAGCGAGCGGCGCGCTTACCGGGGCCCAGCTCGTTGGTCCAAGGATCGATCAAAGTACCCCCTTCCTGCGCGACTACAAGGCACGGTTTGGCGAGGAGTGTCTTCCTGAGGGGATCTTTGGGTTCGATGCAGCAACATGGGTGATCGCGGCAGGTCAGTCAGGGCAGGGGCTGGAGACGCTTCGCCATTCAACGAGCCAGCGCGGTCTGGCGGGGATCTATCCAAAGAATGGCGACAATCAGTATGAGGTACCTGGGGAGCTTAAGGTAATCACATCAGCTGGAGAAGTTGTCCCAGCTGCTTGATTCGATCTTGCTTTTCAAAAACGAATGAGGCTGGGTTTATCTCCCCTCTTGCTTTACTTTCTGCGCCCCATCCGCGCTCTGGGCGTTCTCCTGCTCGGTAAGTGTTCGCGCTACCCTGTCGGCCATGGCATCAAATAAGAGTGAGTCCCGATCGCGGAAGCGTTCGAGCAGGTCGAGCGCCTGCCGAAGTTGTCCATGTTCCTCATACCAGCGAGCCACGGCGCGGTAGCGATCCGAGATCAACGTAGGGTGGATCTCCTTGCGCTCGGCCTCCTCGTACTGCGCAAGCGCCTGAGTCGGCTCGCCCTGACGTAGGTGCTCGTCACCGATCAGAAGCAGGTAAAAATAGGGGTTCTCCCACGTTGGCCGCTCAGGCACGCTCAAACGATACTCCATGTGCTTGCGGTAAGCTTCGAGAGCCTCCTGGTAGCGCCCCTCGCGTGAAAGTTCATCGGCTCTCCGCAGATTTTCTGAACCCTGGTTGAAGCATCCGATAGTCAGAAGCAGAGGTGCGTAGTAGACTAGAGAAGATAAAAGCCGGCTCATAATCACTGTATGCATGGTTAGGGAGCTGTATGCTATCCAGAGGGCAGTTGAATGTGGCACAAAGAGAAGCGTGAGGGAAGCGCGGGAGAGCCGTTGCTACCAGGAAGGGGGGAGTAGGGTGGTATTGCCGTATTTGGCAGCATTCGTAGCGGTGATCTGTTACGCCGCAATCGGCCCCTTGATGAAACGATCGAGTATCGAAATACCTACCTTCCTCTTTATCGGACTGTCGGCAACCATGTTGGCGATAGGGGCATTTATCTTGCTTTTCATCACTGAAGGTCGAAACGCATTCGTTGTTCCGGAGCGTTCAAAATGGGTCGGGATGGTCGCGATCGTCGCGATAAACCTCGTTGGATGGTATCTCTACCTGTATTCGATCCGGGCGATTCCGGTTGCTCATTACGATATGATCGCGGGGCTGGGAATCGTCGCGACTGCCGTTTTTGCGGCCTTGTTGCTCGGAGAGCCGATTCATCTGCGTTATGCACCGGCGATACTACTGATTATAGCCGGTTTGTACATTGCAATCGGTCCGGACTTTAAGTCTAAATAGCGGAGAGGGCACCTCTACCAGTCATTCGTGGGCTGGTTCAGAACCGTTTGAGAGCCATTCTAGGTACTGTGTAGTCCCCATGGTTTCTGAATCCGCCTGGCTGCGCCACCGTTTATGGAACCACACCCACTGATCGGGGTAATGATGAATCAGAGCTTCGAGCCGCTTATGATACTCAGTTAAGATCTCGTGGGTATCATACCCCTCGTCTATCTGGTCGGCGAATATCTCAAATTCGTTCAGTCCTGTTTGAAAGATGAAGGTGGTTACGAAGAGAGCGTTCAATTTTTTACCGAGGGTTACGAGCGATGACGGCGTTTTGGCCGGGGTTCCAAAGAACGGGACATACACGCTCTCTACTCGCGTGTCTTGGTCGATCAGCGCTGCCAGCACGCGACCGGGCTCGCGCAAGCAGCTTACGATCCGTTTTAGACCCGACCGGTCCGAACGCCAGATAGTCTCGACCCCGTATGAGTCCCTGATACTCTCTAAGAGCTGCTGAGCAACCGGGCTGCGGGCTTCACGTCCGATCGTTGTGACACGAATGCCGCGCGCGATGGCGTATGCTGCCAACAGATCCCAATTACCGGTGTGAGCGGTGAGCACCACCACAGGGCGGTCCTGGCTCAACCACCCCTGAAGCTGTGACCAATTCTTGCAGGATATCTGAGAGGTTCCGGGCTGGAGGAGCGGCTTGAGATCGAGCACCTGGAACATGTAACGACCGGCGTGCGCGAAGACCCTGCGGCTGATCGGGCCAGGGCGTTTTAGATTGAGAAAGCGCATCAGTTGTAGGCGGGTTACGCGAAGCTCTCGTGTAGGAATGAGGCCTGCGACGAATCCTAAAATCCAACCGAGATGACTACGGACTGAGAACGGGAGTCGTGCGATGAGGCGTATCACCCCAAGTATGACCCGAGTGCTGAAGGAACAACGAGGGATTACAGGGCTCTCGCCGATCCCGTGCCCTAGCTCAGAGGATGTTCTGTTTACAGCGGCATCGACCATTCGGCATCATCATCTTTTCTCTGGTTTTCACGGATACCCGACATCAGGATGAACTCGGCAACACGATCGGGAACAAGGAGACCGATGAACTCGCCGTTGTGACGTACCATGATAGCTGGGCTGCCGCTCTCCTCCAGTAGGGTATACGCTTCAGATAAGGGATGGGTACCTTCAACGGAGGGGATTGAGCGATTCATAATCGCAGAAACGTACTCCTCAGGTTTCGTAGCGGCATGCTGCAGGATCTCTTCACGTAGTACCACTCCCAGGAGATCCGAGCCCATCACGACAGGGTATAGGGGTTGCAACGAGGTGAGGGCCACCCTGAGTGCTTTAGAAACCGTAGCGCCGTGCTGCAACGTTTCGAGTCTACTAAGCGGTATCATGGCGTCTTGGGCACTAAACGCGACCGCTACTACACGGCTCTCGGCACGCACATACTCCTGAATGGCCGCGAAGAAAATAATAAAGGAGATGATAAAGAGGATCGGTTGTTCAAACACCAGTGCCACGATCGCCAGTAGGAAACAGATCCCTTGGCTAATGCGAGCTGCGATCAGGGTTGGGTTTTTAACGTTGAGAAGATTCAAGGTGGCGCGCAGGATTCGCCCTCCGTCCATAGGGAGTGCTGGGAGCATATTAAATACCGCAAGGGCTATGTTCGTGATGAAGAGCCTCTCTGGTAAGCCGATCATCGTCTCAGGTGTCAGTGGTGTTGTCGGAAGTGTCACGAATGGATAGAGACACGCAGCGATAACTACGTTGACGCACGGCCCTGCGAGGGCTATCAGAAGCTCTGCTTTCGGGGCGGGCTGGGAGAGCAGGGTTGCGATGCCTCCAAACGGATACAGAGTGATGTCTCTAGTTTGCACACCGAATCGCTTCGCCACCAGGGCGTGTCCCAGTTCATGCAGGAGCACGCACACGAATACCATGACAACGAAGAAGGCTTCGAAGATCGGCTTCGTTTTAGTCGCCCCAAATGCAAGCCAGATTACTAAAATGAGAAATGTCAGATGCACCCGGATCGGTATCTTTGCGATAGCCCCCAGCTCTAACACCCACACAGATCGCGCTCTTTCCACAATCACCTCACCAAAGACATGCTACACGGTTCGGCGTGGAATTGGTACCTAGTACCCGTGGACGAGACTTTCTCGGGGTGATCCCGTTTAGCCTCGGATCAATGTACTTGTGTTAGCTTGGTACCCGGTAAAGCCTTGTTTTGTTATGTTTATTCGCACACTATAGCGGTGTCTGGTTGATGCTACATCAAGGCTAAGGGGTGTCATCACGAAGGAGGATCATGGGAGCTGAAAAGATCGGGGTAGTGGGGCTAGGGTATGTAGGATTACCGCTTACCTTAGCGCTCGGGCGGGCCTTTGCAGGAACCGTCGGCTTTGACGTTAACCACAGCAAGATCACGATGCTTCACGCCGGGGAGGATCCAACCAATGAGGGGCTCGAAGGAGAAATTCGAAGCTCAACGGTGGCATTTACCAGCGAGCCAGAGTCTTTGCGAAGTTGTGATGTCGTGATCGTGGCAGTACCAACCCCAATAGACGATAATCGCCAACCGGATCTCACACCACTCGTCAAGGCGAGCGCCCTGATCGCCAAACACCTTAGGCGTGGTGCAGTGGTAGTATATGAATCTACTGTATACCCGGGTGTTACCGAGGAGGTGTGTGGCCCAGTGCTTGAGGCGGAGTCGGGATTAACAAGGGGGCAGGATTTCTTTCTCGGATACTCCCCTGAGCGTATCAACCCTGGTGACAAGGAACACACCCTGGAGCGCATCGTAAAGGTGATAGCGGGCGAGGATCAGGCGACCACCGAGCGTATTGCGGCGGTGTATGGGGCGGTCGTCAAAGCAGGATTGCACCGAGCTCCCTCAATTCGTGTGGCAGAGGCTGCAAAGGTGATCGAGAACACGCAGCGCGACCTTAATATAGCGCTGATGAACGAGTTGGCCCTCATCTTTGACCGTATGGGTCTCCGTACGAAGGATGTTTTAGAGGCGGCAGGTACAAAGTGGAACTTCTTGCGCTTCTCGCCAGGGTTAGTTGGCGGGCACTGTATCGGTGTTGATCCGTACTACCTGACAGCAAAGGCTCAGCAACTCGGGTATCACCCGCAGGTGATCCTAGCAGGACGACGGATCAACGATGATATGGGAAGGTACATCGCCCAGCGTGCGGTCAAACTGATGACCCACTCAGGTATAGCACTGAAAGGGGCGCGGGTCGGCATCCTCGGTGTAACCTTTAAGGAGAACGTGACTGACACGCGTAACAGCCGTGTGCCAGACATCGCGCGGGAGTTAATGGAGTTTGGGATACAGCCCTACGTGTGCGATCCGATTGCGCAAGCAGAGGAGGTCTACGAGGAGTACGGAATAGAGCTTCTGCCGTGGGAGAAGCTCTCAAACCTAAACGCAGTCGTTGTAGCCGTTGCACACGATGTGTTTAGGGCCAAGACGGTCAGTGAGCTGCTTACGTTGCTCGACGACGGAGGTGTGATAGTTGACGTGAAATCGATGTTGAATCCGGCTGAGATCCCGGATCAGGTCGCCTACTGGAGTTTGTGATCATGCAAAGTTCGCCCACTCCGCAGAGATGGCTCGTGACAGGAGCAGCTGGCTTCATCGGTTCGCATCTGGTTGAGCGGCTCGTAACGCTTGGGCAATCTGTACGTGGGATAGATAACTTCTCGACCGGCAAGCGCGCGAATATCGAAGCCATACGGCGGCAGGTGTCAGAAGAGGCGTGGAAGCAGCTCTCATTTCAAGAGCTCGATATTCGCGATAGGGCTGAGCTAACGGCTGTGCTTCAAGAGTTTAAGCCAGATATCGTCTTGCATCAGGCAGCACTCGGCTCTGTGCCGCGCTCCATCGCTGATCCAATTTCATCACACGAATCAAATGTCGATGGTTTTATCAACCTGCTCGATGCAGCCCGCAAGGCAGGTACACGTCGCTTCGTATATGCCTCTTCAAGCTCGGTGTACGGAGATATCGAAGAATCTCCGAAGGTAGAAGGGTCCATCGGCGAGTTGATCTCTCCTTATGCAGCCACCAAGCGTATCAATGAGGTCTACGCGCAGACCTTTGGGCGTACCTATGGCATGGAGACGGTGGGGTTGCGCTATTTCAATGTGTTTGGGCCACGCCAAGATCCAGATGGTCCGTATGCGGCGGTGATTCCGAGGTGGCTGGCAGCGATCCTGGCGCGCGAGCCAGCGGTACTGTACGGAGATGGCTCCACCTCGCGAGACTTTTGCTATGTGGCGAACGTGGTCCAGGCTAATATCTTAGCCGGGACGGTAGCTGCCGGTAACTCTGTCATAAATAAAGTCGTCAATATTGCATGTGGAGAGACGACGTCGCTCAAAGAGCTCTTTGAATTACTCCGTGACGAGGTTGCTCGACAACAGGGGATAGAGGTTGCGGCGATACCTACACCGCGGCAGGAGCCGTTTAGGAAGGGTGATATTTTACACTCTAAAGCGGATATCTCGTTAGCACGTGAGGCGCTGGGATACTATCCGTCTCACACACTTCAGGATGGTATCGGTGAGTTGGTTCGAGCCTCGATCGAGGCCAGGTGAGAGCCCCTACGGAAGCGAGGCGAGACAACACTTCCAACGAAATTACGCACCAGCGTAGATCTGGCCTTCTTGCCCAACTGTTGAGGTTCGAGACCGGCAACCCAGGGGAACAGGCTCCTACATTCTAAGCGAGGCGACCGTGGCACTTTTTAACTCTCTCCGATTGTCATTCGTTGTGCCTGCGTACTCACCTATCGATCATATCAATGCCTGCACAGGCACATTCACAACCCGTGCACAATTTCTCAAACCACACGCCTATCCGGAGGAGCCGCGGGGAGGCGTCTGTGTTGGCGTGAGGTTTATGTTGCCGCTTGATGTGGTCAACGCAACCTAACGAGATCGCCAACCGGCGTCCTGTGCGCCAGACTTACATGGTCTCGTACTCGTTTTTGTGAGTGTGTGTGTGACTTCGATCGCCACGTCGCCGTGAAGATGGAACGCCAGGGTAAGTAGCCGAAACTACGAAGGTTTAGTGTATGTCAACAACTACCTTCGCTGGTCATTTGGCTAGGCAGTAACAGGTCATCACGCGCCGGAACTGCATTTTGCAGGCGACTTCGATTTTTGGTATCCTTTCAAGTACGTGTTTGGTTACCAAACATTAACTTATTGTTGTTTATCGTCGACTCCTTGCTCCAGGTAGTAAGGGGCCCCAGGTAGTAAGGGCTTATTTCCGAGTGGGGGTGTTCGTGGTTGGTTGTTCAGGGGTGGCTCGCAAGCCAGAGGGAGATGGGTCGATCGCGGCCATGTTAACCTCTCCATTCATCAGTTCAGCTGTATCATTTGCCTCAGTTTCAGAGGGAGATCTCGCACAGTTCGTACTGCACCCACTTGAGGAGCAGGCGCTAGGGGAAGCTGTGTCTCCCAAGAGACGTCGTGATTTCGTACTTGGACGAGCTGCTGCGCGGCGTGCATTAGAGGGGGTAGGCTTCCCGGTTGTATCGCCGGTCTTAAGGGGCGAACACAGAGAGCCTTTGTGGCCGGTTGGTGTCGTGGGCTCGATTGCTCACAGTGGAGGGCAGGGTGTTGCAGCTGTGGCGTGGCAACAGGATGTCCCGGCGCTCGGTTTGGATATTCAAGAGATCGAGGATCGTTACACCGACGAGCTCATAGCGCGTTTCGCCGATCCAGATGAGTTTGACTGGGTACGCTCTGATTCATCGCGGCGTACCGAGCGAGCCGTAAAGCTTTTTTCCGCAAAGGAGAGCGTGTTTAAGGCGCTCTATCCGCTGGGGCGTGTGTGGTTCGCCTTCGATGTGGCGCATCTTACGCCGAAGGGTGATGAATTAGGGTTCTCAGCAGCCGTCAGGTTACCAGCACTCTCCAACGGGATAATCCATATGGACGTTGGAGTCTCAGTGGGTGCCGGATTTGTCCTGACTGGTGCTTGGTTATCACAACCTTTGCCGATGACTAATGGCAAGAGCTAGCAGGCATTGTTTAAGATGCCTCTATAGCGCACTGTGGCGTATCTCCAAATATCCTCGTGCGATGAGGAATTGTGAGCGAACTCTACTCGTACAAAACTTACTTCCCTAACAGCTTTCGACATTCCTTGAGCGAGCGATCTTGCCGCTATCGGTCAGCGGTAGTCGATCGACTATGCGAATGTCCCGCGGTACCTTGTAAGGTGAGAGGCGCTCTCCGCAATAATCCACGACCGCTGTAACGGAGACCTCAATGTTCTTGTGGGGCAGGAGCTCCGCCACGACAACCTCACCGAGCTGCTTATCGCTGAACCCGAAGACACGCGATGATTGTATCCCTGGAAACGAATTCAGAACCCCCTCAACTTCTTCGGGAAAGACCTTGTTTCCCCCGGCGTTGATCACGGATTTAGCTCGACCACACACCACTACAGAACCATCCGAAGCCTGCATCGCGATATCCCCGGTGGGGAACCAGCCGTTGATAAGAACCTCCTCTCGCGGTCGATAGGGAGCGAGGTAAGCGTCGAACATTCCGCGACCCTTGACCGCTAAACTGCCGATACACCCCGCTGGCAGTGGTCGATGCGTCTCTGATAAGATCGCAACTTCGTATCCCGGTAAAGCTTTGCCGACCGACGTATTCGAGAGTCTCTCGGGCGCGCTGTTGCCCAAGGGAAGTCCGACCTCGATCAGCCCATAGATCTGTTCGATAGCGATAGAGAAGCGATCAAAGAAAGCTTGTGCATGTTCTGCACTCAGCCCGGATGATGTCGATGTAACCCGCACATTGCTCGGAATAGCGACTTCGCCCTGCTCATAGGCTAGCATCTGTACGATAGCTGGAGACGCGTAGATCAGCGAGCTACCGTGATGCTGCACACTGCGGCAGATGTCTAGTGCCGTAGTCGATTCCGGAAGCACAATAGTGATTCCGAAGCGTACGTAGGTCACGATCGATACGATGAAGTGGTATGCCATCGGCAGTACCCATGTTACCCGGTCCCCTGCCGAAAGCTGTAAGCCTTGCACTGCCAAGGTAGTACGCTCCTCAACGCTGTGATGCGAGAGTACGACACCTTTCGAGCTACCGGTTGTGCCTGAGGTAAATCGGATTACAGCGGCATCGGGAACACCGCTCGCGACGCGGTGGAAAAACTCCTTTGTTCTCGTGACGAGGGTTAGTCCATGAAGTTCAGCTGTGGTTTGACCCCGTACCTCGTGTCGCAAAGAGCCATCGTGCAGGATCGCCGCGACAGGAACGAGCTCAAGCACCCTCTGAAACTCCTGCTGTTTAAGCTGATGCGATATCGGCATCACAACCGCTCCGCAGCCCACCCCGGCAAACAGTCCGACTAGGAACTCGGCGCTGTCGCGAGCCACGAGACCAAGTCCGAGGCCAGGTCGTATCCCGAGAGCATCAAGCGCGTTCTTGACCTCCACTGCACGGTCGCGAAGTTGTTTGAACGATAGCGTCTCCTGCGCAGAGATTATGGCTGGCACCTCTGGCCACCGATCAGCTGCTTCGTTCAGAAAAGAGAACATCGTCATTCGGTAAGTGTAGCCGCGCAGGTAAAGGGAGTCAAAAGACGGTAGGTTGGCTTACTGTGAGAGTATTGGCACCGCCGTGGTATACGTCTCCTGTCCCTGGGGGGTGGCGAGAGTGAGCTTGAACTGCACGATGTTGGGCAGGCGCACCGACTTCTCGTTTGACCAGGAGGCCGACCATTCCTCGGCTCTCTTGTCGAAGAATTGAAAGCTTATTGATACGAGGTTCTTAGTGATAGGAAAGCGGATCACATCGGCACATGCCCTGGTAGCAGGGAGGCGATGTGGTACCTCTTCACGAACGAGTAGTAACGTGCGCTCTTGAGCCCCCCTCTGGTCGGGATCTTCCTCGATACGATAAGTAATCTGAACGATCCCTGAATGTGTGCCACCGTCAGGGATGTATTGACCGGCTTCCTTAGCGAGGAAGGTGAGGGAAGGTCCGGCGCCGATTCCGCTCTCCTCTGATTTGAAAACTAGGCGTGGCGCCGCCGGATCCGGCGCAGCTGTACCGGCAGCGGCAGCCCCTGCCGGTACCGGTCCTAACGAGTCGCATGGCGGAAGGAGCGCTCGTTGGGAGGTCGCAAGCTGTATTTCGCGGGAGATTCGCGTTAGAACAGAATTGGCGATAAACATGCCATCACGCTTGTCATCAAGAAGAAGCTTCGCCTCTATGAGTCCTCGAATGGTTTTGTAGTTGAGGAGCACCATAACTGAAAGGATCGAGATCGCAATCGTCACTTCGAGCAGGGTGAAGCCATTTCGGAGCGGCTTTGTAGCGCCTCTAGCTTTTGTCACGGCACCCCTCCGGTATCCTCTCCCGGAATAAAGTACACGATCGTAAAGGCCTCATCGGGCGTTGGACCCCACGCGATGCTGAGGGTGATCCGATTCATCGCGTTCTCCTCGATGTTGTTCCCTGGTGGTGTCCAGGGCTCAATCGTGACCGAGGCGTTTAGTGGCTCCAGAGCGAGTCGCTCCGCTTCGTCGTTGATACTTGGAGCTCCGATCTGCGACAGAACGGTTGCCACAGGACCTTGAATCTGATTCGCCAGGGTAAGGTTATCCTGCTGGATCTCAATCATCGACATGATGCGCCTTGCCGCAAGCATAGCTTGTTGTGTGTTTCGATCACGAATCAGCCTCTGAACGGCGGAACTCTCGAGTCCGATCAGGACACTTGTTGCTACAGCAAGGAGCATGACTGCTATAATTACCTCGACAAAGGTAAATCCGCGCTCCTGTTTCACTACTTTTTCTCCTTCCCAAGGGTCCATTGGAAGTCCTTGTATTCGCGAAAGACCTCCGCGACACCGGTCCAGGGATTTACCAGGATAGTGAAGTGTTCATTTGTAGTGGTAGCGAGGTGGATCACCCCAAACTCAGAGGCACCACGCGGAGAGAAGAGTAGGAAGGGGTTCTGGCGTTTGTCGTCGGGCGTTACCTTACCTCGCGGAGTCACGATATCTTCGAAGAACAACGTGCCCGGGAGCTCGGTTGGCTCTGCCAGCGATGGAAATGATGGTGGCGGAATCATGGTGGTATCTCCATCGATGCTAGGGCTCTGGATGGCGGCGAGTTCCAATTTCAGCGGAGATAGGTTGACACCACTCGGGTTGGTTGAAAGGCTATCCTCAACTCGCATTACACCCACACGGTACGACCGCGCTTCGAGATCGAATTCGAGTCGGTAAAAAGCCTGATCCATGACCGCCTGGTTGTTGAGGAAAACAACTAATTCACTCAGTTTTCTTACCGTGGATTGCTCCTTCCAGAAGTCGAAGGTGCCAAGCCTCATGACCATTACAGAGAGCATCAGGCCGATGATAACTATCACCAGCACGAGCTCCATGAGGGTAAAGCCCCGCTCCTGTATGTGCTGCTCGGAGGACTGGGGCCACTGGCTCATGGTGGTAGCTCGGTTCAAGGCCCCTTTACGACGATGTCGAGGTCAGCACCCGCGCCACCTTCGCGGCCATCGGCGCCGAGGGACTTAAGCTCGTAAGCGCGCGCTCCGTCGAGGAGCCGATACTGAATCGGGTTACCGAACGCATCACGCAGGTCATCCTGCTCTATCCCCGCCGCTGAGAGGTCTTGCGGAAGGGTGTTGTTTTTGAGCTGAAACATGAGCAGTGGTTCCTTGAGGCGGTTAAGCATCTGCTCGCTTAGTTGAGCCTTGGCCTGGCTGCTCGCCTTGAACAGGTTCTTGGTGAGGAACGACATCACCAAGGCTAGGATAATCAACACGATCATGATCTCGATAAGGGTGAGACCTCTTTCCCGGTGCAGCGCCGATCGCAGCGAGCCGCTTGTGCTGTTTAAGTTGCTGGATTTGTTCATTCTATACCTCTTGCACACATACCTATATAATTGGCACGTTCTTATGACGTGTGCAATCGCTAAAGGCTTCGAGCGAGGTGCTTCGCGGTGAAAGACCGATACGCGGTGATAAAGTTCCCCCTCATTTCACTTTACGGAGAGGTGCCACAACCTTCGTGATCGAAGTGCGAGCACGAAGGGTTTGGCTAGTGCTGGCCGGTCCGATGCGCAAAAGCTCGGGATGGTCCAATTTTGCCAATAGGAATCGTTGGGCCATCCCCAGGGATAAAGATCGCTCAGGTATCGCTTTCCGCCGCTTGGCTAAGTCACATCCTCCGATTTTTTGGCAATAAGAAGGATACAGAGGTACGGTAGCAATCGTACGAGGTTTTTGTAAGGATCAGAGGTGGAGGGAGATGGGGCCTCTTTGGGAGCGGAGACGAACGAATTTTGTCAAGACGCGCGGTGCTGGATGGGGTGGCTTAACTGTCATCGCGCTTGCGTTGTGCCTTGGTATCGGTACAGCTTTCGCAGACAAGGAGCATAATAAGGAACAAGAGGACTGCCCCCCGGGAACCACGGGCCGTTTTACGAATTGTCGACAGTATTGGAATGCGATTAACAAAGAGGCATTGCGGCAGGGCTACGCCGATAAGAACGGGGATCGAGTCGCCGATTTTTTACAAAACTACACCATGAATTATCACGACTGTGCGGATGTCGCTGCGGAGGTTGCGTGTGTTGCCGAGAAGTCGGAGTGCATTCAGCAGAAATCAAAGCAGCTTGTTGGCTCGGGTCACTCCGATAACGAGGTTGAGGGGATAGGAGAGTGTGACTTCACCCCCTTTAGCGGCGGTGGTGGTTCGAGCGCGAATCGTAACAGCACGTTTGCGATCTCGGGAGGGATAAAGGGGCATGCTTACGGATATCGATATCCACCCGCTCCCGACGCCGGAGAGGTGGTTGACCCAGCCTACACCTGTGCGATGAACGGTGCTGACACAGGCGATGTAGCTGGTGGCGGTGGTGGAATGTCCGATATGTTGACCTATGCGATGTTGCAGAACCTACTCAACGGTCAAAATAGTGGGTCAGATTCATCAGCGGAGGATAGCGCTGATGATGAAGGATCGCTGTGGACACCAACACCAACACCGACGGCACAGTCAACGGCTCAAGCTACACCTCAACCAACGGCACGGCCGACCGCCACACCAACTCCAGTGTCGCTATTCGAACTAAAAGATGCACGGGGTAAGTTTAACATCGATTTGTTCTAGTGAGATAATACGATGAGGCGAGTAACATACAAACAGCAGTCCGGTTGGATGCAGAGCCTGTCGAGCTTTGTGCAGGGTAGGTTGATGATTGCGTGCGCCTCGGCCACCCTTGTTTTTCACTCGGGAGTAGTAGGGGTCTCCAGCGCTTGTGCACAGGGGACCGCGGAATCCCCCAAGATTAAACAGGTCAAAGAATCAATCGTAGAGCTCTACTGTCGGGATCGAGGGCATCTAGCCGAATGTGTCGGATTGCCGGCGAACGACTGCGCTCGGGCGATGAGGCCATTGGTTGATGAGTGCTACCCAGAAGCAATGAGAGCTCAACCGGATGATTATGCGGCGCGCTTCTCCTCGTGCTTCAGTATGGCATTCAACAAACAGTACGGAGCAAAGCTAAGAGAAACGGAGGACTGTGTACAGCCGAGCTACAACCCTGAAGCGGTCAAGCTCTCCTCCAAAGAGCGTGAGAGTATCGAGAGGCGCGATGTATTTGGTGACGCGAGCGGCAGAGGGGAGCTAAGGTGAGAGGTGTTGGTCTCTCGCATGTGATGAACAACAGTCGGCCTCCAGTAGACCCCGGATCGTACGTTAACCTATCGGGAGCCAGGTGCCTTTTTAGCTGAGTGCCCCTTATAGCAATAGACATAGCTCCAGTCATAGGCAAGGCAGTTTGGACTTGCGGGATAATTCGAGGGAAGTTCTGAATACGCTGGAGTTCTCCAGGCAGTGTAGCGAGGGGGCGTTGGAAGTTATCAAGCGGCTATGATTGGTAGTTACGAGCAGTTGGTTTGTCGGGTCAATTCGGACCGGGTTTAGGGGACCGGGGGAGTAACTTGACGGG
>Ga0169931_10001129_pt1 | contig 43948 bp, 30 predicted proteins | sample Kivu_15m_20L_FD_129675 | JGI IMG/M metagenome (GOLD analysis project Ga0169931, IMG submission 129675) | Freshwater microbial communities from Lake Kivu, Western Province, Rwanda to study Microbial Dark Matter (Phase II) - Kivu_15m_20L... | ecosystem: Environmental > Aquatic > Freshwater > Lake... | reverse complement strand
TGGCTAACTGAATGGCAAGCGAGGCTCCGGCCACTCCAGCGCCAGCGATCACAACATCCCAGGAGCGATTGCTCGCTTCCTGCTTGTCGATCGTGGCTGAGACCGGTAGCACGTCGCTCACTGCGGTGCCTCCCAGCAGAGCAGATAGCGTTCCGGCCAGTGACGGCGCAGCTGCGCCCCGTGCAGGCCAGCAGCTGTCGCCATCTCTAACGCTTCGCTGGTTGAGAACGCCGCGCGGACTGACTGCGGGCCATCGAAATGCACAATCGGAGAGCGCGAGAGCAGATGGCATCCCGCGACCGCGAGCAACCAGCCCAACCGCGTTCGCTGCAGGTCGTCAACAATCACCGCGCGCCGCGCGAGTTGCCGCATCGCAGCCAGAATTCGAACCGCATCGGTATCGGAAAAATGATGTAGCAGCAGCGTGCAGTAAACAATATCGAACGGAGGTTCGCCGCCACTCCGCTCAAGCTCATCAAAAAGATTTCGAATCTCGAAGCGTAGGCTTCCGGGGTCACCGCCGCTCGATTCAGCCATGCGGCGCGACTCGGCTGACTGAATCGCCGTCGGACTCATGTCCCATCCGGTCAAGCTGAAGTCCAGCTTCCCGCGCAGTTGAGCGGCGAGCTGGAAAGCGACCTCTCCGTTTGCACAGCCCACATCGAGGAGTTTCCAATTTGCTTGTGGGCGATGCGCCGCGATCCGCAAGATTTCTCGCTGCAATTGAGCAGCCGTTCCGGAAAAGCGATTGATTCGGCGCAAACCTGCCAAAGCGCGATTGTGCTCGCTCGGATCTAGCCCCGGATCATCCATCTTCTCAGGAACGAGATGCCGCTCTCTCAGCGATGCCATCCGATAATTCTTCCGAAAAAAGTAAAGCAGTTCCGTCGTAAAATTGCTTGCAGGAAAAAAGCTCGACCGTGCGAATCAGCACAAGCAAGCAGTTCAAATCAAATTGCCATCGAAAGCCGCACACCCGTCCAGAGGGTGCCACCTGCACCACTCGGCCTAATTAAGGGGGGGATTCTACAAAAGAAATACGAAAGCCGACTCCCTAACGCACTAATCCGACCTGCGCGATTCAAGTTGTGATGAATTGTTCTCTGCCGCTATAGTTGAACGCTTAGGAAGAAGATCAGCAACGAGTCTAGCGAGAGGCAGGAAGCCATGAGTTCAGTAGGGAACAGAGATTTTTTTCGAGGACTATTCCGGCCTCGGCCGCCGAAGCGCTGGCAGACTCTCTTTTGCTTCAGTTTGATCACGATATTCTGGGGCAACGCTCATTGCCTCGCCCAGCAGAAACCAGCTCTGCAACCGGGTGAAATCAACTGCGAGTACAGCCGCGTCTACGTCTTCGTCGACCGCAGCAATTCGCTGGGGCACGTGCACGGCGTCGAGGGACGAGTGAAGAGCGGCCAGTTGCAACTGAATCAGGAACAACCTGGCAACTTGGTGATTGACGTTCAATCTTTTGATGCCGATACGCCCGCAGGTCGGGCGGCTTTCGGGCTGGCTGACGACATTGACCAAGGAACTCGGCAAAAAGTTAATGACAACATGAAGGGACCCGAAGTGCTGAACGTCAGCCAGTTCCCTGAAGCCAAACTGAGCAATATTAAGCTGACAGCGACCGGGAAAACCTCGCAGCGGAAACTCCCCGAGTACGTGCTGGAGGGCGACTTCACTCTGCAGCAGGCGACTCGAAAAATTTCTGCAACTTGCGATTTAGAGGACAAGAATGGCTGGAACCATCTACGCGGGACGTTCCGGATCAGGCAAACTGATTACGGGATCAAGCCCTTCAGCCGAGTGCTCGGCGCGGTAGGCGTTAAGGATGAGCTGTTGATTTATGGCGACCTCTGGATCATGCCGACCAAATAAGACTTTGATTAGACACCACGCGCTGCGCTTTGATCGCGGCTGCGATTTTGATTGCAAACATGATTGAATTTCCCGCTGTCGAAAAACAGGTCATTCGGAACCATTACGACATCTCGACGTTGTTTTATCGGTTACTGTGGGGACCTCACATCCATCATGGCTACTGGGAAGGCAAAGAGAGTTCGGCCCGCGCCCAAGTCCAACTGACCGAGCGTTTGGCTCGACTCGCCGAGATCGCTCCCGGGAGTCGCGTCTACGACATTGGTTGCGGCATGGGTGGCTCAAGCGTTTGGCTGGCCCGCAATCTCAAGTGCGAAGTGACCGGCGTGACGTTGAGTTCCGTGCAGCGAAACTGGGCGACTTGGGCGGCGAGCCTTCGCGGTGTTCGACCGAAGCCTCGGTTTATTCGCGAGGATGCGGAAAAGATTCAATTCCCGCCGGGCGCGGCAGATGTGGTCTGGAGCATTGAGTGTACCGAACACCTTTTCGACAAGCCCGCCTTCTTTCGCAAGTCTGCCGAGTGGCTGCGACCGGGTGGGCGATTTGCCTTGCTCGCTTGGCTCGCCGGCAACGAACCACTCACTCCCGCGCAAGAAGAACAAGCCAAAGCAGTTTGCAAGGGAATGTTTTGTCCCTCGCTCGGCACGCAGGCTGACTACATCAGCTGGTTTGAGCAAGCCGGTTACCGCGTGATCAAAACAGGGTTGTGGACTCGAAACGTTGAGCAGACTTGGGAGATTTGTCTCCAGCGCGTAAACCGCTCGGGCGTCCGCTATCTGGCGAAAGTCTTGGGCCAAAATCACGTTTTGTTTTTGAATCATTTTCAGGCCATTCTCGACGCTTACCGATCCGGTGCGATGGAATACGGCTACTTCGTCGCGGAGAAGGCTTGATGAGCACTCTGACGCAACCGGAAACGGGTGCTGAACCGACAGTCCGACCGCGGCAACTGGAACTCGGACGCGCGGCGGGTTTCTTGTTTGGGGTTGGGACCCAACTGATGTTCGCTCTGACCGTCGTCTATCTCTTTTTGTTTCTGCGTTACTGCGCAGGAACCGAGTATCAAGGCTGGTGGTGGAGCGATTTCCTGATGGCTGCGGGATTTGCTGTGCCACACAGCATTCTGCTCGCACCCCCCGTTCAAAAATGGATGCGCGGTTGGCTGCCCGCCGGACTGATCGGCTGCCTGCACTGCAGCATCACCTGCGTCTCGCTGCTGCTGATGTTTGGCTTTTGGGGCAGCTCGGGAATTATTCTTTGGGAAGCGAGTGGCTGGCTGAAATCGCTAATCCTCGCCGGCTTTTACTCTTCCTGGGCCGCCCTGCTCTACAGCCTCTACTGGACGGGCTTCGGATATCAGACCGGTCTGACGCAGTGGTGGTATTGGTTGACCGAGACCAAGCCACCGCGGCGTCCCTTTTTGACCAGCGGCGCGTTTCGTTTTATGCGGCATCCGGTTTACATGAGTTTCCTTGGTCTGGTCTGGTTCACCCCGACGATGACGCTGGACCATGCCGTGCTGACGGCGGTCTGGACGATCTACATCTACGCCGGAAGCTGGTTTAAAGACCGACGCCTGCTGAAATTCATCGGCGAAGAATATCGCGCATACGCCCAGCGAGTCCCCGGCTTGCCCCTAATCGGTTTCGGAAGCTTAAATCGCTTTAAAGCGTAAGCATCCTCGCGCTCGGCGCAGGTCTCCCTCGCTCGGCGCAGGTCTCCCTCGCTCGGCGCAGGTCTCCCTCGCTCGGCGCAGGTCTCCCTCGCTCGGCGCAGGTCTCCCGACCTCGCCCCCGCGCTCGGCGCAGGTCTCCCGACCTCGCCGATTCTTCGACCTTTGGTCTCCTCTTTGCATCTGATTTGGGTGCCGCATCGAACCGCCCGCGTCCGCTGAATTCGAGCCACTTCGCCGAAGGAGCGAACTTGCGCCGCCGAACCGGGGGCTGCCGCGAGACCCGGCTGACTTTGGTTGCGGGCGGCACTTGCGCATCGCCTCGCCTGCGCCAAAGCCTAGCGGCTTTGGGCTCCGTCTACGGGCTAAACGAAAAACAAATCTCCTCTTCCCCTGTGCCTCAGTGCCTCCGTGAGAAATCCTCTTCTGATTCTCATCCAGCCGGTCGAACATTCCATTTCCCCAGTGGGCTGAGCAGTAGTGCCGGGAGCAGCACGAGGTCACCCAAAATTGAGGTGCTCATCATCGCGATCATCAACATCGCGAATTGCCTTGTCGGATTGAACTCGGCAAACATGAACGGCAACATCGAGCAGCAACTGATCAACATCGTGTGAATCATCGCCCGTGCGCAGTTGGAAAACGTATGGGCAACCGCTTGCTCACGGCTATCGCCCAGCGAGAGTCGCCAAGAGTACCAGTTCACGAAGTGCAGTGTGTCATTCACGGCGATCCCCATCGCGACACTCGCCGTAAGTAACCCGGCGATGTCGAGCGAATAACCAAGCCAAGCCATGCTTCCAAAGACGACCGTCTCTGGCAGCACGTTGGGAAACATGATTAGCAGTCCAGTCCGAATTCCTCGGGCGATCAGCATCATGACGGGTGTGATCAGCAGAAAGGCGGTCGTGAAACTCGACCCAAGATCGGTCAGCAGCGCTTTCTGCGTATCGTTCATCATCGGCGAGAAGCCAGTGTATTCAACCTGCGGGACCAGCTTGCCCTTGCTTTGCTCCGCCGCCTTTTCGTCGTCGCTATTTTTCTCTGTGGAGTCAGTCGCGATCAGCTTTTCAACCGAACTGCGAACCAAATCGGTCAACTGACCATAATCGAGCCGAGAGAACGCAGACACTTTCGCCGTGACTCGCCAGATCCTGCCTTCTGGAGTCTCGGCCAGCAGCCCCTGCTTTTCCAGTTGAGGTATCACTTTCGGCAAAGCCGAGCGAAGGACGCCGCGGCGAGCTACGTCCCGAAGCCGATTCCGAGCCGGAAGTTTGGGAAGAAATGTCGTACCGGCGAGGACTCCGCCGATTTCAGGTTCGCTGCGAAGCTGGTTTACAACGCGATCGACCCAAGCGACTTCGTCGTACTCGTCGGATTCATCTGACTTCGGGAACTTGAGCAGCACTTCTACCGAGGCGATCGGCCCAAGATGGTTCTCAATCCAGGCCATATCGTTGACCGTTGGGCTGCCCGCGGGAAACATGTCATTAAAACGGGTTGATGACTTGAGGAACGAGAGCCCGTAGAAACTGAACAGCAACAGCGCGAGACCAGCGAGGGAGACTTGCCAGGCATAGCGGCTCATAAAGCCCGCGTATGCGGTGGCCCACGGAGCGACGGGGCCAGCGACATGATCCTCGGCGTCCTTATCGGGTTCATTCAATTCCTCCGCTGCGGCACTAATGAACCGGCGGCGACAAAACCAATCCGACAATCGCGGAAAAGTGAGAATCAGGAACAGGCTCGCGGCGCAGAGCGATGTGGCAGAATAGAACCCGAAGTTCCTGACTGGCGAAAGTTGACTAGTCGCTAAGGCAGCCATACCCAAGGCCGTGGTGATAGTCGCCAGTGCACTCGGCTTGAGGCCGAGATAAATCGCCCGCGCTCCAAGCAGTTGGCGGTGGCCGCGCGCGACGTCCGAATAGTAATTCATGAAATGCACGGCCGCCGAAAGCGTCAGCATAAAGACGAGTGTCGGCAGCACGATCAGCACGGCGCTGAATTCCGAACCAAAAGCAGTGACAATCGCCACCGCCAGCAATTGTCCGACGCCGGCAATAATTAATACGGGTGCAACGGCTCGCAAGCTGGTCAAGCAAAGCCAAGCCAAACCGATCCCGAGCAAACTCGACGGCAGTACCAGCCGCTTGAGGCTCGCTTCCGCCGCGATATCGACCGCGTAAGCTTCATAAACTGAGCCGACCATCTTCAGGCTGCCGCGGCCCAGTCCGGGAACTTCGTCCGCTGCATCGGACACAAGTTCGATCGCCTTCTTGTGATTGATCTTCCCACCGGCCGCGAAACAGATGAACGCCGCCGCAGTGCCATCGCTGCCGATCACCGAAGATTTCAAACGGGTCATCGCGGCTGCGCGTGAAAGCTCCAGCGGCGGATCGGTCAATTGGCGGACGAGATCTTCGCTGGTCTGCAGCGATTCAATCCAAGGCACCGGCTTGGCATCGGTTGGCGTCGCATCTCGTTTCCGCACAGCTTCGGCGAAAGCAGAGAGACGGGGATCTTCGAGTCGACAGCCTTCCCAGGAGGCGACCAGGTATTGGTCCGAGCCAAACGTCCGCACAAATTCTTCGTAGCGCTGCCGGACGGGTCGCCCTTCCGGCAACCAGGCATGAACATCCGCCGCCCCAATCCGCATTTGCAGTGCGACGTAGACGACCAGCGGCAATAGGCAGGCAGAAATCAAAACGGCCCAGCCCGACCAGCGATTGAGTTTCTGAAGCTGAGGCTGGGATACGTCCAAAAGTAAATCGCTCAAACAGATTTTTTACCGCAGCAGTCGAACTGCTCAAGCCACGATCGTACCAAACAGGGCTTAAACGAACACCACACCAAACCAAATCCACTCTCGCGCATCCCAAACTACCTCATTCTCACAAACACCTTGCTCCCCCCCTTCTTCCTTTCCTCTCTTCAACCTCATCCGATACATTACTCCTAATTAGTGCCCTTTAGCGGTTCACTTCTTGCTTCTTGTTTTTCAAGTTAGTGGTTCTCTTCCTTTTCCAACCGGGCGTACCGCGTGGCATCTCAGGTCTCACTCTTCTCGACTGGCACGGCTTGCTGCTTGGCAGCGGCGGTGCTTTGGAGTACGAGCGGATTTTTTGCCGGCGCGCCGGAGTTTAATGTTTGGCCGGTTGAGCAGCGTGGCGGCGTGCTCGCGTTTTGGCGAGCCTGTTTCGCGTTGCTCTTACTGCTGCCCCTTGTTCGGCGGATCTCATGGCACGCGACGATGATCCCGATGGTCGTTTGCTTCGCCGTGATGAACTGGACTTACTTGACGGCGCTGGTTGGCGGTCCACCGGCAAATGCGATTTGGCTGCAAAATCTCGCTCCGGCGTGGGTGATGCTCTTTACCGTACTGGTCTATCGCGAGCCCGTACTTCTGCGCGACTGGTGGATGCTGGGGCTCTGCATCGGCGGAGTGGTATTCATCGTTGCCATGCAGATGCTAAACGCACCCCACAGCGAGCGAAATCACTGGTGGGCACCGTGGCTGGCGATCGTCTCAGGCATTCTTTATGCGGGAGTAATCCTCTGTCTGCGGCGATTGCGAACGCATGATTCGGCTTGGTTGATTGCGCTGAACCATGTCGCCACAGCCGCGACGATGCTCCCGCTGCTGTACTGGCACAATGCGTCGCTTCCGGCGGGACAAATGTGGTGGTGGCTGGCCGGACTGGGGATGCTGCAGATGGGAATGCCGTACTGGCTGTTCGCTCGCGGACTGCGGACAACGCCCGGGCACATCGCTTCGCTGATCACGCTGCTCGAACCGCTGCTGCTTCCACTCTGGATCCATCTTGCCCGCAGCGGTTCGCCCGACTACGCCCCGCCCCCTTGGTGGACGTGGGTCGGCGGCGGACTGATTCTGGCTGGCCTCGCAGTCCGCTTTGGCTTACCAGAGACACCTCGACCAAAAGAAGAGGCTGTCGACGAATCGCGAAACTCTTAATCCCAGCCTCGGCGAGAGAGTCGACTTACTTGGCCTGACGCGAAAATGTACCGAGCCAAATCGGCTTGGGGTCGAGGTACGAAATACCGAGCCGAAATTGCCGCTGATCTTCAGTGAACTTGACCGTCCAGCGAAAAAGCTCAGCCTGATCTTGCTTGATGACGAAAGTCAACTGATTGCCTTGTTCCTCGATTAAATGGAACGTGCCAAACTCCTGTAAGTCTTCCGCCGTAGGAAGTTTGAGCGACAACTTACCCTCTGGCCCAAAAGCAATCCGTTTGCAAGTACCTTCGGGGTCGATCACGGAGCGAGCCTCTTCCTCAGCGATCATCACCCATTCACCCGCCAGCCGCTTGGCCCATTCTTCGACCGGCTTGGTACCAGGAGCCGCTTGCAACTCGGTCCCTCGCTTTCCTGGCTCAAGAACCCGAATGGTCGCGGTTGCTTGCTCAAGCAGATAATAGCGACTCTGTTTTTCGTCGAATGCAAATGGGGCTGAGAGGCCGGTCCGCGCTCCCTCGACCCGCCCTACTTCACCGACGAGTTCGCCGCTTGGGCTGAGCCTGTGAATCGAGTGACTCGGTTCAACGTAAATTAAGAGCTCACCTTGAGCCGTCAAGCGAACATTTTGAATCGAAATCCGCGTCCGCTCACCGAGGAGACTCTCGGTAGAATTCGGCAGCGTTATCTTGCGGATTGGCTCACCAATTCGGCTGTAGACCGCCAATTGCCGTCGATCGCCCTCGGGAATAAAGAGATGCTCGCCATCTGACTGAATTTCCAACTCAATGAATGCAGGGGCCAACCGCTCTATAATTCTTACTGGCCGCTGTAAGTCACTGCTGAAACGCCAGACCTCAACCCCCTTTTCACCCGATAGAGCCTGCACTGCAACGAAAATTTCATCGCCTATTGAGGCAATCGACTTAACTCGGCCGAGACGACTCAGTGCCTCCTGAATCCGCTCTTCTGTCAGCGGGTCATTTTCACCAGACTCTTCCAAGCCTCTCATCAAGACCTCTCGCATTCGGAGCAAGTCTCCAGTCTCCATCGCTGCGAATCGATTACCGGCGGTCTGTAATTTTCCTGTCTCTGGAAGTTGGTTCTCATCCGATTCCTCCCGACTACGAAGCACTTGTTCAACCAATTGCAATTGCCTACGAGTCGTCTCTGAGGACTGCGCAGCGATTGCCGCAAGATTCTCTTCTGCAATCGCGACTCGCTCCTCTGGCGTAAGCGTTAAAAGATTTGGGGGAAGGGAACGATTCAGCAACTCGCCGGCGGGACTGAATTTACAAATCGCCATCGGGCCCCCGACATAGAGATTGCCTTTGCTGTCGGAGGCGAGTGTCTCGGGACGAAAGTCGATTGGAAACCCGAGCAGCAATTCACCATCGGCTCGATAAATTTGAATCAGTCCCGGATTGAAAACGCCTTCTCGAATCGCATTTCCGCCCTCGGCACCTTCGGGTAGTAACTTGGGCTTAACTCCGGCCAACGCGACAACGAGTTGACCTTCTGGGTTAAGACAAAACGTGACTGGAGTTGACTTCTGGCCAGGATCTTTCAGTTGAAAGAATTTAGTCTGTTGGTGCGAGGAACTTTTCGGCGCTGACTCATCAGTCTGATAATTCGCCCAACTCACACCGCAACCCAGAACCAAGCCAATTAGGAATAGGGTTTTTGGAAGCATCGACTGCTCCTTGGTCCGCTCGACCGATTCGAAAGTCTTTTATTCACTCAGACGAATTGTACGATTCCGCGAGTCGACTGAGTAACTGACGTTGACGAAGTGCAACGCCTAACCGGAAATTACCGTGGTTTTTTGCCAATCGGCTGGTTTGAACAGAATATTTTTCGCCTTCTCGGTAACACTGCCGCGGCTTCTGCGCTATAGCACCTAGACGGCAAATCACCCCAATTCCCGGGGTCATGGTCCGGATAGTGGCCTGACCGGAACCGATTAGCTGACCCAAATGAATTCAAAGGCGTACGAGTAGAGATCCCATTAATATGGACGCCAATACTGAAGCGAGCGGATTCGCTCGGCGAGCAAACAAAGATGTGCTTAGTTCGCACGACAGAGGTCCAAAATGTGCGTTTTCGAACTCGGCATCAGAGTTGCTTTTAGAGAAACGCTCGCAAACTTTTGGGCTGCTTCAGCTAACGGGGTCATACCGGGGCGGGAACTGATTTTCGAACAAGTCTGCTTCAACACAATCGCTCTTTCCGGAGCCAAGTCTCAATGTATTACGCCGACCCAATCGCTATGGCGTTTTCCTGTTTCGGGTTGTCCATCTCCCTGCTAATCCCAGTCTTTTTGTTTTTACTTTTTCGTAGGCTGGGGAAATTGGAATCGCTCCAATCCGAGCGGTTCACTCGAATCGAGAAACAACTGCAGCAAGTCTCCAGACAAGTCGCAGGTACGCTCCCCGCGCCGGTCGCCGAGCGAAACCTGTCACCGACCGCCGAGACACCATCAAAGGAAGAGGCAGCGGTCACTCGCGCTCCCGAAGAGCGAGTAAAGCCTCTCATCGAGGCTGCAGCCAAGCCAGATACTCCGGCTTCTCATCCGGTTCTGGTCACTCCCATACCGCCAAGTACCGAACAACCTCCTCCGCTTCCTAGTGGACCGACCGAGCCGACTCTGGCAGCCGCGAGCCAGTCGGCACCGAAGCGTTCGGTGCAAGACTACCTCGATGAAGTTAAAGGCCAGCCAAAACTGGCGGAGCCAAGAAATCTTGAGCCTAAGTCGACGCCTGCCAAGCCAGAACTCCCGGTAGCGCCTCGCGTGCCTAGCCATTTCGAGACGGCTTTCCGCGAGACGATGCAAAAAATCTGGAACTGGATTGTCGTGGGTGAAGAGCATATTCCCCAGGGCGTCTCGCGCGAGTTCGCCATCGCCAGTAACTGGCTGCTGCGGATCGGCATCCTGACCGTGATCATCGCCGTCGGCTTCTTCCTGAAGTACTCGATCGATCGCGGTTACCTCGGCCCTGTCGCCCGCGTCGCGTTAACCATAGTTGCTGGATTGAGCATGCTCGCCGTCGGCACTCGATTGCTCGGACGACGGTATCACCTGCTCGGCCAAGGATTGCTAGGCGGTGGCATCGCCTCGCTCTACTTCAGCGTCTATGCGGCTTACAACTTCTTCCAGTTACTGCCGATGGCACAGGCGTTCGCCTGGATGATTGCGATCACGGTCATCTCAGGCTTTATCGCCGTTCGCTTCAACTCCGTACTTGTCGCCGTGCTCGGTGTGATCGGCGGCTACGGCACACCGCTGATGCTCGCTTCAACCATCCCCAACTTGCCGGGACTGTTCGGCTATATGTTGCTGTTGGGGCTAGGTGTGCTCGCGATCTGTTACTACCGCGACTGGCCGCTGGTGAACATCCTCAGCTTCTTCCTGAATTACGGTTTGCTTAGCTTGGCACTTAGCATTTACGAGCCGAAAGACTTTGCGACTGTCTTCCCCTTCATTGTCGGCTTCTTTGTCCTTTTCTCGACGATGACATTCCTCTATCAACTCGTTCGAGGCAGAAAGTCGAATCTGCTTGACCTGCTTGCGCTGCTGGCTAACGCCGCCGTCTTTGCCTTGACCGCCCGCTGGATGATTGAGCAGTCTTATGACCCGAAGTGGTTTGCCGCCGTTACGCTGAGCCTCGCCGCCTTCTACTCTGTCCACGTCTGGTTCTTCCTGAAGAAGCGATTGGTGGATCGCGAGTTGTTGGTCTCGTTCCTGGGACTGGCCAGCCTGTTCCTTGCGATCACAATGCCAGTGGCGCTCTCTCGCGAGTGGGTCACCGCAGCCTGGGCCGTCCAAGGCGTGGTCTTGGTCTGGATGTCTTCGCGACTGGACAGCCGGATCGTGCGAATGCTCGGTTTACTTCTCCTCGGGATCGTCTGCCTGCGATTCTTCATGATTGATCTCTCAAGAGAGTTTGTTTTGGGAAGAACGTTTTCGGCGGAGACCGGCGAATCCGTTCAAGCCTACCTGCTGCGACTGGCCGAGCGGGCCTTGCTCTTTGGCGTGCCGATCGGCTCTCTTGGATTAGCCGCGCGGATGCTTAAACAGACATCGCTGCTGGAGCACGAAGCCCAAGATGAACAGACGACTTGGCTCGAGAAGAACGACTACCCTCTGCCGTTGTTAGGTAATTGGCCAGTCCTTGGCTTGCTCGGCTTGGCACTGGCAACCCTCTTTGCCTACCTCTCCTTTGAGGTGTACCGGACTGCGGGTTACTTTTATCCGCCAGGACAAAACATGGCTCTCTCGCTGCTCTGGCTATCGGGCTGTTTGCTGGTCCTCTTCGCTTGGCTGAAGACCGATTCGCAACCTCTTCAAGTGGTCCTCACCTGCTTTTTAGCGGTCGTCGGATTCAAGCTGCTTGCCGTCGACTTGCCGGGATTCGGCATCAATGACCGGGTGCTTTACCCCGAGCCGTATAACTTGGAGTCAGCTGCGATTCGCACGATCGATTTTCTCGCGCTGGCAGGCGTCTTGTTCACCGGCTGGCTGCTGGCCCGGGGAACTCCCAAACGAGAAATCGCTTGCAACACTTTTGGCTTCTTTGCGATGGCGACGTTATTCGTCTACCTGACACTCGAAACCAACTCTGTGCTGCATGAGTATCTGCCGGGCTTCCAAGCCGGCGGTGTCTCCATCCTCTGGGCCATCTTTGCCTTGTCTTGGCTGGTCCGCGGAATTTGGATGAACGCCGCACCAGCTCGCTGGGCCGGCTTAGTCCTGTTCGGAATCGTAACCTTTAAAGTCTTTTTCTCGGACCTCAGCCAACTCGACCAAGTTCTCCGCAGCGTCGCCTTCCTCGTGCTTGGACTCTTGCTCTTAGCTGGCTCATTCCTTTACCTTCGCCATCGCGAAACGTTTGCCACCAATAACGATGAAACGAAGGAGTCTCCCTAATGAACCGTTTCTTGCATGAATATTTGAATCGCAGGTTACTGGCACTAGCTTTCGCTTTGATACTCAGCTCGATCTGTTTTGCTCAGGAGCCCGAACCGACTCGCTTCTCTGCTCCCGTAGCGGTACCGGCAGCCGAGAAGACCAGCTTGGCCAGCCTGACTCTGGACAGCCGCATCTATGCAGCAGGCTCGCGCGGTTTAGCCGATTTGAGACTCTTTGACTCAAAGAACAATCTCGTTGCGTTCATCGTCCAACAACAAATTGTCCAGCGCAAAGAACGTTCGACGGCCAAACGATCGATCGCTTCTCCCGAGCTCAAATTTCTCGAAGCCAATGGCCTGGAGATCAGTTTTTCGATCGCCCCCGAAAAATCGCCAGGGCCACTGAACGGCCTGCTGATTCGAACTGGTCTGCGGGAATTTGAGCGCCGAGCAAATCTTGATTGGGACCAAGGAAAAGGCGAATGGACCAAACTCGCCAGCGATGTCTTGCTGTACGACTACAGCTCGGTGATCGACCTGCGCAATCTGGAGATTCGACTCCCTCAGCCTCTGGAAATTCGCCAGCTCTCCAAGTTCCGGCTGACTATCGACAAGGTGACAGAGGCACAGGAAAGCCAAGTGGTCGAATTGACGCGGCGACTGCGGGGCGCGAACGAGGAGTACCGCGAAGAGCGGCTGCTGGTCAATCGCCAGCCCTTTCGGATCGAAGGCCTGGAATCCTCGCACGAGACGACGCGCACTGTCGATGACTCTCCGCTGAAGTCGAACTATCCCGTCAAACTTATCTCGCAGGAAGACCTTAAGGAATCGCGTTGCACCGTCTTGGCGATTGAGTCGCAAGGCGAGCCGCTAACTGGATTTCAATTACAAACCGCGGACGACAATTTTTCGCGGGCGGTCGTTATCGAAGCGCGAGAGCCGATCTCGGAAAATGGAAATGAGACTTTTCGCGAGGTTGCTAAAGGGACGATCTCGAAAGTTCACCTACCCGGTGCGGAACTCGACCGAATGGAACTTTCCTTGCCCGAGACCAGTTCAAGCTCTTATCGCCTGATAATCTTCAACTTGGATAGCCAACCAGTGAAGATTTCCAGTGTGACAGCGACCGGGAACAACTACCAGCTCTTCTTTCTTGCCCAACCGGGCGAAAGCTACCGAGTTGAGTATGGCGGGGGCGAAGTTGAAAAGCCGAGCTTCGACACGGTTGCCATTTCAACGGCGCTCCAAAAGCGGCTGGAGTCGCTGCCCGCCAAACTTGGCGAAGCAACGAAGGTTGAGACCGAAGCTACCCCAAAACCCAGGAGTTGGACGATGCCAATCTGGGTTTTCTGGCTGGTCGCAGCTTGCTTGGTCGCGCTGATCGGCAGTGGACTGTACAGCGCTGCCAAACGCGTCGACGGATTGGAGTGAGCGGTTCTGCTTTGTCTACAGCGACTCAGCGCAACGGCTTGCCCTCGACAGGCTGGCCGTTGGTTGTCAGGATCTGCAGCTCATGAGCCCGGTGTGGGCCGGCGTATTTCCAGACGATTTGCTTATCCGGAGTCAGCTCAAAAATCTTGATCACACCTTCTTGTTCCGGGGCGTGGTAGCTGGCGATCACCGTGTTGCCATTGGGCAAGCGCTGAGCACCACAGGGGTCATCGAACGGCTTGCCAGCAACATCTTCGTTGCTTGCCTTCCAAACGATTCGCCCTTCTGGGTCGAACTCAACTGTCTTATTGCCGTGTGTCAGGTTTACGAGCGTATTGCCATTGGCCAGCCGAATGGCAGTGAACGGCCAGTTCTCGGCGGCTCGGCCACCAAGTTCTTCGCGATCCGTGGTGATCTCGCGGACGACTTTCCCGGTCGGGTCATATTCCTTGACCTTGAAGGCGAGCAAATGCGGGACGAGGTAGTTGCCGTTGGCCAGCTTGCGGGCCATTCGTGTTTGCATGTGACCGTTATCAGTTTCCGGCTGCAGCGGCACGCGACGGCTGACCGTACCATCGGGATCGACTTCCAGTAGCACTGCCTTGGCACCGAGTTCGGTGATCAGGGTTTTGCCATCGTCGAGGCGCTGGACCGTCCCAAGCTCCTGATTGTCTTTCGAGAGCTTGTAATGAAAGACGGTCTCTTTCTTGTCGCGAGTCAGTTCGCGGACTTCATCGGTCCAGCAGATCAGCACATTGCCATTGGCCAGCACGCAACCGTCGCGTGCGCCCCCGCGTCCCGAATTCCAGATTTCCTTGCCATCCTCGTCGAGGATTCCCGTGAAGGTCGGCCCGGCGATGAAAACCGAGTGCCGGGGCGTGTCTTGAGCGAACAAAGGCAAGCAACTTACTAGCAGCAAACAAATTGCAGAAGATACCAATCGCACGATTCAGCTCCTCAAATGATGATCAAGCATTCCAAGCGTATGATATCATGTACGGCGAACAGAGTTTTCAATGAACGCGAACCCAAGTGCTGGTTCTGAATAGACCGGTTCAAGACACGGGGCCCTTGAGCCCGCGAGAGGCCTGAGCATTTGAACTTGTGCGGTCCACAGTTCTCGAACTTTTACACACGCAGCCACGCAAATGACTGTTCAGTTCTGTCAAGAAGGCAATCTCGTCGTCTGAATGGTGTGAGGGGTGAGCATTTCTAGATTGAGTCAAATGCCGACTGACACATGAGCCTTGGTCCTGACGAAAACGAAGAAGCTAGACCGCGTCCGCGATTTGCTACGACCCAGTGGAGCTTGGTTGCTGCTGCTGCGGAGTCGGCGAGCGAATCGAATCGGACTGCGCTGGAGCAACTCTGCCAACAATATTGGCAGCCACTGTACGCGTGGCTCCGTCAAGAAGGATGTAGTCGCGAAGACGCCGAGGATATCGTGCAGTCTTTTCTGCTAGAGACGATCGAAAGCCGCCGCGTGGAACGGGCTGATCCCAACCGAGGACGCTTTCGCACCTTTCTTTTGGCTAGTCTGAAAAACTATCGAGCCAATTGGCGGCGGGGCGAGCGGGCACTGAAGCGCGGGGGAGATGCTCAGCGCGTGCCGCTCGATTTCTCGCTGCTCGGCGGAGACTGGCCAGCTGAGCCGATCGACCAGGAAAGCCCCGACCGCAAATTCGATCGCAAATGGGCGCTTTGCTTGATCGAAAACAGTCTGCAGCGAGTTGCCCAGCGGAGTGGGGCGAAAGGACGTGGGGACCTGTTCGCGCGGCTCCGGCCACTTTTGACGGGGGCCGATGACGCTGATTCGCAGCAACAAGTTGCCTCGGAGTTGGGGCTGACGGTGGGCGCGGTCCGAGTTGCTCTGCACCGCTGGCGCGAGGATTTGCGGCAGGCAATCCGGGAAGAAATTCGCCAAACCGTACTCAATGAACGGGAAATCGACGAAGAACTGGGATACTTGATGGCCGTTTTAAGCGAGTAAGTTTTTTCCAAGATTTCCCGTAACGCCCCAAACCAAACCGTTTAGATCATGATAGAAGCCCCGAATGCGGGGCAAATCATGGCCCCCAGCAATGGGGATGGCTCTGGACCACAAAATCATGGCTAGCTGCAGCACCTGTCAACGCGAAATTCCCTCCGATGCTCCCGGCGGACTCTGCCCCGTTTGCGCCTTCGGGATGGCTCGAAGTCAGGGCAAGAACCCCGCTGACCAGCCAACTCGGGAAATGACCAGCAACTTCCCGGAGCAGTTGCCAACGCCAGAGCTACTCTCGCGGATGCTGCCTCAGTTTGAAGTTCAGGAACTGATCGGAATCGGCGGAATGGGAGCCGTGTATCGGGCCCGCCAACCGAAACTGGACCGCCCGATTGCTCTAAAGATCATGTCCTCGCGTTTTGCCAAGCAGCCGGCGTTCGCCGAGCGTTTTGCTCGTGAAGCCCGCTTACTGGCCCGACTCAATCATCCACACATCGTCAGTGTTTACGACTTCGGCGAGGTCAATGGCTTTTGCTACCTCGTAATGGAGTTTGTCGATGGGATTAATTTGCGACAAGCGATCTCTGCCGGCAAACTCCCCGCCGATGAAGTCTTGCAGATTGTCCAGCAGGTCTGTGAGGCGCTGCAGTTTGCGCATGACCAAGGTGTCGTTCATCGCGATATCAAGCCTGAAAACATTCTGCTCGACCAGCGCGGTCGGGTGAAAATCGCGGACTTCGGCCTTGCCAAACTAAACGCCGATCCGCAAACCCCTGTATCGCTGACCGGTACCCAGCAGGTCCTCGGCACCTTCAACTACATGGCCCCCGAGCAACTGGAGAAGCCGGGCAGCGTCGACCATCGCGCGGACATCTACTCGCTCGGCGTTGTCCTGTACGAACTGCTGACCGGTGAGTTGCCGATCGGACGCTTCCCCTTGCCCGGCGAAAAACAATCACAGTTCGCTCCGCTCGACCAAGTCGTTGCGCGGACATTGGAAAAGGAACCGCAGCGGCGGTACCAACAAGCCAGCGAAGTGCAGACTGCGGTCGAGGTTGCGCGCTCCGATTCACGCTTTCAACCAGTCCAGCCTGCGGGGGGAAGACGTCCCGCAGCCACTCCATTTGTCACTCAGACGCCTCCTGCGGCAGCGCAGCCTTATTCTTCGCCAAGCGTTGCCGAGGCCGTTGTTCCCTTCCGAATAGGCAACCCCTCCACTGGATACAAGACGCAGACGGACGGCATGCTCTCGCTGCAAAAAGACGAACTGGTGATCACATACAGTGCGCGAGATCCCTTTTTCAACACAAAATTACTCGGTCACGACGGTGAACACCGCCTCCCCTTGTCTCAGATTTCGGCGGCCGATTTTAAGGAAGGCTGGTTTGCCCATCCGCTGACGATCAAACACCGGTCGCTGGAAGATTACCGTGGTTTGATCACCGACAAGCGGGGCTCACTCAAGTTTGTGATCGCCTCTGAAGATATTGACGACGCCAAAGTGCTGGTCAATCGGATTCGGGGAGCGATCGGCCAGTCGCCGATTGCCAATCTTTACGAAAAGCCCCAAGAGAAACGAAGTCGTGCCAAACGCCGCTTGCATGGCTTGGGAATCGCGATGTCGCTGGTTGGCTTTGTCAACACAGCCCTCTTTCCGGCGCTGATGATCGCATTATTTTCCTTGCGATCAGGGGTCCCATCGATGCCGCCAGATCCCTCGGTCCCGGAAATTTCTCAGCCTCTTGAGTCAAACGAGGTAACAGAAACGTCTACGTCTGAGTCGGAAGAAATTCGCTCCGCGTTAAAATCAGGAATGCAGCGCACGGAACTAGAAGAGAGAGCATCGGCTTCTCCTTCCAAACAAGACGGAGTTTCAGATCGGCCGGCAGTGACGAATGTCCAGAAGCCAGCCCAGATCATGATGATCCTGACGACCGCAATCTTTTTTGGCATCGGCTTATTGTTGTTATCTGGCGCGCACTGTTTGCTCAACGTTCGCCACTGGCACTGGGCGATCGCGATGTCGATTCTCTGCCTAATCCCCATTCACCCGGGTGCGATTGTTGGCGGGATTGTGGTGGGGATCTGGTCTCTGGTGGAACTGTGCCGCTACAGCAACCGAGTTGCCTTTACGATTGACCCTTACGAGAGCTAACTCTGCGGGGCAAGGAAGAGGGGTAAACACAGAGACGCAGAGAACGCAGAGGAAGCACAAGAGAGGGATTTTTTTGGTTTTTCGTTTAGCCCGTAGCGAAAGCCATCTTCGTTTAGCCCGTAGCCGCTTCTTCGTTTAGCCCGTAGCCGAAGCCCAAAGCCTTCCGGCTTTGGCGCAGGCGAGGTGCAGCGAAGTTGATCTTGGCCCCAGAGCAACGCTTTTCGTTCGGACTCCGGATTGGGATTGATTCTTGCTAATCTTTTGGGACAAACTGCGAATGGTTTGAGAGGGCTCAAGATCTCTGCCTCCCTTTTCGTTCACCTAAATCTTGATTGCGTATGTCGCAACATCTTGCCTGTCACTGCTGCGGCCGAATCCATCGGCTTCCGGAAATGCGCGCTGACCAAACGGCGGTCTGTACCCGGTGTCGATCGGCGCTGACTCGGCAGGGAACCGCGCGGCAATCGGCCAGCCGAACTGCGGCTGCTGCTTTGGGTGCCTTCATCCTGTTTTGGCCAGCCGTGCTCTTGCCAATCCTCAAAATTGAGCGGCTTGGGATGAGCAGCCAATCGAGCGTCCTCGGCGGGATCCTCGACTTGCTTCATCACGGCAGCTGGTTCGTCGGTTCGGTCTTGCTTCTATTTTCAATCATCTTCCCTCTGGCCAAGATCATCCTCTTGCTGGAGCTCTCCTGTTTACAGCTGCTTGGCCAGCGACATAAAGCGATCACGCTGCGGCTGATGGAACACCTCGGCAAATGGAGCATGCTCGATGTGATGCTGCTCGCGCTGCTGGTGATGCTGGTCAAACTCGGCAATCTGGTTGAGTTCCATCTCGGCCCGGCCGTGTTCGCCTTCATTGGTTGTGTCACGATGAGCATGATCGCTTCGCTCTGCTTTAACCCCCACTCGATCTGGGAGGAAAACGAATGACGTCGGAAGAGTTTCCCCAAGCCGAAGTTGTATCGCGTCGAAGCACTGCGGGAGGACGATTGGCTGTCTCCAAAATGTGGCTCGCTACTCTCGCCTGTCTGGCGGGAGCAATCGCTCTGGTCTGGTACTCGCTTGAGCCAGCAGGGACTAAGATCACGCTTCGGTTTCAGGAAGGACACGGGCTGAAACCGGGCGATGCGCTTCGCAATCGAGGAATTGAGGTCGGACGAGTGACCAGCGTCGAGCTGGACAAAGATCTCGCCGGCGTCGAAGTGCACGCTGAACTGGCGCCGGCTGCCAAACCGCTGGCTCGCGAGGGAACTCGGTTTTGGATTGTGCGGCCGACGGTCGATGTGACGGGAATCAGCGGTCTGGAGACTGCCGTCGGATCGAAATACATCGCCGTTTCTCCGGGCGCAAGCCAAACTGGCCAAGCACAGTTTGAATTTACGGGAGTCGAGACGCCGCCGATTGATGGCCTCGACAATTCAGGATTGGAAATCGTGTTGCGATCAACAGAGCGGCATGGAATCAATCCAGGCGCACCGGTGACTTGGCGCGGAGTCGAGATCGGACGCGTCCTGAGCTGCGCCCTCAGCCCCGACTCGCGGCATGTCGACATTCGGATCCAAGTCAACGCTACTCACCAGCGGCTAATCAACAGCGCAAGCCGCTTCTGGGTGCTCAGCGGCGTGCAACTGGATGCGGGGCTGACCGGACTGAAGGTCTCGGCCGAGTCACTGGCGACGATCGTTCGCGGGGGAATCGGCGTGATCACTCCCGAAGACAAGGCTGCCCAGCCCGCACGGCCCGGCGATATCTTTGCGCTCTCTTCGGAAGAAGACGAAGACTGGACCGATCAAGCCGCTGCGATCAACTTGCTGGAGTTCGTTCCGCCGACAATGGTCGGTTTAACTGCAACTTGGCAACAAAAGACGTTGGGTTTTACCCGCTCACTGAATCGTACATCACTCGCGGTGCCGGTCGATTCCGATGGAAAAACGGAATTGCTCGTCCCTGCAAGTTTCATCGTCCCGGCAACCGGCAGTCTTGAGGGTTCGTTCAAGGTCGTATTTGACTCGAGTGCCGACCAGTCGCTTGAGTTGCCAGCGAGTTCGATTGACGATGCCCTGATCGCCAGAGTGCCTGTCGTCAAATCGGACCTGGCATCCCTTCCCAAAAATCGCTTGCGAGTCCCTGCGGGACCAGAGGACTGCTTCGTGTCAAGACAAACCAGCAGCGGGGAAACGGTGCTTGAGTCGCTTGGCAAACAGGAACTGAGCCTCGCGGCAGATCGCTGGCTAGTTAGTAAATCTAGCCTCCGGTCACCGCTATGGAACGGCTCTGCGGTACTTGCTGCTAAAGATGGCCAGCTGATCGGGCTGTTCGTCGTCGATGACTCAGGAGCGTATATCGCTCCGCTGAAGTGAGCGATCGGCCCGCCGATTAGTCCTTCCCCTGTTCTTCCCCCGTGACCCCGTAAGAGACCTTCTTACGGGCGTCGGTCCGCGTAAGCACTGCTGAACCGGGGGCTGGCGCGAAGACCCGGCTGACTGTGAATGGGGAACTCAACCCCGCTGCACCTCGCCAACGCCAAAGCTTGACGGCTTTGGGCTCCGGCTACGGTCTAAACGAAAAGCAGGCTATCGGCTAAACGAAGAACCGGGGGGAAACGATGACTGAAGGGATATCGTCTATCGAAGAAGTAAGGCGAGCGCCGAGCTACTTCTTCCGCACAATCGTGTACCAGCAAAAATATTCTTTCGCGAGTTGTTCGAGCGATTTACCTTCGCCGTAGCCGAGCTTATCAAAACACTCTAGCACCCAAGGCTGATCTTCTACATCGAATGCGAGCACTTCAAACCCGGCTTGCTTGAAGGCTTCTGGGCTGAACGGTGACTTGCCATCGGCCCAGGGGATGTACGGCTGGTCAGGGGGATTCTGCGGCGGGCAGATGTTGTAGATCACAAACAGTCCGCCCGGCTCCAATGCCGCAGCGACTTGCTTGAGAAACTCTTCGTCGCTGAGACCGAGATGGACCAATCGCTTGGGATCGACGGTTTGGCCGGCAGGCGGATTAGGGTGAATGTATCCGGACTTGAGTGTGTTCTTACTGGTGATCAGTTGAAAGCCGGCACCTGCCGCTGCGCGGAGCTTTTCTTCCGCGGGCCATTGACCGATATGCAAGGTGACGGTTCCACCGCCAATCGGACCACTGTCTCCCGGCTCGCAGTAGAGAGCCCCTAAGACGGGCTCGACATCGACGCCGTGGGCTTTGAAACCACAATTAGCCAGCAGTTGCAACTGTCCGATGGTGCCACAGCCAAAATCGAGCGCCTTCATCCCCGGCTTCAGCTCAACGAGAGGGCTGGCGAGTTCCAAGACGCGAGCGTAAACCAGCGGCGAACCGTAGGCCGTCTCGAAATAAAACTCGGGGGGGCAATCGCGAAGCGTGAACTCTGCTTGTTGCTCGGCAGAGAGCGTTTCAAATTCTCGCTGCGAGATCGCTCGGGTTTTGTCGTTGCTGCGATAGACCTTTCGCGCCGCTGGCTCTTGCAACTGAGCCGTCGCTGCCAGAAAGTTTTTTGCCAGCTCGGCTTTCACCAAAGGCTTAAGCTTGTCTGCATCCGCTTTTAGCTTGTCGGTGATCTTCTGCGCTGGCTGTGGCGCAGCCTCCTGAGCTCCATTCAAAGGAGCGGACAGAGTCATCCAAATCAGCCCGATCATCACCAACTGCTTGTGCATGGCCTTATTGTCCTTGGAAAGCTGCGCTGAACACGTTGCCGCAAAGTATGTTTGGCGATTCTAAGCTCACCGTTTGTTAAAAGCTGCGCCTTGTACAGACCATAGTGCTCGACTGGAAGCCAATCAGCGGTAGGCCCCAGAGAGAAAAGGCTACCTGGCCAACTGCAGGCTGGCCAATTCAATCCGTTCACTCAATAATCAGAGTCGTTCGAAAAAGGTTGGTTCCGCAGGGGAGCAAGTTGAATGGCCGAGCAATTGGTCCTCGCCAAACTGGGCGCGGGACCGGAAATTTTCTACAGCATTCAGGGTGAAGGGCAAACGGCCGGTTATCCCAGCGTGTTCCTCCGGACCAGCGGTTGTAACTTGCAGTGTTATTGGTGCGATACCGATTACACCTGGAATTTTGAAGGGACGCCGTACGTTCACCAGAACGACCAACTCCCGGGCTACCAGAAGTTCTCGCGCGCAGCCCACCAGTGCCGACTTTCGATCGACCAAGCGGCCGGCGAAATCGGACGTTATCCCTGCCTGAACATAATCTTCACTGGTGGCGAGCCTTTGCTGCAAGGCACCGCGCTTGCTGCTCTCATGCGGCACCTACGTGAACTGAATTCGAATTACCGCTTCGAGTTTGAAACCAACGGAACGAGGAAACCAAGTCCCGAGATCGAGGCTTTCGAACCGCGCTACAATGTCTCGCCAAAGCTGTCTAACTCGCGGCTGGCAGCCGACCAACGACTGGACGAGGAAGTGCTCCGCTTCTTTGCTCAATGTCCGCGTGCCACATTCAAATTCGTTTGTCAAACGGAAGCCGATATCCACGAGGTGCGCCAGTTGGTCGACCAGATCGGCATCCCGGCCGAGCGAGTCATCTTGATGCCCGAAGGGACGAGCCCCGAGCAACTCGCCGAGCGCCGCAGCTGGCTGATCGGTAAATGCCTCGAGTTCGGCTATCGCTTTTCCGATCGAATTCACGTCGCCGTCTGGGGTCATCGGCGGGGAGTCTGAGCCAAGTCCAATACAAATGCTAGTGCAGCATTGACAAGCGGAATCCATCTCATTCCAAATCGGGATCCGACTCCACTTTCAAAGCTCTCGCCAGAGAGGGATCTTGCTCCAGTAGCGGCACCTCCAGAAAACTGCTGGACTCGGACTCGGCGTGGTAGTCCAGCAGCTTGAGCAGCGCCGCTCGGAGTTCGCTTTCACCGACCGTTTCGCTCTCAACAAACAGTCGCTGAGCCGTTCGAGATTGAAGCTCGATCGATTTCAGAAAAAGTTGTTCCAGCCGTTGGGATTTCATCGCCTGCCTGCGCAGAGAGGGAGCAAAGAATCAGCGAAGATCGGGACTATTGGTGCATATACAGCGTTGAACTGGCGCAGGTCGTCCCACAGAAAAAATGTTTTTTCGCCCTTAGCCAAAGTGCTTTTCTCGGCTGAAATGTGGGGGAAATCCGCCAAATTTGGCTGAGAGTTTCTCGCGGATATACAGCCAAGTAATTCAAAAAATGAATTCACGTGAAAGACTTTTTGAGCATCTACGCCCCATTAAACAAGCCTTCGGACCGCACGCTTCCAGTGGGTCCTTGGCGAGCAATTGATGAATGGCATCGGCTGGCCGGTCGATCTCTAAATTTGCATCGACCGCTACTCGCCCGAACATCAAACGCAAACTCGTCGGCGCCAGTTCCAAAGTCACTTACCATTAATGGTGGAGCTAATTTCCCGAGGGCCTCGCGTGTCACCTCCGCGAGTTCGCGATGTCGCATGCGATTAAATCGCACCAGGCCTTCGCAAGACCTCAAGCGGCGAAATCGCCTGGCCCCCCCCGGAGCTTTTCAGCCTGCTCATCGCATTTCTCTGATAAGCATTTCTTCTGCTTTGCCTCGCAGGATTGCTGAAACAATCTTGCATCAGGACAAAAATCGTTGAACCGGGGTGCTCGCTAAGCCGAATTCTATTCCCCACGCGCGAAAGAGAGGGATTACAATGCGCTGCAAGTCTCCACACTCTCTTCAGGTCGCGACGATGCGTTTGGCTTGTGTCCTAGTCAGCCTGCTCCTTAGCTGCCTCGTCGCAGAGAGTCCCTGCGCGGGAGATGACGATTTCGCTTTCTTCGAATCCCGAATCCGGCCGCTGCTGACCGAGCATTGCCTTTCCTGTCACGGTGGCGAAAAGACGAAAGGCGGGCTTTCCCTCGACTCGCGCGATGGCTGGCTCAAAGGCGGTGACTCGGGGCCGGCCATTGTGCCGGGCAAACCAGAGGAAAGCCTGCTTCTGAAAGCTGTCCGGCACGAAGAACTGGAGATGCCGCCGGAGAAGCAGCTTTCGTCACGCGAGATCGCTGACCTTGAAGAGTGGATCCGCAGCGGAGCTTCCGACCCGCGGGTTGCCGGAGAGCGCCTCGGCGGAATGCGCATGGAAGAGGCTCGCGAGTGGTGGTCATTCCAGCCGCTGGCTCGGCCAGCTCAGCGTCTGACTTCGGAAAGCATCAATGCGTTGCTGGACCGGGAACTCAAACAGCACCAGCTGATTCCCTTGCCACCAGCCGACAAACGCTCGCTGATCCGCCGCGCGACTTACGACCTGACTGGTTTGCCGCCGACTCCCGCGGAGGTTGCCGCTTTTCTCGCCGACAACTCGCCAGACGCGTTTAACAAAGTCGTCGATCGACTGCTCGACTCTCCGCAGTACGGCGTACAGTGGGGGAGGCGCTGGCTCGATGTTGTGCGGTACGCCGATACGGCTGGCGAGAACACCGATAGGCCGCTTCCTCATGCTTGGCGTTATCGCAACTGGGTTTTTGATTCGCTGAACCGCGACCTTCCGTTTGACGAGTTCACGCGACTGCAACTGGCAGGTGACCTGATTGCCGCAAAGGGTACGGATGAGCAGCGCCGCGATGGAATTATTGCGACGGGTTACTTGGCGATCGCGCGCCGCTTTGGACACGACCTCGACCAGGAAACTCACCTGATGCACGAGGATGTGATCGACAACCTCGGCAAGAGTTTCGTCGGGTTGACTCTGGGCTGTGCTCGCTGCCACGATCACAAATACGACCCGATGACGGCATCAGACTACTACGCACTCTATGGGATTTTCTCCAGCACCAAGTTTGCCTTTCCCGGATGCGAGGCCAAAGGCCAGCCTCGCGACCTGGTGCCGCTGCTGACGACAACTCAAATCGATGAGCAACTCGCGCCGTGGCGAGCCGAAGCCGCAGTGCTCGAACAACAAAAGCTCGAACGACAAGCGGCGATCGAACGGCAAACAAAAGTCTTTCGCGAGGCTACAGCGGGGCACACCCGGCAGTTGGCGAATGGAAAAGTTGCTGAAGGCAGCGAAGCCGTTTTGCTTGGCTCCGATGGAAAGCCACTCGAAACGATTTCGATTCGCAAGGGTGAACTTCTGGTTTTGTCTGTTTCCCCCAACGGAAATCACGGCGCGGATTCGACGCTGGTCGAATGGACCATCACTCATTCGGAGGAGCCGCAACAAGTCTGGCGTGCCAAGGATCTCTCGAGCGACCTGCTGGCTGGAAACCCCAAAGCTACTTCGGACGGTGCGCAATGGGTCTTCATGCAACTCGGCGAAGAAGGCCCGGTACCATTGCTTGATCGACGCACGACAAACGGCGGCGCGGATGCAATCCCATCTTGGAGTATCGGCAGCGAACCATCCGTGTTTGCTAACCGCTCCGACCAAACAGTAGAACTCTGGACCAAATTCCCACCTCGATCACTCTTTCTTCATCCCGGCGAACAGCGCCCCGTTGCGATCGGCTGGATCGCTCCCTTGGACGCAACGCTCTCACTCTCTGGAAAAATCGCCGATATTCATCCGGCGCCCGGACTCGATGGCGTTTCGTATGAGTTGACCCACTACACGCTGGGCGCCCCTGACTCGCACTCCGTTAGCACAAGCTCTGATCTTGTTTCCCCGGGTGACCAACTCCTCACCCTATTCGCCGCCCATCAGCTCCCCGTCGGCTCTCCATCTCCGCAGCCCACGCTACCTATTGCCTACGGTGTCGCTGAGGGGACGAGTAACGACGCGCCGCTGCAACTCCGTGGCGAGCCAGAGCAACTTGGACCACCAGTCGCGCGCCGCTGGCTGGAAGTTCTCGGCGGCACGCTTCTGCCGGCTAACTCCGGCAGTGGCCGCAAAGAACTGGCGGAGTGGATTATCACCAGTCCGCTGTTTGCTCGCGTACTCGCCAACCGTGTTTGGCAGTGGCATTTCGGAGCCGGACTGGTGCGAACACCCAACGATTTCGGATCTCGGGGTGAACTGCCAACTCATCCCGAGTTACTCGCAGCGCTCGCTGCGGAACTTGTCGCGAACGGCTACCAGCTCAAACCGCTGCATCGACTGATCATGCATTCCGAAGCCTATCAGCGGAGCAGTCTTGCGGAAGAAGCACTGATCGAGGCCGACCCGGAAAATCTTTACCTTGCTCGCTTCTCGCGGCGGCGATTGACGGCAGAAGAAATTCGCGACAGCCTGCTGCAAGCCAGCGGCAAGCTGGACCTCTCACCAGCCGAGGCTCATCCCTTTCCGCCTGAGTCGAGTTGGGGCTTCACCCAACACGAACCGTTCAACGCCGTTTACGACAGTAATAAACGCAGTCCGTTTCTCATGGTCCAGCGGCAGCGGCGGCATCCTTTCCTAGCCCTATTCGATGGGGCTGACCCAAATGCGACTACACCGCAGCGACAGCAAACCAATGTCTCAACTCAAGCACTCTACTTCCTCAACGATTCATTTTTTCACGAACAAGCCCAAGCGGTTGCGGCTGATCTTCTAATGTGTGAAGCCGTGGAGCGGCCGAAAGAGTTGTACGGCCGGCTACTACAGCGACCTGCAACCAACTCCGAGCGTGACAAAATTAACCGGCTTGTTGATAGCTACCCCGGAAGTGAGCAGGAGAAGTGGGCCGCAGCGGCTCGCGTGGTGCTGGCTAGTAACGAATTTCTGTTTGTGGACTGATGCCCATGAGACAACTTGAGCCTTCACGCCGCGAACTACTTCGCTCTGCTGCGGCTTCGTCGCTGCTTTTTCCCGGGATTCTTCAGCAATTGCTGATCGATGGCGGGGATTCGCTGAGTGAGCGGCAACCTCATTTTCCGGCCCGAGCCAAACGCGTCATCTTTCTTTTCATGACGGGCGGCGTATCGCATGTCGACTCATTCGATCCCAAGCCGGCCCTGACGCGCGACCACGGAAAAGAGATTAAGGCCGATCACCCCGAGATCAAGAACCGGCCAGGCTATGAGCGGATTTTCCTCAAACGCCCACAATGGGAATTCGCGCCTCACGGCCAATCAGGGATCGAAGTCAGCACCCTGTTCCCGGAAATCGCCGCTTGCGTCGACGATTTGGCGGTGATTCGATCGATGCATACTTCGCACTCGAACCACTACAACGCGACGCTGGGGATGCATACCGGGTCATTCAACCAGTCGCGGCCGAGCATCGGATCGTGGCTCACCTATGGTCTTGGGACCGTGAATCAAAACCTGCCTGGCTTTGTGGTGATCGCGCCGCGGCAAACTTACGCTGGGACCCAAGTTTACGCGAGCGACTTTTTGCCTGGCGCGCATCAAGGGACGCTGGTCGTTCCAGGAGGCGAGCCGATTCGAAATGTCAGCCCGCGAACGCCGACTGCCCAGCAGCAACTCGAACTCCAGCTGCTGCGGGAACTGAATGAAGAGCATCTGGGCCCGAGGACTGCAGACGCGGCCCTTTCGGCGCGTTTGCAGTCATTTGAGACGGCCTTTCGGATGCAGATGGCCGCGCCGGAAGCGTTCGATTTTTCTGGCGAGACTGCGGAGACTCTGTCGAGTTATGGTTTGCAGCCCGGACAAACGGAGGGTTTTGGCTGGCAATGCCTCGCCGCGCGGCGGCTCGTCGAACGGGATGTGCGTTTTGTTGAGCTGATCGATACGGGTTCGTCGAATAACTGGGACGCGCATGGCGATATGCTCTCGCATGAGCCGCTCGCCAAGAATGTCGATCGGCCGATTGCGGCGTTGCTGAAAGATCTGAAACAGCGCGGACTACTGGAAGACACATTGGTGGTTTGGACTACGGAGTTCGGCCGAACACCGTTTAATAATCAGGCTGATGCCAAGGGTCGTGAGCATCATCCTTGGGCCTTCAGCAGTTGGCTGGCTGGTGCTGGCATTAAGCCCGGGACTGTTTATGGCGAAACCGACGAGCATGGCTTGCGGGTCGCTCGCGATGGCGTGCATGTCCACGACTTCCATGCCACGATCCTGCACCTGATGGGCTTCGACCACGAGCGGCTGACCTATCGCCATAGCGGCCGCGACTACCGGCTGACGGATGTTTCCGGCCAAGTGGTTAGCGGTTTGCTTTCTTGAGGAATTCACCGCTTCGGGAGAAAACTCTCGCTCTCGTCCAGCGTTGCCCATACGACTATTTTCAAGATTTATTGGGCTGCAGAAAAAATTCTTGAACCAAACTCATCCCTCGCCAGTCTTTAAGGGCATGAGCACCACCAATCTGATTGCTAAGTTTGCTGAGCTTGGGGCACGCGCCAGGTTTCGCCCACTCCGGCCCCGCCGCTGGAACTCAAATCGTTTTGTGTTGATTGATATCGGAAACGACCGCCGCGGAGAATTTTTCGACATTCAGGCGGCGGACAGCGTCGAGCTGGAAGTGCTCGATGTCCAACCGCGAGATCGGCACTTGCTCCTGATGTCGCGGGAACCGGCACCCAGCCGCAACACCCCTGAGATCAAGAACAAGTTTCTTTGCGGACATGATGAACGGCACTGGTTTGTTGCGGGGGTCCCCGAAGCAGCGCCCGTCAGTAGTGTGGTAACGGCAATGGAAGCCTTGAAGCCGGCAGCCGTCCGAGAACTGGAGCGGGGCCTGCGCGGCAAGCGTGAACGACGCCTCGGGCGAAAGACTCCGACGTTTAAGCGACAGGGTGAGTGGTTCTTCATTCCCGACCCGGAATTAAAAGTAGATTCACGGCTCGTTCTGCGCGACGAGCCACTGCGACGCGGATCCGGTAAGCCGCATCACTGTGAGCTGCTCTATCGAAGCCGGGGAACGACCGTCTATGTCAACTTCCGTTACCCGAACGGGCTGACCGAACAAGAGCGCGCCGCGTTGATACGCAGGGAACCAGAAGCCGCTAAATGGCCGTGGCAAGTACTGCAGCGCGATCCGGTCACCTACGTTCAAGGCCGCGTCAGTCACGCCGACCATGCGACGATTCGGCTGGATGGCTGGCATCGCGTGCTGATGAACACCGAAAACCAATCCCGCGCCCGCGAGTCGGTCGCCTTTCTCGACTAACCTCGCAGCAGAAAAAAACGCCTTGAATCCGGATCGCGTGGCTCAAGGCTATTTGTCCGGGAAGACTTGCTTCCAGTCCTGCTGCATGTCGATTACGGTCCAGCCCCGCTGTGCGGCTGCGTCGAGCGCCTTGTCGAGTTTCCCAACGTGGGACTGGCGATCATAAGCTACTTCGCGCTGGCTGTCGGTGTGATGCAGGATCAAGGCAAACCGAGGGCCCGCTCCGGTTGTCGTGTACTCGAGCATTTCAAAGTCGCCATCCGAATTTCCGGCAGCGAAAATCGGGCGGCGGCCAATTTGGCGATGTATCCCGACGGGCTTCCCCGCTTTGTCGTCGATGAAGTCGATCTCGGGTAAACGGACCAACACAGGCCGACCTTCGCGGAGCTCGTACTTCAGCTTGATGCTGCTGCCGATCACTTGCTCGGGTGGAATCCCATACACTTCCTCGGCCCAGGGCCGCATGAGTTCGACGCCCCCCCCGGAGACGATATACGTCTTGAACTGGTGAGCTCGCAGGTAATCAAGCAATTCCCGCATCGGCTGGTAAACACACTCGGTGTAGGGTCGCTGATAGCGCGGATGCTTGGCACTCGCGATCCAATCTTTGACGACTTTCTCAAACTCCTCGCTGGTCATCCCGGCGTGGGTAGCCAAGAGCAATTCCATCAGCCCGCGCTCACCTGCAGCGCCGAGTGCTTTGAGGTCGCCATTCAGCACGGCATTAAACGGGGGCTGCTCTTTCCACTCTGGATGCTCTGGAGCGAGCGCTTTGACCCGGTCAAGGATAAACGCCAACTGCACATACATTGGTTGCTCAGACCAAAGCGTTCCATCGTTATCGAAGACGGCGATCCGGTCAGACTCTGGAACAAAGTCGGGCGAGCCGGGAGTCGTCACCCGCTCGACAAACGACTCAATCGCTTGACGTGTCTTCCCATCGTTCCACGAAGGTAACGTTTGCTGGGCAACACTTAGGCTTGTCAGGCAAACAAGCGCCAGCCAACTGAGCACGAATCTGCGGGTCAACTTCATTTGGTCCACTCCCAAAAAAAGGCCATGCCCCGCACGGCGAGACACGGCCAATTTAACTTTTCAGCAAATCAAAAACTATCGGCTACCGGTCGAGCTGCGGAGCTGTTCTTCAATCCGACTGAGATTCCACGAACCGGGCTTTTGGCTCGGCGGGAATTCTTCCATCGTCTTGAGGAACTGCATCGCCAAACCCTGAATTGGGATGATGATAAATGCCCGGTCGATATACCAATCTTCGTAGGTATTCGAGCCGATCTTGGCTTTCTCAAACGGGTCGCGACGGAGGTTGTAAAGGTCCGGAGCGCGGAGTTCGACGAACGGCTCTTTCCAAATCTGCAGCCGATTCGCTCGGTTCTCCAGGAACACGACCTTCCAGTCTTTGTAGCGGGCGGCCATCACTTGGCCCTCGTCGCCAACGTACCAGAACTCGTTCCGCGGCGAGGCTTCGGCCTTGCCCATGAAGTAATCCAGCATGTTGTAGCCGTCGATGTGGTTCCGGTACTTGCGTCCGTTGAGCTCAACGCCGCTCTTCAACTGGTCTTTCACATCTGCATTACCAGCAACTGCGGCCAGAGTAGGCAACCAGTCTTCGTGGGAAACGATGCCGTTGAGGGTGATACCAGCAGGGAAACGGCCGGGCCAGCGAACGAAGCAGGGGACGCGGAAAGCGCCTTCCCAGTTCGAGTTCTTCTCGCCATGGAACGGAGTCGTACCGGCATCGGGCCAAGTGTTGTAATGCGGGCCATTGTCGGTCGAGTAAATGACCAACGTATCCTTAGCCAGACCGAGTTCATCCAGCAGCCCGAGCATTTCACCAACGTGTCCGTCGTGCTCAACCATGCCATCGCTGTACTCATCCTGGCCGGAGATGCCACGGTTTGCTTCCTTGACGTGAGTACGGAAGTGCATTCGGGTCGCATTCCACCAGCAGAAGAAGGGCTTGCCGGAAGCGTTCTGTCGCTTGATGAAGTCCTTGGCCATCGCCAAAGTCTCTTCGTCAACCGTTTCCATTCGCTTCTTGGTCAGCGGTCCGGTGTCCTTGATTGTCTGGCCACCCTTGCCGTCGGCAAAGCAATGCAACACGCCGCGCGGTCCAAACTTCTTGCGGAATTCAGGGTCCTTCGGGTAGTCAAGGTTTTCAGGTTCTTCTTCGGCATTGAGGTGATAGAGGTTGCCGAAGAATTCATCAAAGCCTTGCATGGTGGGAAGATGCACATCGCGGTCGCCCTGATGGTTCTTGCCGAATTGACCAGTGGTATAGCCTTGAGATTTCAGGATGGTAGCGATCGTCACATCGCTCAACTGCCAGCCTTGTTCGGCTCCAGGCATGCCGACCTTCGTCATCCCGGTTCGCACGGGAACGTTTCCACCGAGGAAGGCGGCTCGTCCGGCCGTGCAGCTCTGTTGTCCGTAGTAGTCGGTAAACGAAAGACCTTCTTTGGCAATCCGGTCGATGTTCGGGGTCTTGTAGCCCATCATGCCACGGTTGTTGTAGCTGACGTTCCAAGTGCCGATGTCATCGCCCCAGATAACCACGATGTTCGGTTTCTTCTGCGGCTGCTGTGCCGATGCAGTCTCGGCAAAACAGGCCACCAGGCCCGTCACCAACAGTGCGGCAGCGGCGAGCTGTCGCCAATTCAATTTCCTCATTGAGCTTTCCTTTCGAGATAACTTGGTTGGGCGGGGTAAAGGACGCCGACCACATCTCGATTCTCTCCCCTGCAAGCGAGGGAGAGGAATTGACCTGCGGGGCGACATGCTTTGCCCTTTCGTGCTAAACCGGGGCTATCCGCTCCGGACACTGAACAATCTAAGGCAAATCGCCGTCGATTTCCAATTCCCCAGCGACCCGAACGAGGTCGGCGAGCGAGGAGACCTGCATTTTTTCCATAACTTGGGAACGGTGGGCTTTGACCGTTCTCTCGGCAATCCCCAGCGAAGCGGCGATTTGTTTGTTGAGCCTACCCTGGACAACCTGCCGGAAAATCTCCCGCTCCCGGTCGCTCAGCGACTGATAACAGCCGCGGAGAAAATCGGCTCGTTGCTGCTGTCCGCTCTGCTGACGACAAACCTCGAGCGCGTTTTCCACGGCGGCGAGGAGCGACTCCCCTTGAACTGGCTTGGTCAGAAAATCGATCGCCCCAGCCTTGATCGCCTGCACGCTCATCGGGATGTCGCCGTGCCCGGTGAGAAAAATAATCGGTAAACGGTTTCCTTGGCGAGCGAGGGCCGACTGCAGTTCTAGCCCACTCGGCCCGGGCATCCGCACGTCGAGCACGATACAGCCAGGCCCCGCTCCGGGGTCGGCGATCAAGAACTCGCCCGCGCTGCTGTAGCTGCGCACTTCATAGCCAGCCGCCTGCAGCAGTCTGGCAACCGCTTTGCGAAGCGAGTCGTCGTCGTCAATCAAGTGAATCAAGGACTCGGGACTATTCATCCAGTAACTCCAGCCGAATTTCGAGGCTCTAGAGACTTCATTTCTATACGGTTGGACAGAATCGGCAAGGCGAAGCGAAACGTCGAACCCTGCCCTTCAGTGCTCTCAACCCAAATCCTGCCGCCGTGTTCTTCGACAAGCGAACGGGAGATTGCGAGCCCCATCCCCATCCCCTCCGGTTTTGTGGAAAAGAATCGCTCAAAGATTTTTGGCAGCCGCTCGCGTGAGACTCCCGCACCGGTATCCGACACCGAAACGATCACTTCGCCATCGGCCTGTTCGGTTTTCAATCTCAAGCGTCTCTCTCCGCTCGTCTGAGCCATCGCTTCCATCCCGTTGAGCATCAGATTCAGCATGATTTGCTGCAGGTGAACCTTATCCCCTAATACCATGGCGGCATCGGGGGACAATTCTGTGCCTACTTCGACGCGTCGCCGCTGGGCTTCCGTCCTGAGAATGAAAATCACCTCGTTGACTACTGAATTGAGATCGATCGGCTGGCGTTCGACATCTCCTTGCCGCAGCAATGTTCGGAGTCTGCGAATCACTTCACTGGCGCGCAAATCATCATTGCGAATATCCTTGAGAATCTGCCGCACTTCATCGAGTGGCGGGGAAGGCTTTCGCAACAGCAGTTCGGCTGCGTCGGCGTTGCTGAGGATCGCACCCAGCGGCTGGTTGATCTCGTGCGCAATTGAAGTCGTGAATTCGCTTAAGACGGCCAATCGGGAAGCGTGGACCAGTTCCCGGCGAGCCTCTTCCGCTTTCTTACGTTCGGTGTTATCCGTAATCGCCACCAGCGCAAGCAGCCCGCCCGCGGACTCGATCGGAGTCAGTCCGACTTCCAGCGGAAATTCGCTGCCATCCTTGCGGAGACCGAACATTTCAGTGCCGCTGGCAATCCCTCTCAGCGCCGAGGACGCGAAGAACTCGCGCAGCGACTCGCCTGCCAGAGCACGCAGTCGCTGGGGAAAGAGCCGCTCCCAAGTTTGACTTAGCAGCTCAGCTTGTTGATATCCAAACAGTCGCTCGGTTTGCGGATTGACCTGTGAGATCTCTCCTTCCCGGTTGACCATCAGGATAGCGCTGGGAGTCGAATCGACGACCAGCCGAAATCGCTCCTCAACTCGCCGACGCTCATCCATTTCGCTGAGCAAGAGAGAATAGGCCTTTCGGCGCTCGGCAACCCCGGCGGCCATAAACAGCAGGGGCAATGTGACCGCGAGGAGAAACAGTTGCAACTGAAGAACTTGATCTTCGGGCCTGCCCGGAGCAAACGGACCGCGGTCATTGATCGCGTTCCAAGTCGAGAGGTAAGCGATCACCAGCAAAGCCCAACACGCGCCGGCGACTTCGAATCTCAGGGCAGCCCAAAGCAGGAACGGCACCGGTGCGCAGACCAGCGCAGGAATCGTGTTGGCATCGGCTGGAGTCGTGAAGACCCAAATGCCGACCCCAATCAGGGAGATTGCCAAAGCGAGCGCCTCGGCGCGAACTTGCCAAGACGCCGTGCGAATCCAAGTGAGCCCAGAGAGAAGCGTCGTGGCAAACGCCGGAGTGCCAATCAGCAATCCCAAAGCAATACAGAGAAACGACCGCAGCGCCGTAGGCCAGACATCGGGCTTTCCGCTTAGCCAGCGGATAGCATCAGCCGGAGTCGATGTCGCCAGAGGAATTAGCAAACCGGCAGCGACGACGAACAGGAGCATCGAGGCAACATTACTGAAGGGCGTAGCGCCGGAAAGACGCCGAATCAAAATGGCTCCGGCAGCTACCGTTACAAAATGAAATTGCGCGGCGAGCAGAGCAACAAGTTCGGGTACTTCGCGGTCGCCGTAGTAAGCCGCATACCCGGCAACGCTCAGCCCGATGTGAATCTGCCACCAATGCCGAATCGGCATCACCAGCAGCACGCTGAACGTCAGCGCGCCGGGGATCCAAAGCGTGGTTCGCTCATAAGGTGGAAACCGGAGCAGAAAGGTGAGCCGCTGCAACGAAAAGAAGAGAACGGCAAATAAGACCATTACCAGTGCGGCGCGAACCGGGCCGCTGAGCCATGCCTGAGCAGCTTGACGTTCCAGTTTCAGGTCGACTTCTGAAGCCAAAGCTCTCACCTGAAAAACAGATTGCCCCTGAATCTCTTCGCAACAGGGCAACAGTCTACTTCAGCCCGCATCTGATTCAAGTTGACTGGACTTGGATCGCCGCTTGATTCAAATGGCGAGTCTGCGGTCGACTTTCAAACCAGAGGCCAATTGAGGAGCGAAGCTTGGCCCTTGAGCTTCGAGGGAATCCCCGACCGCTGGCTCTAGAAAAACGCGTCTGCCGGACGGAATAGAAAGCGGATCGCGCTCTCGCTGAGATTGCCTTTGCCACGTCGAATCTCTCGTCCTTCGCTGTAAAAGATAAAAGCAGGGACCGACTTTACGCCCAGATTGGCGGCCCGGATTGGCGAATCCTGAATGTCAATCGTTTCGATACTGTAGCCCTGTTTTTTGAGGCGAGCGACCGCTCCCCTCGTCCACTGACAGGCTCCTCATCGCGGGGACGTGATGTAAATCATGTAGCCGTTTTCTGGACGAGGAGTCATCCGCTGACTGATCGACTCGTAGTTGGTCCCCAAAACAGCCAGTACGGGAAGCAGAAAGGCCGAAGCAATCATGATCGCCAGTTTATTGGGACAGTGCATAGAGTTCCCCTTGCTTGGCTTGCCAAAGCAATTGCAACTTATTCGAAGCCTAAAGAAAGCCTAAGTCGACTCCGAGCCGATGAGAGGTGGATTTTGGCCAATGGAAAAATATCAGGGATTTTAGAAGTAAAAACCCTTTCGTTCGGCAGCTTGCGCGGCGCAAATGGGCGGCTTTCATGTGGTTGCTCGCAGCTTCAATCCCGCCTGCCTACCTCGCCGCCTCTGCGCAGCATCTCAACTGGCCTATTTCCGGGATCCGTTTGCAAAGATTTACGGCTCTATGACGAACTTGGTATTATTCAAAAAACTCCCTGGAGCAACATGTCCGCACGTTTAGCCATCAAAGCCCTTAACCTTCGGAAATCCTTTGGAGCGATCCCCGCCGTCCAGGGGCTTTCGTTGGAGGTTTTCCCCGGCGAAACCCTGGGCCTTCTCGGACCCAACGGGGCCGGCAAATCAACTTCGATTCAGATCCTGACGGGACTGCTGCAGCCCGACTCTGGCGAGGTCGAGGTGGCCGGCGGTAACCCGCATGACCCCTCTGTGCGCATGCGGCTGGGGGTCGCGCCGCAAGCTTTGTCGCTCTACGAGGAACTGACCGCTGCCGAAAATCTCTCGTTCTTCGGTAACCTCTACAACTTGGCGGGGAGTCAACTGCGGGACCGCATCGCTTGGGGGCTGCAGTTTGCCGGCCTACAGGATCGCGCTCGGCACCGAGTCAGCACCTTCTCCGGCGGAATGAAGCGGCGGCTGAATCTAGCCATCGCGATGCTCCACGAGCCGGAAGTGCTTTTCCTCGACGAGCCGACGGTCGGCGTCGATCCGCAGTCGCGGAATCACATTTTCGAAAGCATCGCGCAGCTGCGTTCGTCCGGGCTGACGATTCATTATACAACGCACTACATGGAGGAAGCGCGGCGACTGTGCGACCGCGTCGCGATCGTCGACCACGGCAAACTCTTGGCCCTCGATACCGTTCCGGCACTAATCGCGACCTACGGTGGAGAGAGCCAGATTCAAGCCGAAGTCGCACAATGGCCAGTTGAACTCAGCAGCAGGGCGACCGTCGAAGCGGGAATTCTGCGCGCGAATTCCGCGAAGCCACTGGAAGAGATTGCCAGCTGGACGGCAGTTGGAGCGAGATTTCAAACACTGCAGATCAACAGTCCGGATCTGGAGAGCGTCTTCCTCAGCCTCACCGGCCGATCGCTGCGGGACTAAGGGCACAAATCAGGAATCGCTATGCAAGTCATCCAACTCGCTCTGAAAGACCTCAAACTGCTGCTGCGGGATCGCACGGCGGCGTTTTTCATTCTCGCCTTTCCGGTTTTGATGGGTCTCTTCTTCGGGATGATGATGGGAGGCACTTCGGGCTCCGAGCGAGGCAAGATCAAACTGGCAGTGGTTGACGAGGATGAATCGGAACTCTCCCGGCGGTTCGTCTCGGCACTGGAGCGAAATGAAAATCTCTCGGTGAGTGCGGCGAAACTGGACACCGCCCGCGAACAAGTTCGCAAAGCCGAGTCGACGGGAATGCTGGTCATTCCTCAAGGCTTCGCCCAGAGCGCCGGGATCTTTTGGGAGCCCCAGCCTGAACTACAACTCGGCGTCGATCCGGCTCGTGCGGCCGAAGGAGCGATGCTGGAAGGGTTCACGATGCAGGCGATGTCCGAGCTGATTCAATACCGGATCGAACGCCCAGCAGACTTTCTGCCGAGCTTGGCAAAAGCCCGTGAGGCTCTCGCAAACGACACCCAAGTCGACCTGGTCACGCGCCAATTGGGGGCGCCCCTGTTTCGGGCGATCGAGCAATTCATTGCCGGCCTGCCGACCGGCGAAAATGCCAAAGCAGGTGAAGCCCCCAACAATGCGGTTGCCGCTCCTTCGATTCAACTGGCGCAGATTCGCAAAATCGATGTCACCTCCAAAGCGCAAACCCTCAGCGTCGGCGGGGAGACGTTCAATCTCCGCTCGCGCTGGGATATCAGCTTTCCGCAAGCGATGCTCTGGGGTGTGCTGGGCTGTGCCGCCGGGTTTGCGATTTCGATCGCCCGCGAGCGCGGTGGCGGGACGCTGCAGCGACTGCTTGCTTCGCCCTTGAGCCTGCGGCAGATTCTGCTGGGCAAGGCACTCGCCTGCCTGCTCGCTTCCATTCTGGTGATTGGCATGCTTACGCTGCTTGGCTGGCTGCTGGGAATGCGCCCGGAAAGTTACCCCAAGTTGGCGATGGCCGGTGTCTGCACCGCGATCTGCTTTTCCGGAATCATGATGATCGTCAGCAACCTAGGAAAATCGGAACAGAGCGTCTCGGGAGTGGGCTGGAGCCTCAATCTGGTGATGGCAATGCTCGGCGGATGCATGATTCCCGTGATGTTCATGCCGGCATTTGTTCAACAAGCCAGTGTCGTCAGCCCTGTTCGCTGGGCGATTCTGGCGATCGAGGGGGCAGTCTGGCGCGGGTTCAGCTGGGGTGAAATCCTGCCCGCTTGCGCGGTGCTGCTGGGCATAGGAGCACTGGGATTCGCCGCGGGAACTTGGTTGTTAAGCAGAGCAAGCCAAGACGGCGGAAGGTAAAATTTTCTGAGTCGCGAAGTCGGCGATACCCCCGATTAGAGCTGCAAACTCATCCCGGGCAAGAGAAATTAGGTGCACCTTCGATTGAACTCATGAGTCCCCGCCAAGCTCCTCTCCTGAAATCTTTTCTGCCCAGCGAGCAGCGAATGATTCGGCAACTGTACTCCCCGTCCCGAGTGCAGGCGTGGCTCAATCAGCTTCCCTACAACAGAGAGCTCAAACCGATCGGCGAGACGCAGCGGAGCTTTCGCGGTGTCCTCGAACACGGTACGGCTCACTGTCTCGAAGCGGCTCTGTTTTCCGCTGTGGTGCTCGAGCAGCATGGCTACCCTCCCCTGCTCCTTAGCTTTCAATCAATCTGCATGCTCGACCACGTGATCTTCGTTTATCAGGATGGCGGGCGCTGGGGCTCGATCGCCCGATCGCGAGACCCGGGACTGCATGGGCGAAAGCCGGTCTTTGATTCCGCGCGCGACCTCGCCAAGAGCTATTTCGATGCCTACATCGATGCCGAAGGTTGCATCAAGGGCTACGCCGTCGTGAACATCGCCGAATCGCTACCGAGTTACAACTGGCGGTTCTCGCGACGAAACGTCTGGAAGGTCGAGCAGTTGCTGATCGATTACCCGCATCAGCGGCTGAAGGTCGACTGGCAGCGGCGGAAAGAGATCCGGGCGAAGTATCTCGCTTTTCGCAAAGCATATCCCGACCACAAGCCGCTGAAGTATGAAGGCCGCGAGACGTGGATGCCGCTGCCGCCAGAGTTCACCGCACCGGGGTATGAACGCGATTGGGTTTAGGGAGGCGGTTGGGACTTGTGGGACTTGTGGGACTCATGGGACTTGTGGGACTTGTGGGACTCATGGGACTCATGGGAGAAGAACCGGCGAGAGGCGGGCCGCACTTGCGCTGTCGGCGGGGTCGGGAGACCCGCGCCGAGCGCGTGGTGGTGATTCTGCATTCTGCATTCTGCATTCCCCTCCCCCCTCGGTGTTTTCCCTTGTTTTTCCCCTCAATTTCTCATTTGTCGAGATTTTTTGATTTCTCGCCCGCGAAAAGGTCGGCTTGCCTGATATCTCCCCGTAGACCCAAAAGTTTGCGATTTCTCCCGCCTGAACCTCTTCTGCACTGCGAGCAAAACCATGTTGGATTGGCTGCGAAAAAAACTACTTTCTGACTCGACTCCTCCTGCTACCCGCTCGGGCAAACGCCGCACCCCGGCGACCGAGGGGACTGAATACCAGTTGCTTGAGAACCGGCAATTGATGGCCACCTTGCTGAGCAGTTCTGCGGTCAGCTTCCAAGACGTCGACGGCGACCGGGTCACCGTTAATTTCTCGGGGAGATTTCTCACCGCCAGCAACGTGAACAGCATTTTTCAGTTCGACACGGGATCGGTAGACGGCAGCAACGCCGCGCGGCAGCAGCTTCGCTCGTTGAACCTCGGCTCGGTCCCGGGCGCTGCGCGAACCAGCATCACCACCAGCGTCGAACCTCGCGGTGGACTTCCCAACAACGTCCACATTGGACAGATCATGGCCGAGGGGATCGACCTCGGGGATGTGACCATCACGGGGAATCTGGGCCGGATTCGCGCCGGTGACAGCAATGCTCGGACTCAGGCGCTCGGCACGCTGAATGTCGAAATCCTCGGCGGCTCGGGCACCCTGTTTGGCGCGGCTAACCTGCAATCGGAAACCAATGGCTCGACCCGGGCTTTGAATGTTCGCAGCTGGATGATCGACAGCAACTTCCGCACAGAGCGCGGCGGCAACATTGGCTCGGTCTCGATTGGCGGTACTCTGATTGGCAGCGGCACCAGCAACTCGGGCTCAATTTATAGCAGCGGCAACATCGGCAACGTCACCGTCGCCGGCTCAGTGCTTGGCGACGCAGGTACGAACTCAGGGAGCATTTACGCTTTTGGCAACATCGGCGCAGTCACCGTCGGTGGGGCGGTCAGCGGTGGAGCAGGACAAGACAGCGGCAGAATCGTGGCCAATGGAAACCTGACCTCGATCACTCTGGGCGGTAACCTGTCTGGCGGTCGGGGGTACCACAGCGGAAGGATTGGCTCTAGCTTTGGAACTGCCGGAGCAATCTCGGTCCGCGGCACCGTGTGGGGGGGCGAAGGCGTTGAAAGCGGACAGATTTCTGTCAAAACGGCTGGTCGCAGGGCGACGATCGATATCGGCGGATCAGTTGAAGGCTGGTCCGGGTCGGGAAGCGGCTCGATCTTTGTCGAAGAGGGAAGTCTCTCCCGCCTGACGATTGGGGGCGATTTGCGCGGTGGCGGCCGCTCGGCCAGCGGCGTGATTTCGGTGAAGGATGTCACGACTCTGACCGTCAACGGGTCGGTAGTGGGCGGAAGCATCGGTGAACGACTCGAATACTCTGGTCACATTCGCGCAGGGAAGGTCTCGAACCTGACCATCGGTCGGGATTTGATTGGAGGCAGTGCCCTAGGGAGCGAAACCCGCATTTACTGCGGCTCGGTCATCGCAGACAACGTCTCTAACTTCGTGGTCGGCGGCTCGCTGATCTCCGGCTTTGGCCTGCCCAGCAGACCAGATAATCAATTTAACAACGGCGCGATCATCTCGAAGAATGCCATCGACAACCTGACGATTCGCGGGGACGTTCGGGGCAACTCCACACAAAGCGCCCTGATTGCCGCTCGCGGCCAGATTCGGCCCCGCGGAGCGACTGACCTCGCTTTCGGCAACATCAACATCGCCGGTAACGTGGAACGAGCCAATATCCGCGCCGGCAATGGCGCTTTCTTTGATTATTCTTCGTCTTTCCGTTTGGACAACCCCGATGCTCAAATCGGTTCGATCACCGTGGGCGGGAACTGGACCGCGAGCGAAATGGGAGCCGGGACTTATAGCCGCACTGGCGACCGCTATAACAAACGGACAATTGCCGGAGTGCCCGACTCGTCTCGCCGCTTGGCCAAGATTGGTTCGATTGCGATTGGAGGCAGCGTCCGCGGAACGTCCGCCGCCGGCGACAACTTCGGCTTCATCGCCGAAGAGATTGGACGCGTCCGCGTCGGCGGCAGCAACTTGGCCCTGGTCGCCGGCCCGAGTAACGACAACCGCTTGCTCGACTCGGTCTTCGGAGACACAAAGCTGTTCGAGTATTGATCGGATTCGCAGATCGTAGAACGATTGTCCCCAATCGTTCTGCAGCTGGAATCGAGCTGAGGAAGAAGCTCTCACAGAGCCACTCTTCTTCCGCTTCCGCCCCCCCCCGAAAAACCGCCCATCGCCAAATTTTGGAAATTCTCCACTTTTCTCGCCCTGAAAAGCCCGGCTGCGGAGACATCCCTCCAGCAAACCTGCGATTGCCTCTATCGACTCAATCCTCTCAATCGACTGTGAGCATTACCATGTTGGATTGGCTGCGAAAAAAACTGCTCTCTGATTCCACCCCTCCGGCCACACAACTGGCCACTCGCGGCAAACGCCCCAGTCCCGCCGCCGATGCAACGCAGTACCAGCTGCTGGAAAGCCGGCAATTGATGGCGACTCTGCTGAGCAGTTCAGCAGTCAGCTACCAGGACATCGATGGCGACCGGGTCACTGTGAACTTCTCGCGGGGATTTCTCACAGCCGGCAATGTGAACAGCATCTTCCAGTTCAATACCGGTTCAGTGAACGGCAGCAATGCGGCTCGGCAACAGCTCCTTTCACTGAATCTCGGATCGGTCCCGAGCGCAAGGCGCACCAGCATTACCACTTCGGTCACCTCAGGCGGCGGCGGGGGCTTTGACGCTGGCGTTGCTCACGTCGGACAGATCATGGCGGAGGGAATCGACCTGGGAAATGTTACTATCTCGGGCAACCTCGGCCGGATTCGCGCGGGTGACAGCAACGCCCGATCGCAGGCCCTCGGCACGCTGACCGTCAATGTGCTGGGCGATAGCGGGACGCCGATCGGCGCGGCCAATTTCGAGTCCGAGACCAATGGATCGACCGGGGGATTGAATATCCGAGGCTCGGTTCTGGAGGGCTTTTTCCGCACCCAGAACGGAGGCCAGATCGGTTCGATCAACATCGGCGGATCGCTGTTTGGCGGCAGTCGAGCGAGCTCGGGACGAATTTTCTCTAGCGGCAACATCGGAGACATTTCGATCAGCGGCTCGTTGTTTGGTGACTCCGGAGCGGAATCCGGCCGCATCACAGCGGAAGGATCAATTGGCAATGTCACCGTTGGAGGCAGCGTCTTCGGTGGTGGTGGTATCGGGAGTGGGGCACTCTACGCCGCCGCGAATTTATCATCACTAACGGTCCGGGGCAGCATTAGCGGAATTGCTCGATCAAGTGGTTCCATTCAAGTGGGCAACATCGCTGGCAACATTACCATCGGCGGAGATTTGCGAGGCGGCTCGGGGGAATACAGTGGTGTGATAATGCTTGGCAATCTCGATGCGGGTCGCGGAGGCGCGCTGCGGATCGGAGGAAATATCCTCGGCGGCTCGGGACAATACAGTGGTAGTTTATACATCCTCGACGTTGACCGAGCGGCGACGATTGATGTGGAAGGCCGAGTTGCTGGAGGCTCGGGACCCTACAGCGGAATGGTTATCTGCTCAGGGACAAAATTGGAACGGTTCACGGTCGGTGGGCGGGCTGACGGCCTCCCGGCAGCCCTCAAGGGCCTGAGCGGAAGTGGCCAGTTTAACAGCGGCTATATTCTTCTTCCCGATGTCACGACACTGTCGATTGCTGGCGACGTCCTTGGCGGTAGCAGCAGCACGAGGAATTTTCGATCCGGGGCGATCGTTGCGGGGAATGTCACCAACCTAACGGTTGGCGGAAACCTTGTGGGTGGCAACGCCAGCGGCTCAGCTGACGTCGTCTTTTGCGGAGGCATTATGGTAAATAACGTCACCAATCTTGTACTCGGGGGCTCGCTTCTGGCAGGAGTCGACTCGACCTCGGGAAGCTACCTATTGAATGGGGCCATCCTCTCTAAAAATGCGATCGATAACCTGACGATCGGAGGAGACGTACGAGGTAACTCGAGTAACTCCGCGATCATCGCAGCTCGCGGTCAGATCCGGCCTCGCGGATCTGCCAATCTCGCGATTGGGACGATCAATGTTGCGGGCAATGTTGAACGCGCGAGCATCAAAGCCGGCGCCCTTGGCGGCGCGTTCACTGATGTTTCAGATAACGCCGATGCCCAAATCGGCTCGGTCACTGTCGGCGGGTCGTGGATCGCCAGCGAATTGGGGGCTGGGACTTACCGCGTTGCCGGCGACCGTTACGAGAAAGTACTCGCCAGCGGAACCGAAGATTCCTCGCGCCGATTTTCGCGGATTGGTTCAATTACTATCGGGGGCAGCGTTCGCGGATCGTCGGCCGCCGGCGACCGCTTCGGCTTCGTTGCCGAGGAGATCGGCCGAGTTCGAATCGGAGGCAGCGAACTCGCCCTCACTGCCGGGCGAAGCAACGACAACCGCTTGCTCGACTCGGTCTTCGGCGACACGAAGTTGTTTGAGTATTGAAAGCTGTTTGAGTATCAAGCGCTGACCCGGGCAGGCTTCCTCGCACCAGCAGCGCACAACCAACAACTCTTCCTCCCCTCGCCCCCCTTGAGTAGAGGGGCTGGGGGCGAGGGGGCCAGAGCCTCAAAACCGCCCTGCCACAAAAACCCCCGCTTACCCCCAGGTCCCTCATTCACTCTCACCGGCGGCTAGCGCCGACCCGCTCAGATTGTCTTCATTCCCGCACCGCGCGGCCAGAGCATCAAAACCGCCCTGCCTCAAAAACCCCTGCTTACCCCAAGCTCCTCATTCACTCTCACCGGCGGCTAGCGCCGACCCGCTCAGGTTGTCTTCATTCCCGCACCGCGCGGCCAGTGCATCAAAACCGCCAAAGGAACTGGCTGATGAACAGCGCCCCGGAACCACTCTGCAAACTCACAAAATCGGTCTGCCGGTAGTCGACCTCGAAACTGAGTTGGACCGTTTTGTTCATGTCCCAGACCCAATTGGTGTACCAGGTCTCGTTGCGGGCGATCCCCGAGGCAATCGGCAGCGCGGCGCGCTGAGGCGACTCGATACCGTATCCGGAGTGAACATGCAGTCGGTCGGTCAAATAGAAAAAGAGCTCACCCCAGCCACCCGAGCCACGCACCGGCTGGAACGTGTCGGGATTGAACGACTGAAAGATATTGGCCGCGTAATT
>Ga0169931_10001128_pt1 | contig 43972 bp, 42 predicted proteins | sample Kivu_15m_20L_FD_129675 | JGI IMG/M metagenome (GOLD analysis project Ga0169931, IMG submission 129675) | Freshwater microbial communities from Lake Kivu, Western Province, Rwanda to study Microbial Dark Matter (Phase II) - Kivu_15m_20L... | ecosystem: Environmental > Aquatic > Freshwater > Lake... | reverse complement strand
CTTGCACGGTGCCCGCTCCTCCCATGCCCACATCACCGATCATTACCGTCGGACAACCCACAGCGATCGTTCCTCCATGAAGTGTCATATCGCCCATCCGCGCGGCGGGCATGCCTCCAATCTTGACCGTCAATGACCCTTTGGCGATAGTATCTGGCGGACCGACACAAACGCACATGTCTCCGACGCGAGCCGCCGGTACACCCCCGATCAAAACCGTCGGACAACCGAGGCTAACCGGACCACCGACGTGCGGCTTGGGGCCATCCGACATGGGACAAACATGCATATCTCCAAGCCTTGCTGCCGGTGGCATTTGACTTACCCCCCTTTGATACCATCAAGTCCCAATCAATCGCAACGAAAATAACGCTTTCCCTGTTTATTGGCTCCTTAGTTGAATTGATTTCAGCAACGAAGTCAAGAATCTCCAACACTCCTTCAGTCCCTGCTCCGACTCGATCGAATCTACCTTACCCCAAAAATGAAAGGCTTTTAGGGCTCCATTTCGCACCGATTTTGAATCCGACTACTTGTTCATGCCACCGTGGATAAGTGATGATATTGGAAGCAAGCAACCATCTGTTGCAATGTAAGCCTGGTTTCATTGGAAAAAGGGGATCGTGGTCATGGCCAATCGACTGCTCGAACTTAAGCCGACTTCATTGTTTGGTGATGAAGCTGCTGTAGTCGAATTGATTGGACGAGAAGAAATCTCCCGCTTGTTTGAATTCCAGGTAACGATTGCCTCGCCCAAAGAAAAGATTGCTGCAGAAGATGTGATCGGACAGCCGCTGGCCGTGCGCATCGACAGCAATAAAACTCCACGCTGGGTACATGGCTACATCAGTCATTTTTCGGCTGGCGATTTTAGCGCTACCCAAAAAGGAAAACCGTCGCGGAGCTATCGCGTGCGACTGGTCCCTTGGCTGTGGTTCGCCAGCCGCACCAGTCGCTCTTTCGTCTATCTTCCCGATAAAGAGAAAAAGAGCATTAAAGAAGTTTTGCAGGTCGTGCTGGATCATGTCAAAGAATATGGACATGTGCAACCATGGTGCAAAATGGAAAAAGCGTCCATTCTCTCCAGTCGCCTTGTCGAACATTGTGTCCAATACCGCGAATCCGATCTGAATTTCTTTTCAAGAACATTAGAGAAATATGGCGTCTTCTATTACTTCGAACATACCGAGACTTCACATACGCTGATTTTGTCCGATCAAGCTCAGTATCCAAACGCAGTGGATGCGGAGGTGGAATTCCCCATGATGAATCCCGGCGAGTTAAAAAATAATACTATTATCGAATGGAATCATGCGTATGAAATGGTATCCGGAAAGAGCGAACAGAATGATTATAATTTTGTCACGCCAATGACAAGCCTATCAGGCAAAGGATCAAAAAAGACACCGCTCAAAAATAACACCGGATATGAACTTTACGACTTTCCTGGCGATCATTCCACTTCCGACGAAGGTGAAGAAATCGCCCGTCGCCGCTTACAAGAAGAAGAATCACGCTTCGATACCGTCAACGGCCGCAGCACGTGCCGCTCCTTCTCGCCAGGCTATGGATTCAAAATCAGCAAGCATGCAAACTGCAAAGATGAAAGCAATAAACAGTATCTTCTCACATCGGTAAGCCACCATGCGACACAACCCGGTGGCCCCCATAGCGATCAGGGTCAAACCACATCCTACCTGAATGACTTCGTCTGTATCCCACGCACCACCCAATATCGTCCCGAGCGTGAAACACAAGAACCCTTTTTGCCCAACATTCAAACGGCTAAAGTCGTGGGACCGACCGGCGAAGAGATCCATGTAGATAAATATGGTCGCATCAAAGTGCGTTTCTACTGGGATCGAGAGCCTGACGCCCAAGAAAACCACTCCTGCTGGATTCGCGTTGCTCAGTTTCACGCCGGTGGTGGATACGGCGGTATCCAGATACCAAGAATCGGCGAGGAAGTGATCGTATCTTTTATTGAAGGCGATCCCGATCGACCGCTGATTACAGGCTGCGTCTACAACGACAGCCTTATGCCCCCTTTTGAATTGCCGAAACACAAAACCAGGACCGCCATCCGAAGCAAAACCTATCGCGGTGACGGTTTCAATGAAATCGTCTTTGAGGATATGACCGACAAGGAAATCCTATTCGTGCAAGCCCAGAAAGATATGGATGTCAGAGTTCTGAACGATTGCGCAACCCGAATTTACGGCAATGACTTTCATATCGTTGGCTGGGAAAAGGATGGCAAAAAAGGTGGCGATCTCCGCGAAATGATTTATCAAGATAAACATGTCGTCGTCCAACGCCACCAGTATGAACATATCGAAGGCTGTATGCAAATACTCGTTGGAGCCGGAAGTGCAAACGATGGCGGCAACCTAGAAGTCTACGTCGAAAAACAGAAATCCGAATGGATTGGCAGCGACAGCCACCTTCTGGTGAAAGGTGACCACGCCGAAAAAGTATCTGGAAAACTTTCGTCCTCCTCAGGTGGAAATTATTTCATCAAATCGGGTGGCAATATCGCCCAAGAGTCTGGACCCGCAGGCGAGATTCATCTCAAAGGTGGAATGAAGATTATTCTCGAAGCCAGTATGCAACTTTCGATCGTTGGCCCCGGTGGCTTCATCGATATCGGCCCCTCCGGTGTCACCATCCAAGGTCTCATGGTTAATATCAACAGCGGAGGATCCAAAGGAAAAGGGAGCGGCTGTAAACCGGTGGAACCCAAAGAGGCTAAAAAGGCTAAACCCACAAAACCTAAAGTGGCTCGCAGTTCAAAAGAGTAAAACAGCCCGCACCGAGCATTCCTCTATCCAATATCCACCAGGAAATTGCCTATGAACGGCGAGCTCCGAATCATTTCCGGGCAATATCGGGAGCAACGCTTTTCGCTCCAACCACAAATAACCTATATCGGACGTAGCCCCGACGCCGACATCTTCCTGCACTGGGATCCGTTCGTGGCGAGATTGCATTGTCGCATCGAAATTCATGAGGCTGCCACAGTCCTTTTTGATCTGCACAGCGCTAACGGCGTACGGGTCAACGACCAACGTGTCGCTGGCTCTCAACAAATCGCCATCGGCGACGATATCCAAATCGGTATGACAACCTTACGACTCGTTCCAATCACCCAACCCCCCACGACCGCCCCGATCGCAATACCTCCATCCATGCCGACCGCCCCGAATGTCGACAGCCATCCTCAACCCATTGTCAACACGACTCCACCCCCAGCAATCCCGATCAACCCAGGCGTCTCAAAGCCCACTTTTGATATCCATCAAGCGAAAACCTTTTACGCCTCCGACGTGAAGTTCCCCAAAAATGCCGTCCGAAAACGTCAAGCTTTGTTTGACGATATCGTGCGTTTCGAAGGAGAACTCACAGACGATATCAGAGCCTTCCATATCCTCGCGACTTTTGGTCACGCACTGCCCGAACCGATGTTTGTGATCGACTTTTCTCGTTTAAAAGAATTCGATCGCCCCAGCGACGATGGTTCTTCATGCATACTCTTTGATTGGCTTCCCACGCCAACCGCTTTGCAACTCCCTTGCCTGTACTCACTCAGCGAACTACCTCGCTGGAAATCTTTGCTCGAAGATCATTGGGGTGAAGATGGCTTCCTGATTCTCGTAAGCAAATATCCGAAAGCCAAAACACTAGAAATACTAAGAGAGAGCTTGCGAAGTAAATCAGAGAAATCCACAACGTCGGAGCAACCCTCGGAAAATCAAGCAGCCCACGCGCATCTCTGGCCTGGTATCCTGTGCCAACTTATTGAAATGAATGTCGAAGGCTTCGGTAGAAATTTTCTCTCCCATTTTGAATTCCTCCTGAGTGAAAACCCTGCGGAGCCTTCTCAATGGTTGCTGTATGGTCCCAAAAAACTTTTGGGAAAGACCGAATAAAATACCCTCGCCGAAATCGATGCAAACTGAATCGTTCGCTAGCCTCACTTCAAGCCGCATCGCGCTTTTGCGATTGAGAACGCGACTTGTCGCTCAGCAATTTTCGTGATAGCCGTTCGATGCGTAGCGACTCCGGTGAAACATGTGTCTCCTCGTGAATCTGCTTGCGTGCCGATTCGGTCGCGCTACGCTGCTCACTGAACCAATTGCTGCGGCGACGCAAACGCTTCGGACGTGGCAAATCGTGATCCACCGCTTCCGGATCAAACTCTTTTGCCCGCTCCCGAACCGGCTCATCCTCCCAGAACTTTCCATCGCTCAAACGATAAATCAATAACAAACCAAACGAACCAGCTACCGCCGCCACAATCCCATAGGGCGTCATCAAATCAAATGGCTCATCGGTCAATAGGGCTAAGATCACATTCCCAACCAAGCCACCACCCAGACCAAGCGCCCAGGTCGCCAACGGACCACCTCCATCACGACCCGGCATAATCGCCTTAGCCGTCAACCCCACTAAACTGCCATAACCGGTCCACAAAAAAAGAAAATGGAGCGCATCGGAAGTCGTCGGATCAAACTGCGGCACCGGCATCGCGAGCAACCTCCCTGTTGATAATAACTTGCTAGCAAATCGCATCCTAGCAAACGGTTATGCGAGCAATTTAGTCATGCAAGCAATTTAATTATGCGAGTAATTTAGTGTCGTAAAGACAAGTTCAAGCCCCATTCGATCACTTCCCCGCGATCGATGAAGCGACATTGTATAGCTTAACTCTCGTCCTCCCCTCAAGAGGAACTTCAACGTTTATATCGCGTTTTACAGAGGAGCTGCTTCATTTCATCCCTCCCCTGTGAAAATATCACCCTCGGCTCGACTTGAGCTTCTCACGAATCCTCTTCCAGCGTTCTCCCATTTCTGCTTCATAGCCGCGGTCGGTCGGCACGTAGAAGGTACGCTCAACGCCCAGATAATCTTGGGGGGCGACACCATCTTGGCTATCATGCGAATACTGATACCCCGTGGCATGGCCCAGTTCTGCGGCACCTGCGTAATGGCCATCCCGCAGATACACCGGTACAGGAATCAGTTGCCCCTCGCGCACTTCTTTTCGCGCTAAACCGATCGCCACAGTCGCCGAGTTGCTCTTGGGTGCACAGGCAAGATAAATCACGGTTTGCGATAAGGTGAGCTGTGCTTCGGGTAGGCCGATGAATTCGCAGGCTTGCATCGCGGCAACGGTCAGGGGCAATGCGTGCGGATCGGCATTGCCGATATCTTCGCTCGCCAAAATAATAAGTCGTCGACAAAGAAAACGGATATCTTCTCCACTCTCCAGCATCCGAGCCAACCAGTACAGCGACGCATCGGGATCACTTCCCCGAATGCTTTTGATCAGAGCGGAAGCCATGTCATAATGTTGATCGCCGGTGGGATCAAATTGAATCATTTTTTGCTGCACGGACTCTTGAGCCAACGATACGGTCAAGATGACCGGGCGTTCTGAAGACGACAGCACCGCTACCTCTAAAGCCCCCAAAGCTTGCCGCGCATCGCCTTCACAGATACGTGCCAAATATTCCAGCGCACCTGGCTCCACTTGAATCGGAATTTTGCCTAGACCCCGCTCTCGATCTTGTATCGCGCGGTTGAGCAATCGGATGACTTGTTCCTCGGCGAGCGGTTGCAACTGAAAGATCTGACTGCGACTGAGCAAAGCGCCGTTAACGGCAAAGTAGGGATTGCTGGTGGTCGCGCCGATCAAACTGATGATACCCGCTTCCACATCGGGAAGCAGTGCATCTTGCTGGGAGCGATTGAAGCGATGAATTTCATCGATAAACAACAGCGGTTTGGGTTGACCGGCAGCCACCTCATCTTGCGCCCATTGAAGAACCTCTCTCAATTCCTTTACGCCGCTGGTCACCGCGCTGAGTTGTCGAAAAGCCCCCCCGGTATGTTTGGCCAAAAGGTGTGCCAGTGTGGTCTTTCCGGTTCCTGGCGGACCGTACAATAGAATGGAGCCTAGCCGTTTCGCATCCATGAGCCTCCGCAAAAGCTTGCCCGGCCCCAAAAAATGTTCTTGTCCGATATACTCAGACAAGTTGCGCGGTCGCATGCGGGCCGCCAGCGGTTCATGTTGCCGCCGATTTTCCCGTTCCATATTCTCGAAAAGATCCATGATGTCCAACCTTCTGCGTTATTTAGGGCCAGCGATTGGTATTGTAGCATTGTTGCTCACGCTGTGGATATTCTCCTACATCGAAGATTGGTCGCGCGATCTGACGACCAATACTGCCGAAACATCTCCGACCGCCAAGGATCAACGACTGCGAACTTTGAATATCGCATTATCGCTGGACGACCTGGAGCAGAATTTGCAAGTCATCTCCGAGTCCGAGCCGCTGTGGAGTTACGCTCGAACCGAATCCATCGACCAGTCGACTCGCAAAGTGCATCTGGTTCGCACGACCCGTTTGATGCGATACAAAGATGATGTTATTGTGACACTCAAGCGTGTCGGAAATGAAACCAGCGTGGATGTGTATAGTCGATCGCGCGTCGGCAAAGGAGATCTAGGCCAAAACCCCCGCAACATTCGCGATCTGCTGGCTCATATCGCATCTCTCAAGCCTCGCACATAAACTGATCCTCAAGGCCCCTTGGCATGTCGATAACATGCCAACGATTTTTGAACTTTGTCCCTTAAAAGCGAATGCAACCATGCACTTTACCGATATCGAAATCGAACTAGCTAAATCACTAAAAAAAGCGGGCTTCGATTGGAAACCGCAACCAGGACATTTTGTACTGGATGATGACCATGTCTTTCATCATACATCGCCGTTTCAGCCCCATCTGTTTTTCATACTCGATCTGCAACATTTTTTGCGCTACACAGGTTCAATCGATGGTATGAAACGCCGTTTGGTTTGGCTGCCCACTTGGCTCGACGCCCGCGAACAATTGCGCGAACTGGGTGTCAGCAATCATGAGATGGCCACTTACCTACATGAAAACAAAGCCATCGAAAATGGTAATGAACTGGAATGGTTGCTGAGATTATGGCTCGAAAAAATCAACCGCTCCACCAAGAGCCTATCCGAAAACCACTAGCCGACGGCTTTAGCCGCGATTTTCCTGCAGGAGCGAAGAGTCCATCCGATGCAAAATGACCGCAACGGAGTGACAGCAGAATCTTTGGCTACCAGTGCATCACAAAACCACCATCGACATTGATCGTCTGGCCGGTCACATTGCCTGCTCGGGGGCTCAAGAGAAACACGATCATATTGGCAATATCGTCCACCGTTTGCCAGCGACCCAGCGGCACGACTTTACTCACCTTTTCGCCTGCCCACTGTTCATAGGATCGCTTTTGATCTTCGGGCTGCGCGTCGCACCAAGCTTGCCAGACGCTCCTGTTGAGCGGAGTTTGAACCATGCCCGGATTCACCGTATTGACACGAATTCCCTCGGGAGCCAAGTCTTTTGCCAAACACTGCGCGAAATTGATATTCGCCGCTTTGCAGGCGCTGTAGGGTGGATCGGTTTGTGAGCCGATTTGTCCAGCCACCGAACCGAGAAACACCATCCCGCCGAAACGCTGTTTGCGGATTAAGGGTACAACAGTGTGCGCAACATGGACCATACCCATAACGTTGACTTGCAGGTTTTTGAGCCAATCCTGGGGCTGAAGATTGGTGAATGGAAAGCCGAACTTTCCGCTGCCGATCGCGGCGCAGTGGACGACATGATCGATGTACGGCAACCGCTCGCCAGTCCAAACTCCCGCTTGGCGCACGCTCTCTTCACTGGCAACATCACAATGGCAACCGCAACAGTCGCTACCATACGTTTCGGCGAGCCCCTGAGCTACTTGATCGGTATCGGACCGAATATCCCAGAGAACGACGCTCGCCCGTTCCTCCAAGAGGAGTTTGGTGGTCGCTAGACCTATACCGCTAGCACCACCCACCACCACGACTTTGCTACCTGCTAATTTTAAATCCATAGCGTTCTACGACTTTCGTTTCATTACCTGTTGCTTAGCCCACGGACCTAACTTCTCGCGAAATATTTTGGCGTTGTGACGAATGTCGGTCGGCAACGGACCTGGATAAATAAAAAAATGCTGGATGCACTTCGTGTGCTCGTACTGTTGAGCTAACTGCCGAAGTTCTTGAATCAATAGTTCATCTTCCATGGCATTCGACAAATCTTTTTGTTTGGACTTGGCCCAGGTCTCAATCACGAGAGCGGCTGTTTGGAATGCCTGGTTTTCTTGTTGAGAATCCTCGACAAAGCCAACCAAAGCGGTGCGATGAACGCTGCGATGGGTATTGAAGATCGCTTCGCATGGAATCGTATACAGAATTCGCTCGGCCGTCACGACTCGATGCGCTTTGCGTCCACAAAACCAAAAGCGATCTTGTTCATCGAGGTAACCGATATCGCCCATGCGATGCCAATAGCGACTCCCGTCGAATACTTTGTGAAATGCGTTTTGATCTTGTCGCGTTTCATAGTGTTGCGACACGACATCGCCAGTGACCATCAATTCGCCGATTTGTCCTCGAGGTAATTCTCGGACATCGGACATTATCTCCGCCGGTCCATCCTCAATGTCGATCACTTTCCACTGTATACCGGAGAACGCTTTACCCACGCAGGTTCCAGCACCCGCTTGGGATCGAGCGGCCGTTTCCTCGAGCACTTCCCTCGATTCGATCGAAGCGACGGGCAAGGCCTCCGTGGCACCATAAGGTGTGTAGACGACACCTTCAGAATGCATCGCGCCGCGAACCCAGGCGAGCACTCGGGGTGGCACCGGCGCGCCGGCGGATAAAACACGTTTCAATGTTGGCATCTTCCTGCCGGTTCGTTCGCAGTACCGTCCAACGGCCGTCCAGAGCGCAGGCGAACCAAACGATTGATTGATTTCCCATTGATCCATAGCATCCATCAGTTTAGCCGGATCAACGGATGCAGGCCGCGTCGGGTTCATATCGGGAATAATGGTCGTTGTTCCCATGACCGCATTGAATAATCCAAACAGCGGAAATCCCGATAAATCCTTTCCTCCCGGTTCGATTTGGTAACGCTCGACAATTTGATCGATTTGCCGATTAAACATGCGATGCGTGTAGCGAACGCCCTTTGGCGGCCCGGTGCTACCGGTGGTAAAGATAATCGCCGCCAGATCATCCAAGCTGGCCATGTAGATCTGACCGCTCTCCGCGGATTCTTGCTGCAACTCATTCAACGTGGGAAATCTTGGCCACCCCAACGTACGACCGGTCGTGATCAAGAGCTTCGCCTTGGGAAATCGTTTCGACAAAATACCGCGAATGACATGCACCACTGGCGTACCTACGAAACCATCCGGTTCGGCTTCTTCGAGACAACGCGCCAGATGCTTGCGGCCCATACCTGGATCGATCAGCACGATCGCTGCTCCCGCTTTCAGCAGCGCGAAGACGACCGTAATGAATTCCGCATTGAAGGGAATCAACATGGCAATGCGCTGACCGGGTCGCAAACCGCGCTGCATCAAGCCGGCAGCAATCGCTGAACTATCTTGATCTAGTTGCCGAAAAGAAATCTGTCGATAAGGTCGCTTGATCCCGAGTCGGTGCGAGCCCAGCGGGACAGCGATCGCCACGTCGTCGGGACGTTGCTCAGCCATCGAAGTTAAGCGTTGGGCTACATTGTGATTCACATTACTGTGATTTACATTGTTGTGATTTACATTATTGCGATTTACATTCATATCGGTCCTGTTGCTGGTGACTCTCCGGGTCCCCGACTCTTCTCCACTTGTTCTATGGCCGCCTCGATCATCCAACCCGCCACATCGATACCTGTAGCACTGGCCGTTCCCTTCCAGCCCGGCACCGCATTGACTTCCAGCAGATACGTTTTCCCATTGCAGGCTGGCAGCAAATCGATACCCAGCGTGGTCGCTTGCATTTGCTGCATCACGCGCTGCACCGTTTGGACTTGCTCTGCAGTCGGTTCGATCGGCACGGCCACCGCACCCCGCGATACATTCGTTCGCCAATCCTCTTTGGATTCACGCCGCACTGCGGCAATCTTCGAACCGACAGCCAGCAGTCTAAGATCATAACCGAAATGTTGCACAAATTCCTGGAGATAAGCCACTTGCCGCAATTGTTCCAGAGCGCTAAAGACACGCCAAGCTAAATCGGCATCTTGGACTCGCATGATCCCTCGCCCCTCGCCTCCGAAGATCGGCTTGACGACGACGTCACCACCCAAGCGTTCAAAAGCCTCCATCGCTTGCTGCCGTCGCTGGCACACCGCGGTCGCTGGAATGTCAAGACCCGCGCGCCGCAACCGATGCAAAGTCAACCATTTATCGATAGCGATTTCCAGGGTGCGCGGCGGATTGATCGAGATCACACCCTGCTGTTGGAGCACATGCAGCATATCGAGACGAATGACCATCTGCTCTAAAGAACCTAACGGCATCGTGCGAACGAAGATCGCATCGCAATCGTTCAGTGCACAGCCATTGGCCAGCACCTTCCATCCAGCTTGCCTCTGGTAGAAACCTTCGACATCCTCAAACGAACAAACATCGATCGAGTGCCCTTGAGCCGCACGCATCAAATCGCGAACATACCAATTCTCTGGCGAGCCGAGGATACAAAATTTCACGGTTACTCTTGGTTCCAAGAACTACGTAAACGACTTAGCAATCAAGTCGGCGCGTGGAGACCCGTAGCGATAAGTATGACCACTCTGCAGGTTGGAAAAGACAATCTCTGCTGGACTGAAAAGTCCTGCATCAACTTGATAGAAATCAAAATGATACTTTTTGAAAATTTCGGCGAAAGGAGCGCCGAAGTCTCGCGACGACTGGCTTGGAACCTTCGGACCTATTTCTTTCAATTGTGCATCGTCCGCCTCAACGTACAGCGTGACCAATCCGCCGTATAGAATCGCATCGTTCGTCCTACCGATACCTTTGACAAAATCTTTGGCGGGAGGTGGCAAAGGTGCGATACCGTAAGCACTCTTAACGGCCTGGAGTGGGAAGCCCAATTCGAAGAGCTTATGCAAAGCGGTTTCGATACTGCGAGCGACCACTTGCACGACACCAGCCAAACTCCGCGTCGGTGCTACAAGTAGCCGCAGGTGCTGGGGATCCACTTGACATTCTTGAGCGATTGCGAGCGCCACTTCATCGGTGGGTAGCACATCGGCTTCTAAAACACCCACGGCGCACTGCGAGGCATCCTGGATGGCCAACGACTGCAGAACATGCTCCCTACCGCGTTTGGCCCGCATCGGACCTGACCCCATCGCGAAATAGTCGCCCACTTTGACCGGCCAGCCTGCGTACTGCGCCGCCATACAGGCTACCACGGGCTCATCCGAGGTTACCTGTACCCAGGGACCCGCCCAGATATTGCGATCGCCGGGCATGATATTCACATCCGCCTTGCCGGCCAAACATATCTCGGCTAGCCATTCACCAGCTAATAAACCGCCAAGTTGCTCCACTCCAAAATCAAAAACCTCGGCGCCGCAAGGGAGCGTCTTCACCGCAACGCGGAGGTCTTCCAAATCGGTGCGAACAACATCGCACATTGTGGCAGCGGTCTGATTGATCAGAAACATGAAATACTCCCTAAAATTTCTTCCCAAGAAGATTACATTCTTTCTTAACTTCATCGAGTTGCCAAGCAGGGACGATTCCAGCCAGCCCAGCCAAGGCCGCTTTTTCCGCGCTGACAGGCTCTGTTGTGATGCTTGCAACCGATATCTACAATGCTGAACTCCGGAATAAATTCATTTTTAACGAGAGTCATGCGTTGCCCAGTCTTACCGTTGAAAACTATGTCAAAGCAATTTATCAGCTCTGCCTAGACCAGAGTGGCCCCGCCACGACGGGGGCCATTGCGGCTGCACTTCAGATCTCTCCGGGATCCGTCACGAGTATGCTCAAGACTTTGCGGGAGAGCAACCTGGCGGATTACACACCTTACGGCGGTGTGACGTTGACCGATCATGGTCAGCAACTGGCGCTGCGCGTTCTGCGGCGACATCGCTTGATCGAACTTTTCCTCGTACAAACATTGCATCTCTCATGGGACGAAGTGCACGAGGAAGCTGAAAATATGGAACATGCTGTCAGCGACTTTCTCATCGATCGCATCGATGATCTTTTGGGCCACCCCGCTTTCGATCCACACGGCGATCCGATTCCTAAAGCAGATGGTACGATTCTCACGCCCAGCCATTTGAGCTTAGCCGCATGCTCCTTGGGAACGCAGTTCATCGTGCAACGTGTGACCGAGCAAGCACCCGATTTTTTACGCTATCTGCAAGTACGCGGCCTCACACCGAATGCTGAAGGTACGGTGATCGAAAGCGATCCTATGTCGCGCATCGTAGTGATCGCCATCAACCAACAGCAGATCAAACTCTCGTTCGATGTGAGTGAAAAAATTATGGTGGTCGAATCCCAACCACACTTTAAAGAATCTAAGGCTCCATGAAATCACTAGAATCTTGGCAACAAGCTTATCCCGAAGATTGGGACGTTCCACAAGATATCCTCTATCTCAATCATGGTGCCTTCGGCTTAACACCCCGCGCGATTCTAGCCGATCAGCGCCAGTGGCAAGCCCGGAACATCGCCAACCCGATGGATTTTTATCTGCGGCAACTCGAACCCGCTTGGTGGACCGCTCGCGACCGACTTGCGCAGTTGGTGGGTACCGATGCAAACAATCTCGCTTTCTGCCCCTGTGCCACCACCGGCATGAACCATATCGCGAGCTTCTTTCCCCTAAAGCCTGGCCAGGAAGTTTTGCTCAACAATCATGAATACGGCGCGGTCAAAAAAATATGGAAACGACGCTGTCAACAAACCGATGCCAGCTATCGTGAAATCGAAATCCCTTTTCCGATTTCATCCGCCGACCAGCTCATCCAGATCTACGAAAAAGAAATTCATGCCAACACCCGCATTATCGTTTTAAGTCAAATCACTTCGCCTACTGCAATCATCCTTCCAGTCGCCGAACTCACCGATCTGGCTCATCGACGCAGTGCGGCGGTGTGCATCGATGGCCCGCACACGATCTTGCAATACCCGCTTCAATTGGACGACTTACGCTGCGACTTCTACACCGCCAGTTGTCACAAGTGGTTATGTGCGCCGCTGGGCTGCGGTTTTACCTATATTGCGCCGCAGTGGCATGAACAGGTGGAACCTTTTGAAATTAGCTGGGGACGATTGCCACCTGGCGAACTGCGAACATGGTCCGATCATCAAATCTGGGTCGGAACACGCGACTACAGCCCTTATCTTTCGGTACCTGCCGCTATAGAACTGTTCGAAAAATATAATTTGAATGAATTGCGAATTCGCAATCATCGTTTGGCACAATATGTGCGAAGCGAGTTGGCGCAGCGACTGAGAACCGAACCGGTGGTGCCCGATCAGTCAGGTCCGTACTCGAATTCACTCTACGGCTGGATGGCTGCGGTCTGGTTGCCTACGGGAGACTGGAGCCATTTACAAAAAAAATTATGGGACGAAGATCGCATTGAAGTTCCCGTTATTTCTTTTGCCGATCGATATCTGATTCGAGTTTCCTGCCATCTTTACTACGGAATCGATGAGATGAATCGGTTGATCGCTGCGGTGAGCCGTCACTGTCGGACCGAATAAACCGTCTGTCCAAAAGAATTCATGTAAATTTTCCCCAAAGTAATAGGCTCTGAATTCCGATCTACCTTGCGACTAGACCTTTGTGGTCTATGATACGTTTGCGGGGTGAATGTACCCGCACCCTCCTAAAGGCTGTCATTTCGGCAGAGGGACCAAATACTTGCGTTGGCCAAGGTCACTTAGTGGCAAGTGCAGTAGCACGCTCGATCTTCGCCATTCTCGCAGCGGCTCCGTTTTTTGCCGCCAGCAGCTGATAGGAAAAACAAGGCCGACGCTTGAGCAAGCTCTTACGAGCCCCCAGGTGTCGGCTTCGTTTATTTCAGGACCCATTTTTTATTGCTCGCCGAACTTAGCGAATAAATGTCGCGCATCCAAAACCTTTTGTTCGCAGCGAAAGTTTGCCATAAACTCTTGAAGCTTGATTCCCGCTGGCAAACCCAGACGCAAAGTCTTCTCTCCTTTTTTGCTGCGATACCGCAGCGATAAGCGAATTTTCTTTTCCGAAAATACGGTGAGTCGCACCGAGGAAATGTCGCGCAGGTGAATCACGGCGACGGTTTCTCCGCGCTGAATAACCAACCGATCCGATTTCATCACGATGCGAGCCGGGATGAGCCGATCCAAAGCGGCATAGAGGTAAAGCAGGGCGAACAGCGCAGGAATCTCAAGCACTAGATTCCACAAACCGCGGAGATCGACTTGGGGCACCCATTGCTTTACCCCGAGGACCAACAGCATGCCCAAAACCAAGGCCACCGCGAGGGTGCTGATCATGCTGTAACGATTGAATAGAAAAGACCACTTCTTCTTGGCAACCGGGCAATGGGCCCAGTATGGATTCCACCATATGAGGCTACTTTTGTGCATATTATCGCTGGCAGGAAACGATCAGCGATTAGGCGCTTTCTTGAGCGATTAGGCGCTTTCTTGCGATTCTTCATCTCGAATTCTCTGCTGGGTTTTGTTCCAGTAATTGATACCGCTGGTCAGCAAAACCGCGTAGGGAATCCAGATGAGCGCGCGAGCGGGCATGGGGAGCAGAACCAAGCCTGCGATAAATAGGGTGATACCGATCCAACACACAATGCTGGCGCGGATCAAAAACTGCTTTTCGCGCGGGCCTCGCGCGTAGCGAAGACTATTGAGCGTGCCATACACTCCCCCCGCGATGCCAATGATGACCCCCGCGGCTGCCCCCAGGATACCGATCCACTGTCCAGCTCCCATCGCCAGCTCCTTTGCTTTCCGCAGAGTTTTCAGCCCAACGAAATACCTCCAGATTATCTCCCCTACCGGCGAGAAAAGCAAACAGAGCCCGGAACCTCAAGCAGGCTGCCGGGCTTTCTTCCGCCTATCGCGCGTTATGCCAAACTCTTCTTGATAAACGCCAGACCTTCCTCGGCAAGTTTCAACTCGTCGTCGAACATGCGGCGCCAAATTCGAGTTGCTGCGGCAAGCTCTGGTAACGCTAATCCAAACGCCTCGATCACCAACCAACCATCATACCCGATCTCTTGGATCGCCTTGAACGTCTCGGGCCATCGAATGTCGCCAGCGCCCGGCGTGCTTCGATCGTTCTCGCTGATATGGATATGCACCAGCTTGTCCTTGCACGCTTGCAGGGCCGAGCGGATGCACTTCTCTTCGATGTTGCTGTGAAAGGTGTCATACATCATGCCGCAATTGGGATGATTAACGGCTCGAGCAAATTCGGCTGCGTCCGCATGGCAATTCAGAAAATAACATTCGAATCGATTGAGAGGTTCGACGCCGAGCATCACTCCCACCTTGCCTGCATGCTCGGCAACCTCTCGCATGCTCTCGACACCCCATTTCCATTCGTCGGCAGTTCGCCCCGTTCCGGAGAAGTGACCTAACGCGGAATGATAGGGACCAATCAAACTTTCCGCTCCGACTGCCGCGCAGCAATCGAGCGTCTTTTTGTTAAGCGAAACACCTTTGGCTCGCACGCTCGCATCGGGTGAAATTGGATTGTCTTCGACGTTGCGAACGGTGACGGCGGTGCGTTGCAAACCGTGGTCATCCAGAATCTTTCCCCAGTTCGCGTAATCCAAATCCAAATTAAACAATGGCAACTCAACTCCATCGAAGCCCATCGCCTTGATCTGCTTGAGAATAGGAATGAGCCCATCGTTCAATTCACCCGTCCAGAGCAACAAGTTCATGCCGATTTTCATTTTTGTTTTCCTTTATGGAGAGTCTTCCGAATATTTAAACCATTGATCCCAGGGAGGATCTTCATGCTGTCCGGACATGAGCCCGCTGCGAGCTTCTGTCACCCGCTCTCGCGCGGATGGGAACCAGTTTAACAAACTGTCCGGCAGTTTTGGTAAACCGATCCGTTTCATCACGTGATTGAGACGCATCAAAAGTTTGGCGTCCTCGGTGTAGTCATACAAGAACCGTTCGCGAATAAATCGCGGAATCAATAAACCCACCATCGAGGTAGGCGTCTTGCTGATCCTATTGACGACATTCTCGACACAGTATGGATCGAGATCGACTAAAGCCGCATAGTAATGATCCAGCAGTTCGGGTTGTTCCTGGACCAGCGTCGCATCGAGGAGTAATTCCACGATGATATGACCGACAAAGCCGGGCTGTGCTCCCTGCTCTTTATTGAGGTGTTGTCGCAATTCGACAGCGAATCGACTCGATAGAATCAAAAATTCTTCGGTTTGATGAAACCAGCGATCATCGAAATGATGTTGAATGATCCCCTTGGCCACTGAAACCACGCGAGGATCGGGATCGGCAAGAAGTCGCGCCGCCCCTTCGCTGCGCGTTCGAACCTTTCGATCGATCACGCTCAGCCAATCGGGTAGCGCGACACCGGCAAGAAAATAGGGCCCAGCTTCCGCCTCGGGCCCCAAAATCTTTCCAGGTGTCAATAAATGGCGTCGGGCATGAGCAAAATAATTCACGCCAACACCAATGCTTTAAGAGATACCAACCCAGGCACCCGACTTGGCGCTTTCGAGCACTGCATCGCAAACCTTTTGAGTTTCCAGCGCATCGCGGAACGTCGGGCTGCAAGGCTGTCCTGTTTCCAGCGACTTCAAGAAATCTACTACTTGATGCACAAAGCTATGTTCGTAGCCAATTTGAAGACCGGGCACCCACCAGTTTTTCATGTAGGGTTGATCGCCATCGGAAACGTGAATGCTTTTCCAGCCACGCAAGCGACCTTCATCGCGATGATCAAAGAAGCTCAATCGATGCAGATCGTGTAGATCCCATTTGATCGAAGCCTTTTCGCCATTGATTTCAAGCGTATAGAGAGCTTTGTGTCCGCGAGCATAGCGTGTCGATTCGAAGGTGGCCAGCGAACCATTTTGGAACCGCGCCAAGAAGGCAGCCGCATCATCGATCTTCACAGCCTGTTTCTTGCCGGTTTCAGCATGCAAGCGTTCCTTCACAAAGGTCTCCGTCATTGCGGTCACACCGGTGATACTCCCGTTGAGCCAAATCGCCGTGTCGATGCAATGAGCGAGCAAGTCGCCCGTCACGCCGCTGCCGGCCGCCTGTGCATCGAGTCGCCATGTGGCCGTACCACCCTGCGGAACATCTTCGGAAATAGTCCAGTCCTGCAAGAACAGAGCGCGATAATGGAAAATGCGGCCGAGCTTGCCTTCGTCGATCAATTGCTTGGCCATCGTCACGGCAGGAATGCGTCGGTAGTTATACCAGACCGTATTGGCTACGCCCGCCTTCTCGACTGCAGCGCACATCTCTTCGCCTTCCGCTGTATTCATCGACAACGGTTTTTCACATAGAATCATCTTGCCGTTGGCAGCGGCAGCTAAGGCGATTTCTTTGTGCAAGTTGTTGGGAGTGCAGATATCGATCGCGTCGATATCCTTACGCTCTACCAATTTTCGCCAATCGGTTTCGATATCTTGATAACCCCATTGATCGGCAAAGGCACGCGCTTTTTCCGCGTTGCGCGCCGCAACCGCTTGCAACACAGGCTTATACTTCAGATCGAAAAAATGGTTGGCTTGCGAATAGCCGTTGGAGTGGGCGCGGCCCATGAAACCATAACCAACCATTCCAATACGCAGAGGAACATGTGACATATTTTTTTTCCAATTCTGTAATGACGTGTGAGTGATTAGTTCCAACCGTGCGCGTCTTGAACTTTGATCATTGTGCTCAAGATCGTGTTCCAGGTTTCTGTCTTTTCCAGCGTAGCATTGGGGAACATACAACCATCCCAACAGATGTGCTGAATACCTCGCTTGGAGGCATCCTTCAACCAATAACCTGCACACTTGACGATGTCCAATTTACCGTTGGGATCGTCGGCTGGACAATGCTTACCGGTCTTGTCGTGCGAACCAGCACCATGAACGTGGCCATCGTTTTGGGCCACGTGGAAGTCGATCGTCCATGGACGCAGCTTATCGGTCATTTGCTCGTAAGCAGCCCAGAACTCCCCGTCGCTATAACCTTCTTTCACCAATGCATATTCGGGCGCGTTGTAGCCGAGCAGATAAAGATAGGTGTGAGCCAAGTCGGCTTGGAATCCTAAAGATTCTGGCATACCCACTTCTTCTAGCAGATTGAGCATATCGCGCCAGCTGTGCATACCGGCCCAGCAGATTTCCCCTTCGGCCGCTAATCGCTCGCCATGATCGGCGGCGATCTTGGCAGCTTTTTTGAAGGTATCCGCAATGCGCGAAGTATTGGCCTTGGTATTTTCACGCCATTTGGCAACACCAAATTCGGCCGAGTCGATACGGATCACACCATACTTGCGCACGCCATGTTGATTGAAGATACCGGCGATTCGACAAGCGACCTTTACCGCATCGAGAAACTTTTGTTGAGCTGCATCATCACCCATCGCCGAATCACCGACCGTGCCTGGCCACACCGGGGCGACCAATGAGCCGACCGTGAACCCTTTGGAGGCGATCAAATCGGCAATGCGATTCAACTCCGCATCGCTCGCATTGGGATCGGTATGAGGATGAAAGAGAAAGTAATCGATGCCGTCGAACTTGCGGCCATTGACGTTGGCAGCCGCAGTCAAATCGAGCATTCGCTCCAAACTGATCGGTGGCTCCTGGCCGGGGCCATCCCCTTTTCCAACCAATCCAGGCCACATCGCGTTGTGCAGCTTAGGCAAATTATGCTGGCTCATGAAACAAGCACTCCAAAGTCATTAGGAATAGGTCATTCGGGATAAAAGAAAAGTCGAATCGCTGAAAGAATTTCTCTGCGGCGTTTTCGGTGGGAGTTAATTCTTCTTCCATGCGCCATTGGCGGGTAGATTCGGATGCACATCGGGACCAAAGTATCGCAGGCCTACCAGCGGTTCAGCGCCCGTGTTGACGATTTCAACTCCTCGAGTCGCCGCTTCGTGCGAGATAAAGACTTCATCTTCGGTGTTTTCTCCGAAGCGAATCATCGCTGGGGTTTGTAGAGCCAGTTTGCCGATGGTCCCTTTACCTTGGACGGTGATCCATCCGCTGGCACCTGGGTCCTTCAAAATGCATTTCGCACCTGGTTCGACGGTGAGTTCTTTCGCGGAGAACAATTGTTGTTTGTCGATGGTGCCATAGACAATCCATTTGTCGGTATAGCCGGGGCCGCTGCAAGCGGTATCGACGATCGGTTCGATGTAGTTGCTATCCTTGAAATGGGTATCGACGTTCTTTTCCCAATCGAGCTGCCCGATGATGAAATCGAGATCCTGATGTTTATCGGCAGGCATATCCTTGACGAGCAGCGACCAGGGAACATAGCGTCCTTCGACGATGGATTGGAACATGCCGAAAACATCGCTACCCCACTGCGGTTCGTAGGTGCATAGCGAGCCGGGAGCGTGCAAAACGCCCGGCGGAATCAACCAACCAGTTCCTCGTTTCAAGCGATAAGCTCGCGAGAGATCCAGGATACCGTTGTCTCCCTTGTTCCAGTTTTCCAGACAGCGTCGCAGATCATCCTTGGAGGTTCCTGGTTCCAGGCCCATGAAGGTGTAGCAGAAGTTGTTATCGACGTTGTTGTATTGAGGTGGGAAGTAATAGCTTTCTGGTTTACCTTCTTGGCCGACCAAAGCCGCATCTTCTTGGGACTGATGCATGTGATGCGGGATGGGGCCCATATTGTCGAAGAATTTGGAGTAGACGGGCCAGCGATTATATTTGTTGAAGATGCCTGAACCGATGAGCCGACTGCCTGCTTCGGCAACGGCATCTTTGAGCAAAAATTTCTTCCCTTCGAACAGGCAGAAGCTGAGTCCTTCATGCCATACGCGTCCTTCGTTGGCCGCTTCGGTGGTGCTGGCGAACCAGCGTTCATCGATACCGCCCCGATTCGCGCCGAAGGCGTAGAGATCACCGGGGAACAATTTGATACGTCGTCCCGGATGCAAAAAGCTGCGAGGAACCCAAGTAGGAGTCAAGCGGAGCAAACCGTCTCCGGCGCTGAGGGCCTGATCCAAGATTTTCGAAACGCTATCCCCTTTGACCAAACCTTCATCCAAACGCACTTGTGTCATGTTTCTGCTTCTCTGCTACGATGTCGGAAAACGATATTGGTGTGGTTTTATTCGCCAATCGGCCCCTCGGCAAGACGCGAACGGAATCCTTCCCACCCAAAAACCCCCATTTAGGCCTAATTCCACCTCTCAAAGCCCCGAAAACCGGAGTATTTAACGTTCCGGATCGATCCCGCTTTAACAAATTCACCCAACAGTCTCTGGCGTCGCTACAACCTCTACCGCTTCACCACTCTCTGCTCACCCAACAATCGCTCTCACTCGCGACACGCAGCAAACCGTAGCGAAGCGACCTTGTGACGCAAACATGGGTGACACAAAATATCCACATGGTTTGACCCGATGCGATAGGACGATGCGACTTACCAGTGGACTGCTGTGCGGACGGGCACTTGGGTTATAATCGGTCCCAGGTGATACATTTCGTGGTTTCAACGGCGATGGTGACTTCGATTCACGAGCGAACAAAGGATTTGAATTGTGACCCAAAAGGCGTGGACATTGTTGGATTGGCATGATCGCGATTCTCATCCACCGACTGAGATACCAACCGACGACGGTATCTTCCAGGTCTATTGGGATCGGCTCCATGGCGGCCGCAACGAAGGGGTCGAACTGCTGCGCGTCAATAACGGTCCGATGGAAGTTACCTTCCTGCCAAGCCGCGGTATGGGAATCTGGAAAATCACTTGCGATGAGATTCCCATCGGCTGGAACTCCCCAACGCGAGGACCCGTTCATCCACAGTTCGTTCCCATCTTCGATCCCTCGGGGATCGGTTGGCTCGAAGGCTTCGATGAACTACTCGTTCGCTGCGGCCTACAAAGCAATGGCGCTCCACAGTTCAACGCTCAAGGTCAATTGCAATATCCACTGCATGGCCGCATCGCCAACCTGCCCGTCGAATTCGTCGAACTCACCGTCGATACACTAACCAATCAAATCACTATCGAATCGATCACCTGCGAAACTCGCTTCTTGATCTACGACCTGCGACTCAAAAGCACAGTACGTATCCAAGCCGGTAGCCGAAAATTGCGTATCCAAGATACCGTACTCAACGCCTCCGCGCGACCATCGTCCATGCAACTGCTCTATCACATCAACATCGGCCAACCTCTGCTGGAACAAGGGAGCCAAGTCTTCGTCCCCACACAACGCATCGTCCCCCGCAACCCGCATGCCGCTAAAGATATCAGCTCTTGGGATCGCTATCTCGCACCTACTGCTGGCTATGCAGAACAAGTTTACTTTACTCAACCGCTGGCCGATCAAGATGGCTGGACCACCACCATGCTCGCCAACGCCGATCAGTCGCGAGCTGTCGCCGTGCGCAGCGAAACCTCCACACTCCCTTACTTCATCGTCTGGAAAAATACCGCTGCCGAACGAGATGGCTATGTAACTGGCCTAGAACCTGCAACCGGTTTCCCCAACGCACGCAGCTTCGAGGAATCACAACAGCGCGTCGTTCCACTGGCTCCCATGGAACAAAAAGATTTCAGACTGGAACTGGAAATTTTAAACGACGCTGACTCGGTCCGCGCTTGCCGCCAAACCATTGAACGCTTACAAGCCACCGCACCACAACTGGAAAATCAACCCGATCCAACTTGGTGTTCTCCGTGAAGGCCATCGATTACGGTGTGCTCGGAGTGATTTTTGCGCTGAGGTTTGCGGCGATCGTCTTTCCCGGAAATCTTTTGCAAACCGATCCCGATGGCTACCTACGCTTGGCCAACACGCTGGTTGATGCGGGCGTCTATGGCTTGCTCGATGATGCGGGAATCCCGCAGGCAACCGCTTATCGCCCACCCTTTTATCCGCTGTTACTGGCAGCGACCCTATGGTGCTCAGGCTCGGCATCGCTGTGGGCAATCGCCGCGCTGCATGCGAGCCTCGCGACACTCTCTGCCGCGCTGCTGCTGAATATTGCACGATCACTCCAATTGCGCTCGGCGCTGCTGACTTGCTTGCTCTTCTCTTTGGATCCGCTGCTGATTCGCCAAAGTCAATTGATCATGACGGAAACCGCTGCCACCACGCTGGGATTATTCTCTTGGTGGCTGCTGATCGCGCAAGAACGATCGGGCCAACTCAATACTCCAGCCTCGCAATCGCCGCTCTCGAAATGGGCTCTCTCGATCCTTATCGGCTTCAGTTTCGGTATCGCCACGCTCACCCGACCGACCGCTGCCGTTTGGCTGGTCCTGGTGATCGCTTACGATTTGATCCGAGCCTCGCGGCTCCACAAGAGCTCGATCCAATCTTCTCCGCAATATACTCTCCCAAAAGCTGTTCAAAAATCGGCTTGGTATCTCATCGGCTTTACCATCGTGCTCACACCTTGGATCGCGCGCAATCAAGACTGCTTCGGCAAACCCATTTGGGCGACAACCCACGGCGGCTACACATTGCTGCTAGCCAACAATCCAATTCTCTACGATCATTTTGCTGCGGGCTCTGTATCGCGCGATTGGGATGAAGATCAATTTCATCATTGGTGGCAAGAACGCAGAGAAAACGATCGCGCGCGACCTGCCTACACCCAACATCACCGCGAAGTGCTCGAGGATCAACTCGCTCAAAGCCTGGCGATCGAAACGATAAAAAATCGGCCCTGGATATTTGCATGGTCCAGCATCCTACGCGTGGGTTGGCTCTGGACCCCATTGCCTAACCCACGCCCCGACTCTTGGATCAAATGGCCGATCGCTACCTGGTATCTGGCCCTCTACACGCTTGCCTTTTTGGGTGCTTGGAGTTTGGGGCGGAGCAACGGATCCACCCCGTGGTGGATAGGCTGGTCGCTGCTCATCAGCCTAACATTCGTTCACTCTATTTACTGGAGCAACATGCGAATGCGAGCCCCCGCCCTACCCCTGCTCTACCTCTTAGCTGCCCAATATCTGGCCAGTGTACCGAATCTCAAGTCCCGTTTTTCCCTAGGCACAAATCGAGATACATCCACCCCTCCTACGAAGGAAGAAAGACCGGTTTTGGGCCGCTGTTAAACTGGGAAGACTCGTGGCCGGTTTTTGCCATTGCCAAAAAGAGCATTCATTCCTATATTCTTGGGCTTCTCTCAGGGAATCTGTTGATTTTGTTAGTACTGAATTGGGGAATGCCATGACGCTGGACAAGAGCCTGAAAGTTCGGGCCGGCGCTATTAAGTCTCGCAACGTGCTCACGCGTGCCGAGCGATTGAAGCGACTTCAAGAATTGGACAAGTGGAAGGAAGGGGATGCCCTGGTCGGCATGCCAAAAGTTCGAGTGGTCAAAGTATCACTCAGGAAGAAGAAGAAAGTTAAGACCGAAGAAGCCGACGACAAGAAAAAGAAAAAGAAGTAGTGCGGGCTGGGAGTTGATCTTGCCAACCGTTGTTGGTGGTCAACTCGATCGCTGCTAGCTTTAGGCAGCAGGGGTTGCTTGATGTCTTTTTTTTGAGATGTGTTTTTTTGAGCTATTGCCTTAGCAACTCGAAATCCCCCGGACACTCCTCCATCATCTTAAAAATTTGCAAGGCCGCTCGATTCACCGAGCGGCCTTTTTTTCTCACTTCTCACTTCTCACTTCCTTTCAGCGTTTGTCGAGCTTCAACTTCAAGGCTGACCAAGAAGGCCCTTGCGTTGGCGAATTGCTGCGGCGTAAGCGTGTCCATATTTTCTTTGAGCAACATTTTCATCAGTTCGACCCATTGACGAATCTTGGTGTGTGTTGGGCTACCATCGCCGCTATCCTCGGGTGTGCGTAGCGCCATCATCGTGTCGATCTTCTGGCGAACGGCATCATATTCGCTGCGTCGCAGCACGTGCGGCCACTGGAGTTTGGCGGTGACTGGATCGTATTGCTCAGGCGACAAGCGTTTGGGCGCGGTCAACTTTGCCAAACGTTTAACCTCTTCTGCATCGCGTGGCTTCTCGGCGTATTTCAGCGAGTACTGTTTGGCGATTTCTTTGCGCGCGAAGTAGACCTCGGTACGCAGCGTCTGATTCTCCAGCGATTGCTTGTAGGCATCTTGATAGTTTTTGGCTGCCAAGGAATCGTACAGAGTCGCCTGTCCCTGCGCTTCGATCATCGCTGCTTGTCCCCGCAAGATGCTCTCGACCGGCGTTGTAGCCCGCCATGGTGAACCCCAAAACGGATAATAGGGCCGACAGCCGAAGGGATCCGAAGCCGACAGAACTTCGCACATCATCACACCGAGCAGCATCGCTAAGATCAATTTCCACATCACGCTCATAAGTACCTCCAGAGCCTTCGTTGGGCTCAGTGATAAAACTCGATTCTCACACCCTTACCAACCTTTCCCCCGATCCGAACCATACGCAAATGATGTTGCAAACGATGTGCCAAATTTCTTTTTCCTTGATTTTCACGGTTTTCCCGCCAAGCAAATCGCATTTTTGCCCCCAAATCAGCCGCTTCGAGCCCCGGGCACACTGTCGCAAATTCGCGACATGCCGTAGCGTTTTTGAACGTTTCCATTGGAAGGAAAGGACGTGCCGGGACGCATGAGATAGAATGTTGGGTGTGGATGCGGGTGTGGGGAAGCGAAGGAGTTTTCGATGGCCGATGTGTCTGATGTGCTCAAGGTCGATGATCGACTCAACCTGCTCCCAGTGGTTCACGGCAGCGCTGATAGCGCGATTCAGATTCGTCATTGGTTGCTGGAGCACCCGCCGAAATGTCTTGCCTTACCACTCCCTCCATCCTTTTTTGGTGCGGTGATGGAAGGGGTTCTCGAGTTGCCCAATCCCTCGATCGTTCTGCAGCCTTTTGAGCGAACCTTTTCTATCGATTTTACGGAAGCAGGCGAAGAGGAGAGCGCAGCAGGTAGCGAGGAAGAGAATGAGGAGGAGAGCGAGCAATCAGCGCGAAGTCGATACAGTTATGTTCCGATCGATCCCTGTCAGCCGCTTATCGCCGCGTTGCGTTTAGCGGTGGAGGAACATTGGCGTATTGAGTTCATCGATGAAGAGTGCGCGAACTACGTCCCATTTACCGCATCGCTTCCTGATCCTTATGCGCTCAAACATTTATCGCTGGAAAAGTTTGCGACAGCTTGCTTACCTTGGCTAGCTCCACCCTCTTCGCAAGAAGTGATTCGAAGGCTCAATCATCAAGCGGTCCGCGTACTCGAACTGCAGCGGAAGTATAAGCAAGTGACGATGCTTACCGGCTTGCAGGAATGGTGTTGGCTGCGCGATCGAATCAAGACCATGCAAAACGGGCAGCCACCAATGGATCGAGCCGCAACCGCCGAGTTGACCGATTCCTTTCAGCCGCCGGAGCGTTACTCGGTTGATCCGCGAACATCGATTTTTTTATTCGGTGAGCTCCCCTTTATAACAGCCTTCTATGAGCATCAGCGTCAGAAGCTCGACGATAACACTCAGCTCACCATCGATGGTGTGAAGCACTTACTGCTCTCTGCCCGCAGTTCTTACGTGCAAGATTTTGGCAAACGGGCGCGGCGTATCACACCGCTGCTGATGTCTCAATGTTTGAAGTACATGCGGAATTTGACGCTCATGCAAAAGCGGCTTACGCCCGATTTGTACACAATGGTAGTTGCCGCGCAGCAAATCATGGGAGATCAATTTGCGATTCATTTGGTCAATACGGCAAAGGAGTACGGCTATCATGAAGATGTCTCTGCTCTTCCTGTCGTCAAGCTGGGTATCGATTTAGCTCAAATGCCTGATGGTGAGATTATCCGTACGGTGAGTCGTTTGCCGGGTCCACCCGTTGTGTGGCGCTCGTTAGAACTGCGCAAGTCGCCGGAGAAATGCGATCAGCAGAAATGGGCTATGCAATGGAATCCATATCAGCAATGTAGTTGGCCACCGGAAGATGAGCTGATCGAGAGTTTTCGCACTCGAGTTTTTGAACGAGCCAAGAGCATTATGGGGGCGGATTTAGCGCGGACCGAAAAATTTTCGACGAGCATACTGGACGGCATCGATATTCGCGAGACGCTTCGTCATTGGTACGACGGTGATATTTACGTTAAAGTGCTCCCCCCTAGCGTCGGAACGCTGGATGCTTGCGTCATGTTATTTGAAAACAATGTTGACCCCAGGCAATATCCATGGCGAACGACGTGGTATGCGGAGCACAAGGATGAATCGACGCTCGCATTTTTCGCTACCAATTTTGGTCAGGAGATGGTGGGACCAGGCATCGCTCTAGCGACCTATGGGGGAGCGATGTTTCTTTATCCTCCTGTCAGGATTCCCGACATATGGCATGACCGAGCTCTTGATTTTACCGACACTTTAGAAGACCGTTTGATCGCGGCGGCTTGTAAATATTGTCGCGGTCGCCACGTCGCTTTGCTCAGCCCCTCGGCGCCGGGCGCGAATCTGCGACGTTTGGCGAAACGCTTCGGTAAAAAATTGGTCCATGTCCCCTTATCGCAGTTCAATGATGCTATGATTCAGCAGTTGCGAATGGTCCACGTCCTTAATGGCAAAGAAGTGCGGAGTTTTGCGGCGCATTTTATCCGCAAAGCTTAGAGACTATTCGATAACCGCGGCAACCGCAGCTTACGCTAAGGTGTCTCATGGTTTTCGAATGGTCTACGAGTTACGTTTTTTATGCTCCATCCAGGAACAATTTTTAATTACGATTGCACAAGGCAGTATCCATGAATCGAATCGATCAACTCAAGAACTTGGTTATTATGGCGGCCGCCGATGGAAGGCTTACACAATCGGAAATCTCTTTATTAGTGGATCGCTGCGCCGAGCTTGGTTTGAAGGAATCCGATCTGGAATCTGCGATCGATTATGCGTTGAGCGAAAAGCCGGCACTGAAACTCCCCACACTGAAAGAAGAAAAAGAGGAGTTGCTCGCGGACCTGCTGCGAACCATGGCGGCTGATGGTCAACTTCGCGAAGTTGAAAAGCGGCTCTTTGCAGTGGCCGCCGCCAAGATGGCTGTTAGCGCAGCCGAAATCGATGCCTTGATCGATCGCCTGGTTCTCACCAAGGACTCGTCCAAGAAAACAGGCTGATCAATGCAATGTCGGAAGCACATCTTATTGAATGCACAACGACGTTTGGGAGTCAAGAAGATGCCGTGGCGTGCGCGGAAGCTTTGGTGGCGCGACGACTTGCCGGCTGTGTTCAGGTGTCTGGACCAGTGGAAAGCATCTATCGTTGGGAAGGGAAGATACACCGGGATTTCGAATGGAAATTGACCATTAAGACGGTCTCGTCGCGGCAGGCGGACTTGATGTCCGCCATACGCAGCCTACACTCCTACAGCGAACCGGAAATCATCATTCTTCCGATTATCGGTGCCAGTGACGGTTACGCGAAGTGGCTGATCGAGCAGACCACTTTTTCCGGCGAATAGGCTTTAGTTCTTTTAGGCCCATGAAATCATTCTTCATCCAGATCCAGGCCGCCGAGAATCCTCACTCTAATCTGGCAGTCTCATTCGAAGAGGCCGTCGAGCGACTCGAATCTTTGCCCCGAATGTTTATTGAATGGGATGGATCGTTTGTGTGGCGAGGAGAATATGGAAACTTGACCGATAGCGAATCGAGCCAATGGCAACTTGATGGTATGGTCTACGATCACCTTGGTGCCATTCGATACTTGGAATTAAAGGGGTGCTGTATTGAAAATGCCTGGCACCAATTGCTCTACAGCCTCGGATGGCCCGAGCAGGAGTTGATCATCCATCACATCGATGAAGGTCGGTTCGAGGCTCTGGATGATTTCAAGCGGAACTATATCGGTTAAGATCGACAGCAGGTATCGCAGTCTACGGAAATGCTCGAGATATTAGAGAAACGCTCCGGCGAAAAAAAGCTCAACCTAAAAACGCTTAAGGGAAAGAACCGCCATCTGTGCCAGAAACGCCCGAACATTGGAACATTGAAAAATCGCTCGATCCCGCTCATCGTCACAACCAGACGGCATGGGATCGCATGGCTGCTCGCGAACATCCGTTGACGCAACCTGCAACGACGGAGGAACTGCAGCATCCGCTGGCAGTGGTTGATCCAGCGGGCTGGCTGCCTACATCGATTCAAGGTTGGAAAGTCCTCTGTTTAGCGGCAGGTGGCGGGAGGCAAAGCGTACTTTATGCGGCCGCCGGTGCGGAGGTTACCGTGGTCGACCTCAGCTCGGGAATGCTGGAACTGGACCATCGCGCGGCGGCCAAACATGGCTTCGCGATGCGGTTAGTGCAAACATCGATGGACGATCTCACGATGCTCCCGGAAGCTCATTACGATCTGGTGATCCATCCGGTAAGCAGCTGTTATTTGCGAGAGATCGTGCCCGTATATCAACAGGTCGCTCGCATTTTGCGCGGAGAGGGTTTGTACATCTGCCAGCATAAAACGCCCGCCAACTTGCAAGCGACTCTAGATGCGCCTGGTGGCTTTTATCAGCTTGAGCATGCCTATTACGATAAATCGCCCGTTTCTCCCCCCTCAGCCCCAAATCGTTTGCGAGAGCCAGGGACGATGGAATTCGTGCATCGTTGGGAAGAGATACTCGGTGGGCTTTGTCGCAGCGGCTTCGTCATCGAAGATGTCGTAGAGCCTTTTCATGCCCGGCCCGAAGAAATGCCGGGCCAATTTGGACATCGCTGTCACTTCATCCCGCCTTATATCCGTATCAAAGCGCGGCGAAATGGGGAACCGAAAGCCGTCACCAGCGCTCAGCGACCATCGACGCTTTTGCTCCCCTAGCGCTTTTGCTCCCCTAGCGCTTTTGCTCCCGAAGCGATTGAAAAACTCTAGTGCATAACCTCTAGCCTAAAACCTCTAATAAATTGTCTTGCTGGCTGTGCTGGTTGAGGTACGTATGGCAGATGCGGGTGCTTCACCAGGAATGCGTCGCGGACCTGCGATCACTTTGTCTGCGATATTTATTTTTTCCATGCTGCCGACGATGTTATTGTAGACCATACCAAGAGTCCCACTTAGTGTCTCATAGGCACGTCCGCTGCGTTCATCTCCTTGATAGACGACGACCGTACCGATCGCTTCCATTCCGATGAACTCTTGCTCGCAACCTGGAATCTGAGTCGGCTGATAGACGCGTCGCCAGGTTCCGGTGTTGAAATACATTTGATTAAGCACAAATCCATCTGCATAACTTGCATCCAGCGGCAACGATTCCGCTTGATGCGTATGTCCGTAAATAATGTGGCGTGCGCGTCGATTGCGGAAGTCTGGTTCCGTAATAGCGTGCTGCACAAAGGATGACGTTGCAGCGCCTCGCATTTTATGAAACCACATTCGACTCTGTTCGCCCCAGCCGTTGGTCAAACGTCGACGGAAGGACAAGCACTTATCTAGACCATCGACAACCTGAAGCGAGTTGATTGTCTCTTGCTCGCGAAGCAGTGTCAGCGCGAGCAATTTCTCCACGCATGTATCCCAAATACGTCTTATCTGTTTGCGGTGCGCTGGACTGTTGCAGCAACGTTGTAATAGACCTTCAATATAGACAGGAGCCTGTACCATAGGACGAATATGCTGTATCTCGATCATTTGCTGCATCACCGATGTTGAGATGCTATCGCCCATCTGTTCGGTCAACTTACGAATGAAACCACCAAACAATTCGATTGCGATCGCATCCGAGATGCTGGCAACATCGCGATCACCGGAAAAGCTCAATGGATCAAAAATGTCGCCATGGCGGGCGAAGCAGCGGTGAGAGCGAAGAAGTTCTAAGAGATCATCCGATTCGGCGATATCGTGTGGGAAAGGTTTGTTGTAAGGCGTTGCCAAACCGAGATGGTGGGAAATTCTTTGTCGGATCAAATCGAACGCTGACCCTTTCAAACGGAGCATCCAGTCGCGGTTTCCGACCACGTAGTGCGTGCGTACCGCAACGGGGACCCCCTCCGACATCGACATCGGCTGACCTTGTTGATTGGCGGGAGAAACCGTTACGATCTCGTCGGATACCAAGGCGCGAATCAACTGCAATGCGGGCTGGTTCTGCCGCAAAATTTCATCGACGATATCCGCTGTAACTTGAGCGATTTCGCTCGGCGTGGATGTACCATAGGGCCGAACACCGGTATCCAACCAGCGGTTGCTGCTGACGATATCGAATGTATCGCCGAGCAAGACCAAGTCTAAGCGTTCGACAGGTTCATAGCGTCCATTCTGTCGCCAACCTGCTCGTTCGGCCAAATCGCGCATTTGCTGAATGAACATATGCATTGCGCCGGGATGAAGCGTGCTTGTGGCAGATCCGTCCGTTAGATGCAAATCCGAGATGATTACCAGCATGATTCCACTTCCTGCCTAAAGTTATTTGGCTTAGCTTCTCTGCACTGCATCCATGACTGCAATCCGTGACGAGTTCGAACATCCATGACGGGATGAACCATTGCATGGCCCGCGGTGAGTGGCCCAATGGGTTGGTTCGACGCGCAGAATAAGCATCAAAAGCGATATCGGCACAATCGCTACGTTAGCTATAATCGAAAACGGAGACCTTCAACTATGTGCGGTAGATTTACCCTAAAAACCCCAGTTTCCCAGCTTTTTGCGCAATTGTCCTTGCCATTGGATCCAACTCCGCTGGGCGATTTTCCACCGCGTTTCAATATTTCGCCAACCCAGAGCATTATTGCGATTTTGGGAGAGGAGCGGCAACTTGTACCGATTTGGATGCGATGGGGTTTGGTCCCCTCTTGGTCTGAAGACTTATCGATTGGCAGTCGCATGATCAATGCGCGTTCGGAAACGGTGGCCGAAAAACCTTCTTTTCGTAAACCCTTTGCCAGACAGCGCTGCTTGATTCCCGCTGATGGTTATTTTGAATGGCAGGCCACGCAGGTTGGTACACAAACGTCCAAGCAGCCTTTTTGGATTCACTTGCCCGACGATAAGCCGTTCGTCTTTGCGGGGTTGTGGGACACCAATACCAAAGCGACCGGCGAAACGGTGCTCAGTTGCACCATCCTTACGGCAGCGACTGCTCCTGAAATCGCCGCACTCCATGATCGAATGCCCGTTCTGATATCTCCTGCTGACTACCAGACTTGGCTCGAATCCGACGACAAGGATAGAGTGGAGCAGTTGCTGAGGGAACCCAAATATAGCGAGAGCTTTGGACCTCATCTGTGGCGTTATCATGCGGTATCCAGTGCGGTCAACAATCCGCGGCATGATTCCCAGACCAATATTTTGCCCATCGATATCGCGCCCATCGATATCGAGTCTTCGCGCGGTTCATGAGGGACTCGGAGTATGATCCTTTTGCCAGGGATTATTCCAATCACCCCAGCGATCTAAATACGACTTATAGGCGGAATGAATATGCGCTTCTTGTTCTAACATCGTTTTGACATGACCTACCAACTCTTGCTCTTGATCGAGAGAGATTTTGCCGCACAACAGATTCCAGCGCAGGAAAACGAAGTAGGTATCCAGCACATCACAGCGGCAGTATTCATTGATCTCTACCACTTTACCCGCTTGATAGAGATCCTGAACCATATCCCCTTGGATATCCATTTTGCCTGGTTTTCCGAGCAAAGAGGCTGCGAGATTTAATCCTCCACGAAACCAAGTACTACCGAAGTTGGTCAGCATCTCATGCAGGTCGATATGAGCTTGAACGTTGTAGCGATTGCGGAATTGCTGATACGACCTTTCGCTGGCATGAAACCAAGTGGGAACGGAAACACCGAAGCGAAAGGCGGAGAGTTCCATCAAAGGTAGGTCGAACGAGCGGCCGTTGAAGGTGACAAAGGTAGGGTGGCCATACTTTTCCCAGCCGGTCCAAAAATGTTTGGTGATCACGGCGGGTCGATGATTGGGTTGATCGAGCGAAACGATCTCACGAAGCCTTAAGTCGGAATCGATTTTGGCAACAACCACCGCGATGGGAAGATGATAGGTATAAGGTATAAAGTCACGTCCAGATTCGAGCATAAGATCTTGTCGAAACCGACGGACGGCCACTTCGGCATCGAGTTTCTCACCCGCATACCGGGTCTTCGCGATCAGGTTGCCATCGGCAATACTCTCGATATCAAATAGAAGATAACGCACCTCGGAGGTAGCCATATAGAAGTTATCCGTTCCCAACAGTGCAATCATCCGGTGCACCGTTTGCCGCGAGCCTTATTCTTGACAACAACTTGCGACTGGAAAGATTAACAAAGTCATCTTTGTCAAACCACTCCCCACTGGCAATAAAGCTGAATATACCTCACGCTGATGAGCATTGACACATTTTGAAAGGTGTGATCCGGTGGAGCGAGCGTTATAACTTGGCAATACGGTTTGGTTGATACGCGAAATTTGCAACTATCTGATCACACCATTACAATCCGGTCGCTCCAAGAAATAACCACTGGCATTTTTTCTTGCCGAAGACACTCCATCCATGGGATCCGCATTGTCATGAACGCTATACCGGATGATGAACAGAATTCAGAGGATCCGAATTCGTTCGGTTCAGATTTTTTAGTCCCCTCTCTTACCCAGCGATACGAGATTCGTGAAAAAGTAGGGAGAGGAGGACAGGGACAAGTCTTCGCCTGTGAAGATAAAACGCTGGGACGAATCGTCGCTCTCAAAGAACCGAATCAGGTTAGCGGTTGGTCACGGCTTCAACGCGAGGCACTGATCGCCGCAAAATTGAGTCATCCCAATATCGTCCCCGTCTACGATATCAGTTCCAAAGATGGTGTCCCATGCAGCATCATGAAATTGATCGGTAAAGAAACTTTGGCGGATGCGATCAAGGAGTTTCATTCCGTCCAATCAAAACAAAATCCACAAGCGAAAGTTGATAGCCCTGAAAAACACGCTCTCGAAAAGAACAAATCGCGAACGCTCGCCGATATGATTGGCATCCTGAAAGATGCCTGCAACGCCATTGCCTACGCGCATTCGAAAGAAATTCTGCATCGCGACCTAAAACCGCAGAACATCAGTCTTGGTGATTACGGTGAAACGATGGTCATCGATTGGGGACTAGCCTGTTCCATTCATGATATACAAAATTCTGGTCAATCGCATTGCAGCGGCACTGAAAAATATGCCCCGCCGGAGCAAGTTCAGGGCGATAGCAGTAAAATCGGCTACAACTCCGACATCTTCAGCCTAGGGGCAATCTTGTTTGAAATTCTTACCAACACCACGGTGGGCGATGCCCGCGCGAAACTTGAACACCAAGGTTTAGCCACCGATGCGGCCGTTTCTCCGCGCATGCTGCAACCTAAGATATCGCCCGACCTTGATGCCATCTGTCGCAAAGCGCTGCAACCGGATCCTAAGCAGCGCTATGCCCAGGTTGTCGACTTCATTGCCGATCTCAGCAAATATCAGCAAGATCTGCCAGTAAGTGCCCGCAAAGCATCTTGGCAAGATACGTTAAGACGTTTCTCGAAAGCCCATTACGCCAGTCTCTTGTCCACTGCAACAGCCGCCGTCATCACCGCCATCGCTGCGAGCGCTCTTATCACCGTCACTCTATATAAAAACAATCAAATCAGCTTGGCTCAGCAAGATCTGATGACCGCGTTAACCGTAACGGATGATACGATACGGTCCTTGGAGAAACAGGATGTCTCGTACTACGCCCTTGCGGATATAACTTCTGGACGAGTGGTTCGTTCGACCGGCGACCAGTTAGCTGCCGCATTGCCTCTGTATAAAGGCATCCTAAAGCTGCGAGACAGAAAATCGGACGAAGCTCTACCTTTGCTGGAAGAGTCGCATCGCAAGGACCCTGATCGGGATCTCGCCTTGTTTTTTCTTTCCCTCAATCAAGCCAATCTCAAACATTTTGCCGATTCGCTCCGCAACGGCAAAATACTGGCTGAGCGGAGTCCGAAAAATCCTTATGCACAGCAACATATGGCTGATATCCTCTTCCAATCGATAGACGATAACACCGATTCCCAAACACGCTTGGAGATTTTGCGCGACGCGGAAAAATATTCGCGGCTTGCCCACAAATTGGATCCTGACTTTCCTCTGGCAAGCATGACACTCGGTGATGTTTTATACGAACTCGGCCAAACCGACGATGCAGAACAGTTCATGAAAAAAGGGATCGCCGCTGATCCATCCCCTGACAATAAACGAGTGCTGAGAAATCTCCTCCGCGGGGAAAGTCGTCTCGCAGAAGCGCTGTCGCTATCTCGCGAAATCATCTCGCAGCGACCTGTGGATCCAAACGATTCTTCGACCAATTCGCTTTATCGCGGAGACTTATTGGCCCATGCACGGATCCTTCGCGAGTTAGGCCAGCTTGAAGAGGCGATAGAATATTTTCGCCAGTTTGATGAGTTGCAATCTGCGGCCGTCAATAACAAGAACCCTATAACCGCTCATTACAACGACTGGGGCCTCGCGCTTGCCGGACAACGAAAATTCGCCGAAGCGCTGGTGACCTTAGAAAAAGGTAAGGAAGATTTTCAAGGGAACCCCTCTTTTGAAGTCAGCCTAGCAATCGCTCTGCTGGGCTCTGGAGATCGAGCCGCAGCCGTTGCCAAACTGAATCAAGCTTTTCAAAGCGACAAGTCGCCCTATTTTCTTTGCCACCTGTTACAAGGCCTGATCGTCTCTGGAGAATTCGCGGAAGCTCGGCAAATCGAATCAAGCCTTCCACCTTTTGATTCAAATACTCCAAACCATTTCATCGTTTTGCGAGCCGGCTTGGCACAACTCGCTTCCCAACTGACCAACGCTGATCCATCACCTGCGGCAGCAGCTTGGCCCAAACTGGCCGAATCTCCAGCGATTCCGAATGAAACCTGGGACTACTACTATCTAGAGAAGTGGTGCCAATCACTTCCGGAGACGCAGCAAGCCCAAGCTAGAACCATCATCGATAAACTATCTTCGATCATTGCTCCGAGGTATCCGATCGATTGAGCGAGTGATTACTCTTCGGAATCCAGCTTGTTCTGTAAGGCATCTTTGATGAATTTGATATTCAGCAGACCAAGATCGGCTAGTTCCGCAGCTAAGCTTTCGCGGTCTTGCGTGTCGAACATTTCAGCGGCGCATTCGATGATGACACTGGCGTATAGTTGACTCCCACGACTAGCCCATTTTTTTGCAAGATCACCGGACAAGTTTGATTGCCCCACCAACGTTGCTAATCTCAGAACTAATTTTTCTACATCCGCCGTTGATCGATCGCAATCGATCCGCAACTGCGCACAGGTTTGGGTGGCCAAAATGTAGCGCCAGCGGGAATCACCCTTTTTTTTGCCACTCTCTTTGGCTTCCTGATCGAGTCTCCTCGATTCTTGTCCGATTTGATTCAGCCGTTCCCAGCAGATGGTTTGCAGCACACCTCGGACCATGGACTTGATATCACCTTCACTTGCCAACATGCTGCTGAGCGATTCGGCCGGAAAATTTTGCTGCAAAAATTCCTCTAATCGTTGGGTGTAGTGATCGAAATCCTCTGAAACTTCAGCTCCTTGATACGGGCCAGACTCAGACTCTTCGGGAGGCACATGCGTCGTATATGAAACAGAATGATCGGTTGGTTTATCGACTCTTTTTCGCAATTCAATCCGTGTATTGCGCGCCTCTTGGAGGTCCAACATATCATTGACTTGTAATTTTTGTCGACGCGCTTGGTAGGTGGCGATGCTGCTATTCAAGACGAAGTCTAAATATTTCCGGAACGAACCGGGGCCGCGGTGCTCGAACTTCATTTTCATGAACTTCTTCCAGATCGCATCGCTGATGTCGGCCGGTGGTGGATCCTGCTTGAGATGCTGTCTCAGAAAAGTTTCAAAGGCGATTGCATACTTAAAATAAAGCTTTGTTCGTTCGGCATCGGTAGTCTGCTCGTTCAGCACTAAATTGGCCTGAGTTGAGATACGCGATAAACGGTCCGCCATCGGCGATTCGCCATGAGCAATCGAGTCTCTGTGGTGATCAGAATTTTGGTTCGTCGATTCGCTCTCTGATTGGTTCGACATCACTTATCTCTCTTGGCTGCGGATTAAAAACCGACTTGGATATAACTCAAAACACAAATGTCGTGACAGAGCGAAAAACATTTTTCCTTTTTTTCGCTTGGCTTTTTCATATCTCTTGTCGATTTCCTCGCCAAGTTCATCTTCAGGCCAAATACACGATACAATGCTGACGGACCCTTTTCCAGTTTCGGGTAGGCACGCTGCTGATCCCACTCCGTTTACGATGTGAGAGAACCTGTTCGCATGGGAATGGCCATTTCTGCTATAAAACCTCCAAACATCAACCGTTCGCGATTGCTCCATCGCTTTCTACAGTATGTTCGTTTGGACACTACAGCCGATGCGAGCAGCAGCAGCTATCCAAGTTCGCCCGGTCAGTTGGAGTTAGGCAAGTTATTGGTCGAACAGCTGAAAGCGCTGTCGATCGGGGATGCGCACCAAGATGAACATGGGCTGGTATGGGGAACCATTCCGGCCACCGTTGCGGGACCAGCCCCTACGATACTTCTGAACGCGCACCTCGACACCAGCCCGGAGACAACCGGGACGAATGTCCAGCCGCGAGTGATTGACGATTATAACGGAAACGAAATTCTGCTCGGCACTAGCGGCCTGTCGCTCTCGGCAACAAATACACCATCGCTGAATCAGCTCATCGGCAAGACGCTGATCACGACCGATGGCACGACCCTACTAGGCGGCGATGACAAAGCGGGCGTGGCGATCCTTATGGAGCTGGCCCAAACGTTAATCGAAAATCCCCATCTGCCGCATGGACCGGTCCGCTTGCTATTTACTTGCGACGAAGAAATCGGTCAGGGGACCAAGCATGTTCGTCTGGATAAAATCTCAGCTGTCGCGGGTTATACCTTGGATGGAGGCGGAGCTGGAAGCTTGGATGTTGAAACCTTTTCGGCCGATCAAGCTACCGTTTGGTTCCGTGGTAAAAATATACATCCTTCGATTGCCAAGGGAGCAATGATCAACACGATTCGAGCCGTTGGGCATTTCATCGATCATATGCCGAAACATATCTTGGCTCCTGAAGTCACCGATGGTCGCAGCGGCTTTTTGCACCCCTATTCATTGCAAGGTGGCGTCGCCGAATCGAAGTTGCTCATTCTGCTGCGAGATTTCGATACACCCAAGCTCGAGGAATATGCCAAGCTGTTAGAAGATTTAGCTCACCAAACCGAGCTGCTCTGGCCCGGTTTAAAAGTCCAAGTTGAAATTGCGCACCAGTATCGAAATATGGGAGATGGGCTGAGACGCAAGCCGTTGGTAGCCGACTTGGCAGAGCAAGCCTATCTCCGCTTGAATCGTCCTTGCCAACGTGAAATCATTCGCGGCGGCACCGATGGCGCTTTGCTCACGGCACTCGGTCTCCCAACCCCGAATCTCTCCAGCGGCCAATACAATATTCATAGCCCACTGGAGTTTGCTTGCTTAGACCAGATGATTGAGGCATGCGAACATTTAATCGTGCTGCTCGATCTCTGGCAACAACATGGACGCAGCTAGGCAGAGCGCGGGTTGCTCGATCCACAACACGAAAAGAATCGGCCCTGTGCGAAGACCAGACAAACTCGCGAAGACCAGACAATTCATGAAGACCGGAAAATGCGCGACCGGCAACAGGAGCTCTTACGCAGCTTTGCGAGCCTGCGAGTAGTCTCCATCGACGACACCGAACGCGGGATGCTGCGCTGGAGCAACTATTTGCGAGGCATGATCCAGCCGACTTTTCAGACGGCTGATGCTTCGAAGTTGGCGATAACCTCGCATGAACGATCGAGTTGCCGCCAGTCGAGCTAACGACAACGAGCCGAGAATACGCTCAATCAAGGTTGGGAAATGCGAGGCCGTGCCGACGCCCCCAAGAAGGGCATCGTACTGCGCCACCACTTCTCCTATCGCTTGAAACTCTTCAGCGCGATGCCCTGCAAGCAGCAAGTTCGGCACCTGGACAGTCGAATAGTCCGAGGGGACGATCACCGCTCCGATTTGTCGCAGAGCTAAGCCGAGTTCGGCTTCGGCCGCTGCGATCGCCATGTCGCTGCGGAGACCATCGAGCGCCAGCAGAACACGCCGACGGATAAAGCAACCTGCCAATAAAGGGCCAAGCCTTCCCTCGCCAACCGATTCATCTGCCGAGACGAGTTTGCGGCACCAAAGCTGTGACAAGTCCAGGCCACTGTATTCTTGGCTGCTTTGTTGATCCAAGTAGATCGGCAGAACCATACTGATGTCACGGTCCGTTAATGTTCGCAGCGGTTCATCGAACCACGCATCTTTAACTTGCACGCCGGCCCGCAGGATATGCAGAACGGGCGAAATCGCTGCCCGCAGCGCTTCGTTAAGCAGAGCAGCTTCGGTGGCTGGTTTTGCGGTTTCGATGAACAGCACTTCATCGCCGAGGGAATAGGGATCCCGGTACGATCCATCGTGAGAAATAAGAATTTCACAATCCGCCGGTCGATTTTCTAAAACCGATACCAGCGTTGCTTCCAGAGCAACTTCGTCGCCCGTGAAAGGAATAATGATCGAAAGTCGAGGCACGTTTAACCTCCCGACGCTCGCCGCCAAAATCGAGGTGATCCCTAAATACGTCAGGATTCTTCGGACTCTGCAATTCTGTAAATTCAGGTAATTCGGCGAAGTGGAGTCAGCGAAGAGAGCGAGAATATTCTGCAGAGGCAAACTTTGCGGACAATCTGCATTCCAAAGAAACAACATTTTCAGCCGAAGATGGTTAACCCATTATTCGGAGGTAGGCCCACCAGACGATTCCGCCCGCGAATGCGATCAAAAACAAACTGTACAACGTAATCATTACCGAATAAACAAACTTTTCGGACCAGGAAAACTTTGGACTCAGCCACAACACAGGCAAACCCAAAAAACCGGTAACTCCCCATAGCAGCACGAGGATCGCGCGACGATTGCTGAGCAGACCGCTGCGGAGTTGGTCGGCGATCGACACCGGTCCACCTTTTTCTTCACGGGATTTGGATGAAGAAGTTTTGTTCATGGGAAAATGCGAACCAGATGAGAGAGGTGACTGGAATGTCGAGTTGGAGTGGGGAGCAAGGGGGTGTTTAACGTACAGTGCTAGTAGGGAATTCCTAACGCATCGCACAAAAATTTCATCAGAGGGCGAGTTTGTCGAAACTGTTCGATCGAAACATCTGCAAAGTCTTTGCGCAACACGTCAGTCCGCTTCAGCGGTGCTACGGCACAATAACTGGTGCGACGAATATCTTCAATGAGAGGATGATCTAAGGAATAGCCGCGGGGTGCAGACTTGAGTGATCCCCCGGAAATCGTGAACTGGGAAGTAAACTTTTTATTATGAATCACTTTCTTCCAGGCGGGGCGATCTTCATCGATGGTTTGACGGATCAATTGCAACGCCTCGCGCGGTGGCATCCAGCTGCCACCTACTAGAAAACATTCGTCGCTGGCCAGGTGCACATAGAAACCGGGAGCATGAATATCGCTCAACAGTCTGTGCCGAAAGGATAAACCGACATTTGTTTTGTAAGGCGTCTTATCTTTGGAGAAACGCGTGTCGCGATAAATACGCATCAGAGCCTTGGAACTCCCTGGGCCACTTTTTGAACTTCCGACCATTTGGCTTGAGATCGTGCCCAGTTTTGACTGGACCGCTTGAATATAAGCCCAACTGGGTTCGAGATAAAATTTTTCGTAGCGATCTCGATTCGCTGCGAACCATTCGCGGTTATTGTTTGCCGCTAGCTCATCGAGAAAACGAAATAGTTCTTTCGGAAAACCTGTGAACGGTGGAATATTTTTCGGAGGAGCCATCTAGAAAATCCGGGTGAGGTATTTGCGATCACTCAAAGGTTTCAGCCATTTCGCGAGCGTGGTAGCTGCTGCGAACGAACGGTCCGCTGGCAACCTTTTTGAAACCCATCGCTTTGGCTTTGGAACCGAGTTCGGCAAAAACTTCGGGCCGGATGTACTCAACGACAGGCAGGTATTTGGGTCCGGGCTGCAGATACTGTCCCAGGGTCAAGAAATCGCACTGGACCGAGAGCAGATCGGCGAGACAGTCGAGAACTTCCTCCTTGGTTTCGCCAAGTCCCAACATTAAACCACTTTTGGTTTTGATCGCCGGATGCATTTCTTTGATACGTCGCAGCATCTGCAAAGTCCACCGATAATCGCTTTTAGGACCTCGGACGCGGCGGTATAAGCGGGGTACAGTTTCCATATTGTGGTTGAAAACTTCCGGGGCTGCGTCGACAACGCGTTGGAGGCAATCTTTTTGCTGAACAAAATCTGGGGTCAACACTTCGATCGTCGCGCCGGTTCTCTGGCGGACGGCCAGCACGCATTGGTAAAAATGTTCCGCTCCACCATCGGGTAGATCATCGCGAGTAACCGAGGTGATGACGACATGCTTGAGACCTAATCGGGCGGCCGCTTCGGCAACGCGAGCGGGTTCGTCTGCTTCCAGAGCGGCTGGGCGACCTCGGGATACAGCGCAGAACCCGCAGGGCCGCGTGCACACATTGCCCATAATCATGAAGGTCGCCGTTTTTTGCGAATAGCATTCCATGCGGTTGGGGCATTTGGCATTATCGCAAACGGTCTCCAGTTTCAGTTCCGAGAGCAGATTGTCGGTGAAATGATTAAAATTGCCCTTCGGTACTTCGCGTCTCAACCATGCTGGCAAACGCCTACTCGAAGCAGAATCAGTCGCCGCGAGCGAACCGCAGGACGTAGAACTACTAGAATCGGTTGCCGAGTTCGCAGAATCCAAGTTAACGATAGGTAGAGGAACGCTCATACTGAATCTTTGTTACAATTGAGAAAGAACGGTTGGCATCCGGAACACTGCCCTGGTTCTATTGTAGGCTAAGGAGTCTAGCCCCTGAAGCCTTAATTGTCCTTAGTTCGAAACGACATACAGTGAACAAAAAAACCCCAACTCCCACGACATCGAATCCGAAAAAGCCGTCTGTGAAAGGGTCGGAAGCCCCGAAAGAGACGATGATTGCCGAAAATCGCAAGGCTCGCCATAAATACGAAGTCCTGGAAACGGTCGAGTGTGGAATGATACTCCGCGGAACGGAAGTCAAAAGTTTGCGCAACGGAAAATGCTCGCTGGACGAATCGTACGGCCGCATCTTGAACGGCACACTGTGGCTGGTAGGTTGCGATATCCCCGAATATAAAATGGGGGGCTTTTGGAATCACGAACCGAAACGCAATCGGCAATTGCTGCTGCATAAGCGTGAATTGAATCGCTTCGTTGGCCGAGCTCACGAGAAAGGCTTAACGCTCGTACCGCTCAAACTGTATTTCAATGAACGGGGTATCGCCAAGTGCTTGCTCGGACTGTGCAAAGGTCTGCAGATGCATGACAAGCGAGAGAAGCTCAAACAGAACGATGCGCGACGCGAGATGGAACGCGCCGTTCGTCGCAAAGGGGTTTAAGCAATGATACTGCAACTCGATCATATTCGAAAATCGTATCCGCTTCCCGGAGGAGGCACGGTTCAAATTCTGGATGTGCCGAATTTGAATGTCGATGTGGGCGAACAGGTTGTCTTACTTGGACAAAGCGGAGGGGGAAAGACAACGCTGCTTCATATCATCGCCGGCATCACAACTCCGGACAGCGGCTCGGTCCTGCTTGATGGTATCGAAATGACCAAGCTTTCTGAACAAGGTCGTGACAGAGTGCGGGCAGCAAAACTTGGGTATGTCTTTCAAACTTTCAACTTGTTGCCAGGATTTACGGCTCTAGAAAATGTTCGACTCGGTATGACTTTCGGCAGTGGCAAACATGATATTTCGCGAGCGATTCGATTACTAGAACGCGTCGGGCTGGGAGATCGATTGCATTATAAGCCTTCTCAGCTGTCGGTCGGTCAACAGCAACGTATCTCGGTGGCTCGCGCTTTAGCCAATCGGCCGCGACTGCTGCTCGCCGACGAACCGACTGCCAACGTTGACGCGGCCAATCAACAAAAAATTATCGAACTCATTCGGCAAACATGTCAGGAAGAACAAATCGCCCTGATCATGGTCACTCACGATTTGAAACTTGCCCAGCAATTCCCACGCGTCGAACGCTTAGAGCAGCTCAATCGCGTGCTGCAATCTGTCGCGAGCTGATAGGTACATCAGAGTCATCCGAGAAAGTATTGTTCTATGAATTTACTCCTGATCGCTTGGCGTAATATGCAGCAGCGGGGCCTATCTTCGTGGCTGACCATTTTCTCCATGGCCCTGGGTGTCACTTTGGTGGTCATCGTGCTGGCCATCAGTGGCGTGGTCACCGAATCATTCCAACGCAACAGTAGCGTGGGCTATAACATCATCGTGGGAGCGAAAGGTAGCCCACTGCAACTGACCCTCAACACGGTGTTTTATCTAAGCCGCCCGGTGGAAAACGTCCCTTACGCTTACTTCTTGGAATTTCAGCCCGGCAAAGGAAGAGAGGCCGCTTGGAAGAGCATTGGTGGCCGAATGGCTAATCCCGAGCGACCTGGAAAATACTCTAGATATATGGCGGGTGGCTTCGCCGTTCCGGTCTGCCTGGGCGATTACTTCGGTCCCTTCCGTGTCGTTGGAACCACTCCCGATTTTTTCAACAATCTTCGGTACGGAGAAGCGGGCGATATGGAATATCGTTTCGCAGACGGGCGAAATTTCCAGGAACACACACCGGAAAACGGCTACTTTGAAGCGGTAATCGGTTCGAGGGCTGCGAGCGAAATGAAGGTAAGGGTCGGCGACAAAGTCAGCCCAACGCATGGCAATCCCGAAGGAGAAGGTCACGGCGACAAGTTTACGATTGTCGGTGTCCTGGCTCCGACTGGCACGCCGAATGACCGCGCTCTGTTTATCAACATGGAAGGTTTTTACTTAATGGATAAACATTCCCTACCCCCCGGCGAAGTTGAGAAGACCGAAAAAGAAAGCGGCTTGACCTATGTCGACTCGACCGGAACCGCCGCGTCCCTAGGCCTCCCCGCAAAACTTCCCATCCATCAACGCGAAGTCACCGCGATCCTGGTGAAACCTGGCGGAGAATCAGGAATCCTCGCAGCGAATATGCAACAAAACATCAATGAGAGCCTGCAAGCCCAAGCCGCTTCGCCCATCCGCGAAATTGCCACCATGCTGACGATGTTTGTACAGCCGATTCAATTCGCTCTGCTGGTGCTCACCATTTTGGTTTGCCTCGTCAGCGCTATCGCTATCTTAGTCAGCATTTACAATTCGATGAGCGAAAGGCGTCGCGACATCGCCGTGATGCGAGCGCTCGGCGCGCGGCGCGATGTGGTCTTAGCCATCATATTGGCAGAGTCCGTTCTGATCGCTCTATCCGGCGGACTGATCGGTTGGGTTATGGGACATGGGATCGCCGCAATTGCCAGTCCCTGGGTCGAAGATCAGACGGGTATTCAAGTGAGTTTTTTTACAATCAACATCTGGGAATGGACACTCATTCCGGGCATCGTTCTCTTGGCAATCGGCGCCGGTCTGATCCCAGCCTTCTCGGCCTATCGCACCGATGTCTCCCGTAACTTGAGCGCCTAGCTCTATGCGCAAAACCACAACAAGCCGACGTTTAATGTCATATAAGAAAACCTTAGCTGGCCATAAGGGTGCATTCCCAAATTGCGTCACGTTTTCCCCTGTGATTTCGTGATTGTTTGAGCTTCGGATTTGTTGGCTTGAACTTTTGGGTTCATCGGTCTGGGAATCCATCGCCAGTCTCCATGGCTGGTTTTCCGATTCATGTTCCGCATGGCGGCGACGCTTTCATCCCAACTGCAACTCATCACCTGGCATCGAAGTTG
>Ga0169931_10001127_pt1 | contig 43973 bp, 44 predicted proteins | sample Kivu_15m_20L_FD_129675 | JGI IMG/M metagenome (GOLD analysis project Ga0169931, IMG submission 129675) | Freshwater microbial communities from Lake Kivu, Western Province, Rwanda to study Microbial Dark Matter (Phase II) - Kivu_15m_20L... | ecosystem: Environmental > Aquatic > Freshwater > Lake... | reverse complement strand
TGCGCCCAGCGTTTGCGCATTCCCTCGCTTCGCTTCGTTACCTTCGATGTTCGACAGGCGGTAGCTGGCAGAGCCCTTGGGTTTGCGGTTGTGGGCGCGTGAAGCCGGTGGAAACGCGATTCGTAGATGCGTTTGGGAGCGGTAATCGAAGCTTTGCGGCACCGCCGTTAGTGGGCACTTTACGGTGAAAATTCTCTCGGGCGTTATGTGGAGGCACCCAACTCAATCCACCTAGTTTCAATCTCATCGTGGAGTATGACAGATGCTTCATCAGTGGTCCAGAACTGTTTCTCATCGACCTGCTCAAGATCTGCTGTGGGCGCAGGGTAAATTCGTTCCCCGACAAGCCTGGCGTCGGCGTCGAATCTCCAGTTCACAATCGCCCAGCGTGTTTCGACAAAGTATCCATCAGTCTCAAGGACATCGTGTCCATAAAGTTTGGCCGTTGTTCCAGGAAGGTAGATTCGATAGAGGGCTTCGGACATAAACCCACTGTCGGTCAAGTAGATTTCTTCATCTTCAAGAAATCGTACGCTCGACTTTGCGGCCGCGATTGAGTGATAAAACCGGCGGATAGTTGCTGCGGTGTTGAGCGTCAGGTAGCGATTCGGACCGGCAAATACGTAACTGGGATTCTCCACCGTGAGTCGTGGGTCGAAGATTTCTTGCCAGCGACCACAAATTTCAAGTGAAGCGTGCTGCTTGTAGACCGTCATCATTCGACGCTGGTGCGGTGACAAATCTTCGCGCAGTTTCTCGTCGCAAGCTCTGAGGAACTCACAAACATTAGGACGCAATGTTGACCTCTTAGTAACTAGTGACAACGTAAAATTAGATAGTTGAAACTACCACCAAATCAAGACGGCTCGTCCTAGATGAATCGAACTGAGGTTTGGCAGAGTACCGTAAATGAATCTTCATGAAACATTTTGGCAAGGCAAATCAACTGGCATCGCACGACTTCACGAGATACTCTCGTCTGAGTAACTTTTAAAATCAAGAGAGTGGAGGACAAGCTTTGAAAGTAAGCGTAGTGGTCTCGGTCGTGGGAATGCGCGATAATCAGCGAATCTGGGATCTCGAATCTTTCGAGAGAGAATGCAAAGTAGCGGACGATCTCGGCTTCTACGCAGCGTACACGGGTGAGCGACGCGGCCGTGGAAAGGCTTCTGGGCAGACCGCAGTGACGTACAACCCTGACCTGGCGTGCATGTACGGGTTGTCCAAGACGAAGAATCTGCGATTTGGATCTCATGTAACGCTTCTTCCACTTCACCATCCAGTCCGCGTCGTACAGGATGCACTGATGGTGAACAGACTCTTTCCCGGTCGGTTCATGTTGGGCGTGGGTGCCGGGTACACGCGTGAGGACTTCGACGCATTCGGTGTCTCTCTTGGCGAGCGCGGAAAACGGATGCAAATAGGGCTAGAGGCTATTAATGCCTTCTTGAAAGGCGAGCCTTACGAACTGAGGGGACCTTGGAACGGAACTGTTCCGCTTCGTGACCCAGCCATGGGTGACCTGTCTCTTGAAGTGCTTTCGGGTGGTTGGAGTGTGCCCGGCGTGAGACGTGCAGCACAACTCTCGGATGGCTGGCACACGGGACCAATTCGGACGGTGACAGCCGAAGCCGAGCTGGCGAGTGTTTATCGCGAAGAGTGTGCCAAATCGGGTCGCAAACCCAGGGTTATCTTGATGCGCGAGGCAGCAATTGGAACTACCGATCAAGCAGCTTTGGACACAATGGGAACGCACCTCTTGGACTACGCCAGAATCTACTTTGACCGAGGCGGAACTTATGAGGAAAGGCACGATCCATGGCTGAAAGGAATTACATCGTCCAAACAGATGACGCTTGAGATGGTAGCCCCAGATCGGTTTCTTGTCGGTTCCGTGGACTCGTGGTTGAAGACCCTCGCCGAGTGGAAACGAACGATCGACCCCGACGAACTCCTCTTGCGTCTTCGATACTTTTATGGCCCGCCTCTGGACGAAGCCATCCAAAGTATGAAAATGATTAGTTCGTATATAATTCCAGAGGTTGACCGCCTCTGAGACTTATGGGAGGCAAAGTCTGAGCACCCTCGAGATAATGGCGATTGTTCCTCCCGACGTGGTTCTACATTGTGCTTACTGGTCGGCAGACGGCGGCAATAGATCAAGCTATATCGTGCCCTAAAAATACAGCTCTCCTCTAGGGATCCCGACAGCCGAGCAAGCACTTGACACGTACGCCTCATTTGAATAAAGTGCTTCTTGTCACAGCGCAATATCCAAAAAACAAGGGGAAATCATGAAAAACAAGTCAACTCTGCCGTTCCAGAAGGTTTTAGCTCTATTATCGGTGTCGTCTGCACTTTTGGTGGCCTCAGTCATCAGCGGAGGAGCAGTTTCCGCCTCGACTTCGCCCAAGGCCGGACAGCCGTGCCCCACAGTCGGAGACTTAAGTTTCGATGCAGTTCTCCTCTGTGAGAAATTCGGATCAGCACGAGTTTGGACGGACAACCGCTTGCCAGCAGGAAATTACAAAGTCGGATCGGAGAAGTTGCTTTCTGGAGCGTCTGCATTTGCCGGAGTTCCGATGGATAAGGGAGTTCAGCAAGCAGTGAAGGAAATCAACGCTTCTGGTTTTCTGGGTAAAGGTGCGAAAATCCAGTTGATAACGCGAGACTCCGGAGGCAAAGCCGATGTCGCTGTTGCAGCCGTCAACGAATTCGTAGCGAACAAGGTTTCTGGAATTCTGTGCTGTGCCCTCTCGAGTATCGCCGGAGCCGTTTCGCAAACGGCCGCTAATGCGAAAACGCCTGTCATTATCGATGCAGCGGTGCTACCTGGATTGGCGAAGCCGCCGTACGTCCATAGAACAGTGATTATGACGGGCGCAAAAAATGGTATCCAATGGCAAAGTGCTCAAAAGATGGTGAAGGCAATCGGAGCGAAGACCGTGGTCATTCCCGAGACCTCGGACAATCAGGGTATGGTTTCTGATTCAGTGATGTATAAGGAAGCAGTTACACAAGCGGGTGCAACAAACGTCATCAGCGTAAAAACACTGGCCGCAGATACTGATCTCTCGGGTCCCGCAAGTCAGATTCTTGCGTTGAATGCAGATCTGGTAATCCCTGCGATGCTTGGAGGACCTGCGAGTCGATTAATCAAGGCTTTGAAGGACAGAGGTTACAAGGGTCGAATCGTCGGCAATTATGGCTTGTCCGACAACACTAATTTCAATATCGCCGGAGCTTCACTCGCAGGTGTTGTCATGCCAGTGATCTTTGACCCCGACAAACCCGCGAACCAGATCGGCAAAGACCTGGTCAAATGGTGGAGGAAAACCAACAAAGGCCAGAATCCGTCTGTGTACCCAGGCTTGGGTTACACCGCAATGTGGTATCTCGCAGCTGGCATTAAGAATTCCGGCGACGGGAAAGCGCCCAACGTCGCGAAAGCGCTTAACCGCATCAACAAAATGGATACGGTCTATGGTCAAGTGCGATTCGACGGTGGTCAAATTGGTTTGACAAAGTCCATCACACCGATGTTCAAGGTGTGGCAAGCCGACGGCAAACAAATCAATTGGGATGGGAAGTGATTTAAACTGCGGAATTGTTGGCGTCCGCGGGGAAACTCGGGACGCCAACAAACCATCTGCCATTGATTGTTCGAAAAGATTTTGCCCACGCTCGATAAGGATGATTGCAAGCAATGCGTCTACTTCTGCAGCAATTACTTAATGGTCTAGCCCTCGGCTCGGCGTATGGCACTTTTGCCATGAGCTTCGGGCTCATCTTCGCGACAATGGGAATACTTAACGTCGCTCATGGCACAATTGCAACCTTTGGAGCAATCGCAGGTTGGATCGTAGTCAAACAGTTTGGATTCTCATTCATTCCTGCGCTAGTGATTGGCGTCGCCGTTGCTACGATAATTGGAGTTTTGACCGACCGTCTGGCATTTCAGCCACTTCGTGCACGGGCAAACACGCTTGGTTATTTGATCACGTCAATTGGAGTTTGGATCGTACTAATTTCTCTCGGCGAAACTGCCCTGAATCACCAGATTGAAGTCTTTCCCCCGGACCTGCTCTCGGGGCCACGCGTCGCAGCGACAGACATTTATCTGGCCCCTGGTCAGGTTTGGCTTCTAGTAGTCGGGCCCGTCAGTGCGTCAGCTCTTTACTTGCTTTTGAAGAGAACGCCAATTGGCGCGATGATTCGCGCGGTCGGTTTCAGCGAAGTCTGGTCGCGAATCAGTGGGGTATCTTCAACTTTAGTAATCATAAGTACCGTTGCAATCTCGGCCGGGCTGGCGGGGATCACGGGATACCTTAGCTCTATCGCCTTCGACAACGTTTCTGTGCCACTCGGCGAAGGCCTATTGTTAAAGGGCTTTGCAGCAGTGGTAGTAGGTGGATTCGGTGACGTTCGCGGCGCATTCCTCGGCGGCATAATCATTGGGATTACCGAGGTTTTGGGTGCCCAGTATGTATCGGGACAGTTTCGAGATGTCATCACCTTCGGTTTATTGATTCTCTTCTTGCTCTTCCGTCCAGAAGGGATTTTTGGTGAGATTAAATTCGGTGCCGTCCGATGAGTCAATTCTGGGATATTTACTCGATCAATTTTGAGTTTGCCCTTGTGCTGGGTATTTTCGCGCTAAGCGCGTATCTTGGTCTTTGGTCGGGCGTCCTAAGTTTAGCACCGATTGCGTTTGGCGCAGGTGCCGCGTACGTTTCAGCTCGCCTTGCTTACGACAAAGCAATGATAGGTGAAGCAAATTATCCGCTGATGACGCACTTGATCGTCGGAATGGTCATAGGTGGGTTATTGGCTTGGGTAACGTCATTCCCACTTTTGAGGCTCGGTTCCCATTACCTGGCTCTCGCCACCATCACTCTGGTACTTATCGCTCGCGTGATTGCCCTGAATCTAGACAAGTACACAGGCGGCACCGTTGGCATCATTGTCCCGCGCCAGATCCGTTTCTGGCACATCCTGGTAATTGTCGGATTAGTTTCACTGGTTTTTGCGTGCCTACGCAAATCTCGCTTTGGTTTCGCTATGGATGCTGTGCGTGAGCAGCCCGAAGTCGCCACTTCCCTCGGCATAAACGTTCAGAGAATTCGACGCTATGCCTTCACATTTGCGGGTGTACTCGGCGGTTTGGCAGGGGTTATGCAGGCTCAACTCGTTCAATACCTTGTACCCGAAACAATGTACGTCGAACTTGCCTTCATCGCGATAGCGTCGGCAGTTCTTGGTGGGGCCTACATATGGATTGGTCCAATCATTGGCGCATTGCTGTACACCGCAATTCCTGAGGTCTTAGAACCGTACTTGGGACCTTCTAAGAACATTGTAAATGGAGCTCTCCTTGTGATAATCATGGTTTTTAGGCAGCGTGGTGTAGTCGATCCAGTTCAGTTCCGAAACATGATGATGCGTCGAACATCTCGTAGAGCAGAGGCATAATGAAAGTTCTCGACTTTTTATCTGTCACCCGACAATTTGGTGGCCTCAGTGCAGTGAACGAGTTATCCTTCTCTGTTCCTGCCGGCGCCATTGCAGGTTTGGTGGGACCGAATGGCGCTGGTAAAACAACTGCCATTAACCTTGCGAGTGGTCTTGACCGGCCTACATCTGGTTCGATTTGTATTTTTGGTAAGGACACCACTCAGCTTAAGGGCCGGGAGTTCGCGCGCTTGGGGGTAGCCCGAACGTACCAAAACATGAAAATGTTTAAGGGTATGTCAACGCTCGAACATGTAATCGTGGGACTGGACTTGCATCGCAAGACCACCTTTTTTCATTCCCTAGTGCCCAACCCGATTGACCGCGAAGAGCGTGCAGCGATTCGCGCTGAGGCTATGAATCTACTTAAGGTTATGTCAATTGACCAGTTTGCAGACTTTGAAGCAGTAACTCTGCCGTATGGGCTGCAGAGACGACTTGAGATTGCCCGCGCAATGGCGACAAAACCGAAATTACTGCTGCTTGACGAGCCGACTGCGGGAATGAATCAGAAAGAGTCAGCCGAAATTGGTGAAGTCTTGCGCGAACTCCACGCTAAAGGAATCTCAATTTTGGTTGTAGAACATAACATCAAGTTTGTGAGCGACTTATGTGACGTGGTGACTGTGATCAACTTTGGTGAATTGTTGATGACAGGCATCCCGAGCGAAGTTTTCAATTCGCAGACGGTCCGTGACGCCTACCTCGGTAAGCAGCGAGATGAACGTCTAGCGACATTTTCAAATTTGAGGAGAGGCAGAGAGCGTAGTGTCGACATCGGGCAGTTTTCCACGTGAGTAACGTTGGGACACTCGAAGTTAAGGGCTTACACTCCTCCTATGGGGCCATCAAAGCAATTCGTAACGTAAATTTGAAGGTTTTACGCGGCAGTTTTGTCGCAGTCGTGGGCCGGAATGGAGCTGGAAAATCGACATTGTTGAACAGCATTTGTGGCATCTTGAAATCTGATCAGGGCTCGATTCGCTTTGGTGATATTGATCTAGAGGGAAAGTCTGCAGTTGCGGTGACTCGAGCGGGCGTTGCTCTGGTCCCTGAAGGCAGACGAATAATCGGAACCTTGACAGTCAAAGAGAATTTGAGGTTGTCGAGGGCCGCACGACGCCCGTCTGATCGAGATCTGGAAGCGTGGGTGGGGGAACTCTTCCCCATTCTCAAGCAGCGTTCAAATCAGTACGCGGGATCATTATCCGGCGGCGAACAACAAATGCTAGCAATTGGCAGGGCGCTTATGACCAATCCCGAAGTGATCGTCCTGGACGAACCATCGATGGGTCTCGCGCCTTTCGTAATCGATAAAGTCTACGAGTCCTTAATTGGTATCAATAATGTTGGAATATCAATACTCTTGGTCGAGCAGGACGCAATCCTTGCGTCCGCAGTCGCGGATTACATGTATCTTATGCAGCAGGGTGAGATTGCTGTCAGTGGGACTCCCGAACAACTTCGTTCCACTGATTTTTTCGTAAGTGGCTATTTCTCGTGAGCCCGCTTGTGGGGAAACGGTTCCTAGTTACTGGCGCTGCACGAGGTGTCGGAGTCGCCGTTTGCCGCACCGCGAGATCTGGAGGTGCGTTTGTAAACGCTGTTGACATAAATGAGGTGCCTGCTGATGCGGCGGATTCGACGTTCGTTGGAGATCTCGCGAAAGCTGAATTTTGTGATTCGGTCCTGAAGCGAGTAGGTCAAGTCGACATACTCGTTAACGCCGCTGGACTACTTCGCCCTTGCCGACTTGAAGATCTGACAGTCGAGCAATTCGATTACGCATTGGCGGTCAATCTTCGAAGTGTCTTCCAGTTATGCCAAGGTGTCATCCCTGGGATGCTTGCACAGAAGTGGGGTCGCATCATTAATTTTTCCTCGGTCAACGCACGCACTGGGGGTACGACCTCCGCCGCCTATGCCGCAGCCAAAGCAGGTGTCATCGCACTTTCAAAGAGTATCGCCAAGGATGTTGCTAGATCGGGAGTGACTGTAAACTCCATCGCTCCGGCTGCGATTGATACTGAATTGAATAGCTTCCTCTCGCCTGAGGCACGAGCCAAGCTTGAAAATGACATTCCTGTTGGACGTTTTTCGACTGCACAAGAGTTCGCGGAGATTGTAATGTTCCTAGTAAGTGACTCAGCAGCTTTTATGACGGGTGCAACATTGGATGTCAACGGTGGTTGGGTAATGGTTTAAGGAACAAATGTTGCTCGGTGTTTGAGCACCTGAAACTTGACATCCGAGACGTCGCGAGCCGCAAATTCCATCAATGCGCTCCGATTCAGCTCATTAGAACCGCCGACGAAAATCATCCATTCGGGTTCCTGGGAGGCATTGATATGCGTACCATCTCTTCGACAGAGGCGCACCGACGTGTCGCCTGACTCGAAGCTTTCATTAAAGCGTTTGATAACTAAATTCCGTCTGCCCACTACGTTGAATTGCAGGGTCATTGAAAGCCCTGGAACAGGTACATCGTGTGGTTGACATCTAAACACCAGTAATTGTTCATATGGAGTGTTGCTACGGTTGGAAACATTGTTCAGTACAGTCGTGCGGAGTTTGTCAACCTTAGGATCACGGGCGTCGCGGTACCTCGGTGACTGAAAGATTTCTGGTGATGGAATCAGGTAAACGTTGTGTACGAGAGGGTAACCCTCCGTTGCGTAGAATGCGGAGCACGAGAGGAAACCCGACTTCAGAAGATCAGGGGCGTGTCGCTCGTCGTACCACCTTTCAAAGGTTGGGAGAAAAGCGGAGCCGACGTCCATTCGAGCGACGTAGAAGTGGGTCACCTCACCCCTCCATGAAACGCCTTGTATTCGAGAAACTCCTCCAACCCGAATCTGCCGAGCTCGCGCCCCAATCCTGATTGCTTGAGTCCGCCATACGGAGCGGCAGGATTGAACGCACCTCCATTCACGGTGATCGTGCCTGCCTCGATTCGATCGGCGAATGCTAGGGCCTGTGCGTTGTCCGTTCCCCATACCGATGCAGCGAGCCCGTACTCGCTGTCGTTGGCAAGGCTGACCAATTCCGATTCCGGTGCGCTCAGGATGGACAGCACAGGAGCAAAGATTTCCTCTCGTGCGATACGCATCGTGGGCGAGACGTTGTGGAATATGGTGGGCGGAACAAAATGACCCGTCTTCGGCACTTTCGCGGAGAAGATTTTCTGAGCACCTTGGCGTTCGCCACTCTCGATGACGTCGAGTGCCCGTTCTCTTTGTCTGGCCGATACCAATGGTCCAATCGAGGTTGATTCGTTACGCGGATCACCGATGACCAGATTCTCGAAATGTGAGACCGCAAGTTCGCAGGCCTGGTCGAGCAGGTTGGCGGGAACCACCAAGCGGGTCAGGGCCGTGCAGGTCTGACCGGTGTTCCGCAAACAACTGCCAACGGTCCCCGCAATCGCAGTACCGAGGATTTGCTCGTCAAGAACGATGGATGCTGATTTGCCTCCAAGTTCAAGACATGTGCGAACCAGCCTTTCGCCGGTTGCGGCGGCAATGGATCGTCCCGTGTTTGTCGACCCGGTGAACGACACGAAGCGAATCCCCGGATGCTTTACCAACGCTGCACCAACCTTCGGCCCATCTCCGCCGACGAGATTGATCAGTCCGGGCGGTAGCCCCTTCTTGTCGAAAAGCTGCACCAGTCGAAATGCGCAGAGCGGGGCAATCTCGCTCGGCTTGGCAACCACGGTGCATCCGGCAGCAATAGCCGTAGCGCATTTGATCAGCAGTTGCGATATCGGGTAATTCCATGGCGTTATCGCCGCAACTGGCCCCACTGCAACGCGGTCGACGCGAGTAGTGCCCAAGATCGAAGAGAAGGAAAAATCTTCGAGAATAGAAATCAGATCCTCGAGCACCTTCACCGGGAGGAAGCCAGTCGCCTGGCGAGCCGTGGTGATTGGTGTGCCCACCTCGAGTGTCCACAGTTGCGCTAGCTCCTCCAGGTTGTCGACGAGCACCTCGTGTATCATGGAGAGAACGTGCTGGCGCTGTGCGCTCGACGAGTGTCGCCAAGATTTGAACGCTTCGCTCGCTGCTTTCACGGCGAGATCAACATCGTGTTCATCGCCGAGGGGCGCCGACCCACACACCTCTACGAGGTAGGGGTCTTCGACGTCAAGATGGTCACCACTGTGCGGTACCACCCAGTTTCCGCCGAAGTAGTGACGATCAAATTGGTACTCCATGTCCCGTTTCCCCCTTGTCATACTTGATTGACGAGTTGCTGCCCAAGTGCGCGTTTGCTTAGCCTACGACAAAGGGCAGGAGGGCAAGAATGAGTAATCAAAGAGCACCACGTATCGCAGTGGTTGGCGGTCGAACGTGGGGTCACATGCATTTGCGAGCGTTTTCGCAATTGCAGCGAAATGGTCTATGCGAGTTGGTGGGTCTCGTCGACCTTGATGAGTCGGTACTTGCCGAGCGTAAAGCGGAGTTCGATGTACCGACCTTCACCTCCTTGGATGAGATGTTGTCGAGTTGCCAAACCGATGGAGTCTCGATTGCCGTGCCGGATCACCTTCACCGTGCCGTTGCGGCCACTGCAATGAAGGCGGGTAGCAATGTGTTGATCGAAAAGCCAATGGACATCACGTCTGACGGTTGTCGTGAACTCCTCCAAATCGCGAAGGCTCACGGCAAGTTCATTCAAATGGAATTCATGAAGCGCAAAGATCCATATCACATCGATCTTGAACAGCGCATTGCGCGTGGACAGCTTGGAAATGTGCAATACGGATATGCGTGGATGGAAGACCGCATCGAAGTCCCGCGAGACTGGCTCCCAAGGTGGGCATCAGAGAGCAGCCCGGCATGGTTCCTCGGAGTGCACTTTTTCGATCTCGTGCGCTGGCTGATCAAGTCCGATGCCACTGCCGTATCTGCGGTGGGGCATAGGGGCAAGTTGTCGAGCATTGGCATCGACACCTACGACGCGGTCAATGCGCGCGTGCAGTTTGAATCGGGAGCCTCATTCCACTTCGATGTGTCGTGGCACATCCCCGACGGCAACGAAGCAATCGTCAATCAAGGAATCAAGGTTGTCGGATCCGAAGGTTGGTTGACCGTGGACTCGCAGGACCGAGGCGCCCGGGGTTGTTTGAGGGGCTCTGTTGGTTCGGCTGTGGGAAAGTCCGACAGGGTTCTCCCGGAAAACGCGATGTTCACTCCCAATCTCGGTTTGTTCATTCAGAGCACTGATCGGTGGGGGAAGCCGGAGTTCGCCGGTTATGGCATTGAATCGATTCAAGACTTTGCGCTCAATCTCGGGTATGTGTTGAATGGTGGAAATATCGCCGACCTCGAGGGCGAGTATCCGTCGGGGATCGATGGTCTGGAAGTCACAAAGATTGCCGAAGCAGTGCAAATCAGCATGGGTCGAGGTGGCGAATTGATCGCCATCGCTCGGGAGCCCAAGTAAAAGTCGTATGAAAATTGAGGAGTATATGACCTACGACATGCTTGGGCTTGCGGACCTCGTGAGGTCCGGCCAAGTTTCGGGCAGTCAGTTGTTGGATGTTGCACTAACGATCACCGAGCGCGTTAATCCGAGCGTAAATGCGGTCGTTCGTCTGATGGAGTCGGAAGCTCGTCGGACACTACAAGAGTCAGAGAAGAGCGCAGCCCTCTATGGTGTGCCGTACCTCTTGAAGGATCTCACTGCAATGTACGCAGGGGTTGCCACGAGCCAGGGCAGTGTGTTCTTCAAGGATTTCGTACCCGACTACGACACGGTGACTGTTCGCCGTCTTCGAGAGAGTGGCTTAGTCATATTTGGCAAGACCAATACTCCGGAGCTCGGAGGGAACGTATCTGCTGAGTCGCAATTGTTTGGGGTCACCCGTAACCCGTGGAATCTTGAGTATTCCGCGGGCGGTTCGAGCGGTGGCGCGGCTGCCGCAGTATGTGCAGGCATCGTTCCTGCTGCACATGCCACCGATGGCGGTGGTTCGATTCGTATTCCCGCATCGTGCTGCGGACTGTTCGGGTTGAAGCCATCGCGAGGCCGCACCTCGTTTGGGCCGAAACTGGGCGAAGGGTGGAATGGGATGACGAGCGAGCATGCCATCACGCGGTCCGTGCGCGATTCCGCTGCACTACTCGATGTAATCGCGGGTCCGGCACCAGGAGATCCGTATGGGATTCCGGCTCCGCGCCGATCGTTCGTTGATGCGCTCAATGATCGTGTACGCCCACTGCGGATCGCGTACACCGTTGCCGCACCGTCGGGTGCCCCGGTGGATGACCGCGTGGCCGCCGAACTGATGGCAACTGTGAACTTGTTACGGGCCAATGGGCACACGTGTGTCGAGGTTGTTCCTGAGATTGATGGAGCTGCGGTGTCGGATGCCAACGTGAAAGTAATTGCGGTTCACCATGCATTCAACGTGGGGAAGCGGGCTGCTGTGCTCGGGCGTGATCCTGAAGTGGGAGATCTCGAAAAGGTGATGCGGTACCGTGTCGAGGTTGGTAAACAGGTGAGCGCGGTGGACTACGTGAGAGCAGTCGAAACACTCCACCAATCAGGAAGAGCAGTTGGTGAGTTCATGAGAAAGTACGACGTGATCCTGCGTCCTACCACGGCAAAGCCGCCGCAGCCGATCGGCACATTCGACATGAACACCGATGATCTTCAGTCGTTCCTCAAGGCTTTGTGGGGATATATACCCTTCACCGCGTTGTTCAACGCAACCGGCCAGCCAGCGATGTCGGTGCCTTTGGGTTGGGCTGATGGTTTGCCGGTCGGGATGCAATTTGCTGGTCGGTACGGCGACGAAGAAACCCTCTTCCAGCTGGCACGACACTTGGAAGTCGAGTCGCCATGGGCTGATCGACGACCCTCGATGGCGGTCTGATCCAACCATGGTGTCGATAGTCGAGCGCACAGAGATCACTTTTGGTGCGCGAGGAGATGGGACACCGTGGTCGATCATGGCGTACACGATCGATGGCGGTCGACCCGGTCCGCGCTCGGGAATCGTTGCAGGCATTTGGGGCGACAAACCCCTCGGTGTGCTCGCAGCCCATCAAGTGATCAAAGATCTAGCACCGCGCGACGACCTCCGCGGTTCGGTGGTCGTGATTCCAGGCGCGAATCCTGCAGCCCTCGAGATCGGCAGTCGCATGGGTCCTGATGCGCTGTTACTAAATCGCAGGTTTCCAGGAGCACAGTCAGGCTTCGTGACGGATCAGACCGCACATCATCTGCTGCGCTTCCTCGAAGAACGCTGTAACGTCGTGCTCGACCTGCACTCCGGAACGGCAACGATGGGTTTGCACTACACCTACGACTACGGCTCGTCGATTCTCTCGGCATCGACGGGTTTGTTGCCCGTGATCGTGGGGCGAGGACACTCCACCCAGTTGTCTTCTGTCTTGACCGCACGGGGAATTCCCAGTTGTCTCGCGGAATTCGGGGGTGGGCGGTCATCGGATGAGCGCCTGGGCGTGACCAGTTCGCTCAATTTTCTACGTGCTCGCGGACATCTCAAGGAGTCTCTGGTCGGGGCGTCAAGCGTTTCCCGAATTGCGGAGGTGCACTTGGCGTTGGCCTCGACGACAGGAATTTGGTCGACGTCACTTGAACTCGAAGTTGGAGCGAAGATCGATGCCGGCTCAATTGGCAATATCGTCGGTCCACAATCGAACAGTGTCCAAGAAAGTTTTTCCACGGCACGCGACGGTGTGGTGCTGATGTTGACAACTTCACCGAACATGGTGCAGCCAGGCTCGTATCTGTTCATGGTTGGTTTTGTGGATGGTGAAATCGCCGTACCGCAGACCGGCGAATTGGAATGTCTCTAGGAGGAGTGATGGAATATCAGTCAGCTTCAGGTATCGAGCGCAGGTTGATTTACGATCGCAGCGACGTCCCAGACTCATGGTGGGATCTCCTGCGCAGTGGGGCAGGTGAGGCGCCGTTCATTCGTGGTGCCTACCCAGAGATGTATCGAAGCAAGCCTTGGCGCATCTTCCAGTTGAGTGGATTCGGTAGTCCCGAGGACATGAATGCGAGGTTGAAGTTTTTGCTCAAGGCCGGCGAAACCGGAATAATTGTGAAGCATGATCGAATGACGGATGATCACCTCTATGACGTCGATCATCCAGAGGTTGCCGAGCGGCGTGAAGATGTCGGACTGACAGGCACGGTGACGGTAGGGCTACGTGACTATCAGACGATCATGGACGGCATTCCGATTGAGTCGGTCTACGCCAAGCCTGGTGGGGGTGTGCCTCAGTCGGCTCCTTACACGCAGAGTTCTTATTGGTCCGTTGCCTTGTCTCGCGGCCTCAAGTTGTCGCAGATTGCGGGAACTGGTCAGAGCGATTTCTTCCTCACTTATCTCGGTTGCCCGTGCAAGGAACAGATTCCTCCTGATGCGGCGCTGCGCTTCAACCTCGACATCATCGAGTTTTGCAACGAACACATGCCCAAGTGGGTTCCAGTTTCAATCGCCGGGTACAACGGTGCCGATTCCGGTCTGAACGCTCCACAAGAGTTGGCGGCAGTCTTGTCGACAGCAGTCGAGTATCTCGATGGAATCCAAGCACGGGGTCGGTTGACGCCCGCCGATTTCGCGCATCAAATTGGAGGAGTCAACTTCCGCGTGTCAATGGACTTCTTTGAGGAAATTGCCAAGTTGCGCGTGGCTCGCAAGATGTGGCACGACCTTCTGCTGAATCGTTACGGAATCTCGGATCCGAAGGCATCACGCATGCGTATCCATGTGGTGACTGCGGGAAGCGCAATGACGTATCAGGAACCACTCAACAACATTGTGCGTGGCACGGTGATGGCTCTCGCCTCGGCACTCGGCGGCACCCAGTCGCTCGGCGTTTCTGGTTACGACGAGGCACTGTCGATTCCGTCCGACCACGCCCACCTCATGTCGATCAGGATCCAACAAGTTCTCCAAGAAGAAACCGGTCTCACGTCGGTAGTCGACCCACTGGGAGGTTCGTTTTACATCGAGAGCCTCTGCAACGACCTGGAGAAACGAGCATGGGAAGTGTTCGACGAGATCCAGGGCCAGGGAGGATTCGTTGCCACCGTTCAGAACGGCTGGTTGAGGGGTCGTGCCTCGGACGAGCAGACGGCTCAGGCCAAACGATTTGAAGAGAACGACTTGAAGTTGGTTGGCGTCAACGCGCACTTGGTCGACGATCCGATCATGCACGTTGACGGGTTTGAGGGTCGATCTGGGGACGTGACATGGGCTCAAGCGATGGAGAGGCTCACAGCATTGCGACGCGAGCGGCACACGACAGCGACACTGACCGCATTGCGCGAATTGGAGGGGGTCTGTCGCGGAGGTGGGAACATCGTGCCAGCGGTGATGGGTGCGGTTCAGGCGGATGCATCCATCGGAGAGATCGGCCAGGTATTTCGTGATGCGTTCGGAGTGTGGAACGTTTCAGAAAATGAGTTTGGAGTCTGAATATGTCGAACCTGTATGAATTTAGAGCAAAGGTATTGATCGCCAAGACCAGCTTGGACGGCCACTGGCGGGGAGTGTCACTCGTGGCCAGAGCCCTGCGCGACGGAGGTTTCGAGGTCATCCTTGGGGGAATGTTGCGTCCCTCTCAGATCGCTCAAGTTGCGCGGGATGAGGACGTTGACTTGGTCGGTCTCAACGTGGGGGGACGAATCGAAGTGGTCTACCGAATTATAGACGAACTGAAGGTAGTTGGCCTCGGTGGCGTTCCCGTCTTTTGTGGAGGAACGGTGCCGCCCGGTGCCGCCACGAAACTGAGGGATCTTGGCGTCGATGTATACCCACCGGGAACAACGCTCGCCGCCATCGCCGAGGCTGCACATCGATTGACTTCCGGAAACTAGATGGCAGGCGATATCACCGACAATCGTCTGCGCCGGGCAGTCATTTCAGACATGTTGCAGCGCAATGCCGCACGTCATGCGACGAGTGCGGCGTTAATCGAGCGATCTGCAACAGGTTCGCGGCGTGTCGTCACATACGACCAGCTGAATAACTATGCGAACATGCTCGCCACTCGCTGGATTGAGTCAGGGCTCACCCCAGGTTCGGTCGTTGCGGGTATCGGACGGAACGGTGTCGATCTTGTGGCCGCTTACATGGCGACACTGAAGTCCGGTTGTTCCTTCACGATGCTCAATCACTCCCACACTGACGACGACATCGACTTTCAGATCGGACACAGTAAGCCTGCAATCGTTGCCACGCGATCGGCAGATAGTCGAGCACCCTTCACGAGTCACAGTAGTGCCGTCACAGAGTTTGATGGTTTACTCGAACAATCTTTTGGGACGCGATTCGCCGAGCCGGACGTCTACATCGACGAGTCATCTACTGCAGCGATCGTCTACACGAGCGGAACAGAAAGTAGACCGAAGGGTGTCGAGATCACCCACCGGAACTTCATGATTGCCACAACGCCCGCGTGGTCCTATGAGGGGTACTTACGAAACCTCGACGTGTTCCTGCTTTTGGCACCGATCCACACGATGGCTGGAATCGGCACTGTGACCAACGCTATGTCGATGGGTTCGACGATGGTGGTTCTCGATTCCACCGATCCCGATGTGGTGATCGATGCAATTGAGTCCGAGCGAGTGACGAACATGTCGCAAACGCCGACTTTTTATCGAAGGATGGTGGAGAGCCTTAGGTTCATTCAAGCGGACTTGAGTTCGCTCCAACAGTGTCATACTTACGGTGGTTTGAACCAGGTGAAAGTCTTCAAGGCATTCGTAGAAAAAGTCCCCAAACTGTGGTGGGCGACCTACTGGGGGCAGTCCGAGCTCAGTCAGCTGGGGAGTATCGGATGGTTCCGCCAACTCGAAGACATCCCGGGCGGCGACCTCCGTTGGATCGGCAAACCAACGGCCCACCTGGAAGTACGTGTCGTAGACGATGAGGGACAAGAGGCCGAGGTAGGTGAGATGTTGGTCAGATCACCCGCGGTGATGAAGGGGTACCGCGACGATCCGATAAGAACCGCCGAGGCAGTGCGGGGAGGATGGTTGCACACGGGTGACATCGTTCGACGAGACGATGACCTCAACCTCTTCTTCTACGACCGGAAGAAAGACGTCGTCAAGACGGGCGGCATGAACGTTTCGTCTCTCGAGGTTGAGCAAGCGATTCTCGAGGTGGATGGAGTGATTGAGGTGGCGGTCATCGGCGTGCCGGACGAGAAGTGGAGTGAGACAGTCGTCGCGTGCGTGGTGATTCGGGATGGAGCGTCCACCAACGAAGGTGCGATAATCACGCACTGTCGACAAAGACTTGCTCCGTACAAGGTGCCTAAGTGCATCGTCTTTCGTCGTGAATTGCCAAAAGATTTGCAGGGGAAGATTCGAAAACGAGTTCTTCGCGACGAGATATGACGCTGTTTCCCGACAAGCCGGTGATCTATTCATCAATTGACACCTTTCCGAACCTCTGGTTCGACCACATCGCATATTGCGTGGCAGATCCACGGACGTCTTTCGGGGTACTGCGTAACGAACTTGGGCTCACATGGCATCTCTGGGAAATGAACGGACAATTCGGCGGCGTTCAGGTCACGTTCCCCGGTGGATTCAAGGTGGAGTTGATTCACCCGAACTCGACTGACGCAGATCACTTCACCAATCGGTTCTTGGCTCGGCGCGGTCCCGGCCCCCATCACTTGACTTTCAGGACGAAGGACATACGGGGAATGATCGTGCGTGCCAAGACACTGGGTATCGACTTGATTCAAATCAGTCTCGACAACCCGAATTGGATGGAGGCATTCGTCCACCCCAAGACGGCAGGCGGCATTCTCGTCCAAATCGCCGAGTGTCCCCATGAAAAAGAGTCGTCCATCGAGCCCGAGTGGAACGACCTCGTCGCTGCACCTCCAGCACGGTTCGTGCGGGTGGATCTGACTTCCGATGACGTCAGTGGGGCACAGCGGGTGTTCCGGGATTTGCTGGGTGGCACAGTCGAACGAGAGGATAGAGATGGCGCGGAGTTCTGCTGGAATGAGGATCGCCGAATCCGGCTCGTGGGGGGCATCACCAGTGCAGCAGAACTCGTCGTCAATGAATTGAATTATGTAGAAACATCGAGCAACTTCAAGCGTGAAGTGGGCGGGCAATTGAAAGTGGGGGTCTAGTCATGTCTGGTGGCGAACTCGGCTGGATGAGGGAGTACGAGCCCAAGAGGACTTCGTTTGAGCCGCGTAGTTCTGTGCGAATCGGTCTAAGCGAGGTGTTCCTCGGTGAAGCTGGACGAGAACTCGGCTTCTTGCGGGAGACCGCTCAACTCATCGAGTCGATCGGATATGACCAGTTGTGGCTGCCGGAGCACGTGGTCTTTTTTGAAACCTTTGAATCCAAGTATCCCTATGGTCCTACGGGCGCGGCAGAAATCTCTCGTACCCGCAAAGAGGAGGGCAACACCGGGACTCGAGGAATCATGGATGGACCGATCATCGCGGTGGCCGCAGCGGCCATGACTACGACTCTCCGATTCGGCACGTTCATCGTCATCCTTCCCCAACGCAATCCTGTCGTGTTCGGCAGAGAGATCGCGACCGTTGATCAACTGACGAGCGGCCGTTTTGACCTGGGTGTGGGGGTCGGTTGGTTGAAAGAGGAGTACGAGGCCTGTGGTGTTCCATTCGAGAATCGTGGTGAGCGAATGGAGGACTACATCGGTGCGCTCAAGTCGTTGTGGACGGAGGATGTCAGTTCGTACCAAAGTGACTCGGTCAGTTTCAAGCCGCTACTTGCATTCCCGAAGCCACTCCAAAAACCTCACGTTCCCCTACTCGTTGGGGGTCAATCGCTGCGAGCCATTGATCGGGCGGCACGAATTGGTGATGGGTTGATCATCTATGACCTCGAGGTGTCGCAGATTGCCAAGGTCCTGGATGTCTTCGACGGCAGGCTCGCAGCTTGCGGTCGAAAGATGAGCGATGTCCGAGTGGTGGTTGGCAGACGCAACGAAGGCCGCACACCGGAAGCATGGAAGTCGGATGAGGAATTCATCCGCGAAGTAAAGGCGTTGGGCGGGGTGAGCGACGTCGTTTGTTCGCCGAGGTTTCCCAACGTCGATTACCAAAGGAACATGCTCGAGTACGCCAAATACGTCACATCAGCATGATCCGAGGAAGCGTGTTGAAGGGCATTGGGCGAGTCGATCCATGCACCAGCAATGTGCGCTTCGAGACACGTAGTTCATCGTTTATGGTGACGAATTCGTCGAGGTAGCGACCCCACACCTTGAGGTCTGGGGCATCGGCAAACTTGTGCCAAGCCATCACGTAGGTCATTCCTAAGAGAGATAACGGATCAGCGGTGGTGTTGGTGGTGTGGTGGCTGGTCGCCTCGCAACTCGAGCGCAGAGCACGGAATAATCGGTCGATCGACTTGGTTCCTTGCGCCTTCAAGGTCGGCCCATAATCAATCTCTGCATCTGGAGCGAAGAGCGCGACGAGTTCGGCGAAATCCTCGTTGTCTACGCTGGCGCAGTACGACGAGTGGAGGAGTCGAACTCGTTCAAGGAACGGCATATGAGTAGTCAACTTGTCCCCTTTGCGCTGCATCATGACGCAAACTAGCGTTTGTTTTAGGGAAAGCAGTGGTGGTAACCGTGGCTGTCAACAACTGGTGAAAGTCGGAATCGTCCAGATCTTCGACGGTACCGAAGGCCGTGGTGTAGACCACGTACGAGAATTCGCCCAACACGTCGAGCACTGTGGGTTCGATTCGTTGTGGGTTCCCGATCATGTTGTATTCTTCGACAATTATCAATCGAAATACCCGCACACTGATGACGGTGCTATCCAATTCAAGGCAAACCAAGGAATTCTCGAACCAGCGATGACCCTCCTCGAGGCAGCATTGGTGACTGAACGGATTCGTCTGGGTACATCAGTCGAAATCGTTACTGAGCGCCATCCCGTCATCCGGGCCAAGGAGCTGGCGACACTCGACTTGGTGTCGAGAGGTCGAGTCGAATACGGAATAGGTGTTGGTTGGTCGGTCGAGGAATACGCAGCTCTCGGAATTTCCTTTGATGATCGCGGAAAGCGATGTGACGAGTGGATCCTGGCGATGCGCGAACTGTGGTCGTCGAAGCGATCTAATTTCTCCGGGGACTTCGTATCGTTCCAGAGCGCCATCTTCTTTCCCAAGCCGACCAGCGGCCGAATTCCAATTGTCATCGGCGGTAATAGCCCCACAGCACTCACTCGAGTGGCGAAACTCGGGGACGGTTGGCATGGCTGGAAACTCACGCTCGATGAAGTGGCGGAGAAGCTTGCCGAGATCAACGTCAAGTTGGTGAAGTTCGGGCGAACTCGAGATCAGGTGAAACTCAACGTCGGGTTACCGTTCAAGGGCGATCTTCGGGACCTCGCAGAATATCGAGATAGATTGGCGAAATTGGGGATTGACGAGATGGTCGTGGCGATGGGAATGTCGCGGACGAAGTTCAAGGAACAGATTTCAGACTTGGCAACAGCATTGGGAATATGAGCGGGGGGGTAAATTGACGGTGATTGGTTTTTGGAACGTGGCAAGACGAGAGCCCGATGTAGTGGCGATCATTGAAGCGGAAACCGGGCGAAGCGTCACTCGAGGTGAGCTTGCAACGATGACCCACCAGCTCGTTCACCTGCTGAGAAGCCGGGGTGTCAAAGCGAACGACGTGATTTCAGCGGTGATGGACAATCGCATCGAATCCGTGATGGTCTTCCTTGCGGCGATGCAGGCTGGACTATATTTTGTTCCGATCAACTACCACCTTACGGACGCGGAGATCGCGCACATCGTTGGAGACAGCGAAACCAAGGCCATTTTTACTACTCCGGATTACGCCGAGAAGACCATGAAAGCCGCACGGAGTGTCGGTCTTGCGAACGAATCATTGTTCTGTACCGAACCCGTCGCGGGATTCGTTCATCTTGCAGGTGTGCTCGCTAGTCAGCCGATGAATGAACCTGATGGTCGCTCGATGGGCTTGATGATGACATATACCTCGGGCACCACGGGCAAGCCAAAGGGCATCAAGCGGCCTGCATCGGGCGCAAACCCCGATGAAGTGGGAATGTTGTGGAGTCATCCCTTCAAGATCTTCGGCATCGGCGAGGAGTATCAGGTCCAATTGATCCAGTCACCGTACTACCACACTGCCGTCCTCAACTTCGCCAACGCATCGGCGCAATACGGTCATACCCTCGTATTGATGAACCAGTGGGACGCTGAAGTGGTTCTACAGAATGTCCAGAAGTACTGCACCACCACCTCACACATGGTGCCCACTCATTTTCACCGCCTCCTCAAACTTGACACCGCTGTTCGTGCCAAATATGACTTGTCGACGATGAAGTACGTCATGCACGGTGCAGCACCCTGCCCGGTGGAGACTAAACAAGCAATGATCGACTGGCTTGGACCGGTGTTGTACGAGTACTACGGGGCGTCCGAGGGTGGCGGCACCACGGTCAACTCGACTGAATGGCTGAAGTATCCAGGCACGGTCGGACGCCCCTATCACGGTGCAGAGATCAGAATTCTCGACGAAGAGGGAAACCGAGTCCCAGCTGGCACCGAAGGTTTGGTGTGGATGCTTTCTGGTGCTTTCGAATTCACCTATCACAATGCGCCGGACAAGACGGCGTCGTCCACACGCGATGGTTTCTTCACGGTGGGCGACCTAGGTCACGTGAATGAAGAGGGCTACTTGTTCCTCCACGGACGTGCAAGCGACATCATCATCACAGGTGGCGTGAACGTGCATCCATCAGAAGTTGAAGCAGTGATGCAGCAACATCCCAAGGTGGCAGATGTCGCAGTCTTTGGTCTGCCGGATTCGGAGTGGGGAGAGTACATCCAGTGTGTAGTGCAGCCGATACTTGGTGTAGAGGGATCTACAAGTTTGGCCAATGAACTGATTGGCTTTTGCGGAGATTACTTGGCGCGCTACAAGTTGCCGCGCAAGGTCGACTTTGTGGATCAGCTCCCGCGTGATCCCAATGGCAAGCTATATAAGCGGCTTATCCGGGACTCTTTCATCGGCCGATCGTGAACCCTGTCTCCTTCGAAACTCGATCGAGGATCGTCGACCTGATGCGTCGATATGCCGCGGCCGTCGATCGCGGAGATTGGGAAACAGCCAAGTCGTGTTACTTCCCAGACGCATACGACGATCACGGTGTGGTCAAGGGTAATCCGGATGATCTGATCACTCACTTTGCTCGTACTCTCAAGACCTTCTCCGGAACCTTGCACCTCGTAGGTGAGCCCGAGATCGAACAGGAATCACCCAGGCGTTTCTTGGTGCGAACACCGAGCCTTGCCTTTCATTGGGCAGAACGCGGAACTGGCACCAAGAGTCTGCTGATGGGTGCGCTCTACGAGGATATTGTCGAGATCCGTGGCGAGGAGTGTGCAATAGCACGACGAACAGTAATCGTGAAGGATGCCATCGAATACGACGGCGAGGAGCGCGAATGGCCTCTCGCAAAGTTCTTCGTAAGAACCCAATGATCGATGCTCGAAATCTGGCCGACCTCGTTCGGCGTAGCGCGATGAGAAATGGTGGCAAAACCATAATCATCGCCGAGGAATCCTCGGTCACCTACGAGCAACTTCAAGAACGTTCCAGCAGAGTAGCGAATTTATTGTTGGACCACGGGCTCCAACGTGGTGATCTGGTGGGTTATCTCTCGAAGAACAGGCCCGAGTTCTTCGACATTCTCTTTGGGGCGGCGAAGGCCGGCGCGGCCACCATTCCCGTGAATTGGCGACTTGCCGAGAACGAAGTTGCAGGAGTCCTCGCTGACGCTAAACCTCGAATCCTCTTCGTCGACCCGGATCTCGACAGACTCTTTGGCCGCAAAATTCTCGAAAAGATGGGAATCATGATCATCGAGTTGCCGCCGACGAGCGAAGAATGGCTGATGCTAATCAGCAGGTATTCCGACGAAGATCCCATGATCAATCTGGCTCCCGAGGACGTGATGTATCAGCTCTACACCTCTGGCACCACGGGCAAACCCAAAGGCGTGATGCTGACGAACGGAAACATGTTCGGTATCGCCGAGGCCCTCGCCGACTCCTGGCACTTCGAAAGAGGATGCGTGGTCTACAACCCGTACCCCGTCTTCCACGGAGCCGGGATCTTGTGGGTCCTCTTGCCCATGCTGCGCGATGGCATGGTGATATTTCGGAGAGAGTTCAACGTGGAGGATGTCCTGACTTCAATTGAGAAGTATCGGGTCAATCTCACGCTCATGGTTCCTGCGGTCCTGGGCATGGTGCTCAATCACGAGCGTGCAGCCTCCGCCGATCTGTCCAGCCTGTGCAATGTGGTGTACGGAGTGGCTCCGATTACGCAGGCCCTGTTGAACCGGGCCATTGAGCGGATGCCTCAATGTGCATTTCATCACGCGTATGGGAGCACCGAGTCCACGGGGACGATCACGACCATGCAGTGGGACGAGCATCGGCCAGGAACCGAGCGGATGCGTTCAGTGGGTAGGCCGTTGCCCTGGGTGGAAATGCGGATCGTTGATCCTGAAACCCGAACTTCACTTGGATTGCGCGAAGTAGGTGAAGTTGCCGTTCGTGGGTCAATCGTGATGAAGGGTTACTTCAATAACCCACAGGAGACGGCCCGTGTAGTCGACGTCGAGGGCTGGTTGTACACCGGTGATGCAGGTTTCGTCGATGACGACGGCTTTTTGTATCTGACCGATCGCATCAAGGACATGATCATTTCGGGTGGCGAAAACATCTACCCAGCCGAGGTGGAAAACGTGATTTGTTCGATGTCGGGAGTGCGCGAAGCCGCGGTCGTCGGAATTCCCGACGAGAAATGGGGAGAACGAGTGTTGGCGTTCGTCGTTCCACATTCGGGTGTCACGATCGATCCCGCAGAAGTGATCACCTATACGCGTGATCGTCTCGCTCATTACAAGTGTCCGCGAGACGTGGTCATTCGCGAAGAACCGTTGCCGCTCAACCCCACGGGAAAGATTCTCCGGCGAGTGCTTCGTGAGCCTTATTGGAAAGGCTCCATTTTCAAGATTTGACTGAAGTCGGGTTCAGGCGGGGTGGATAGTCGAATTTGGCCCTCGCCACGGGAATCTTCTTTTGTAGCAATCGCTTGCTAGGGGTACAGTCGTTTTGTCGGAGGGGGTAAGAGCGATGAAATGGGGAATCGTGTTGACCGTGGACGGAGTCCCTGGTCGAGCTGATGAATTCATCGCCGAGTCCGCTCGCTACATGGAGGAATTGGGCTTCTCTAGTTTTTGGGCCCCCGATCACGCCATGTTCTTTGATCGCATCAATTCTCGTTATCCCCACAGTGAAGATGGCAAATTCGGTTGGCTCGAGGACCAGGGCTTGATGGAGCCGATCATGGTGTGTCAGTTGGCGGCGGCCGCGACCAAAGAGATTCGAGTGGGCACGTCGGTTGAAGTGATCACGCTGCGCAATCCTGTCGTTCGCTCCAAGCATGTGGCGACTGTGGATCATTTCAGTGGGGGGCGATTCGACTACGGCGTGGGAATTGGCTGGATGAGAGAGGAGTACGACGCCTGCGGAGTACCTTGGGAACGTCGCGGTGATCGCGGTGACGAACACATCAAGGTGATGAAGGCTCTGTGGACTCAAGATCGCGCATCCTTCCATGGAGATTTTTTCAATTTTGACGACGTCATTGCATTTCCAAAACCCGTGCAGAAGCCACATCCGCCCGTCCTCGTTGGCGGAGTAACGCCCGCTGCGATCCGCCGCGCCGCACGCCATGGCGATGGTTGGTATGGCTGGAAGATGACCTTGAAAGAAATTGACGAAGCGCTCGTATTGTTGCGTCACGAACTGGACCAGGCAGGTCGGAGTTTGGACGACGGATTCCGACTCGTCAATGGGATTCCCCACCATGGTGATCCGGTCGAGTTGGCGGACTATCTCCGGGGAATCGAAGCGCGGGGGATCACCGAATTCAACTTTGGTCTCGCGCTCTCACGACGTTCGTGGCGCGAGCAGATTGAAAAATACGCAAGAGTCTTGATTGGCTGAGAGGGGACCGCTGTGACTGAGACGCTTGGCTCGATCTTGCGAAATGCGTGTGAGCGGTACGGGGATCGCACGGCGCTCGTTGGGCGGGACGGCTCGCGAACGTACCGCGAGCTTCTTGAGCGGGGCTCCCGATTGGCAAATGCGTTGGCTGGTCTTGGTCTCAAGCCTGGCGATCATGTCGCCGCGTTGCTTGAGGACACCGTGACTGCCTTCGAGACCTACATCGGATGTGCCCTCGGCGGATTCCCGATCGTTCATGTGAACGATCGCCTGGTTTCCCGGGAAGTCGACTACATCCTCGACAACTCCGATGCTCGAGCTCTCGTGCACACTGATGGCCGAACGCCGATCGTGGATAGACTCGAAACGAGAAATTCGTTAGCGCTCATCATCACGATCGGAGCGAATCGCGCTCAAGGTGCCCACGACTACGAAGACCTTCTCGCAAAGGCATCTGGACGGGTACCAATCGTCGAGCGGCGTGCAGAAGATTTGTCAATTCTTGGATACACGTCGGGTACGACAGGCTTCCCCAAGGGTGCGATGGTCAGTAACCGAGCGGTTGTCGGGTGCATCAAGTTGATTCCTTATGCGTATCGCCTTCCGATGTATGGGCGCTGTGCTTTCACCGGAACGCTCTCTTTCGTGAGCGGAATTTGGGGCGTGATTCTGCCGCACCTTTACCTTGGTGGCACGGTCAATTTCTTGTTCCCTTACACGATCGAATCGTGGGTGAACCATATGGTCGAGAATCGCTCGACGTTCACATACGCGCCGACACCTCTTGTGATGGGTTTCGTACAGGAAGCGACCAAGAGTCCCGAGGTGCTCGACCATTTGCAGTCGGTTCTGCACTCTGCTTCGGCGATCTCGCCGGCGCAGTCGAAGGCACTGACTGACCTGATCCGCGATCGGTACGTAGAAGTGTGGGGAATGACCGAAACCGTCGGACCTCTTACGGGGACGACTCGCGCAGATTGGCGTGGTGGACATCTCGCAGAAGACATCTATGCGACGGTTGGACGGCCATTGGCCACTGCGAGTGTCAGGGTGGTCGATCGCGACGGAAATGATCTTCCCACGGGCGAGACGGGCGAGCTCGTGACCCGTTGCGACACGATGTTTTCTGGCTACTACAAGAACCCCGAGAAGACCGCCGAGGTTCTTCGTGACGGCGAGTACTACACGGGAGATCTCGGTCGGATGGACGCCGGCGGGTATGTCTATGTCACCGATCGAGCGAAGGACATGATCATTTCAGGGGGAATGAACATCTATCCCGCAGAGGTCGAGAACGCGCTTCTCCAGGTGAACGGGGTCTCCGAAGTCGCTGTGGTGGGAACGGCCGACGAAAAATGGGGAGAAACGGTCGTTGCTGTCGTCGTGCGAAAAGATGAGACGCTCACCGAAGCATCGGTAATCGATGGTGCCAAGAGCCTCTTGGCGTCCTACAAGAAACCCACTCGTGTGGTGTTCGTCGAAGCACTGCCACGAAATGCGGGGATGAAGGTTCAAAAACACATATTGCGAGAACAGTTGGGGTTGTAATGACAGCAGATCCTCTAGCCACGGAATTCATCGCAGCGCTCGACGCGAACGACGCCGACTGGATGGCCAGATTGATCGATCCACGTGGTTCGTGGTGGGTCGACTCGGGTCTCGATCGTTCGTGCGGCGCGCGCGGACATGACCCAGGAACGAATCGTGCGTGGCCTGTGCACGGAACGATGAATCTTTGTGAGAAGGTGGAATTGTTGCGCGGAATTCGGACCCGCTTTCCTGCAGGAGTCCGTCAAATCGAGTGGAACTCCTTTGGGGCCGGGCAATACACCTTGATCGAAGTTGATGGGGATGGCGTGACTTCAGGTGGTCGCCACTATCGGAATCGTTATGCATTCGTGATCGAGATCGCGGATGGCAAGGTTCTCCACGTTCGCGAGTACCTCGATACCCACCATGCGGTGAACACGTTTGAGGGACGATACGTGGACCGACGTGGAGTTGCCCCAGATCTGGTAAGCGAGGACATCGAGCAAGTTGGGCAGGGAACTGACGTTGCTTTGGCTTTCGCGGCCGCCATCGATTGTGCCGACACGGATGCGATGAGGGCAATTTCTACGGCCGATTCAGTGTGGTGGGGTGACTCCGGTCATGACCGTCCGCGTGGAGACCGCTCAGCGCCCATCGAGACCGATCCGCGGAAGTTCCTCGTTGGCAACGCTCGGGTGCATGACCGCGCGGCCGTTCTTCCGCAATTGCGCAGCTCATTTTCCGGGGGATGGTCGCTCAAGCCATGGAGAGTCTTCGGTGATGGTTCGTCGGTTGCTCTCGAAGCAGAGAGCAACGGAACCAGGGTGCGTAAGGATGGAACGACCAAGTCGTACCAAAACCGTTACTGCTTCGTGCTCAAGCTCAGCGGAGACAAGGTCGCAAGCGCGCGCGAGTACTGCGACACTTTGCACGCATTCGATGTGTTCGGAATCGCCCCCTAGGGGTGGCGATTCCAGTGCATCACCTCACTCGTGGCCTTACGGTTCACGGGTCCAAACTCGACGCTCGGATATCCAACTGGAATCGTGATGTCGATCTTCACGCCCTCGGGAATGTTCAAGAGGGCGTTGAAGCGCTCTTCGGCATGGATGTGGAAGGTGGTGTAGGCCGCTCCTAGGTTCGCTGCCCGTGCGGCAATCAGGATGTTCTGTGCCGCAGCGTGTACGGCACTCAACACGGCTTCGCGAGAATCGAACCCTGGTCCGAAGTCACGCTCCTCACTGCAGACGAAGATGAGCGCGGGTGATTTTCCGAAGTTCCGCAAAAGACGTGCTCCGGACTTGTAAACCTTTGCTCGCACGGGGTCTTCGATACGAGAAATGATCTTGTCCAATTCGGCGACTCGGGGGACGAGGTAATCGCCGAGTTTGGCGATGATTGCCGGGTCATCCACCACGATGAATCGCCACGGCTGGGTGTTGCGGGGGTTCGATGCGTACGTGCCCGCGCGCACCAGCGACTCGAGGAGATCCCGGCCGACTGGCCGCGATTCGTAGTTGCGGACCGACCGCGTCGACGAGAGAATCTCCATGATCGACTCGAATTGGCTCATATCAGTGTCCTTTCGAATGGTTGAAACGGGCTGGGAAGTCCTTCGGGAATGGCGAAGCCCTTCGAGCCGGCGGCCCGAACGACATGTTCGGCGATCTTCCAGCCGTCATTGGTGTGGCTCAACACGTTGGTGTAGCGACCCCACACTTCTGCTTGGGTTCCGTCCATTAACTCGTGCCATGCATAGATGGTGGCGCGCGTACGAATCGTCGTGGGCGTTGACTCGAGGACGACGATGTTGCTCAAGTGGTGGCTGGTTGCATGGTAGTTGCCGAGTCGGGCCTTGAGCAGACCGACGATGTTCTCGCGTCCGGAGAACACTCGCCCGAATCCGTAATCCATGACTGCGTCTTCGGCGAACAACTGCCTGAATTCATCAAGAGAGGCGCGATCGACACAGTCGCAGTACCCATACAGAAGCTGTTCCCACGGCTCCACTGCTATGCCCCTTTCGTCTCGTCAAGATCGTGAAACGCCTGGACGATCCCGCGCATCCGATCCGGATCATCGATAGGCCAGCCAAAGTAGGACGAGACACGGTCGAAACGCGAGCCGAATCGTTGCCCAACGAGCCCAGGCATTTCTTCTGGTTTGCCAGACACGACCAGTTGATCGAGAATGTCATCGCTGATTTGAGTCGCCATCTCGTCCCACTTTCCCTCTTTGGACATGGTGTGCAACTTGTCCTGCAGTTCGCCCTTACCGATTGCCTCGAGTACGCCTCGGTAAGCGGGCGTCGACGCGTAGAAGGCGAGTTGCTTGCGGGATGTATCACGCTGTTGTTCGATCGTCTCATCGTCGTCACCGATAGCCAAGAACAGGGGGAGTGAGACTTCAAAGTCGGTGCGCTTCCTTCGGGCTTCGGCGAGGCCGCGTTCAAGGGCCGGAATGGTGACTTGATCGAGGTATGCAGGATTGGTCATCCCATGCAGAATCACACCGTCGCACAGACGCCCAGCGAGTGCTGTCATGGTTTCCCCGACTGCTGCGATCGCGATAGGAATCGCGTGATCGTGGTGTGGTGGCGTGAATACGGGAGTCATCAACGTGTGTCGGTAGTGTTCACCCTCATACCTGAGGCGATCACCGGTGCGCCACGCGTGGAAGATCGCTCGGAGCGCCTTGATGTAATCCTCCATTCGATTTCCGGGGCTGCTCCATGGCATGGAGAATCGCTTGGTGATGTGGGCTTGAATTTGTGATCCGAGTCCGAGGGTGAATCTCCCATTGCTGGCGCTTGCGATGTCCCATGCGCAATAAGCAGTACTCATCGGATTGCGAGCAAAGGCAACGGCGATTGCGGTTCCAATGTCCACTCTCTCCGTACTGAGGGCAATGGCCATCGACTGGAGGAAGGCATCGGTCACGCTCTCTGTGGCCCACACGCCGTCGAAACCATGGAACTCTGCGCGTTGCGCTTCTTCGAGAGCCTTCTTCGAAGTATGTCCGATCAGGCTGAAGTCGAGTTTCACGAAGCCACACCTGGGCTGAACTTGACGAGCGCACTTCGTTGGGCCGAGGCGACGAGAACCCCTCTTTGGTTCTTGCCACGGTGCTCCAAGGTCACGATTCCCTGGCCCGGTCGGGACTTGGAAGGGCGCTTGTCGATGACTTCAGTCTCGGAGTACAGAGTGTCGCCGATGAAGACAGGTGCGGGGAACAGAATCTGACCGAACCCCAAGTTGGCGATGGTCGTTCCCTCGGTGGTATCGCCGACGCTCACTCCACAGATGATTGCCAGAGTCATCAAGCTGTTCACGAGTCGTTGACCAAACTCGCTTTGGGCGGCCACTTCAGCATCCAGGTGAAGACTCTGGGAGTTCATGGTCAACGTAGTGAACAACACGTTGTCTGCCTCGGTGATCGTTCGACCAGGCTTGTGGCGGAAGATGTCACCGATCTCCATTTCGTCGTAAAAGCGTCCGCGTCGTTCGTAAACGGTCATTTCTTGGTTCCCCCTTGTTGTGAAGTTCTAGCGTCATTCAATTGATCTCTGAAATTCGGATGGCTCACAGCAATCAGGGCCGTTGCTCGTTCAGCCATAGTTTTGCCACGAAGGTCGGCAATTCCGTACTCGGTAACCACGAGATCAGCGAGGCTGCGCGGAATCGATGTCGCGCTACCGGGACTGAACGAAGAAACGATGCTCGAGGTCGACCCACCTTTCGCCGCCGAGGCCAGCACGGTGATTCTCCGACCGCCGTTGGACTGATACGCAGATTCCACGAAATCGACACTTCCGCCGACTCCACTCATCACCTTGGAACCGACAGATTCCGCGTTGATCTGTCCTGATAGATCGATTTCGATCGCCGAATTGATCGAATGGAGTGAGTGAAACGCCGACAAATTGTTGACGCCCTGACCTTTGAGGGAACTCACGACTCGAACGAGAGAATTCTCGTGAGCGAAATCCATGATCGTGGGGCCACCCATGAGCTCGACGGCAGTGATTGCGGCACCGGATCCCGTTGCCAGTTTCCCTCTCTCGGCGATCTTGGTCATGGAATCGGTACCCATACCGATGAAGCGCAAATCACCGAGGTCTGAGTCGGCAAGGATTTCCACGATCGACTCTGGAATTGCACCGATACCGACTTGGATCGTTGCACCGTTGGGAATCAACTTCACCACGGTCTCCGCAATGGAACGAGCCTCTGGTGAGGGAGTGGCGGACTCGTAACGAGGCATGGGCAAGGATGACTCGACGGCGAGGGTGATCAAATCCTTGGAGAATCGGTTGCCATGGGTGTGCGGAACCCGCTCGTCGATTTCAGCAATTACCCGTTTGCAGCGATGCACGGCCTCAATGGGGTAGCTGCCGCACGGGCCAAGACTCACATTACCGTCGTGGTCAGGTGGAGAGATTCTGACAAAGGCTGTATCAATCATCCAGCGATCGATGTGCGAGGGAACCTCGCTCGCCCTCGTCGGCAGGTACTCAACCACTCCTGATTGCACCAAGTCACGAATCTCGGGCATAACGTGCCAAGAAACGTGGCGTACGCGACCATCATTTAAGGCATCAAGAAAGGGGTACGCCAGTTGTAGCCCAGAGTAGATGGTGTAAGGATCACGTCGATAGGGCGCCTCATTCAGCGCAGCGAGAAGAGTTGTTGGACTACCGCAGCCGGGCGATGCAATGATGCGTCCTCCGGGCTGCAGCAAGCGGAGGGCCGCAGCTACTTTGACGATCTCAAGTGATCTGCGCTGGGTCCTCATGCTTCTCACGGTAGCGAGCAAGTGCTGTGCTCTTGATTGTTTAGTTACTGTAGGGTGAGAAAGGGATTCGAAATGGAGCGATTGGGTTTTGACGGCAAGGTTGTTGTAATTACCGGAGCTGGTCGGGGACTTGGACGATCACATGCCTTACAGTTTGCGGAGCGTGGTGCATTAGTCGTCGTCAATGATGTCGGAGCAGGGCTCCACGGTGAATTGACGGCTGAATCGCCTGCCACTGAATTGGTGAGGTCAATCGAGAAACAGGGTGGTATTGCGATTGCTGATTTCAATGATATTTCGGAACCACAATCGGCGGCTGCACTTGTCCATCATGCAATCGCGGAGTTCGGACGCATCGACGTACTCGTCAACAATGCGGGAATCCTCCTGGACAAATCCTTTCCCAAGATGACGAACGAGGATGTCGAGCGTGTCATGCGGGTCCATTTCTACGGCAGCTTTTACGTAACACAGGCTGCGTGGCCGCACATGAAGGAACAAGGACTTGGGCGAGTGGTAATGACGACTTCGGTCGCTGGTTATCTCGGAAATTTTGGTCAAGCGAATTATGGTTCAGCGAAAGCAGCATTGATTGGGTTGACGAAAACACTCGCAATTGAAGGAGCCCGGGCTGGCATCAAAGTGAACGCGATAGCCCCTGGAGCCCTTACCAGAATGACGGAGAAGCTGATTGGTGACTTGGCATCTCGGATGAATCCCGGACTCGTGACGCCGGTGGTCGTGTACCTGTCCCACGAATCGTGTCCAGTCACGGGTGAAGTGCTGATCGTCGGAGGTGGGCGAGTAGCCCGCTTGTTGGTCGAACAAAATCGAGGTGTGTACTTTGCCGACGCGATGTCGGCCGAGAATGTGGCCGCTGCGTGGGGGGCCATCACCGACCCCACGCAGCCTCTTCTGATTACCGATGTCGCAGAAGAATTGGGCTTGGTTGGCGACATGATCAAACAGGAGTCCTGATTGTCTGAAGGGGTGTTTTAAAGATCTCCATCAATTTGAAGCTCAGGCTTGCTTTCCTCTCCCCGAGGTCGTATAGTTTTGACCAAGCGCTCAATCAGTTGAGCACAAGGGGGTTTGATGAAGTTTGTTTACTTCCATCTGATGCCATTCGACGGACTGCCAGAGGATTTCGCAGCGAATCATCGCAGCGTGTGGGTCGATATTCCGCCATCACTGCAAGATGTTCCACGCATACACAAGTTGTACAACGAGTACTTAGACGAATTGGAGTACGCAGCCATCAAGGGCTTCGACGCGATCGGCGTAAACGAACACCATAGTTCTGGTTACGGGTTGATGTGCAGCCCAAACATGATGGGAGCTGCTCTCGCTCGGCGGATAACTGATACGGATGCAAAATTGTTGGTGTTGGGTGATGCCGTTTGTTTGTACAACCCTCCGATTCGTGTCGCCGAAGAGTTGGCCATGCTCGACGTCATTAGCGGCGGTCGGTTGATTACTGGATTCCCGCTCGGGAGCAGCTCGGATGCAAATTTTGCATATGGCGTCAAACCGGCCACGATGCGTGAACAGCATCGTGAGGGAATTGAGCTCGTCCTCAGAGCTTGGACGGAACCGCAAGTTTTTTCCTTCAATGGTCGATTCACTAAGTTGCGTTACGTCAATCCGTGGCCAAAGCCGCTGCAAAACCCACATCCTCCGATTTGGACTCCAGGTAGTGGCTCCTTGGAGACCATGGACTTTGCTATTGAAACCAATTCGCCGTTCTTCTTGCTCTCCTATTTTGGCGCAAAGTTCGCTAAAGATAATTTCCGCAAGTACTGGGATCGAGTCGAAAATGCAGGAATGGACCAAAACCCGTATCGCACGGGGATGGTTCAAGTTGTTATGGTAGGCGACAACGATGCCGAAGCCAGGCGGCTCTACGAAGAACACGCAAAGTATTTCTTCCAGCGTTGCACTCATATCTACCCCGCATACACCGAGGCTCCTGGGTATAAGTCGGTGGAATCGATGAGGGAGGTGTTGCCTAAACGGGGGGCAGTGAGCGCGAGTCGTGCTGACTCATTCGCGGCTGCGCAAAAGTACTCGTGGGATCAGATGATTGATATGGGAATCATCATCGGTGGTGGCCCAGATACAGTTCGCGAGCGCCTGGAGGCAGCTGGACGAGAGAACAGCATCGGCAACTGGGTGTTGTTGATGCAGCTGGGTTCGATGCCTAAAGATTTGGCCCTATACAACATCGATCTCTTCACCGAGAAGGTCATGCCCGGCTTGTCAGATGTTTTCTCGAATCACCAGCACCTCTGGTGGCCGAAGCCGATCAAGGGATTCTCGCCCGCGGAAGTGGCATCCGTGAGACGTGAGATCCGAGTATGACCAGACAAGTGATTGAGGGGCCACTCAACGGTCTTAGTTTCGTCGTCGATCGGACCAACCATCGCGGTGGTCCACTGGTTGTATTCCTGCATTCAGCCTGGGGTGCCTTTGGCGAGGCTCCGCTCGGCGATCAAGTGATGTCGACGATGGACGTTGCGACGGTGCACTTGCCAGGTTGGGGTCTCTCCAAGGGTGTTGAACATTTCGACGATATCTCGGAACTTGCTCTGGCTCTGTGGTGGGTTATTGAATATCTTTCGAGTGAACCAGTGGTACTGGTTGGACATTGCCTGGGAGGCGCATTGGCCGTTGAGATGGCAATCATGCAACCATCGAAGGTCCGCGGGCTAACGCTGTCGAATCCATTCGGATTTTTCAACACGAGCTATCCAGGGGCAGACATCTTTGGGCTGTTACCTAAGGACATGATGCACCTCGTGTACGTGGATCCGGCGGGGTCGATTGCAACGACTCACCATCCACCACCGAATGATGCTTACGAGCGCGGACTCATGGCACTTCGCCGTGTTGAAGTGCTCGGTGCCGCAAGCCGGTTCATGTTTCCATTGCCCGACACGAACATCGCTAGGCGTGCTTACCGCTTAAGTCACACTCCCATGACGGTATTATTCGGTGAAAAAGATGGGATAGTACCGAGTCAGCTCGCCTCTGAATGGGCGGCATCCTTCCCGCATGCAATGATTAAAACGGTTGCTCAGACTGCCCATATGACCCCATACGAATCGGGGGCTCTCGGGATGGCGGTGTCGCACCTGGTGGTAGCGGCCACCGCATCATGAACGTCCCGGTCTACGGAAATGAAGATCATCAACTGATTGCCGAGGCGATTCGCCATCGTTGTAGTTCATTCAACGACAGCTACTGGTCGCGCTGCGACGAAAACCATGAATTCCCATGGGACTTTTACGCAGCGATGGCTGAGGGTGGCTGGATTGGGCTGTCCTTTCCCGAAGAATATGGTGGCGGTAACAGAGGAATCGCTGAGTCAGCCGTAATGATGCGCGAGATTGCCGCATCTGGTGCAGCCATGAACGGTTGCACAGCTGTGCATCTGACCGTGTTCGGTCTGCAGCCGGTCATTAAGTTCGGGAATAAGCGACTCAAGGACACTTATCTGCCACGAGCGGTGCAAGGTAACTTACATGTCGCATTCGGCGTGACGGAGCCAAATGCTGGAACGGATACGAGCAAGATTGAAACAAGGGCTACGCGTGTCGACAACGAGTCTTGGATCATCAACGGCCAAAAGATTTGGACATCGAAAGCGCTTGAGTCGGAGGTAGTACTCCTTTTGGTGCGGACGAGTACCGGCTCAAGAGATCGATTTGGGGGCCTTACACTATTTCTGGCCGATCTCAATCCGGAGCATGTGGTAATTCGTCCAATAAAGAAGCTTGGTAGAAATGCGGTTGCCAGTTGCGAGACGTTCTACGACAACCTTCCTGTCGCCGATTGGCGAATGGTTGGGGAGGAAGGTCGTGGTTTCTATCATGTCCTCACTGGGTTGAATCCCGAACGGATTCTTCTCGCAGCTACGGCGATTGGCACTGGTGAGGCAGCGTTACGGGCGGCAGTTCGATATGCCAAGGAACGTGAAGTCTTCGGTCGTGCGATCGGTGCTAACCAGGCCATTAGTCATCCACTTGCGGATTCGTATGCTCGACTTCGGGCTGCGTGGCAGCTGGTCGAAGTGGCAGCCGCCAAGTTTGATCGCAACGAGTCCTGTGGCGAAGAAGCGAATACCGCAAAGTATCTGGCTGCAGAAGCTGGATTCTTAGCAGCAGATCGAGCGATGCAGACTTTCGGCGGCTTGGGATATGCGACGGAGTACAATGTAGAGCGCTATTGGCGAGAATCTCGTGTCATTCGAATTGCGCCAGTGAGCCAAGAAATGACACTTAACTACTTGGCTCAAAATGTGATGGGCCTCCCTAAGAGCTACTAATGACATTGCGAAGGTTCGAAGGTAAAGTAGCTCTGGTTCTCGGCGGTGGTGCCGACGGTCCCCCTCGAGAGCCCGGCGAAATCCCGATGGGGAATGGTCGGGCGATTGCCATTCGCCTGGCCAGGGAAGGTGCGCGGGTGGTCGTGATTGATCGTTGTTTTGAGTCTGCGAAGTTGACGGTCGACAATTTGCAGGGCGAGGCGCATCCCATTGAGGCGGATCTCGCAAAAGTCGTTGACTGTGAACGAATCGTCAATTTTTCGCTCGACAAGTACGGTCGCATCGATGTTGTTATAGCAAACGCTGCCGTGTCAAGTTCCATGTCGGTGGTGCAACAAACAGTCGAAGACTGGGAACTTTCCAACGATGTCAACGTACGTGGTCATTGGTTGGTTGCCCAGAAGGCCCTGCCGCATATGATAAAACGTGGATCTGGAAGTTTTGTTTTCGTTGGATCGACTGCCGGTCAATTGAGCTCGGGACGTTCACTTGCATACGAGGCGACCAAAGCTGCGCAGCTTGCAGTGATGAGACACATTGCAGTTCGCTTTGGTGTCAAGGGAATTCGTTCAAATGCCGTCGTGCTCGGCGTGATCGACTCCGCTCTCGTGCGTCGTGAATTCGGGGAATCGCTCGAGGCTTTGGCTACACGGTCGGAGATTAGTCCGATGCGCCGCCAAGGTCGCCCGGAAGAAGTAGCTGGTGCGGCGACGTTTCTCGCGAGTGATGATGCGAGTTATGTCAATGGACACTCGTTAATCGTCGATGGTGGGGTGTCGGCGCAATGGCCGTCACCCCGCAAAATCTGAGGGGGCGGGGATGTACGGAGCATATATAGCGGGAACGGGAATGACCCGCTTTGGTCGTCATCTCAACATATCGATGAAAGAAATGTCGAGAGGAGCTGTTGAAGCAGTACTGACTGATGCATCGATGTCAGTCGATGAAATCGGCGCGGTCTTCTTCTCAAACTCACTTGCAGGATTGATCACGGGTCAAGAGTGCATCCGTGGTGAGGTTGTACTCTACCCACTGGGATTCGGAACTATTCCGATCTACAACGTCGAGAACGCCTGTGCTTCGGGTGGCAATGCCGTACATCTGGCTTGGCTCGCCGTAGCTTCTGGTTTGTGTGAGAGCGCGCTGGCATTAGGTGTCGAAAAGGCAAACCACGAGGACAAGAAAATAACCTATTCTGCCTATCGCTCGGGTACGGATATTGATTCAATGTTTGCCGTTGGGGAGGGAGCGGGAATCGACCGCACGCCACTCGTCGACCGCCAAGCCGCGCTTGCCAAGATGTTGATCGATCAACATGGAATGACGGTGGAGGCTCTCGCCAAGATCGCCGAGAAGGCATACGCCTACGGTGCCTTGAATCCAATGGCTCATCGTCAGGAGGGTCATTCCATTGACGCGATTCTCGGCTCCCGGTTGGTAGTTGAACCCATTACGTCGTTGATGAGTTCTCCGGTGAGTGATGGCTCCGCTGCTGTAATTGTTTCGCGTCGCAAGCGAACGGAAACGAACGTGAGGATCGCCGGTTCGGCGATGGCCTCGCGACCAAAAATGGGCAAGAGTCACCCGACATCAGCTGAAGCGGCAACGCAACAGTCGATGGCGATGGCCGGAATTACTCTTGACGATATCGATGTCGCTGAAGTGCACGACGCAAGCGTGGCCTACGAAGTTATTGCTTGGCGAGAAACCGGTCTGTGTCAGCCGGGCAATGAGTATGACTGGGCAATGACTGGATACACCGCCCTGGGGGGAAAGCTCCCGATTAATCCATCGGGTGGCCTTTTGGCACGCGGGCACGCCCTCGGCGCAAGTGGTATCGCCCAGATCCATGAGTTGGTATGCCAACTTCGTGGAATAAGTGGACTTCGTCAAGCTCACCAACCTCGTGTTGCAATGGCCCAAATTGGTGGCGGAGTCATTGACTGGCAGACCTCGGTTTCATCCGTCCACGTTCTCGTGCGCGACGAAGCTTGGTGACGATGAAGGTCATCGACGGACATCTACATGTGATGGACAGAGAGTGGATTCCTGGCGGGGTGCGCACTGCGTGGGCTCGACAGGCCGCGGGTCGGCGACACCCAGAACGCCGAATTGAGGACATAGAACCGTATGTGATGACCAAGCAGAGCGACCCCACAGCGAAACTGACGATTGCTGCATTCGACAAGTGCGGGGTCGCCGGTGGAGTGATCCCGTCAGTTGATTGGACGTTAGCGACACCGAGACAACCGAGCGACCTCACCGTCGATGAGATGCTGTGGCACTATGACAGATTGTTTAAGGAGACCCAAAAGCGACTTGCGTACTGTGCCGGAATCGACCCCCGTCATCCCGACGCGCGCGCGCGTGCTGAGCGAATGATCGGAATTGAGGGGTGTGTTGGTTTCAAGTTGTATCCTGCGACCGGATGGTTAATTGATGACCCAGCGCATTCGTGGTTGCCACTATTTTGCGAAGAGCATCAAGTTCCGATGGTGATACACACTGCCGCCATGGGTGGTGATCCGCTCGTGACACCGAATTCTCGTCCAGCCGCACTAGTGGGCCCAATGGCGAAGCACCCCAATGCGACATGGGTCTTTGCGCATGCTGGTTTTGAAGCATGGTGGCAGGAGGCAGTTGACCTGGCATGGGGATGGCGATCTGCTTATGTCGACATTTCATTGTGGCAGATTTGTGCTGATCGTGACATGGAAGAGTTCCGAAATCGAATGCGGGTGATGGTGCAGAAGATCGGCGCGCACCGCATAATATTCGGCTCAGACATCATCAGGGGACCGGGCGAAGACGAAGACGGCTCAAGACTTAAGCGTTGGATTGCTCAAGTTTTTTCGCTGGGTGAGTCCGCAAACGGCAGTGCGCCGATTGTAAGTAGTGATGAATTGCAGTTGATTATGTCAGGAAATGCGGAGCGAGTATTCGGTCTAGACAGATGGTTTTAGGGAAAGATCAACGGCTTAAGCGTGGGTAAAATTGGGATTGTTTCATGGGCAGCATACTTGCCGAGATTCCGTCTTGATCGCACGGTGGTATCTAGATCATTTTCTGTCAATTCCGGGAAGGGCACTCGCGTCGTGGCTTCTTTCGATGAGGATTGTGCAACCATGGGTGTTGAAGCTGCTCGCCTTCTAAATCTCGTGGGCGTGCAGAATCTACTGTTCTCGACCACTCGACCACCGTTGATGGACAAGGGCAACGCGTCCACCATCGCCGCTGTGCTTGGGCTAGACGACTCAATCGCCGCGTTCGATCTCGGTGGTTCCACCCGCTCCACCGTCGGCTGCCTGAAACTCGCTCGCACTTCGATGGAAACCACACTTTTGGTTGGGTCCGACATCCGCTACGGTCGACCTGGCTCCGATGACGAAATCAACGGAAGTGACGGAGCATTTGCTTTGACCTTAGGTGCAAACCCGAAAGTCATGATTGGCGAAGTGACTTCATTGTCATCTCCGATGATGGATCGTTGGCGCTCGGAGGGTGATGTCGGGACTCAAACCTGGGATGATCGTTGGACTGCAAATCAGCAAGTACCTGTCATGGTGAGCGCGGGTGAGAAAGCGCTTCGGAGTTCGGGGATCGCCCGCGCAGATTTCGCTGCGGTGATTGTCTCCTCCCCGTCCCCCAAGGTCAATGCGGCCGTGCACTCCGAGTTCGGTGGAAGGAAGACTCTCGGGGTCGATCAATTTGGTTTTTTCGGTGCCGCCGACTTGGGAATTCGGATTGCTTCTGCATTGAGTTCAGCTGGGCCACGGCAACATATGTTGGTCGTGTCGGGGGCAGATGGCGCCGATGCATTCGTCATGTCGACATCCAACGATTTCTCATGCGGTACTGGTCACGAGGTATCAAACGATGTCGGAATTGGCGTATCGGTCATCGACTATCTGGTTTGGCGGGGATTGGTGCACCGCGAATCACCTCGTCGTCCCGACCCTGAAATTCCTGCAGCGCCCGCGGTATCGAGAAATGACGACTGGAAGTTTGCCTTCAAGGCCAGTCGATGTACAGGGTGTTCTTGTGTTCACCTGCCTCCGCAGCGTGTGTGTATGACTTGCGGTGCTGTCGATTTGATGGACTCTGTCCCGATGCGCGATGCGAGGGGAAAAATTCGTACATTTACCATTGACCGAATTGCATTTACTCCAAACCCGCCTGTAGTTGTAGCGGTAATCGACTTCGAGGGAGGTGGTCGCTACCGCTGCCAACTCACCGATGTCGATCCGCTGGCTGTAGAAGTGGGTATGGAGGTGGAAATGACATATCGATTGATCTCCACGGCTCGCAATGGTGTTAGAAACTATTTCTGGAAGGCACGTCCAGTCAAGGAGAGAGCATCGTGACGCTTCGAAATACCGCCGTCCCCACGGCCATCGTTGGTATGGGATGCACCAAGTTTGGTGACCATTGGGACCGGAGTGCGGAGGACTTGTTGATCGAAGCCGTGAATGATGCCATCTCATCCGTGAAAGGTATCCGACTGGATGATGTCGATGCATTCTGGTTGGGAACGACGGTCTCAGGAATTTCTGGAATGGTACTTTCGAAGCCACTGAAGATCAAGAACAAGCCGATCACCCGAGTTGAGAACATGTGTGCAACAGGTTCGGACGCATTGCGGAATGCGTGTTACGCGGTCGCTTCTGGGGCGTGCGACGTGGCGATGGCGGTGGGCATGGAAAAGCTGAAGGATTCGAACACACAGGGACTGGTGGTGCCCAGTGCGCCAACTGATGGCACCACCGCCGATCTCACAGCACCAGCCATGTTTTCCTTGCTCATTCCTGCATACATGGATAAGTATGGTGTTTCCAAAGAACAAATGCGTGAGGCATTGAGTCACATCGCATCCAAGAACCATGCGAATGGAGCAAAGAATATGCGGGCGCACTTTCGACGCGAGGTGCCCGTCGAAACAATCTCAACAGCACCCGTGATCGCAGGCGATTTGAACCTATTTGATTGTTCTGGTATTTCCGATGGCGCCGCCGCAGCAATTGTTTGTCGGGCTAGGGATGTGACGAAGTACTGCGACTCACCGCTTTTCATCCACGCGCTATCGTTGTCGACAGGCTCCGACACGGGCTCAAGCGACTCAGCGTACGACTATACCACGTTTCCGGAAGTTGCTGTCTGTGCCGAAAACGCCTACAACCAGGCTGGAGTCGAGGATCCCGCCTCACAAATCTCGATGGCCGAAGTCCATGACTGTTTTACGCCGACCGAACTTGTGTTGATGGAGGATCTAGGGTTTTCCGCACGTGGTGCAGGTTGGCGTGACGTCCTGACCGGTCGTTACGACCTTGGTGGTGACCTACCCGTCAATCCTGATGGGGGATTAAAGAGTTTCGGACATCCCATTGGGGCATCGGGTTTACGAATGATGTTCGAGATGTGGTTACAGTTCCGTGGTGAAGCAGGACCTCGACAGATTGTCAATCCTCAACTTGGCCTTACCCACAATCTCGGTGGTCAGCCCGGTGGAGTGGTAAGTTTCATATCGATTGTTGGAAGCACGCCCCGGTGAATTCAGTCGAGCTAAAGCGACTGGACCAACTGGTTACTGAGTTCGTCGAAGGACCCGGGAAAGGTTTCATCGTCAATTCTGATCCACGCCTGTCAGATCGCGTAGTTATGAATGTTGTTTCTGCAAGTATGCTCAGCGAAGACGAGGACTCGGCGCGCATCGCTGTGCTTCGCGACTACCAGCGGGCGTTGTTTGATGCTGGACTCGCGTGGATGTCGGGCCCAGTTGAATTGGGCGGTGGAGGACTCCCCAAGGATGCAGATGCGTACGTCAGAAAGGCGCTTTCGAATCATGTATTTCCGGACAATACGCTCATTAGAACCGGCAGCCAAGTTCTCGGTCCTTCGATGTTGGCGTTTGGATCTGATGAGATCTGTCAGATGTTTCTACCGAAGATTCATCGCGGAGACATTTTTGTCTGTCAATTATTCTCCGAACCTGATGCGGGATCTGATTTAGCCAATATCAAGACCAAGGCTGAGCGCGCGTCGAATGGTTGGATAATCAATGGGCAGAAGGTGTGGAGTTCGGGGGCGAAGCACGCAGATTTTGGCGTGTGTATCGCGCGCAGCGATTCAGCTTCGAAACGTCACTCCGGGTTGTCTGTGTTTTTTCTTGATATGTCTGTACCCGGTGTGGAAGTGCGCTTCATCCGACAGATGACTGGGGGCATTGAGTTCTGTGAGGTATTTTTTGACGAGGTGTTCGTGCCCGACTCCTGGTTGATTGGCGTGGAGGGCTCAGGTTGGACGGTCGTGCTCGACATTCTGATGAACGAGCGTTCCTCCATCGGAGACGAGTTATTGCCCCCTCGTAATTATCTGGAACGTTTAGCGAAGGCACTCGAGCACGACTCAGATGGCCGCCACCGCAGTCTGGTAACTGAGCTGTTTCAGAACTATGAAGTAGGTAACCTTTTGATCTCTCGGCTTCACTCCGTTGCAGAAAGAGAGGGCGGCCCCGGCCCGGAGTTTGCTTTGGCGAAATTGTTAGTCACCAATTTGGCACAAGAGATGAGTGCTGTAGCATCCGAGTTGTTTGGTCCTCGAATCATTGCCGATTCTGGGGATGCGGCAGCCTATGCATGGAGTGAGTTCGTGCTCGGTGTGCCCGGGTTGAGAATAGGAGGAGGCACTGACGAAATTATGAAGAATGGTCTGGCCGAAAGGGTTCTCGGTCTTCCTCGTTAGTTAAGACGTTTGCATGTGATGCAACCGTTCTATGCTTAAGGTAATGGCAAATACTGGTAAGAAAAATATGCAGCGTCGTCAAGATTTATTGAAAGTAGCAACAGAAGTATTTGCCACTCAAGGGTACTCCTCAGCAACGGTGAGAAATATCGCTGACAATGTCGGCGTCTTCTCTGGGAGTCTCTATCACTATTTCGAGTCAAAAGAACAGATATTGACTGAAATATTAGGTGCTATGCTCGTGGATCTCAGGGACTCTTACCAAGAAATTGAACTTCTTAAACTGCACCCAAAGGAGTCGTTGAGTGGTCTTCTGGGAGTGGGCTTCGGTGCCCTCGAACACTGGCAACAGGAGATTCTGATTCTCCAGAACGAATTCCCTCATTTGGTGACAAAGCCCTCATTTTCGTTCGTTTCTGAGATTCAACGTGAGATCGAGCAAGTCTGGGTTCGGGAGTTAGGTCGTGGGAGGGATGGCAAAGTTTTCTCTGCCAACCTCGATGCAGAATTTGTATATAGAGTCATCATGGGGTCGATACTCAATGCTGCTCGATGGTATCGACATGACGGAAGCCTTACAGCGAAGCAACTTGGCAAAGCGCATGCTGAATTTTTTCTTAAGGCGATGTCAGTTGGTGCAACCTAGTGTCGCAGGTTGAAATCGTTGAGGTCGGCCCTCGAGACGGTCTACAGAACGAAGCGATAACCTTGTCAATTGATAACCGAGTTGAATTAATCGCTCGACTTGGTCAAGCTGGAGTCCGAACAATCGAAGTCGGGTCATTCGTAAGACCTGACCGCATACCTCAGATGGCTGATTCAGAGGCTGTTTTCGTGGCGACGTCGAATCTGGGGTTTGATCAAAGGATCTGCTTAGTTCCGAATCTAAAAGGCCTGGAGACTGCGCGAAGAAGTGGAGTTCGTGATATCGCAGTTTTCGTTGCTACCAGCGAGACCTTCAATCTTCGAAACACCAATTGTTCGGTGGAAGAAGGCCTTAACAAGGCAGAGCTCGTTGTCAAAATTTCGAAGGAAAATGGAATGAAGGTGCGGGCTTACGTATCGACAGTCGTGGGGTGTCCGTATGAGGGCAAAACCAAAGTTGCCGACGTTGTACGTATTTCAGAGAGACTTTTCAATATGGGGTGTGATGAGATCAGTCTCGGAGACACGATTGGAATTGGTAAACCAAGCGAAATAAAAAATGTATTAACAGCAGTCAGAAACGCGATTCCTGTAGAGCGACTAGCATTTCATGGTCACGACACTTATGGTATGGGATTAGCGAACGCGCTTGTAGCTATCAATTGTGGCGTCCGTCGGATAGATGCGTCCATTGGCGGGCTTGGTGGTTGTCCTTTCGGGGGTGCGCGGGCAAAGGGAAATCTGGCGACCGAAGATCTCGTCTATGCGCTAGGTCAGTCAGAGTTTCGTTTTCCGCCGAACTTGTCGGCACTTATCGATATCTCTTGGTGGCTTGCCGAAAGGGTTGGGCATGACCCGCGATCGGCGGTAGCACTCGCTGCCTTTGCGTCACGAATTGGAAGGAATCATTGAGGAGCCAAACACCTTTGCACGATCATCGTTTCGGAGCTGACGCGCTTCTTTATTCCAGTTCGGTGAGGCCACCCGGCGGGAGAGTGCCCGAGTTGCGGTAGGAGTCGAGTTTGGTGCGCGTGTCGTCGGTGTCGAGGTTGCGCATGGTCAAGACTTTGCATTGAACCCGCTCTAGACGTTCAGCGAATGGGCGGCGCCTTTCACAGTGGTTCGTGAACACAAGATTTAACGAACAGGAATCGCCTTCAAGTTGCATCGACTCTCGACATCCACAGATGTGGCCGACGGGATGAATTGAAGTGCAAGAAGGTCACTTGGAATCTTCTCGCGAGCCCCATCTCGGACAAAGGCCATCAGGGCTGCGTGGGAGACCTCGTCAGCAAGTCCACCAAACCAGAGTTTTCCGTGTTGCCGTGTGCGGAGCACGACGACGTTGGAATGACTA